>ERZ1669248.654-NODE-654-length-15660-cov-10.193912_pt1 | contig 15660 bp, 16 predicted proteins | sample MGYA00579296_ERZ1669248 | MGnify/ENA primary metagenome ERZ1669248 (study PRJEB41166, sample SAMN08046057) | hot springs metagenome | biome: hot spring; feature: neutral hot spring; material: thermophilic sediment; isolation source: thermophilic sediment from...
TTTCCTTTGTTTGCGTGGTGTTTAACTTCGATGGCTCTGTAGGGCAAGGATTTCCTCCCTTAGTTTTTTTGCAACTTCCCTGCCACGCCTTAGTCCATAGAGCCTTACATTGAAAGAGTAGATGATAGAAACAAAATCCTTAAGTAAGTCCTCTTTGTCATCTTAAGCAGGATTTACTACCTCTACTAAAATTCCTCTTTTCTCAAGCAAGACCTTAATGTAGTTAAACCCAAACTATCTTGTAGCCTTTAGCGGTAGCATACTCAGTAAGTCTTTGAGCTTGCCTTTCTAAGTTTTCACTTTTCCTATCACTCACTCTGGCATAGATCATACACCTGACTTCTTCCCTTTCCTTCTTAGTTTCCTCTTCCACAATGATCATTCCCGTTGGCATCTGATAACCTTTAATCAATCCCTGCTTAAACCATCTCCATGCAGTTTTGTAGCTAACTCCTTTCTTCTTAGCCCAATCACTTAGCTTCATAGGGAGTAATTTAGCATATATAAACATATTTGCCAAGAAATTTTGGGACTAATCACAAAGACCTTTTCGGGATTTTCTATAAGTATTTCTAAAATTTTATATTCTGTAGGAGTAAGATTTAAGGGCTTGTCCTCCAAAAATATAGTCTTTTTTTCTTTGTCAAGAAAAAGAGGTCCAACTTTTTGTTGAGGCATAGATGATAAATCCTTTTTTAGTAGTTTTTTTACTCTAAGCACAAGTTCCCTTACACTAAAGGGCTTTACTACATAATCATCAGCTCCTAATTCTAAACCCAATACCCTGTCTAATTCTGCTCCTCTTGCTGAAACTATAACCACAGGTATACGTTTAAATTTAAAAGAGGATTTAAGATACTTTAATAAATCTATTCCATCTCCATCTGGAAGAATAAGATCAAGAACTATTAAATCTATCTCTGGTGTATGTGTTTAAAATGAATAAGCTTCTGTAAGAGATTTTACTATATAAGTTTTAAATCCTTAAGATAAAAGCGCATCTGAAATTAAATCTGCTATCTCTTTATTATCTTCCACTATTAATATCCTTTCCATTAAATTAAAAATTATAATCTAAGCCTTTAAAATTTTTAACCAAAAATTAAAAATCCTTTAACAAAATTTTAACAAAAGCTAAATAAATTTTAATACAAAAATAAGAAGGAGGTGAGAACAGGTGCTTCTTTTGCACTCATCCCATTGATAAACCTAATGCTAAAGAAGTAGTAAAATTCTTCAAGTGGGCTTTTGAAAAGGGAGATGAGATAGCAAAAAAACTTTATTATATTCCTCTGCCTAATAATTTGGTAAAATTATTTATAAATATTGAAATGTTCACTTAAAATTTTAAAAACTGCAAGGGGGTAAGGTTATGAGAAAGTTAAAGGTAATTTTTAAAAAATTTCTTCTATCCTTAGGAATGTGCACTTCCCTTGTTTTGACTCCTCATTATAGTTTTTCCTCTGATTCTTCTGTTGATACTCTTATAAAAGTGCTTGTTAAAAAAGGAATTTTAACAGAAGATGAGGCAAAGGAAATTAAAAAAGAGGTTGAAGCAGAAACTAAAAAGCAAAAAGAAGAAGTAATTACCGCAACTGTAGAAAAAATTAAAAAAGATATTAGTTCTTTTCTACCTTCTCCATTGAGGGGATTAAGTGTAGGAACTTTAACCTATATTGATTATTCCAATGGTTATTTACCAAATAGAAACCCAGACAAAAAGGGTTTTAGTTATTTTTCTCTTACCAGAGGCTATATTAATATAAAAAAAGATATTACCCCTTGGCTCTCTTTTAGAATTACTCCAGACATAAAAGCAGGAAATGTTGATACAAATGATCTTAGATTAAAATATGCTTATGCCCTATTTCAATTCCCAAATTTAGGTTTTTTAACAGATATAATTTCTGAATTTGGTTTGGGGCATTTTCCTTGGTTAGATTTTGAAGAAACTATAAATCCTTATCGTATGCAAGGATATATGCCTCGAGAGTTTGTAGGAACCTTTAATTCGGCAGATAGAGGTTTTTCTATAGCAGGAAATTTGGGAGGAAATTTGGAAGAAAGTTATGTTAAAAAACTAACTTATCATTATCCTACCTGGAAAAATTATATAGGAAAACATGGTTCCTGGTGGCTCTCTTATATGAATGGAGTAGGCTATGAAAATGCTGAAACAAATATAGGTAAAGCTATAGAAGGAAGATTAACTTTAAGACCTTTTCCTTATTCCACAAAAGGTCTTCTTCCATTGGCAGGGCTTCAATTCAGTTATTTTTTTATTTCTGGAACAGGGGGTTTAAAAGCAGATAATAATTATTTTAGATCATCCAAATATCCAAGATATGATGTACATTTGGGAATGCTTTCCTATCAACATCCTTGGTTTGTAATTACTTTACAGTATAGTCAAGCTTATGGCAACCATAAGGGAACCTGGGTGGTTACTCCCTGGGATAATAGGAATGAAAGAAAGGTTTTAAAAAATGAACTCTGGTCTGTCTTTGCTGATGTGGTTTTGCCTGTTTTTAATGAAAAATTGCACCTTTTTGCCAGATATGACTGGATCGATCCTAATAGCAATGTTGATAGATTCTGCGGAGATAGTGCTTGTAGCACTTTAATTCCTAAAACTGATGATACAGGTAAACACTATATGATTGGACTTGCCTATTATCTTCATGAAAATAATATTCTTATGCTTAACTTTGAGTGGATGAATTATGATAAATACTATCGTTTGGGAACTACAGACCAATTTCATAAAATGGGAGTTTACGATCCTTCAGGGAAGGATCATTTAAAAGATACATTTAGAGTGCAAACTGTTCTACAAATAAGCTTTTAGTGCCTACCTTCATGAGTGCCTACCTTGATGCTACGCCTCTTTAAAATAAAGGGGGTTTTCCCCTTTATTTTTATTCGTATCTTTTAAGTCTTAAAAGCTCTTCAAAGATTTTTCTTAATTCTATGAATTTTTCGTGAGAACCGCCTTTGTCTGGATGAAGTTTCTTGGCTTCTCTTCTAAAAATTCTTAACAATTCTTTCCTTCCCATTCTTTTTAATTCATCCTCAGGGATACCAAGAATTTTAAAAGCTTTAAAATAGATTTCTCTCACTTTAATATAAAATTCTCTTGGTTTTGGAAAAAAGGGAACTGAATCAAAATACAACCACACATATCTGCAAAAATAATTTTTATGGAGTTCTTCTGAACTCATTTCCATTCTGAAAGTTTCGTCTTTAAGAATTCCACAAAAATTATTTATAAAAATTCTATCTATATCTTCCTGAGATGCTCTTGAAGATATATAGGAAAGTTCAAAAATTGCCAAAAGATATCTTATTTTTTCTCTGTGTTTCAGTCTATCCTCTAAATCCCAAAAATAATTTTCAAGTTCATCTCTTGATTTTTCGCAAAGTTCACTTAAAAAGGGATAGGGAATATCTATAAATTTTTCTGGGTTTGAAATTCCAAATTTAAGGACAAGTCTTCTTTTTATATCAAAGGGATGGATTTCCTTTAAGGAGAATTTTTTGCGAACTTTTTTAAGGCTTTGAGGGCGAGTAAATTGATTTATTATCCTTTGTGCCTCTGGATTTAGAAACCTGAAAAAAAGCTTCTCAAGTTCCCACTGATCAACTTTATAACCGAGTTTTTCAAGCTTATCTTCTAAATCGATAGAAAAGGCAACCTCACTATAATAGGTAATATAATCCTCTGGAGTAGGACCAAGGTTTAAAATAGTTTTACTTTTCCAGTAAGGTGCCTCATAATAAGATTCTTTTAAAGAATATTCATAATGCCCCGCAACAGGTCTTCTCGCTACGTACATATTTTTATTTTAAAACTATTTTAAAAATTTAAAATGTTCCACGTGGAACAAATTAAATTAAGTTATAGGTTTCTTTTAAAATTATTTTTAAGGTTTCCAGAGATTTCTCTGTAAGCTGAGAAAGAGGAAGTCTTACTTCTGGAGTCTCAATTTTCCCCATGAGCCAAAGAGCTGTTTTTGCAGGAATAGGATTTGTTTCAACAAACATGGCTTTATAAAGATTGTAAAGTTTTAGATTTAATTCCTGAGCTTTTGTTACCTCTCCATTTAAAGCTAATTCCATAAGCTGAGCCATTTCCCTTGGCATAACATTTGCTGCAACTGAGATAACTCCCTTTCCACCAAGCATAACTGTTGCATAAGCTGTAAAATCATCCCCTGAAAGAATGGTAAAATCTTTGGGGCACTTCAAAAGAAGTTCTGAAACCTGCTTTATGTCTCCACAGGCTTCTTTTATAGCTATTATATTTTCAATTTGAGCAAGTTTAGCAGTAGTTTCAGGAAGCAAATTTACTCCTGTTCTTCCAGGAACATTATATAAAATAATGGGGATTTTTGTATTTTTAGCAATGTAGCTATAATGTTCATAAAGTCCGTTTTGAGTTGGTTTATTATAGTAGGGAGTTACTATTAGAGCTGCATCAAAACCCATTTCTTCTGCAAGTTTTGTATATTCAAAAACTTTTTTGGTATTATTAGTTCCTGTTCCCACAATTAGAGGGACCTTTCCTTTTGCTTCTTCTAATGCTATTTCCATTATTCTTTTTCTTTCTTCAAGATCAATAGCTGGTGCTTCTCCTGTTGTTCCAAGAATAAGTATTCCATGAGTCCCAGCTTCTAAATGCCATCTTATAAGATTTCTTAAAGAATTTTCATCTACTTTTCCATCTTTAAAAGGAGTTATAAGAGCTACTATTGATCCCTGCAGTTTCATTTTTATCTCCCTCCTTCTTTTATATTATCGCATCTTCTTTTATTTTCCCCTCACATATAAATCTGGTATCTCCCTCCAAATATATTTTATTGGTTTTGTTTTCAATGTAAACAGTTAAAAGCTCTTCCCCTTTTGTTAAAACATCAACCTTTTCTCCCATTAATCCTAATTTATTAGCAATATATGCGCTCGCACCTGCTCCTGTTCCGCAAGCAAGAGTTTCTGCTTCAACTCCTCTTTCATAAGTTCTTATTTTTAAATATTTTTTATTTTCCTCTTCCACCACCTCCACAAAGTTTACATTTGTTCCAGCTGGTTTAAACATTTCATGATACCTTATTTTAGGGCCTATTTTTTCAACAGGTGCTGAATTAATATCTTCCCAAAAAATAACCACATGAGGAACTCCAGTATTAACAAAATGAGCTAAAAACCAATCATAATCAGTCCTAATAACAAAATTTAGTTTTAAATCCTTAGGAGAAGTAAGTGCAACTTTAACACGTTTTTCTTTAACTTCAGCATAAATCAAACCCGCTTTGGTTTCAAAATAGAAAGGACTTTTAAATAAACCTAATTCCTCTACCAGTCTTGCTACACACCTTGCACCATTTCCGCACATCTCAGCTTCACTTCCGTCAGAATTAAAAAAATGCCAGGAAAAGGATGCCTCTGAATTTTTTGGTTTTTCTAGGAAAATAAGACCATCTGCTGAAATGGAAAATTTAGATCTGCAAAGTTTTTGAGCTAAAAACCTCTTTTCATCTATATTAAATTGATTTTCAAAGTTTAAAATTACTATAAAATCATTCCCGGAAGCTGAAAGTTTATAAAATGTTTGATTATTTATTTTTTTAAATAGAAAATCTGAGATTTCTTTCATTAATTTTGATTTTAACAAAGCTTTAATTTTTTTCAAACATTTGATAAAATGAACTTTCAAAATGCAAAGAATTTTAAAAATTCTCTATTTAAATAAAATTAGATATCTTCTTTGTGGTGGTTTAGCAGTAAATTTATATGGAATCCCCAGAACAACAGTTGATCTTGATTTGATTATTGACCTATCTCATGAAAATTTAAAAAATTTTATTCTCACTATGAAAAAAGCTGGATTAACTTTAAAACAACCAGTAGAAGATGAAAAACTTCTTGATCCAATTTTTAGAAAATTCCTTATAAAAGAAAAAGAAATAAAGGTTTTAACTTATATAAATTTGAATAATCCACTTGAAATTGTGGATTTTTTTATAGAGCTGCCTATAAATTTTGAAGAAGCTTTTAAAAGGAAAAAAACTTTAAAAATTGAAGACTATGAAATATATCTTGTAGATATTGAAACCTTGATTAAAATGAAAGAAAAAAGTAAACGCCCTCTTGATATCAGTGATGTTGAAAACCTCCGAAAGATACAAAAAATTAAAAACTTTAATGAAAATTGATATCCCCTTAGAAAAAATTAAAGAGTATATGAAGCTTTCTCCAGAGGATAAACTTAAATTTCTTGAAGAAATAAACTTGCTAAATTATTTAGCTTATACCGAAATGCGAAAAAGAGCAGATTCTAATTCTTCGAAAGAAGAAAATTCATAAAACCCTGCTTTTCCTATTTTATACAAAAGAACCATAGTAAGTTTTCCCTTCCATACCTTCTTGTCTTTCCTAATATGAGAAATCAATTTTTTTAAACTTAATTTTTCTGAAAGATGAGAAATTTTATGAGGCATCTCTAATGAGCTAAGAAGTTTTTCTAAAGGTTCAGATACCTTTTTTTCTGCAAATTCCAAAACTTCAGAAAGTTTTGCTTCAACAACCATACCTACAGAAACTGCAAGCCCATGAGGAATAGAATAATTTAATTCTGTCTCTATAGCATGCCCTATGGTATGTCCAAAATTTAAAATTCTTCTTAATCCTTTTTCTTTTTCATCTTTTGAAACAACATATGCTTTAGCTGAACAGCTTTCATAAATTATATATTTCACATCCTCAAGCTCAAGTTTATAAATCTCTTTACCCCTTTTTTTAAGAAAATCAAAAAGCCTTTTCTTTAAAATGCACCCGTATTTGATAACCTCTGCAAGACCGTTTTTTACTTCTCTTTCAGGAAGGGTTTTTAAAACTAAAGGATCAATATATACCCTTGCTGGTTGATAAAAAGTCCCTATTAAATTTTTACCTTCAGGAAGATCAACACCTGTTTTTCCGCCAACTGAAGAATCAACCTGAGAAAGTAAAGTAGTTGGAATCTGTACATAGGGGATGCCTCTCAAATATATACTTGCAAGAAATCCAGCTATATCACCTACTACTCCTCCTCCAAGAGCAACTATTATATCCTTTCTGTCAAAATTTTTTTGGATAAGACTTCTTGCAAGAAAAATAACTGTATCTATATTTTTTGAAGTTTCTCCAGCAGGAAAGGAAAAAACTTCTGCTTTTATCTTAGCCTTTTGAAAAGATTTTAAAAGCCTTTCTGCATAAAGCTTAGCAACGATGCTATCTGTAATAATAGCTATTTTACCAAAATTGAAGTTTTCCTTTAAATCCTTAGGAATTTCTTCAAAGATATTTTCTTTTATTAGGATTTCATAAGAGGGTTTTGTTTTGACTTTAAGAATTTTCATTTCAGAGCTTTGAGAAATTTTTTAATTTCCCTTGGTGCGGATTTTCCCTTTTCTTCAATAATTTTTACTATGGCACTTCCTATAATAATTGCATCTGCATAAGGAGATAACATATTAATATGTTCCTTCTTCGATACACCAAATCCCACAGCAACAGGAACTGGAGAGAGTTTTTTTACAAGTTGAAGACGAGTTATAACATCTTCAGGAAGTTTATCCCTTTCTCCTGTTACTCCTGTCAAGGAGACATAGTAAAGGAATCCTGAAGAGACCTTAGCAATTTTTTTTATTCTTTCTTCAGAAGAGGTTGGAGCTGTTAAAAATATGGTTGCAAGACCCTTACCTCTATTTGCTTTTAACCAGGGGATTGCTTCTTCTATTGGAAGGTCTGCAATAATAAAGCCTGAAAGTCCTGAATCAAGAGCATTTTTAACTGTTTTTTCAAGCCCAAAACGGTAGATAATGTTATAATAAGTCATACAAACAAGAGGGACAGGATATTCTTTTTGGTTAAGTTTTTCTACAAACTCAAAAAATTCTTCAAAAGTAGGATTATTTTTTAAAGCTCTTACTACTGCTTTTTGAATAGTTGGTCCATCTGCTACAGGATCAGAAAAGGGAAATCCAAGCTCTATGCAAGCTGGCTCTATTTCAGCAAGTTCCCAAAGTATAGCTTCAGTAACTTCTAAATCTGGATCCCAGCAAGTTATATAAGGGATAAGAGGGCTCTTTCCTTTTCTTTTCTTTTCTTTTATTAAACTTTCTATCAGCCTTGCACCTCTTTTCATGACCTTTATTTAGCTTTTTTTTCCAAATATTCCTTAACAGCCATCACATCTTTATCACCTCTTCCAGAAAGATTAACAACTACTATGCTCCCTTTGGGAATATTTTTGGCAATTTTTATCAAGTAGGCTATAGCATGAGCTGGTTCAAGTGCAGGGATTATTCCTTCTGTTTCAGAAAGAATTTGAAAACCCTCTAAGGCTTCTTCGTCTGTTACAGAAACATATTCTGCTCTTTTTGTTTCTTTAAAATAGGAATGCTCTGGTCCTACACCTGGATAATCAAGTCCAGGGGCAATGGAATGAGCCCCCTTTATTTGTCCAACTTTATCCTGTAAGAGATAGGTTAACATACCATGCAAAACCCCAGGCTCTCCAACAGATAGTGTTGCTGAGTGGTAATCTGTTTCCAGTCCATGTCCTGCTGCTTCAACTCCTATAAATTTTATTTCTTTATTTTTAGAAAAAGGATAAAAAATTCCCATGGCATTTGAACCACCGCCTACACAGGCCATAATTATATCAGGAAGCCTTCTTTCTTTTTTGAGAATCTGCTTTTTGGTTTCCTCTCCAATAATGCTTTGAAAATCTCTTACTATCATTGGATAAGGATGGGGACCAACGACTGAGCCTATTACATAAAGAGTATTTCTCACATTGGTGACCCAATCCCTTAAAGCTTCATTTATAGCATCTTTTAAAGTCTGAGTTCCAGAATAAACAGGAACAACTTCTGCTCCAAGAAGTTTCATACGAAATACATTTAAAGCCTGTCTTTCTGTATCCTTTGCTCCCATATAGACCACACATTGCATATTGAGCAGTGCACAAGCTGTAGCAGTTGCAACTCCATGCTGTCCTGCTCCTGTTTCAGCAATAATTCGCTCTTTTCCCATTTTTTTAGCAAGAAGAACTTGCCCAATAGTATTATTGAGTTTATGAGCACCTGTATGTAAAAGATCTTCTCTTTTTAAATAAACCTTTATGTGCCCACCTAAGTATCTGGAAAAATTTTCGGCATAATAAAGTGGAGTTGGTCTTCCTGCATATTCATGAAGCAAAGCTTTCCACTCTTCCCAAAAAGATTTGTCTTTTTTTATTTGAAAATAAGCCCTTTCTAATTCATATAAAGCTGGAATAAGGGTTTCTGGAACAAAGCGCCCTCCAAATTTACCAAAATATCCCTTTTTGTTAGGAAGTTTCATAATATTTTTCAATATAAAACTATTTCTAATTTAAGCAAGCTTTCCCTCTTAATGACTTTTTTAAATTTTCCAAAAAATTAAAAAAACTTTTAAATTAATAGCTTTATGATAGAGTTTAAAGCATGAGAGTAGCTATTCATATAACTCACGAAGCTCTGTATAAGGTTGGAGGAATAGGAGAAGTAATTAATCAACTTTGTACTTCATCTCCTTACCTTTCCTTTTTTGATAAAACTCTTTTATATGGTCCTATCTTTGAATACATAGGCTCCCCAAGTACAAGACTTGGAAAAGATGGAACTGTTTTTTATTCAAGCAAAGATCTTTATGACACTAAAAATTTTAGCCAACTTTTTAAACACCTTCTTGAAAAATACAATATTGATATAGTCTATGGAGAAAGAAAAATTGTTAACGAATTAAATCCCCAAAAAACATCTGTTGTGGAGGTTCTGTTAATTGATATAACTCATATGAATAAAGAGATTATAAATTTTTTTAAATATCTATTTTGGGAAAATTTCGGGCTTCCCTCAGATAAATATGAACACGATTGGGATTATGAACAATACTTTAGAATAGGAATTCCGTACCTTGAATTAATTTCTCTTTTATATCCCTCTGCAGAAGAAATTTTTCATTTTGCTCATGAATATATGGGCATTCCCTCTCTGTTGAGCTTAGAATTAAATCCGGGATTTAAATCTAAGAAACACAAAAGAATCTTTTATGCTCATGAGGTTGCTCCTGTTAGAAGAATTGTAGAAAATTTAGGGGGCGCGGATATAAGTTTTTACAATATTCTTGAATTTGGCAAAAAAGAGGGACTTTCTTTAGAAAGTATTTTTGGTTCTCAGGATGATTGGTATCGCACCCCCCTTGTAAAACTTGCTAAGAGGTTTGATAAAATTTTTGCAGTTGGAGATTGGGTGGTAGAGGAATACAAATTTTTGTGTCCTGATGTTTCCCCAAAAAAAATAGTTACTGTTTATAATGCTACCTCTTCAGATCATTATAGCTTAGAAGATAAACTAAAATCACAGGAAAAAATTAAACGTAGCATTAAAAATAAATTTGGTTTTTCTGAAATAGATATTTTTATTACTCATGTTTGTAGATTAGTTAAAAGCAAAGGCATCTGGCGTGATTTTATTCTCTTATCCTATTTAGATAATCTTTTTGAAAAAAATGGTTTACGAGGGATTTACATTCTTCTTTCCTCTTTAATAGCAACTGGAAGACCTCCTCAGGAAGTGGAAAAAATGATAAAAGAATACCATTGGCCCTTTGAACATAGAGTTGGCTGGCCTGATTTAATAGGCTACGAAATAGAAATATATAGATATGTAAAAACTTTTAATGCAAAGTCAAAAAATATAAAGGCTCTTTTTATTAATCAATTTGGATTTTCCAAAAGAAAATGTCCTACTCTATTTACTGAAGATATTGATACTCGTGACCTAAGAGTAGGATCTGATATAGAACTGGGTATGTCCATTTATGAACCTTTTGGTATTGCTCATATAGAAACCCTACCTTTCGGAGGATTTTCTATTCCCTCAACTTCTTGCGGAGTATCCTTTTTCTTAGAAAATATCTTTGAAAATACCTTTAAACCCTATTTTATCTTAGATTTTATTTCAACTGGGAAAAATTTTTCCTTAGATTCCATTAAAAATTTAACTGAAGAAAAGAGATATGCTTTAGAAGAATATTACATAGCCAATAATATATCTAAAATATTTGAAAGAATACCAAAAACTATCAAAGATAAAGAAAGATTTTTAAACGAAATTTCAAAAGTAGGACATAAACTTAATTGGGATTATGTAATTAAAACCTATTTTATCCCTCAACTTGAAAGTTTATCTCAAGAATAACTATCAAGGTGTTAGGTATTCAACAGGGCTATATTTTTCTTCCCATTTTTTGTAAAATTCTTGGTGTATTTTTTTAATAGCATCTTCATATGCTTGATGAGAAATTTTAGCTCCTTTTATTCCACCCCTAAGACTTATTTCAGAAATGTAAGGTCCCTCATTTCCTATATAAATAAGATCCAAATGAGCATAGGGAAAACCTCCCCTTTCCATAACCTTTTTACAAAATTTTATTTCTTTTTCACTTAATTCATAAGAATTTGCCTTTCCTCCTAAAAATAAATTTTTTCTAAAGTTATAGGGATTTGTCCTTTCATAAGCTTCTATGTAATACTTTCCAAGAATAATAACTCTTATATCTCTTATATTTTCAAAAAAAGGCTGTAATACAAAAGGAAAAGGTAAAACAGGACTTCCTGCTACATTAAAAATTTCTTCCAAAGAATTCCAAAGTCTTACACCCAATCCACAATTGGCTCTATCATCCTTAGTAACAAATTTTTGAAAACCCTTCCCCATTTTAGATAATTCTGAAATAGCTGAAATTAAAGTATTTTTGTCGCGAATAACAAAAGTATGGGGAAGAACAAAATTTTTTAAAACTTCTGCCTGTAAAGTTTTGGAAGAACTTAATACCTGAGAAAGAAAGGAAGGAAAAGCTTCCACTTTCCTATTTATTAAATCTATTATTAAGCCTATTTCTTCTCTTTTTAAAGGTAATCTTATACCAATAAGATCCCCTTCTTTTAAATCCTGAAAATATTTTTTAAATGCCTGATAGCTAAGAATTATATAATGGGGACGCAATTTTAATTATGTTTAGTATTTTTTCCTAAGTTTAGTAAGGTCAGCATTACAGATCCCGCAGAAAAATTTTACAGGACCAAGAACTTCTACTTCTTCTTCTATAGGTTCTAAAGTTCCATCTGGATTTTGTATATAAGAAATAAACAAAGTTGCATTTTCTATAATTTCATAAAATTCTTCACTATTATTACAATAGGGACATACTATTTTTTCTTTATATTCTATACTAAAAGGCTTTCTTATCTTAATTTTATGGGTTCTTATAGAAGGAAGATTTTTTTCTGCCATTTAATACTGCCTCCCAAAAATCCTTATTTTCTTTTTTCTAAGCTCTCTATAATTTTTTTTATCTCATTATACATTTTATCTTTTTCAGAAAAAAAAGAAAGGGCTTTTTTATAATGAAAAAGAGCTGTTTTATAATCGCCCTTTAATTCAAAGTATTTACCAAAATAAAAATGGGCTTCTCCGTCTTTGTTTATTTTAGAACAAATTTTTCCAAAATAAAAATAAAAATAAGGATCGTTTCCTAATATATTTTTTTCTTTCAGTTTATTGAAAATTTCATAAGCTTGAAGGACCTTAGGAGTTTCTGCCAATATTCTTGCTTTAAGATATTGAAGTTTTAGCGAAACTATTTCTTCAAAGGGTTTTTGAAGTTCTAAATAATTATCAACTTTTTCAAGAATAGTTAGGGCATTTTCATAATCTCCTGAATTAAAATATATTTCTGCAAGGTCTAATAAAAAATATGGTCTTGGTGGAAGTTCCTTTAAAGCCTCTTCTAATTCAATGATTGCATCCTTAAAAAATCTTTGTTGTGCTAATGAAAGGGCTAAAGAGTATCTGATCCAGGGATCTTCTTTTGTCTTTAGTTCTTCTCTATATTTTAATATCAAATCGGCAGAATTCTTAGAAAATATGTTTGCTTTAATAGTTAGTCTTTTAAAATAATAGGGATCTGTACTTATAAGGGAACCTGAAGACTTATTAGGATCATATTTACTAGCTAAGTTAATTAAATAACTTACTCTTTCCTGAGGTAAGGGATGTGTTAGAAGATATCTATAACTGAGTTGTATGGCAAAATCACTTTTACGGGATAATTTTTCCATCACACTTACCATTCCCCAAGGACTGTAACCTGCTTTAATTAGAATTTCAAATCCTGTTCTATCTGCTTCTTCTTCATCTGCTCTGCTATAAGATAATAATTTTGTTTCTGCAAAAGCTGAAGAGGCAATACCTACAGTTTCTCCTGCCTTCCCTCCACCCAAAAGAATTGCAGCAAGGGTTGCTGCAGTAATTGCAACTTGCATTTTTTTAATTGATTCTATTCTTCTTGCTATGTGTCTACAAAGGTTATGTGCCATTTCATGCGCCATTATTCCAGCAAGTTCTTCCTCTGAGTCTATATCTTCAAAAATTCCAGAATTAATAAAAATGTATCCTCCTGGAACAGAAAAAGCGTTAAAAGTTTCATCTTTTATAAGATAAAATTTAAAATTAAAAGGAGAAAAACTTAACCCCTTTTCTGTAAGTTCTTTTCCTATACTATTTATATAAGCTACTAATTCTATATCTTGAATGAATTCCACCTTTGAAGAAAGTTCTTGAAGAATTTGTTTCCCGATTTCTTCCTCTTCAGAAAGACTTATTAAAGCGTAGCCTATTTGTTGAGTTAAAAAAGAAAAAATGAAAAAATAAAAAAAGATTTTAAATAATATTTTTTTCAATTTAGATATTTTTAATAATATTTTTTAGCTTTTGGCGGAAGCGTGTGGGAATTGAACCCACCCACCCCTTTATTTTGGGGTGCACCGGGTTTGAAGCCCGGGAGGGACACCAGCCCCCTTACGCTTCCTTTATTACACAAAAGGGGCTATTGGGATACCTGTGGCACCCGGAGAGCCTGGCTACCGTTGCTCCCTTTCGGGCCTGGCGGGGTTCACCAGGATCCGTCGCACAGGTCCCAATAGCCTTAAATATAAATATAATACCCTTTTGACAATTTTCAAAAATTTTCCTCACCAATAAGAACTTAAAAGAATTTCTTCAATTTCCTCTACCCTTATATTAATACCACGGATACAAAAATTATCATTTTCAAAAAGTGAAATAAGTACCCCTCTTAAATGATAAACTTCAAAAGTAAAGAAAAAACGGCTCTCTAAAGATAAAATTTCACAAAGAAGCGCTCTTATAAATCCACCATGTGTAAAAATAGCATATAATCCATTCTCCAGTATTTTTAAAGTCTCCCAAAATTTTTTTGCTCTTTTTCTTAAATCTCTTATGGATTCTCCCTCTGGAGGAGAAAGGGTATCATCCTTAAATCTTTCCCAGTAAAGTTTTTCTTTATAAACCTCTTCTCTTGATCTTCCTGTCCAAACTCCATAATTAATTTCTTTAAGCTCCTCTTTTATCATGAGCGGAATTTTCTTTTTCTCTGAAAGAACTTTTGCAAGAAAATAAGCCCTTTTAAGAGGACTTGAAAAGATAACTTTTATAGGATATTGAGAAAGTTTATCTACCACCTCTAAGGATTTTAGTTCCCCTTCTTTAGAAAGAGGAATATCAAGTTGTCCGTAAAATACCTTTCTATATTCTTCAACAATTGGACCGTGCCTTAAAAAGATGAAGTCTTTCATAACATGAAATAATTAATCCGAAACAAGAAAAAAACAAGAAGAGACTCCTATAAGGAGCCCCTTCTTTAAATTTTAAAATTTAATAAGTAATTCTTTCTTCTGTAATTCTGTAAGAAAAGATTTTGTATGCCCAGAAGGTATAGGCAAGAACAATTGGGACAAAAATAACTGCAACAATTGTCATTATTTTTAAAGTCAAAGGACTTGAAGAACTATTTACTATAGTTAAACTATAGGCTGGATCAATAGATGAGGGAAGGATATTGGGAAAGAGTCCTGCCATTCCCCAGGCTGTAAAAAATACTATGGTTAAAGCTGACATTATCCAAGCTTTGAGATAGTCTTTCCTGTGAATAAAAACGGGAACTAAAAAATAAAACACTACCACAAGAAGAGGAAAAACTAAAAGGATGGGAGCTTTCATATAATTTTGCCAAATATTAGTAATCACAAAGGAAGCCACCCAGAAAATAACCACTAAAATTAAACTAATTACCCACAGCTTTTTAGCTAAATTTGAAGCTCTTTCACTTAAGAGATCCTCTGTTTTAAAAGCTATCCAGAGAGCACCATGGGTTGCAAAACAGAAAAGAAATAAAAGTCCCCCGAGAATTCCGTAAAAATTCAAAAGCCCAATTAAATTTGTATGTAATATTCCTTTTTCATCAATGGGAATTCCTTTAAAAATGTTAGCAAAAGCAACACCTAAAAGTATAGGAGGAAGAAAACTCCCGATAAAAAAGAATACATCCCAGAATCTTTGCCAGGCTGTACTTTCATGTTTATTTCTATATTCTACTGCTACTCCACGAATAATTAAAGAAAAAAGAAGCAAAAGAAGAGGAGTATAAAGGGCGCTAAACATTACAGCATAAGCTGTGGGAAAGGCTGCAAAGGTTGCTCCACCTGCAGTGATTAACCAGACCTCATTTCCA
>ERZ1669248.656-NODE-656-length-15625-cov-10.270970_pt1 | contig 15625 bp, 12 predicted proteins | sample MGYA00579296_ERZ1669248 | MGnify/ENA primary metagenome ERZ1669248 (study PRJEB41166, sample SAMN08046057) | hot springs metagenome | biome: hot spring; feature: neutral hot spring; material: thermophilic sediment; isolation source: thermophilic sediment from...
AGATTTTTATATGAGGCATCGATAAAATTTCCTTTAGATTTTTAATGAGGCAATTTGACCCTATCTAAAATAAAGCTTTTTGTGATAAAATTTTTATGATTTTCTCAGAAGTAAGCGTGGAAAGTTTTGACATTACCATGCTCTACTAAACTTTCTATTATATAATTCAATGGCTTTTTTGCCATAGCGATAAGCTTCTCAACAGTTTCTCCATAAATAATACAACCAAGTAAAGAGGGTACCATTATAGTAAATCCACCTTCAGGTTCTTTTCTAAGCGAAAATCTATATACCATATTTAAAATTTTTGTTAAATTTTAAACCTTTGTTGATAAATTTTAGTTAATCATGGTTTATTTCAAAAGAGGATACACTTTCTATATCCCTGAGTAAATGTTTGAGATATTTATTATCAAGCCAGATCTGACCTTCTTTTATTACTTTAAGAGCCTCCTTAAAAAGATTTATATCTGTATAGGGTGCAATTATTCCTGCCATTTTGTATTGGGTCAAAGCCTTTAATAGAGATTTTATTTTAACCCAGATCTATAAGAACAACTTTAGCCTTTGGATATCTGAAAAAATTTCTTTGTCCAAACTGAAATAATCGGCAAGAATAATTTTTGGTTCCTCCTAAGGCACACAGGGAATAATATTTTCTTTTCAAAATCTCATAAAAGGCATAGGCTAAAAGTAAGTTAGAATTTTGCTGTCCTGAAGTATCTTTTTTAAAGACTTTGCTATTTTGAGATTAAAATGAGGAAGTTCTACAAGTTTTTCTAAAGGAGCATTTAAAATTTCTTCCAGACTTTTAAAATTTTTCAATAAAATTTCTTTTCTCTTTGGACCTATTCCTTTTATTCTATCTAAGAAGCTCTCTAAAGTTTCTTTTTCTTTTATTTTTTCTGCAAAAGTTTTGGCAAATCTATGGGCTTCACTCATAACCCTTCCAATAAAATGATAAACCTCTTTATATTTTGGTAAAAATAAAGGATTTTTTCTTCCTGGAATATAAAGCTTTTCAGGCTGTCTTTTCTCATTTTTAGCAATAGCTCTAATTTCAACCTCTTCCACCCCAAGGTCTTCTTTTGCTCTTAGAGCTGTTTCCAGATGTCCCTTTCCTCCATCTATAAGAATAAGATCAGGCAGATTGTTTTCCTCTAAGCCCCTTTTAAGTCTTCTGTAAACTACTTCATAAAGCATAGTATAATCATCTTTTCCTTCCCCTTTTATGTGATAGTGCCTGTAGCGTGTTTTCTCAGGTTCCCCTTCAAAAAAGCAAACCAATGCACCAACTCTTGCAGTTCCATAAAATTGAGAAAGGTCTATGGCTTCAACCCATCTTGGTTCACGGGAAAGCCTTAGAACCTCTATCAATTCCTCTGAAAGTCCAGCATACCATGGCTTTTCTCTTCTTTTTTCTGAAAGAATAAAATTTTCAAGATTTTTTAAAGCAAGATCCTTTAAAAAACTTATCTTTTCATCTTCAAAATCTTCCAGAATCTTTATTTCCTTTCCCGAGAACTCACTTAAAATACTCTCAAGTTCTTCTTTTTCCTCAATTTTTTCAGGTAAAAATATCTTTTCAGGAATTATCTTTCCTTCCGTATAAAATTGCAAAATCACATCTTTTAGAGCTGGCTTTTCTCCTAAGGGATTTCTTATCTGAAAAGTTTGAAAACCATAAAGATACCCATATCTTATAAAAAGAACAATAAAATATTCATGAGCATTTTCTTTTCTGTATTCCCAGAGGTCTAAATCTAAGGGTATATCAAGCACCACAGCCTGAGTTTCAAGCACCTTTTTGAGATCCTCAATCCTATCTCTTAAAAAGGCAGCCCTTTCAAACTCCAAGTTTTCAGAAAGTCTCCACATTTCTTCTTCAAGCTTTTTTATCAACTCTTTTCCTTTTCCTTGAAAAAATTCTATTACTCCATTAACAAATTTTTGATATTCCTCTTCAGGAATAGGATAAACACATGGGGCAAGACATTTTTTTATCTGATAATAAATACAGGGGGTTTTTCTTCTTTTCATTTCTGCAAGACTACATTTTCTTAAGGGAAAGGTCTTAGAAAGAAGTTTTAAAATTTCTCTTAAGCCCCTTGCTGAGGTAAAAGGACCAAAATAGAGTGCTTGATCCCCCTTTTTTCTCCTCCTTACAATCTGTAAACGGGGATATTTTTCTTTAATAGGAATTCTTAAAAGAGGATAATTTTTATCATCCTTTAAGAGGACATTATACTTAGGTCTGTATTTTTTAATGAGATTTGCTTCTAAGAGAAGAGCTTCTTTTTCGTTTTTAGTTAAAAAGTATTCAACATTTTCTGTATTTTCAACCAAACGCTCCAATTTAGGAGAAAGAGGAGGTCCCTTTACATAGGCAGAAAGCCTTGCCCTTAAATCTTTAGCTTTTCCTACATAAAGAACTTCACCTCTTTTTGATTTAAAGAGATAAACTCCAGGTGCTTGAGGAATTTCCTTTAAATTTAAGTTAAGCACCTAAATTTCCACACCCTCCTCCACATACTTAGCAACAAGATCTCCTACCTCACTTGTGGTATAACCCATTTTTCCTGCTGAAAGACTCTTAAGATGGTCTCTGCAAACTTTAATTACTGCCTTTTCTATGGCTTTTGCAGGCTCTTCTTCTCCAAGCCACTCAAGCATCATCATTCCTGCACAAATAGCAGCCAAGGGATTGATCACATTTTTTCCAGTATATTTGGGAGCTGATCCTCCTATAGGTTCAAACATGGAAACTCCATGGGGATTAATATTACCACCTGCTGCAATCCCCATTCCTCCTTGGATTATGGCACCAAGATCAGTAATAATATCTCCAAACATGTTATCAGTAACTATTACATCAAACCATTCGGGATTTTTCACAAACCACATACAAACTGCATCCACATGGGCATAGTCTTTTTCTATATCAGGATATTCTTCTCCAACTTCCTGAAAAACTCTATACCACAAATCCCAGGCATAGGTCAAAACATTAGTTTTACCAACAAGAGTTACTTTTTTCTTTTTGTTTCTCTTTCTACAGTATTCAAAAGCAAAACGAATACATCTTTCCACCCCATAACGAGTATTAATAGACTCTTGAATGGCAACTTCGTAAGGTGTTCCCTTTCTCAAAAAGCCACCTCCTCCTGCATAAAGACCTTCTGTATTTTCTCTTATTACGACAAAATCTATATCTTCTGGTCCTTTGTCTTTTATGGGTGTCCAAACTCCAGGATAAAGTTTAACCGGTCTTAAATTTATGTATTGATCAAGCTCAAAGCGAATCCTGAGAAGAATTTCCTTTTCTAAAATACCAGGTTTAACTTGAGGATGTCCAATTGCACCAAGATAAATAGCATCATGTTTTTTTAACTCCTCAATTCCACCTTCAGGAATAGTTTCTCCTGTTTTTAGATATCTTTCTCCTCCCCAGTCAAAATAGGTAAAATCAAATTTAATATTGAATTTTCTACTTACCGCAGATAAAACTTTTACACCCTCTCTTATTACTTCTGGACCTGTTCCATCTCCAGGAATAACAGCAATTTTGTAAACCTTTCCCATCCATAACCTCCTAAATGTCTTTATCAAGAATTCATAGTATAATCCATTCTTTAACTTTACCAAGTCCTCTTAAACTATTTCCAATGTAAAGCTCTCCATAATTAAGATCTTCAATCTTAAAAGGAGAATTCCTTAGCCAAACCCTTTTTATCATTTCTTCCCTCAAAATACCAGGTAAAAGTCCAAGCTCAAGGGGAGGAGTGAAAAAATTTTTTTCTCTTTTCAAAAAAATATTGGAGATGGTGCCCCTCAAGAAGAAATTTTTCTTCCTTGTAAAAAAGAATTTCTGTAAGCCCTAACTCTTTTGTCTTTTCTCTCCAAAAAAATTATATTCTTCTCTATATGTGGTTTTATGGAAATGAAAAAAATTTTTTAGGGGTGTTTCTTTTTATAAGACCGATCCCGAAATTTTTTCCCAAGAAATAGAATCTGTAGTCTCTTTTTCTATTTTTAGCTTTCCACAAGGAGAGAGTATCCGTTTTACTCTTAAAGGTTCTTCTTTTAAATTTTCTTTAAGAAACCTCACAAAATTTTCAAAACTTTTTAATTCTTTTGGAATAGAAAATCTTAAAAACGAGCAGAATTGACAAGTCTCTGGTAATGAAGGAAAATTCTTGAATTTTTTTATCCCACAAAAAGGTCTCAAAAATTTCAAAATAAGGAAAGAAATTTAAAAAAGTTTGCTTTAAGTTTAGTTTCCTAAAATTCTTTCTCTGGATCACTATCCCAAACTATGCCTGCTCCAACTCCAAGTTCTCCTGAATAGATATTTTTAGAAAGAGGTTTTAAAAGAACGGTTCTTATAGTTACATTAAAAAGAAAGTCTCCTATAAGGGGCAATAAATCCCGTAGTATCGGTATAAACATTTCTTGGTTCTTTTTCAAGTTCTCTTATAATTTCCATAGTTCTTATTTTCGGGGCTTCTGTCACAGATCCGCAAAGAAAAAGAGTTTTAATAATTTCATAAAAACTATCAATTTTAAGGTTGCCTCTTACAGTTGAAATCATTTGATGAAGAGTAGGATAGGTTTTTATTTTGAAGAGTTCTTTTACCCTTACAGAGCCAAAACAAGAAATTCTTCCAAGATCGTTTCTTATAAGATCAACTATCATTATGTTTTCTGCTCCTGTTTTGGTATCCTTTTTGAGTGAAAGTTTTTGTTTTTTATCAAGAAATAAAAGTAGAGCTCTTTTTTCAGTGCCTTTCATAGGAAAACTTATGTGCTAGAGGAAAAAAATCCAAATCCAAAAAGACCTTTCTTGACAAAAGTTTCAATTTTTCAAAAAAGAAATAATTTCAGAGAACTTTTCAATATTTAACTGAATTTCTTCTATAGGTTCGAGAAAAAGATAAGCTTTATAAGGAATAAATTTTGAACTTATGTAAATCCAGGTCATTTTTTTAATTAATATTCTTATCAAAGCTTATTTTAAAATACTTGATATACTTTTAGATCAAGGCTATTATTTGAAACAAGTTTAAAAAGTTATAAAAGAGGGCCAAAAATGAAGGAAAAACTAACTAAAACAAAAACTTCTCGTAAAAAATTAGGCATCAAAAGAATTTCAAGGTGTCTTGGACCTATACCTAATTTAGAGGAACAGGTATCACCTGATTGGTGGAGACGTATCTTTAACTCTCTCTATCTCAAGACTGATGCGGATGTAGTAGACGACAAACAGCTTACTAAAAAAGAGGTGGATTTATTTTTAGAAATTTTAAAACCCTCTCCAGAGGATAAAATCTTAGATCTATGTTGTGGACAGGGGAGACATTCTCTTGAATTAGCAAGACGAGGATTTCATAATGTTGAGGGTTTAGACAGGTCTCACTATCTCATTCAGAAAGCTAAAGTGCAAGCAAAAAAAGAAAACTTAAATATAAAATTTAGAGAGGGTGATGCAAGAAAACTTCCCTATCCACCCGATACCTTTGATATAATAATGATCTTGGGAAACAGTTTCGGTTATTTTAGTACTATTCAGGAAGATTTAAGAGTTCTAAGGGAAGTATTTAGAGTTTTAAAGCCCTGGGGGAAAATACTTATAGATGTTGCAGATGGAGAATACCTTCGCAATAACTTCCAGCCAAGAAGCTGGGAATGGATAGATAAAAAATATTTTGTATGCAGGGAACGCACCCTTTCTGTAGATAAGCAATCTTTAATCTCAAGAGAAATAATTACCCATGTGGAAAAGGGAGTTATAGCTGATCAATTTTATGCAGAAAGACTCTATACAAAAGAGAGTCTTTTCAAGCTTTTACAAACAGCTGGTTTTAGCGATATAAACTTTCACGGAGAAATTTTGACAGATTCCCGGCGAAATCAAGATCTAGGCATGATGGAAAGAAGAATTATCGTAACTGCAATTGTTAAAAAAGAGTGGACCTTTGTTAAAAGGAAAAAAAGAGAAACAGTCAAAAATGTAGTTGTACTTTTAGGTGATCCAAGAAAGCCTGATCCACTAAAGCCATTTTTCATTTTTGATGATGACGATTTTTATACCGTTGATCAGTTAAAAAGTGCACTGAAAGAACTTGAAGAATACAATTTTATATACCTTGATAACCATGATACTCTGATTCAAGATCTTATAAAGTTAAAACCTAAAATAGATTTTGCTTTTAATCTATGCGATGAAGGCTTCAATAATGAAGCTAAAAAGGAGCTACATATACCAGCTTTATTAGAAATACTTAGTATTCCATATACAGGTTCAGGTCCACAATGTCTTGCCTTTTGTTATGATAAATCTCTTATTCGTGGAATTGCAAATGAGATGGGAATTCCTGTACCTTATGCTTTTCTTATTAAACCAGAAGATACAGTTTTTGAAATCCCAGTTAGTTTTCCTGTTATTGTTAAACCTAATTTTGGTGATGCAAGTTTTGGGATAACCCAAAGGAGTGTAGTAAATAACAGTGAAGAATTAATAAATGCAATTTCAGAAATAAGGGAAAAATTCGGCTATAATGAGCCTATTCTGGTAGAAGAATTTTTACCAGGAAGTGATTTAAGTGTGGGAATAATAGGAAATCCTCTAGAGGATTATATGGTTTTACCTATTATTGAGGAAGATTATTCTTCTCTTCCTTCGGGGCTTCCAAGAATATGTGGTTATGAAGCAAAGTGGCTTCCAGATTCTCCATACGGGAATATTAAATCCATTCCCGCTAATCTTCCAGAGAAAACCGAAAAAATTATTGTAAGTTGTTGTTTAAAATTGTTTGAGAGATTGGGAATTAGAGACTATTGTAGATTCGATTGGAGACTTGATTCTGAGGGTAATCCTAAACTTCTTGAAGTAAATCCAAATCCTGGCTGGTGCTGGGATGGACATTTGGCAAAGATGGCTAAAATAGCTGGTATGTCCTATGCTGAAATGTTAAAAGCTATTTTAGAATCTGCTGAACGTAGATTAGGAATTGCTAAAAGATTGCACCACATAAAGAGTATTTACTTATAACAAAATCCATTCTGAAACTTTACCAAGTCCGCGAACTGAATTACCAATATAAAATTCTTTAACACGATTTAGATCTTCTATTTTAATTACTTTTTCCTTTGCCTTTTTTTTGAAATTAAAAACTCTCTTAACACCCCATTTAAAATTTTTAACTCCAAGGGAGGTGTTATTAGTCCTTTACCTAAATCAACAAAAACATTAGATATACAGCCTTCAAGAAGAACTCCATTTTCATTGTAAAAGATTATTTCATCAAACCCAAGCTTTTTAGCCTTATTCTGCCAATACTCATAGGGCTTTCTAAATGAAGTCTTATGATGAAATAAAACCCCGAGATCAAAATCTCTTTTTACAAGTCCCACTCTTAAATTTTCCCTCCAGGGCTGATACTCCGAAAAAATTATTTCAACTCCCCCATCTGGTGATATCAATAACCTTATTTTATATATTCCGCTTTTTAGCCCGAAAGCTTTATTTTTTACAAATCTTTTAAATTCTTCATAGCTTTTTAAGCAATAAGGAATTTTAAAACCAAAATAAAGAGCTGAATTTTTGATTCTTTTATAATGAAAAAGAAGCAGAGGGTTCTCCTTTTGGGTGTCAAAATAAAAAGTTTCAATTAATTTAAAATAAGGAAGGGGGGATAGAAAAAAACGAGCTTTCAGAAGCCCTTCTCTAAATTCTTCCTCAGGGATGCTATCCCATACTATTCCTCCTCCCACTCCAGCTTCTCCTATAAAGATATTGTCCCTTTTTTCTAGGGTTAAAGTTCTTATAGCAACATTAAAGAGGAAATTACCATCCGGTTTTATGAATCCAATAGCTCCTGTATAAATACCTCTTGGTTCTTTTTCCAATTCCCTTATTATTTCCATAGCTCTTATTTTTGGTGCACCGGTTATGGAACCACAGGGAAAAAGTGCTTTGAATATCTTGTAAAGGCTATCATCCCTTAGGGTTCCTTTTATAGTTGAAATCATTTGATGAAGAGTGGGATAGGTCTCTATTTTAAATAGTTCAGAAACGTATACACTTCCCTTTTCACAAATTTTCCCAAAATCATTTCTTAAAAGATCAACTATCATAATGTTTTCAGCTTGATTTTTGAGACTATTTTTGAGTTTTCTTTTAAATTCTAAATCTTCTTTTCTTGAAAAACCGCGCTGTATAGTACCTTTCATAGGAGAACTTTTCAAAATTTTACCTCTTTTTTCCAAGAAAAGCTCGGGAGAAAGTGATAAAATGTATTGGTCTCCAGCTTTTGCAAAGCAGCCAAATTTACACCTTTGAGAAAAAAGGAGTAGATAAAATAGCCTTTCAAGAGAACCTTTAAACTCAAAATGGAGCTTAAAAGTAAAATTTGTTTGATAAACATCACCTTCAGCGATGTAATTTTTAATTTTTTTTATAGCCTTGATGTATTCTTCTTTTTCTATTCCAATTTTGAAATTCCCAAAACCATTCTTTAAGATTTCAAATTCCTTTTCGCTAAATTCAGGATTAATGGAAAGCTCTTCAGGATTTTTATAGATTCCAAAATAAGCAAGAGGAACTCTGCTTTTTATTGCCAAGGGTTTAAGTCTTTCTTCAAGAAAATAGCCCAATTCATAACTCAAAAAACCACAGGCATAAAATCCTCTTTTTATTTCAGTTTCAAGTAACTCAAAAAACTGAACAAATTTTCTGGTTCCTTTAGGGCTAAAATTCTTACAGGGGATTTGAAGGCATAAATCTTATAAGGAAATTTATTGGCTTTAGCCCAGAGAAAGAAATCATCCCAGCTCATAATTTTTAAAATAAGCAATAAATAAACAAAAAATTAGTAAAACAAAAGAAGCAAATAGAAAAGAAGGTAAATTAAAAATAACTTTGAAGCTTTCAAAAAAGGGTAAATAGGGTAGAATTATATAAAAAGAAGCAATAAGAAGTTCTAAAAGAGAAAAATTCTTTAAGAAATCAGCAAGTCTTATTCTAAAACTCCATTTTTTAATAAGTTTATCTTTTAAGGTTACTAAAGTTTCTGCTTTATTTTTGCAGGATTCTATTTCAGAAATCAAAATAGATAACACATCTGTAGGATCTTTTCTTTTTAATTTTATCTCAACTTTTTGCACAAGATCTGAAAAAATCTTAAGTTCCTTTCCAAACTCCATATCTTCATATTTATAGGGATATTTTTTCCAAAAAGAACTAAGCCCCCTGTAATTAGCCTTAATTTTTTCAAATTCATTTTTAAGATTTTGAATAATTCTGTAAATATAACCTTGAAATTCAAGATCCATTTCTAAGGCTTTTTGATAACCCTTTTCAATTAGACCCAACCCTCCTTTATGTATATCTTCTCTTACCTTAAATAATCTTTCTTCGTATTCCTTTTTTTCAGCTTCAGATAAAAAGTTCTTTATTTTATGATAGCGATCCTCTGTTTCTTTTAGTCTTAGAGAGGCCTTTTCTCTTTTTTCTGCAATTTTATCATATAAAATCTCTTCTAATTCCCCTTGATCCCTTATAAAAATTGGTTCTAAATAACTCCAATATAAAAGATAGGGATGATTAAAATAGGCAAAGATTTCTGAAAGAAAAGATCCTCTTAAATATTTTGCCAGGTTAAAATAATAAAAAGCTGGCAAACAGGTGGGATCCTTTTCTAAAGCTTCTTTATAAAATTCCTCCGCTATAGCTGTCTCACCCATATATTCATAAAGATAACCTTTTAAAAAAAGTAAATAACTTTTTAAAAAGGGAGTATTAACCTGAAAAAGAGTCCTTTCTAAATAATAGAGCGCGCTTCTAAAGTCTTTTATCAAAATATTTATAAAAAAAAGACCTATACTTGCTCTAAAATCATCCTCTATTTCTGAAAACTCTCTTTTAGCATTATCAAGATTTCCTTTTATTAGGTATTCCAATCCTAAGCCAAGATTCCCTCCTCTCAAAGGAGTTTCCATATCAATTTTGAGATGTCCCCAAGTCTCAACCACATCATATTTGTAAAATATAATTTTTAAAAATTCTGGAAGCAAATAAAAATTTCTTATATAAAAATATTTAAGCTTTTCCGAAGTTAAGCCTTCCTCGTATATTCCTTCCCATAAAAGTTGAGAAATTTCTCTAAAATGAAGATTTAATGCAGACTGAAAGGTATTTCTCGGTTCAGGGTCTAATAAAGAGGGGCAATTATAAGATTCGTGCCATGAAGTTTTACAGAAAAAACAGGGATTTCTATCTCCATACCAAAATATGTCTTTATAAAAAATTTCAATTTTAGGATCCACTGTGGAAGGCAAAATGAGTTCCCATAAGTTTTTCCAGGGTTCTATTTTATAAAAGACATTGCTGTGTTTTAAAAAGGAATCTATCATATCTCTTACAGGTTCTTCTAAATAAATTTTTCCTGCTCTAAGAATTGTATCAGTAGCTTTTTCTATCTGAGTTTTAGTTAGTATAAAGGAAAAAGGAATGGGTGCAGATCTAAGAAGAGGAAAAAATTCGGTTTTAAAATTTTCTAATATCTTATCTAAATAAAGCACCTCTTCTGGATTAATTTTATAGAAATTTTTATCCACCCTTGTTAATCTTCTTGATAACAAATCTTTTAGGAATATTTCTGCAGACTCAGCCTGAGCTTGAAAAAGGAGGTTTAACAATTTTTTATGTTTTATTATTTTAAAATAATACATCTCAGGTTTTTAAAGTTTTATAAATCAGTAGAAAAAGAGAAATAGTAATAGCTATATCTGCTACATTAAAAGCTGGCCAGTGGATATTTTTAATATGAAAATCTATAAAATCAAAAACCTTTCCAAAAAGAATTCTATCAGTAAGATTGCCAAGCCCACCTCCAATTAATATTCCAAGAGATATTAAAGACATTCTATTTTTTTTATTTCGAAAATAAATCTTCTTAGCCCAAATATAAGCAATCAGTAAAACTATTAGGGTTACAAAAATTAAAATAACAGTTATAAAGGACCCTGTTTTTGAAAACATTCCAAAGGCTATACCTTTATTCCATACCTTAACTATATTTAAAATCGGCAAAATCTCTATTTTTTCAAATTGAGACTTAAGAATTAAATACTTAGTGATTCTGTCTAAGAGAAAAATTATAATAGCACTTAACCAGAATATACGCATAGATTTATTTATTAAGGGATTTAATCACTTCAAAGCATCTATAACAGAGATCAGGAATTTCAAGTTTCCCCACTTCTGGTTTCCTCTGCCAGCACCTTTCACATTTTTTATTTTTGGTTGCTCTTATTTTAATAACTAAATCTTTTATTTCTTCTGATTGATAAACCACTTCTTTATCAGAAGATTTTTGAAATTCTTCAATCAATTCAAATTTAGCTACCATCAGAAAATATTCCCAAAAGGCAGAATCCATTAAATAGGATTTCAGATCCTGAGAAGCTTTAACAGAAACTTCTGCCTCAAGGAAGGTATTTATAATTTTATAGTCTTTTCTTGCTATTTCTAAGGCTCTTAAAAATTCTTCCCTCAATTCTAAGTATTTTTCCCATTTTTTAATCTTTTCCTCATTAAGTTCAAAGGAATAAGATGGAAATTCAGTCAAAAAAACAGATATTTCTTCCTTTTTATAAGGCAGGTTTTGCCATATATCCTCTGCAGTAAAAGAAAGGATAGGAGCCATAAGTTTTACAAGGCTATCAAGGGCATAATAAAAAACCGTTTGGGTTGCTCTTCTTTTAAAACTGTCCGAAAGTTCGCAATAAAGATAATCTCTGTTAATATCTATAATTAAAGAGGAAAGTTCTACAACACAAAATTTATGAATCTCGTGGTACACAATGTGAAAGTCAAATCTTTCATAGGCTTTTTTAACTTTTTCAATAAGTTTCCCCAATCTGTGGAGAATAAATTTTTCAAAATCTGGAAGTTTTTCAAAGGGTATCAAATCTTTTTCAGGATCAAAATCATATAGATTTCCTATAAGGAATCTACAAGTATTTCTTATTTTCCTATAGGATTCAACTAAACGATCAAGAATTTCCTTAGATATTTTCACATCGTCTCTGTAGTCCTCAGCAGAAACCCAAAGTCTTACAATTTCTGCACCGTATTGTTTGATCAGATCTTGTGGATGAATAACATTTCCTAAGCTTTTTGACATTTTTCTTCCCTGTCCGTCAACTACAAAACCGTGAGTTAAGATAGCTTTATAGGGAGGAATACCTCTTGTTCCTACAGAACAGAGAAGGGAGCTGTGAAACCAACCTCTGTGCTGGTCAGAACCTTCCAAATATAAATCAGCAGGAAAACTAAGCTCTTCATTTTTTTCTAAAACACCTGCAAAAGAAACTCCTGAATCAAACCAGACATCAAGAATATCTTTTTCTTTTTCAAATTCTGAGCCTCCACACTTGGGACAAGTTGTTCCTTCAGGAAGAAGTTCTTCAGGACTTTTCACAAACCAAGGATCACATCCTTCTTTTTCAAAAATTTTGATAACCCTTTCATAATATTTAAAATCTCTTAAAATCTCTCCACATTTTTTACACTTAAAGACTGTTATAGGGACTCCCCATACTCTCTGACGGGATATACACCAATCCGGTCTTTTCTCAAGCATGGAATAAAGACGGGCTTTTCCCCAAGAAGGAATAAAAGTTACTTCCTCAAGACTTTTCAAAGCCTTATCTCTTAATCCTTTAGCAGACATAGAAATAAACCACTGATCTTCTGCTCTGAAAATTACAGGCTTTTTACACCTCCAGCAGTGGGGATAGCTGTGTTCAACTGTGGTATGATAAAAAAGATTTCCCTTTTTTTTAAGAACCTCCAAAATAATTTCATTTGCTTTATAAATATTTAATCCTCCAATTAGGGGAACATCAGGATAAAATCTTCCTTCCTGATCTACAGGAACATAAACTTCAAGATTGTATTTTAAACCAACTTGATAGTCTTCTTCTCCATGACCAGGTGCTATATGAACAATACCTGTTCCTGTTTCTAAAGTTACAAAATCTGCCAGAATAATTAAACTTTCTTTTTCATAAAAGGGATGATGAGCCCTCTTACCTTCAAGAGTTCGGGGATCAACTTTAGTAATTATTTTTGGAAGTTCTCTATTCAGCTCAGCACATAAAGCTGAAACTCTTCCCTCTGCCACAATATAAAGTTCTTCATCCCATTCAATTATGAGGTAATCAAATTCTAAATTAAAGGCTAAAGCAAGATTGGCAGGTAATGTCCAAGGGGTGGTTGTCCAGATAAGGATAGAAATGGGTTTTGAAATTTTTATATTAAGAGAGTTTTCTAAAAATTTTTTGGTTTCTTCAGTTAAGGGAAATTTAACATATATAGAGGGCGATTTGCGGGATTCATATTCAACTTCTGCTTCAGCAAGAGCAGTTACACAATTAGGACACCAGAAAACAGGCTTTTTTCTCTGATAAACCTGTCCACTTTCTAAAAACCTTAAGAACTCTCTTGCAATGATAGCTTCATAGGCAAAATCCATAGTAAGGTAAGGATTTTCCCATTTGGCAAATACTCCAAGACGTTTAAATTCCTCTCTCTGAATATTTATATATTTTTCTGCGTATTTTCTGCAGGCATCTCTTATAACAAGAGGAGGAAGCTCTCCCCTTTTTACATTTAATTCCTGTTCCACTTTAAGTTCTATAGGCAGTCCATGACAATCCCAACCTGGAATAAAAGGGACTTTGTATCCTAACATAGATTTGCTTTTAACAATGATATCCTTAAGAATCTTATTTAAAGCTGTACCCAAATGAATGTGCCCATTGGCATAGGGTGGACCATCATGTAAAACATATAAAGGGGCGTTTTCTCTTTTTTTAAGTATTTTTTCATATATTTTTTCTCTTTCCCAAAATTCTAAAAATTGAGGCTCTCTTTCTACTAAATTAGCTTTCATAGGAAATTCAGTCTTAGGCAGATTCAATGTAACTTTCCAATCCATTAAAACTCTTCCCTCCTCTTAAAAATTAATTAGATTTTTAATTTTATCACAACTTATTAAAAGATGTACTTTTAGATTGTTAAAAAGATTCTTGAATTGATAAAAAGGTACACAAATTTAAATAATTTAATTTCTTTACAACCAATATGGAATCAAATTCTTAAATCCAAGTATTTATCTAATTATATTTGGGCACATCAAGAAACTATAAAAATAGAAGAGGAGAAGATTAAATTTAAGTTCTTATCTAATTACCTCTGGACAACATTCACCTACACAATAAAATTTACTATTCCACTGTTTACATTTACGGCACCATTTTCCTTTTGCTTTCATTATACTGTATATATTTTCTACGCATTTGTCACAATCTTTACCTATGCAACTCCTCCCAATTTGGTTATCTATTCCGGCTTCCTCCTATTTACAATCCAATTTTTGACCAGGTGTCAACTGCGGTTTAGCCAATACATTCCCAAATAAAAAGAAATTTATACTTTTTTTCATCTTTACCTCCCTATTTTCAGTATTTTTAAAATCCCTAATGGTATAATTTAAAATTCTTTTTTCTCCCCTCTATTTGATGTTCCTTGCATTTTATTAACTTTACATTTTATTTATTTTCAATCTATTTTTGGTTCATATTTAAAAATATAAACCCTCTCCTTTCTCAAGTTTTCCAATTTCCTGTGAATATTCTGTCTATCTATACCCTTAGGTTTCAAGGTTCCGTCTATCTTAGTTATAACCCACTCAATAGGAACATAATTAAGCACATCTCTAAATCATATACTTCAGGATCTTTGTATAATGGAATTTGCCAAGTAAATTCCCTATAAATAGCAGGAACTTGGGGGCATTGTGATAAGGATAAGAACCAAATAGCCGACCAAAAATAATTATTGGCCTCTGAACAATTAGGATATGAAAGATTCCATTTAAATGTTATTGCTTCTCCTAATTTCTATTGTTTCTCCCTTATTTCATTTAAGTTTCTTAAGCTAAGAAAGTTGTTTAGATTTTTTTTAATTCATTATTACTTTCATTAGCTTCTGTTATTATTTGAATTGAAGTCAGCCTTTACGCTCACATCTAAAAGAATTAAAACAATTTCCTTCTATACATAAAGGTGGGTATATTTTCGTGTCTGTACAATAAATTACTGGGAAGCAACTGTTTAAAGAACGATTTGGATCAATTTGTTGTAAAGTATACTCTTTAACTTTACCATCCGTAGTCTTTACTTGCACTTTAGAAAGGGAAAATTGTGTAGCATTAATGGCACCACTTGTAGTATTTAAGAGAGTAAAATATATTATTCAATTTTAAGATCAGGTAGGGGAGGTGAAAATGGTTTCCCCTCGGGAACTTTTCGAAATGACGGAACAGGCTGAACAGACTATATACCCGTTTGAACAAATAATTGAGATCCTTCAATTTTGCTTAAATCTTTACCATCCTTAAAAATTAGGTTACTCTGAAATAAAAATTATTCTTTAATCCTCCATATTCTTTATTATTTAAACTTTCCTTATAAACCCTCTATAAATTTAAAAACTTTACTAGGGAACATAAAAAGACCCACTAATTTCCAAATCTTCTGGCTTATTTGAAAAAAA
>ERZ1669248.658-NODE-658-length-15601-cov-6.468609_pt1 | contig 15601 bp, 16 predicted proteins | sample MGYA00579296_ERZ1669248 | MGnify/ENA primary metagenome ERZ1669248 (study PRJEB41166, sample SAMN08046057) | hot springs metagenome | biome: hot spring; feature: neutral hot spring; material: thermophilic sediment; isolation source: thermophilic sediment from...
GGTTCTAACTATTGATTCAACGATGTACTCGTGTATGGTTTCATAGGATCTTACACTCACATATAATATTCCATTGGGCCCGCTGATTCCATGGTTAGCCACTAGCTCGGCTAGCTTAACTGCTGCAAGCCTGGCGATATCCTCTGTGAACAGTGGCTTCTCATATATCATCTTAACGAATTCGGCCTCCTCAATCCTCTTAAGGTAGTTACGTGGTGTGTAGACAACTGTATTAAGCTTCTCGAAGACCTCTATGGGCTCGATAAGGGTTTTACTGGACTTAATATATGCATTAATCCTTACCTTCTGCATGTGGGTGTAGGGTTCCCCATATATATGTCTAGAGACCGCTCCTGCACATGGACAGGTGGTTAACCCGTAAATGCCTCCACCAGTGTATTCACTCACGCTACCTCCACGCTCATACCTCACGCCAGCGTATATAAAACCGTTGCTAGAGTACTCCGGTACACCTCCCCGATCCACCGTATGATAGAGCCTCCCCTTAACTGAAACCATGGCTCTCACAGCATACTCGTTTACCTCGAGTAGCCTTATGGCTAGCTGCCTCAGTAAATCCATTGTTAGCTCGGCACCTGGTTTCACAACCCCTGTATAAGCCTTGTATAAACGCGATAAATGAGCCCCCCTAAATGATGCCGGTAAGCTAACCGACACCTTGAATACCGGGATAACCATGTATTCCCTAATCTTCATAATGGGTCCACGAAGCCCTCTTAAGCCAACATTATCCACATCCAACTCGAATGGGGGTTTCTCACTGTGGACATCGGGGATCCCATCGTGGGCCACATCAACCACTTCCACTTACTTGACTACCCTTAACACTCTTGATGAAGTTTGATACCTCATTAACTAGTTCATCTATTCTCTTAGAACCCTCAAGTCTCTTGGATGCTTTAACCCCATTATTCTCCACATATAATAGTAGGGTTGTCGGTGATGCATGGATATCGTAGTATTCGAAGCTACCCTTAGCAATGCTCGAATCACACTCCCTTGTAAACCAGTCGCAAAGTATGACGACATAGTGCGAATTCTTGAATGCAGAGCCGAAGAGCTTGACGAAGGGATACCAGTATGCATCATAACCTCTGCAAGCAGGACACTTGGCGTTATCGAAGTATATTACGTATAATCCATCCTCCCACGGCTTAAAATAATCTCCCTCTATTTGTCTCAAGATCCATTTACCGCTTGAATGATTGAATACATATACTCCATGAGGTGACTCTGGCCCAATGGACTCGACCTCCAACCCCACCCGGCCCTCTATCTTTCTCTCGGGTTTTGAAAGAAGCTTCTTTAGTAGCTCTAAGATCTCTCGGTCATCACTCATTTATACCACCCCGTAAGCAGTGTCAGCACATTTAGATATTGTGAGGGCAAATTAAATAATTGATTTACCTCTGGCTTGTAATCCCAGCTGACCCATGGGTTATCATGGAATATAGTTACTTAAAATATATGGCTCACATTATAAACTTTAAAAATCCCTATTTTAATTTATTAGTTTGGGTAGATAATATGACTGGATTAAAAGATCTCATATACACACCTTCATCAGCCAGGGGAGAGGCATTAAGCAAGGTGGAAAGCCACACACCCAGGATAGAGGCTCCTGACTCGGTGAAACCCGGTGAGGTATTCAAGGTAAAAGTTAGTGTTGGACCCCATCCTAACACCGTGGAACACTCTATTAGATGGATGGAATTATACTTTGAGGAAGAGGGCCGAGTATTCAACCCCATCCTAATAGGTAGATATGAGTTCACACCAGTATATAGCGAGCCTGTCGTGGAGGTATACTTGAAGATCCAGAAGCCGGGTAAACTAATCGCTGTTGAGTACTGTAACCTCCATGGATTATGGGAGAATTACAAGGAAATAAAGATATCAGGGTAAGATCCTTGGAGAAAAACCGGTTACTTCATGAAGTAGTTTTTTCCGCTCTCGAGGCATACAATAAAACCAGGTCTCCTGAGGCCACTGCCCGTCTTGTAAGTATTAGTGAAGAAGATGGAATAGTCGTGGTCGAGTTCGAGGGCTCGTTCTGCCTGACATGCGGTGTGAGGGATTGGGTAGAGGACTACGCATATATATTGAGATCTATGGGTTGCGAAGCTAGGTTGATCGAATACAGGGAGACCGGGGATAATGAGTTTAAAAGGCTAGGTATATTTAAGCTAGACTTGTGTAAGCAGGGTGATTAGACTTGCTTGATGAGATTGACACGTTTATAATAAGGGAGTTAATGGAAAACGCTAGAAAACCCTTTAGAGAAATCGCAATGAAGCTAAAGCTAAGTGATGTAGCAGTGATCAAAAGAGTTAGAAAACTGGAGGAAAGAGGTGTGATAAGGAAATATGCGTTAATAGTTAACCCGGCCGTCCTGGGATATAATAAGATCAGCTTCACCGGTATAAATGTCAAACCAGATAAATTATTCGAGGTGGCATCGAAACTAAGGGAGAAGGAATATGTTAAATACATTGCGTTGACGTCGGGAGACCACGAGCTACTTGCAGTAATATGGGCGAGAGATAGTGAGGAATTAAAGAAAATACATGATGAGATAAAGAATATAGAGGGCGTTATAAATATCTATCCAGCAATACTCACCGACATAATCAAGGCCGATGCATACGTTTAAATCCACCAAATCCACCAGTTACCTTACCTGCATGTTTCTCACTACATTCCATACCTAAAGCAACCAGTTGTCGAATCCTGGCCAGAACCATACCTACTTTATGGGATATCCCATAAAGTAGGATAATGCTGTCTTTGCTGTGATGAATGCTACCCAATAGTTTTCAGGCCACTATATTATCAATGATTATTTGACTTGGGTCAAATTTGTAAGAGGATATTACCCGATATATACACATGGTGAACAGGTATGGCATCAAAACCAAGTAAGAGATAGTGAAAAACCTGATAAAGCAGCTCCATCAGGGAGTCGATGTAAAGGAGTTAAAGGAGAAATATAGGTATGAGCTCTCCCAGGTTTTACCAATTGAGATACCTTTTGTAGAGCAGGAACTCCTCAAGGAGGGCTTCAGGGTGGATGACATATTAAAACTATGCGATCTCCACGTTGAGTTATTCAGAGAGGTATTAGCTAGTAGGGAGTTGAAGGATGTTCCGAGAGGCCATCCACTGGATCTATTAATCCTGGAAAACCAGGAAATACTGGAGTGGAGTGAGGCACTAGGATTATATGCATCACTCTTGTAACACTCCACCATCCAGCTATAGTGCAAGCACTAAAACCTAATAAACACTCCATTCCCGCCATAAAGGACAAGGACGAGGCTTTCGGTTGTAAAAGCCACGATAGGTGAGAAACACTTAATAAAGAATAAGGTATTTTAATTATTTCACCCTGATTTTATACTAGTGATCTATAATGGATCCCTACGAGTTATCCGTGAAGCTAACTAGAATGGTTGAGGAGATAGAGTCGTCAGTGGTAACCATAGCTACTCAAATATCTTATCCAATTCCATTCTTCTTCAGTCAGGAACAGGCTAGAAGCTATGGATCAGGCTTCATTGTTTCAGAGGGCCTGGTAGTAACTAATGCGCATGTGGTTAGAAATGCATCAGTTATCAAGATAATGTTTAGTGATGGATATATTAGTGAGGCTGAAATAGTAGCCATAGACCCAAGCAGGGACCTAGCTCTCCTAAGGACTGAGAAACATGGTGTACCAATAAGGCTAGGAGACTCTAACATGGTTAAGCCCGGTGAAATAGTATTAGCCATAGGGTCTCCACTAGGATTACCAGGTCCCAGTGTCACACTAGGAGTAATAAGCGCGGTTGGAAGAACTCTTTCAAGTGGTGAAGTAATACTAGAGGACCTCATTCAGACAGATGCCGCAATAAACCCAGGTAATAGCGGAGGGCCACTCGTGAACTTGAATGGAGAGGCTATCGGGGTAGCCACTGCAATAATACCTTATGCACAGGGAATCGGGTTCGCCATACCGGTGAACACGGTGAAGCGTTTCATAGAGATCATTAGAAAATATGGTAGACCGCTGAGAGCATGGATAGGGGTCTACGTAGCACCATTAAACCCAACCACTTCTTCAATATATAGGCTACCAGTAAAGGAAGGATTGTTAGTTGTAAGGGTTGTGCCAGGTATGCCAGCTTATAGAATGGGCATTAGGGAGGGAGATGTAATAGTAGCGGTTAATGGAAAACCAGTGAGGAAAACCAGTGAGTTAAAGGAGTCTATAGAGGAGAGCATAGATAATGGCGTTATTCAGCTGGAGATAATTAGAGGAGGCAAGTTATTCAAGATAGAAGTCCCAATAGTTGTTGAGGAACTCGAGTAAGCCGTTTAGAAAGGGGGGTTCAGGGTCTGATATTAAGTTTATGTTGGCTGTGTTGTCCCTTCATCTGGCTTAGGGGTGTTGAGGGGTATCCTGAGACCCTGTATCCCGGGTTTCTTTTGGAGGTGTCCTCAGCCCCCCACCTTATTATAATAAACTCTTCACAGCAGCAAACAACACCAACCAATACAAGCCCATATAAAAACCAAAACAACAGCCAAGGGCTCTAAGCAAAAGGATACTATGCTTTTCTAGTTTGTAGGTTTTTAAGGGTTTTGTAGGGCTGGTGAAACTTGTAATTCTGACTACATATAGTACGTAGATAGTATTTATGAATGTATCGGGGAGTCTCTGAGACCACTAGCCCCGAGCAGTAATTCCGTATAGTGATTTACAACGTGAAGGAACTGGTGGAAAAAGCATACCTGAAGCCGTGGTGAACCAGCCCATGGAGACCTAGAAAGACCATAGGCTGGAAATGGTGTCTAAAAAGCAAATAACGGAGGGCCCTTCTCAGTTCTGGATAATTAAAACAATAAGTTGGTAAAGAGGAGGCATAGAACCACTATTAATGTCAGAATAAATGTGGTGGATGCAACTAATTCAGGCATCCATCCATACTTGCTTGCAATCAGGGTATTTAACACGGCGGGAGGCATCATTGAGACGACAATGGCCTGTGTAACAATACTCCAATCCACTCCAGGTATAAACAATACTATATATGTGACTAATGGTGCAATCATGAACCTATATATAGAGGTGAGCGCTATGAACTTAATATTTCCCCGCAGTACATCCACTCTTAGCGGCAGCCTAGCTCCCAGGATCATCGTAGCTGTATAACTTAATGCGTAGGGTGCCCACCACAATGTGTTAATGATGATCCCAGCTAATCCCGGAGGGAACAGGTAGTGTCCAATCAACCCTATGATAAAGCCTAGCAGCGCCGGCATTTCAATGAGCCTTATCAGCGAGGCTTTACCCAGTGCGATGATGTCCGGTGCCACGACATTAAGGACTAGTGTTGCAAGACCATATATGGATGCAACATGTATGGAACCAAATAATGCAAGTGAAACCGGGAAACCGAGGAAGACTGCGTTAGGAAATATAGATGTGATAAGTAATGCATTATAATAGTCTTTACTTCCGTGCCTAACGATAAGTCTTAGGGATGCCATGGAGATAACTAGAAATATTATGAATGAAGCCATCAACCATAAATCATTCACCATGACACCTCTCTCGGTATAGGTCTTTATGAATGCCAGGGGTATCAGTAAATAGTAGATGAAATCAACAAGCTTTTTCAATATTCTCTCGAAGAGCTCGTCTAATCCCAGGATCCGTTTGAAAACCACCTGTACAAGAACACCTATACCTATTAACAACATTAACATGGGGACCTCATTCAAGCCTGATACCCCTGATAGATCCCTAGTGCGTGTTATTTTTGATGTGAGCAAACAATATTAATGTTGGTTGCCCCCAAGGTATTCAACGATATATTCGTCACCACCAAAGAATACCAGTGGCTCGGAGAACCTGGCGAATACTTTTCCTTCTCTATTATATATGCTTACATAGGCTTCAAGCGGTTGTTCTTTCCACGGTACCTCCACCATGCATATATTCATTAAGGAGACACATGTCTTCTCTGATGATACATCCTTTAATGGCAGCATCCTCACCACATAGCCATCGGGTAACCCAGTAATGAATACATGCTCGCCGATCGAGAAATAGTATCTATCATCCGGGATTACCTCTACTCTACCCCCTGGTTTCACCCATCCAAGCCTTACCTCGCTGTGTCTAGCCCTGTTATAGTAGAGCAGTATTATCCTTTTGAAACCCTTATTCAACCTTATCTCGGGACTACTATGTATCCGAGACTCCTGGCTGGACCATGTATCAATAAGTGTTTTATCGCCAACGGAGAATATAACACCGTTGTCTGAAACCACGTAGAACCTGTATACTCCGGGTACATCTATCTTAATAAAGCCTTTGAATTCGGCGATGAATTTTTCTGAGGTGATTTTCTCATGCGGCTTCTCAAACCATGTGAAATCTATACGTGGGCTGATCACCTCAGCTAAGGGGTGTAGTCCGTTAAGCCCCTTGGGTGGATTACCATTATCCCAGGCGTAAAATCGTGTCTTGACACCGTTGAGTAAGCCTGGCTTAGCCAGCCTTATTGTGACCAATGACACAGGGTACACCTTTAGAAGCATATCATGTAAATATCTATGTAAGTAATTTATTAAGGGTTTATTTACTATTTACATGGAAACACGGTAAAGGGATAAGTGATGGTTTTAGTTAACTCGAAACTCATCGAATCCATGTTATCTGGAAATCCCTTCCTTAAACAGGCATATACACTATTAGTAAATGATCCAGAGGTTCAGGCATTATGGAGCATGGCTAATGTCATGGCTGTAAACCGCTTGAAATATAATGATCATGGATCGGTGCATGCACATATAGCCGCTGGTGCATCACTCTACATATACCAGTTACTTCTCTCCAAAGGAGTTCAGCCTTCCCTATTAAAGGATGGAGTCGTGGATAATATTGAATACACGTGGCTTATACCATTAATCGGATCGTTGCTTCATGATATAGGTAATAGCATCCACAGGGACATGCATGAAAGGATTGGGGCCCTACTGGCTATACCAATCATCGAGAGGGTTCTTGAGAAGTTGATCACGGATCAACTAACCAGGACTAAGTTAAGGCAGGAGATAGCGCATGCAATATATTGTACAAGCTATGACGTAGAATGCCTCACCTATGAGGCTGGATGCGTTAAAGTAGGTGATGGCGTTGATATGGCTGAGGGAAGGGCGAGGGTACCCTATAGGCTCGGAGGTATCTCCATACATAGTGTTTCAGCGCTTAGCATAAAATCCGTTGAAATACTTCCCTCAGAGAGATTCTCTGTAAGAATAAACGTGAATATGACGGAGCGAGCTGGGATATTCCAGGTGGATGAAATACTTATACCAAAGATATCGTCAACACCCTTGAAGAACCATGTGGAGGTCTACACTTTAATGGGGGGATCCGTGGTTAAATCATATACACCCTCTTGATCAATAATGATATATATGTCTTAGTCTGACCCCCCGCCCTGAAGGACGAGAGTTACCTCTTGGACAGTTCATTGGTTCCCACATCTATTCGGGTTTATATCTATAAAGATTTAAAAACCATCCAGAGGATATTATGTGCTCAATAGGTGAAAGGGATGTTATTTAACACATAGTCTAAAAATCCCTGTGCATAAACTATTCTTAGATGAAGAAATAGCCATATATGCAAGAATAAAACCCCTCGACTCCTCGAGAATCCTTGTAAGAGATGCCACAGGCGAGAAAGAGGTACGAATCCTGGGTGAGAAGGCTAGGGATATTACTTCACTACCATGTGAGTCAACAGTATTAATAACCGGGGTGCTAACTGAGCAGGGATTGAAGGTGAAAGACTTCAAGGTTCTCCACAAACCATTAGAGCCCGCGAAAATATGTGTGGATAACGTACCCTTGGATCCGGCCGAGTATGTGAGAAACTACCCCATATATATTAGACGCCCTGAAATACTACGGGTTGTTAAAACATACTCTATAGTATTGAGGACCGTGAGACGTATACTTGATGAGCACGGCTTCACGGAATTGCCAGCCCCAATAATAGGTTATGTAAGCGATCCAGGTCTGCGGGGAGCGGAAAAGGCCATCGTCAAAATATATGGTGAGACATATGAGGTACAAAGTAGTGTCATCATGTATAAACAATTATATGCATCACTACTCGAGAAGATATATTACGTAGCCAGGAACCTTAGAATAGAGCCACCTGAAAACATGTATACTGGGAGACACCTAGTCGAGTTCACTCAAGTGGATGTCGAAGCCTCTATAACCACAGCCAGCGATATGATGAGGCTGGCTGAGGAAACACTATATAAAACAGTGAGATATATGCTCAACCATTACAGCGAGCTCCTAACATACGATCAGGTAGATTTCCTAGAGAAGACTATTACAAAACCACCCTACCCTAGGATAGACTATGACTCAGCACTAGGGTTGTTGGAGAGAAAAGGGTATAGACTTGAACACGGTAAGGAAATAAGCTTTGAGGCCGAGGCAGTACTAGGAGACATGTATGGGACCCCAGTGTGGTTACACGGCTTCCCCACGGTAAGCAGGGGCTTCTATTATATGCCGGATCCCGAGAAACCGGGATATAATATAGACTACAACCTGATTCTACCAGGCCATGCAGGTGAAGTACTTGATGGTGGATGCAGGGAGTATAGGTATGAGAAACTAGTTGAAAGAATAAAGTATCATGGAGAACCACTTGAGAAATACAGGTGGTTCCTCGAGCTGGCTAAAGCGGGGGCAATACAACCCTCATGTGGATGGGGTATGGGTGTCGAGAGACTGGTGAAATACATCCACAGACTTCGACATGTAGCATACGCGTCTCCTCATCCAAGGATCCCGGGGATCATAGGTCCCTAGCCGGTTGAATCATTGTTTTTATAAGTGAAAGCCTCATCCTTTATAACGAGGGAGAATGTCAGCTATATTTAGGGCTATTGTTATGTCATTTAATAGGTGTCATGGATGTTTGACCCGGAGGAAATACGTAAGGATTTCCCCATCCTTAACAGAGAGGTCAACGGCAAGAAGTTGGTCTACTTCGATAACGCCGCGACAACTCAGAAACCTATCCAGGTGATCAACGCTATCAGAGACTTCTACATGTATCACAACGCTAATGTACACCGTGGATTCCACACCCTGAGCCAAGAGGCTAGCCAGATGTATGAGGAAGCACATGAGAAGATAGCCAAGTTCATTAACGCCTACTCGTGGAGAGAGATCATTTTCTGTAGTAATACTACCGAGGCACTGAACATAGTTGCCTATGGATGGGGACTATGGAATCTCAGGGAGGGCGATGAGATAATATTAACAGTTATGGATCACCATAGCAGTATGCTTCCATGGAGACTGATAGCAAAGCTCAAGAATGCCAAGGTGAAATATATCGATATAACCAATGATGGATACTTAAAGTATGAACTGCTAGAGGAATTTATCACCGAGAAAACACGCGTAGTAGCCTTCCCTATAGCAAGCAATGTCCTAGGCACGATAAATGATTCACGAAGGATAGCTAGGTTGGCCCATAGTGTTGGAGCAATAGTTGTTGCCGACGGGGCTCAAAGCGTCCCCCATCTCCCGACAAATATAAGGGAGCTTGAAATAGACTTCCTCGCCTTTAGCGGGCATAAAATGCTTGGTCCCACCGGGATAGGTGTCCTATGGGGTAGACAAGAGCTCCTCGAATCAATGCATCCATTTAAAGTCGGTGGAGATACAATCAAGGATGTCACATTGGATAATGTAGTATGGCATGACCTACCATGGAGGTTTGAAGCAGGTACACCTAATATAGCAGGGGGCATCGGATTAGGTGCTGCAGTAGACTACCTGTTGAAAATAGGTATGGAGAATGTGCGTGAACACGAGAAAGCATTAGTTGAATACACATTGAAGAGGCTTGGCGAGATCGAGGATGTGGAATATTATGGTCCACGCAATCCACGCGATAAGACTGGTGTAATAGCATTCAATATAAAGGGGTTAAACCACCACACAGTTGGCTCGGCACTCGACTTATTCGGTATAGCTGTGAGAACTGGAATGCATTGTGCACATCCATTACACTATAGGCTTGGATTAAAGGGTACTGTGAGGGCAAGCTACTATATATATAATACATTAGAAGAAGTGGACTACTTTATCGAGGCCCTGGAGAAAATAGTTTCTCTAAAAGAGTCGCTTAAATCAAAACCACCTACAGAAGTCTGCACTGGTACATAGCTAAAGAATTAGGATTACGAGGTAACGGTAATTAAAAAATAAATAATTTATTTTTATTCCTTAGAGTATTCATCAAGCCTACTTTGCTGGACCAAGGATTCTGGCAAACTTCTTGCCGGAATAGGGGCTGACAGCGAAGGCTATCTTTATCTTGCCCCTCTTGGTCTCCTTCACTACAACCTCGTACTGGTCTGTCTCGAAGTACTTCTTCGCCTTTAGATCGAAGAACTTTAGCTTCTCGGGCATTCCTTTTCCCTCCATTCCTTCGTTTACTTTATTTAGTATGTTGCCATATTTAAACTTTATGTTTTGTAAAAACAGTTCCCACTGAACACGTTTATGTTTGATATAAAATATGATTAATAACTATTACTCAATCACTGTTTCCAATCGATATGAATGTATAAAGATTGTGATAAAAATATACCAGTTTTAAACTATTGTTTCAATTAAAAATATTGTGTTATAGTTTATGAATCAGTGATTAAATTTGTCTATTAAGAGTGTACAGAACCCCTTTTGTTTGTATATTGAAGGCTAAACCAGCGGCCATATTACATCAGGCTTCCCACATATCCCGGCACGATTATACAGATTCCAAGCCGCCTTCTCTGCCTCCTCTATTATCTCCTCCTCGTCTAACGTGAGTGTTTTCCTATCAAACATTACTAATCTCCCATCTATAATACTGTGTTTTACATCATGTCCCGAGGCAGCATAAACAATGTGTGAGACAGGGTTGTTTAATGGGTGTAAATGCGGGTTCCAGTAGTCAATCACTATTATATCCGCCCTTTTACCGATCTCTATGCTCCCAGTAATATTACCGATCATTAATGCCCGTGCACCATTTATAGTAGCCATCTCAAGGACCTGCTCAGCCCTTATCGCGTCAGCCCTCAGCGTTCTAAGGGGTTGAAGCAGTGCAGCATGCTTCATCTCCCTTACCAAGTCATACGTGTTATTACTTGGACCACCATCGGTCCCCAAGGCCACGTTAACCCCATTAGACAGCATATCCGAGACCCTGGCTGCCCCACTAGCCAGCTTCATATTGCTTGATGGATTATGGCTGACAGAAGTACCGGTTTCACCGAGAAGCCTTATCTCCTCATCGCTAACCCATACTACGTGCACCAGAACAGCGTTTGACCCTGTTAATCCTAGCCAGTGAGCGAATTCAACTGGTTTTTTACCAAATGTCTTAATGGTGTATTCAACGTCATCTCTTACTTCTGCGAGGTGCATTGTTATACCTGTCTTCAACTCCTTGGCTTTCTCAGAGATTTTTCTATAGAGTTCAAGGCTTACGGCTCCAGGGGTTCTTGGCCCAAACCATATCCATATCCTATTATCCCATCCATGATATTTGCTATGTAGTCTCAGCGTGTCATTGAAACTAGTGTCCCCTGGCTCAACTAGTCCCTCGTGCAGGATGTTTTCCTCTAATGCATAGCCTTTCAAATCCATTACATGTCTAGCAATAGCAGCCCTTATCCCTGAGCCGTGTAGGAATTCCACTATATTATCCACACCATAGCGTCCCACCAGCCCTGTCTCAAGGAAAGCCGTTGTCCCCGATTTAATCATTTCAAGGGTTACTAGTTTAGCTGATGCTAATGCCTCCTCAGGTCTATAGTTACCCTGAAGCGGCCAAACTCTATCCTTCAACCAGGGGATTAGAGGTAGGTAGTCTGCACATGCCCTTAGCAGACCTTGGGCTAGGTGTACATGCGTGTTGATTAGCCCTGGCATCACTATGTCTCTCTCGGCATTGATTACTATATCTGAGTAATAACGGTAATCCTTGTCAAGCACCTCCCTTTTACCTACAGCTCTGACCTCTCCATCCTCTACTGCTACAGCACCGTCACGAATTATCCTTCTCGAGGAATCCATGGTTATTATCCAGCCGCCTCTAATATATATATCCGCCAAATAGCTCACCCACATAATTGGTTTATTTCATAAAAGTTAATAACCCTGCATAGTGAGAAATACATCAAAAAGGGCTAAAGGTGGTTGATTGCCATCCTACTTCGCGAGTTTTAACCCTGATGAAAGAGCCGAACTAATAAATACGGCGATGGGGCGTACGCCAGCAGACATCGTGGTAACCAATATAAACCTTGTATCCTCAACCACGGGCGAGATACTAGAGGATGCAAGCATAATAATTAAGGGGCGTAGAATAGCTAGGATCGGGGAGATCGCGGATGTCTCGAAATATATATCATCGAGGACCATCGTAATAGATGGAAGGAAAAGGTATGCTGTACCAGGCTTCATAGACCTCCACATACATATCGAATCAACCCTGCTGGATCCAATAGGTTTCTCCAAGATTGCTTTAAAGCATGGCACAACGACTGTGGTTGCCGATCCACATGAAATAGTCAACGTCCTCGGGTTGAAGGGGCTAGAGATATTCACCAAAGTATCCAGGGAGCTACCGCTGAAAATACTCTATGAGGTGCCAAGCTGTGTACCGGCTACAGATCCATCCTATATGCTTGAGACGCCCGGTAATATCGTGTCCTCTAGAGAAGTCAAGGAAGCATTAAACATGGATGGCATCATTGGCTTAGGAGAAGTCATGGACTTCATAAGTGTTGTAAACGCCAACCGGGAAGTAATATCTAAGATACAGGCTGCCAGCGAGAGGAGGATGGTTATCGATGGACACGCACCGCTCCTCAGTGATGAAAAACTAGATGCTTACATCGCTGCTGGAATATTGAGTGACCATGAATCAACCGGCAGCAGGGAGGCCTTAGAGAAGCTCAGACGTGGAATGTATATATTCATCAGGGAGGGGAGTGCATGGAGGGATCTAAAGGCCCTCCTTCCATTGATAAGGGATAGAGAGTGTATGCTATGTAGCTTCGTAAGCGATGATGTAAATGTCTTCGACTTATTCACGAAGGGTCATATGGATAGAATAATCAACCTAGCAATAGAGTATGGTGTCGATCCCGTTAAAGCGATCCAATACGCCACGATAAATCCAGCGTTGAGACTGCATCTAGAGGATCAGATAGGCTCGATAACCCCTGGGAGACTGGGTGACATAGTGATCACGGAGAGAATAGACCATATAAAACCTGTGACAACCATAGCGAATGGCTCTATAATATACTATGAGGGCGAATTAAAGAAGGTAATAAAGAAAGCCCAATACCCCGAGGAAGCATTAAACACCGTGAAGATAGGAGTGGATCCCTCCTCACTAAGCATCCCTCCACGCATAGAGGTAAGGGAGGGAAGTGTGTTGGCCAACGTAATAGAGGTTACACCAGGCTCAGCCCTCACCAAGTGGAGGATACTAGACGTAGAGGTTTCCGAGCACAAGGTACTCCCAGATCCGAGTAGAGATATAATGTATATAACAGTGATAGATAGGCATAAAGCCACCGGATCTCATAGCAGTGGGCTAATCAAGGGACTGGGCTTTAAGGCAGGGGCAATAGCACAGACAATAGCACATGACACGCATAATTTAATTGTAGCAGGCTGGAGCAAGGAGGACATGATGGTTGCCGTGGAGAGGGTTATGAGGCTTCAGGGTGGAATAGTCATTGTTGACGATGGTAAAATAGTATCTGAAATAGAGTTAAAGCTGGCTGGATTAATGAGTATAAAGGAACCGGATGAGGTATTCAGGGAATACCTTAACATGGTTAACACTTTGAGAACACGCTTCCAACTGGATTTCGAGTCTTTCTTTATGACTCTAGCACTTGTATCTCTGCCAGTAATCCCGGATCTACGTATAACTGATAAAGGCTTAGTTGATGTCATGAAGGGACGGCTAGTACCTCTCGTCGTAGAGGCCTCCAGGAGATAGTTTTAACCCGGGGATATATCTTTTTACCTTATTCATTCTTCATTTAAATCATCTGTTGGAATCCATCTTAGGCAGGATGTACTATTCTATTCCACGAGCTCTTAAAGCCTCTTCTACTTCCTGCAACCTAATTATCGTTAATTTTATCGCATCTATTATTATGACATAGTATTTGAATGGGTTGAAGCCGGGCTCCCATCCACGCGCTATCTTAGAGTCAACCATTTGCCTCAGCTCCTCGAATATGTTGAGGGTTAACGAGTACGCCATATCAAGCCTTATCTTCGATAGCAACCTAAGTAGATCCTCGCGCTTGCTTGTTGAGAAGATAAGTAGTATGGAGAGGATTAGGGAGAACCCATATATATAGAGGTTCAAGTGATGCATGGAGAGATTACCTGCTAGGTATGTTAATAATGCAACAGCCGAGATAGGGGGTATATACATTAAGAGAGCGGAGTAAACTAGTTTCAAAGCTCTTATACTAGCATAGAAGACCACATACACAATGGTGAATAATAAGATGATATAGGGATTATCTAGGACTATGATGGCTATGTTAACAATAAGGAGGATTAGCTTCAATAAGATGAACCACTTCCTATTGAGCCATGTATCCCTATCCTGCAGCATCACTGATTCATATAGTAGTGCCACATGAAATCCTCCTCGGAATTATGCCTGCCCCAAGTAATAGGTCATCGGTTAAATCCCCCCAGTCTCCCTTGAGCAGTCGTCTCCTGCCCCTGTCTATTAATAGAAAAGTATTTGGCTCTAGTGGATCGAGTAGTGAAACAATATGTGTTGTCATAACGATTACCTTACCGTTTTTAACTCCATACCTTATTAGCTCCGCGAGGATGAGATAGCCGTTATAATCTAGATCCGAGAAGGGCTCATCGAGCAACCATACTGGTTGATCTATTGAGAGAACGCTTGCAAGCGCAACCCTCCTAGCCTCTCCCCCGCTTAGTGTGAACGGGTTTCTATCCATTAACTCCATATCCACGAGCCTGTAGAGTATCTCACCATTTACCCGCGCCCCAGTCATCCTCGTGATGAATGATATCTCTCTTTCAACAGTAGCCTCTATGAAGCCGTGGAAAGGATTCTGCCACACATATCCTACAAGCCTTACTGCTTCCCGCCTACGTATGTCATGTATATTTACACTGTTTACCTCTACACTACCCTTCAAAGGCTTTATTATCCCAGCTATCGTCTTCAACAGCGTCGACTTACCACTTCCATTAGCACCGATCAATACGTGGAGCCCAGGGCCTAGAGTGAACTCTGCATCCTCTATTAACGGTTTACCCGGCGAATAACCTATTGATAAATCTACACCTCTCACCTTGTTCACTTAAAAAACACCCTGAGAGACCTATATACTAATCCACCTATGACGCCTATAATGACTAGCTCGCTTATGAAAATATAGAGTATAGTTAGCTCTGGAAGCCCATATAT
>ERZ1669248.659-NODE-659-length-15587-cov-7.250773_pt1 | contig 15587 bp, 13 predicted proteins | sample MGYA00579296_ERZ1669248 | MGnify/ENA primary metagenome ERZ1669248 (study PRJEB41166, sample SAMN08046057) | hot springs metagenome | biome: hot spring; feature: neutral hot spring; material: thermophilic sediment; isolation source: thermophilic sediment from...
GGGCTAGGTGGTGCTCGTCGATGTGGCTCCCGATGACGCTGCGAAAAGTGAGCGGGCGTCGAGGGGGAAGCCCGTGCCCACAATCACCAAGTTAACCCAAGTAACTAGGGAGGACCCCATGGGCATGGCAACCACGTCTCTAAGGACCCTTAGTAGGTGGGGCGGTTTTGGATAGGATTAGTAGGACTGCAACGACGGCCAATAAGATTATAGCGATCGCTGCTGACACTCTATTAAGGGATTGTAAGTCGGGCATGGATTTACCTGCCTCAGCTGTAGGACAGGTTGTTTGAGTTACCGTCTTGGTCATTGTTATTACTGGGGTACATGCCTGGATTTCGGTGGAAGTCGTGGGATTTCCTCCCCCAGTAATTGACTTTAGTAACGTCATATATGTTGCTAGGAGCATTGAAAGCCTTGAAAGCATATATAATTGGTACTGCGGCTCAGATGAGTACGTACTCGCCAATTCCATATACATTATCGCATCTATAGGAGTGAACTCGTTAAGCAGCGTTAGTGAAGTTGATATGGTCTTATTTAACATCTCTATAGAGCTACTTAAATCGCTCACGAATGTCGTAGCTAGAGTTACGTGCATGTAGCTTAAAGCACTTAAGCCAACTGCGAATACGTCTAAGTAGTTATCTAGGGATGCCATTAAAGAGTACCTACTATACGCCTCACTTAGGACTTCTGAAGGTAATGAGGCGCTACTTGATAACGCAATTATATAGCTATATAAATTATACGCTAAGGACTGTATGTAGGTTGCCATATCCTTAATGTACTCCGGCTTTATGAGTATGCCCACCGACCTATAATTAATGAGCCCTAGCCACAGCTTGGCTGTATACGCCCTAGCATCAGCTAATGCTAGGTAGTATGTTACCATATCTATTCCCTGGGAATTAATACTGGTATTTAAGTATAGTATGGAGTCGTAAGCCCTCTCTAAGACGTTTGCTACCACGCTAAGTGAGGCTAGATCAATGCCATCACTTAAAAGCCTATGTACTCTATTTATCACTGAATACGCTGATGTATTAATGCTGGTTGCTAAGTAGTTAGGATACGTATTATTCAGTAAGGTGTTGAGTAGATAGTAACGCCACTTAGCGTATATTAGCGCTTGGAAGTAAGTTGATGAAGCAGCGTAGAGTAGGCCCGAGTTCTCTAGTTCCCTACCATTACTTACCGCCGTCCTAATCGACGATTCTATGTTAGAGATTAAATTACGTACGTAGGTTGCTGCGGCTCCTCTTAAAGTACCTAGCGCGCTATCCTTAATTGAGTCCCCCAAATAAACGTACTTACTGATTTCAGAGGTTAGATCGTTTATCCATAGTTTAAATACTGGGTCAAGTGATGGAGATATCCCACCTATTAAGTATGATACGTTGCTTACGTCAGGCGCCTTAAAGACGCCTCCAGTGAATATGTTGAGGGCGTCATATACGTTGGCGACTGGGACTACATTAACGCCTAACTTACGACCATAGTCTACTAAGTCAACCACTACCTGCTGGGCTCTTTGGATGATTAATGAGCCCCTACGTTCAGTAACAACCACGTAATCAACGTCCTTAGTCTGACCATAAGGCACTAGGAATACTTTAGCGCCCCTACTGGCTGCAGCCTCTAACTTAGCCTTAAGGCCGCCTACGGGTCCAATACTTCCATCAGGCATTATCATGCCAGTCATCACGACATCTTCCCTTAAAGGTAAGTTGAGGAGGGCTGAAGTAAATGCTACGGCAGTAACCCCACTTGCACTTGGTCCACCGATGATGGGCGCTTCAGCCCTTACTGATGCGTAATAATCACATGAATTTATGTCAATGCCTGCAACTCGACTTGCCACTAGCGCTGCGATCCTAGTTGATGCTTGGAGATCTAGTTGGGTTAGCGGTAACGTCTCAACATATACATGCCCTGATCCAGGGCATGTGACGCGTACGTACAGGTCAGCTGAAACACCTGAGTAGCTACCGTTAGATAGTTGAGTGACCGCGACTATGACGACGTGCCTATCTCTAACAATGCTATTACCGCTTAAATATGAGGGATAAATGAGTGAAGTTAATAATGCGATTAATAAGACTATGCATGCAACCTTTCTCATCAATGCCATCCGAAAAATTAAATTAACTTAACCACTTTATAAATATTCTCTACGCATCAATTAGTGTCGAGTGAGGTCTTAATTAGAGCGTCTAAAGCGATTTTAGCAGCTCTCTCAACGTATTTCCGTAGCTCTTCAGCTGTAGCGAACCCTAGCTCCTCAACTAAGGAGTCGCTAACTAGTAGTAAAGCGCCTGCCTTTAAGCCCCTCATAGAGCTTAAAGCGAATATGGTGGCGCATTCCATTTCAACTGCAATCACTCCTCTACTAGTCCACTTCCTAACGAATTCAGGATCCTCAGCGTAGAAGGCGTCGCTGCTTACCACCGGCCCGATAACGTACTTAACCCCAGACTTACTTACCTCATCAACGATCCTACTTAGCACTTCGTAGTTAGGTGCCGTAGCTAGGCATATGTTCTCTTTAATGTACTGATAGAAGAGCCCTCCTTGGTTGTACGCAGCGCCTATCGGTATCACAATATCACCAATTCCCAGACCCCTAACCATAGCTCCACAAGTCCCCAGCCTTATGAATACCTTAGCACCTAACATAGCTAATTCTTCAACGACTATCGCTGATGAAGGGCCTCCAATTCCGTGGGTGGCTATAGAGACCGGTACGCCCTTATAGGTTCCAGTGTAGATCAGTAAGCCCCTATTGCTATTCACCAATCTCGGATTTTCAAGGAGGGAGGCCGCCTGCTCAACGCGGGCTGGATCACCGCAGACAATAACCCTTTTAGCTACATCCTCCTTCCTAGCCCTGATGATTACGGGACCAACCATAACTTATGACCAATAAATTAAACAGAGGAAGGATTAATAACTTTGAGTACCGCCTCTGAAGACTACGCTCTAAATGAAGTACATTCATCGATGAGTGAGGCCCCAGTAAATACTATTTCATTACAAATACCGCATTCATTAATATGTATTGGCCTAATAGACCATTAAGGACTTAAAATTTATAAGTTAGTAACTAACATACCTTTCACGATGTACTATGTCGCTGGCTAGATACCTAATTAGGAGGGTGGTTCAAGTAATTCCCACATTCGTTGGTGCTTTATTCTTCATGTTCATACTAGTTCGTGTATTGCCTGGTGACCCAGCTAGGTTGATCGCAGGTCCTGAGGCGTTGGAGGAGGATGTTCGGAGGATTAGGGAGCTTTTAGGTCTAAACAAGCCGTTATATGTTCAATTCGTGGACTATATGGTATCCATCCTTAGAGGGGATTTAGGAACCTCACTTAAGTTCGGTACCCCGGTGATTAACGAAATCTTGAATAGATTACCTTATACTATAGCGCTTGCGCTGGTCGCCGAGTCAATAGCTCTCTCTGTAGCATTACCGCTTGGTATAATATCCGCTTTAAGACCTCGATCTAAGGCTACGTATATATCCTCGGTGATTTCATTAACTGGTTCCTCAGTACCTATTTTCTGGATCGCATTAATATTCATATACATATTCTCAGTAAGCCTGAGGATTCTCCCCTCAAGCGGTGCTGACAGCCCTAGGCATATAGTGCTCCCGTCTATTACGCTATCTTTACTCCTAATGGGTAATTTAACGAGGATCACGCGTTCGGCCGTTATTGAGTCATTAAGCAGCAACCACGTATTGACTGCCCTTGCTAAAGGTCTTAAGTATAGAGTAATTCTCATAAGGCATGTATTGAAGAACGCCTTAATACCGATAGTGACTATAATGGGCATTCAAATAGGCAGTTTATTAGGTGGAGCCATAGTGACCGAAACCGTTTTTGCATGGCCAGGTATTGGGTCCTTGCTTATTGACTCAATATTCTATAGAGATTATCCACTAATTCAAGGCATCATACTCTTCATCGTACTTGTGTTTATAGTGATAAATATAGTTGTTGACGTGATCTACGCCTTAATAGATCCGAGAATTAGGGATGTACTATGGAGGACGAGTTAATACTTAGGAAGGTTGAGGAAGCCAGGAAGAAACGCTTAAAGGAGATGTGGAGCGTATTTAAAAACAACAGGATGGCCTATCTAGCATCCTATGTGTTAGTTGCTATGTACTTAATGGCATTAGTAGGCATATTTATAACTCCATACGACCCCTACGACTTTGACTTAAGTAGGGCGAGGCAGGCACCATCGTTAAGCCACCCGCTAGGAACTGATGAGCTAGGTAGGGATATCCTCAGTAGGATAATAGCAGGAGCTAAATACACCCTAGGGATATCGCTCATGTCGGTTACGATAGGTGCGTTGATAGGCGTAATGTTAGGCCTGATATCAGGTTATATGGGAGGACTGGTGGACACGGTCATTCAGAGAGCGGTTGACGTCGCTCTAGCATTCCCCACAATACTTCTAGCAATAGCACTAATCGCAGCACTTGGGCAGGGCGTCGTGAGCTTAATTATAGCTATCGCAGTAAGTACTTTCCCAGTATATGCTAGGCTGGTCAGGGGGTCGGTGCTTCAGGTAATTAACGAGGACTATATCGCTGTAGTTAAATTGCTTGGTAAAGATCCATGGTATATAATGTTTAAGCATGTACTGCCTAATATAACTTCCCCGATCATAGTGCAGTCGACGTATTATATGGGTCTAGCAATACTTCTAACTTCCTCATTAGGCTTCCTAGGGCTTGGAGCACCTCCACCAACACCTGAATGGGGATCCATGATCGGTAGCGGTAGGGTATATCTATTCAGCTCGCCTCACATCGTAGTATCGCCGGGCATATTCATTCTAGTGACCGCATTAGCATGTAATCTGGTCGGCGATGGGTTAAGGGATACCCTAGATCCTAAGTCAAGGATGTTTATTAGGAGGGTTTAAGCTATGGGTGAGAAAGTCTTAGAGGTCATTAGCCTAAGGGTCTATTACGATTTACCTCAAGGAACCGTTAGAGCGGTTGATGATGTAAGCCTAGATGTTAGGAGGAGGGAGGTAATTGGTATCGCCGGTGAGAGCGGCTCAGGCAAGTCGACGTTGGCCCTAGCAATTACCGGCCTACTAAGACCTCCGGCTAAAGTCGTCTCAGGTAAAGTACTATTTAATGGAGTTGATATACTTAGGTTAAGCGAGGACGAGTTAAGGCGTATTAGGGGCAGGAAGATAGGGGTAATATTTCAGGATCCTAATACCTACTTAAATCCGATATATACTTCAGGATTTCAAGTAGCTGAGGTATTTGAGGCGCATAGAGGCATCCATGCGAAGAAGTACCTAAATGAGGTGGTTAAGCTATTCAGGCTAGTTAAGATAGCTGACCCCGAGAGAAGGGTGTATGCGTACCCTCATCAATTAAGTGGTGGTATGAAGCAGAGGGTATTAATATCAATGGCAATTGCTGAAAGGCCTGACCTGATAGTTGCAGATGAACCTACATCAGCTTTAGACGTAACCATACAGTCTGAGATAATGGATTTACTTGCTGAGATTAGGGAGGAGACGAATACCTCGATCGTAATGATTACGCACGACTTAGCGCTATTGTTCGAGGTAGCTGATAGAGTGGCTATAATGTATGCAGGTAAGTTGGTTGAGTTGGGTAGGGCTAGCGATTTAATTAAGGACCCCTTACATCCATATACTAAGGCGTTACTCTCAATACTTAGGTATGAGAGAAAGAAGAAGCTCACGTCGATCCCTGGCTCAATACCAAGCCTGATTAATCCACCACCCGGTTGTAGATTTCATCCTAGATGTCCCTACGCGTTTAGTAAGTGCTCTAAGATAGAGCCTAAGGCAGTAGATATAGAGGGCAGGTTGGTTGCATGTCACCTAGTTGGGGGGAGCGAATGAGTAGTGTACTTAACGCTATTAATCTGAGGAAGTACTTCCGGATAACTACTGGGTTACTAGGCGGGAGGAAGTACGTTAGGGCGGTTGACGGAGTTACGTTAGATCTTCGGGAAGGTGAGGTACTGGCTTTAGTTGGCGAGAGCGGCTCAGGCAAGTCAACTCTAGGCAGGATATTAGTAGGGCTTCAGAGACCCGATGAGGGTGAGGTACTTTATAGGGGCATTAACATTTATAGTTCAGGTAACTCCGTATCTAAGAAACTAAGGCATAGGATTCAAGCAGTATTTCAAAATCCAGATAGTAGTTTAAACCCTAGGATGCAGATCTACGACATACTAAAGGAAGCAGTATTAACTAGGAACCCATCGTTGAGTGATAGGGAGGTTATTGAAGAGATAATTAAGTTATTGAGGAGTGTAGGGCTTGTTGAAGATCATATCTTCAAGTACCCTCACGAATTATCAGGTGGTGAAAAGCAGAGGATTGCTATTGCAAGGGCGTTGGCCGTTGCACCGGAGGTATTGATAGCTGATGAAGTTGTTTCAGCCCTAGATATATCTGTGCGGGCCCAAGTAATGAACGTCTTAATGGATGTTAAGGAGAAGTATAAGTTAAGTATGGTGTTTATAACGCATGATATGGGGTTAGTGTGGAGCATCTCAGATAGGGTGGCAGTGATGTACCTCGGTAAGCTAGTTGAGTTAGGACCTACTGAGGAGATATTTAAAGAGCCGCTACATCCCTATACCAAAATGTTACTAGTTTCATCACCTGCGGCAGCATCAGCTACAGCATCAAAGGATTTAAGATTTAAGGCAAGGGGCGAACCTCCAAGCCCCATAAACCCACCTAAGGGGTGTAAGTTCATTACTAGGTGCCCAATCGCAGGTAGCGAATGTAGCATTACTGAGCCAGAGCTCATGGAGATTAGCAGGGATCGTATGGTATCATGCCTTAAAGTGTTAAAGATTTAATTAATGTGCTTACCTAACTTAGTAATATCAATATATAGTATTTTAAGGACATTATTATAGTGATTCAAAAATATTTTATGAAATGGACGATTAAGGTCTGATAATTTAGATCTAAGGTAAATTAAATTTAAAAACTTCAGTAATAGTGGATTAAGAGGGGTCACCATGAATTTAAGTAGAAAAGCATTAAGTAAGACCTCAGCCATAGTAATAGTCGTCATAGCAATCATAGCGGTAGTAGGTGGTATAGGAATAACACTTACTAGGCAACCAACCCCATCGCCGACCACGTCACCAACCCCTTCACCTACATCACCAGCTCAAACCACTGTAGTAACGACGCCAACGACTGCTAAGGATACTATAAAGGTAGCGATAGGGGTTGACTTAGATACCGTGGATCCACATGCATTAACTACGACCACGGTATTTAACGTCTTAAGGCACGTCTATGAACCTCTAGTGTGGTTTGATGATAGGGGTAATGTGATTCCGTGGCTTGCTGAGAAATATGAGGTCTCATCGGACGGTAAGGTATATACGTTCTATTTGAGGAAGGGAGTCAAATTCCACGACAACACTGAGCTCAATGCCTACGTGGTTAAGGCCAACTTCGATAGGTGGTTAGACCCAACAGTAAAGGTCCCGCAAAGAACCCAATTAGGTCCGGTATCTAAGGTTGAGGTAGTTAATAACTACACGCTGAAGGTGTACCTTAGTGAGCCTTATTCACCATTCCTAAAGGCCTTGGGCACTTACTTATTTATAACTAGCTCGAGGGTCATAGAATCCTTCGGCAACAAGACCATCACGGATGTCGTAGGTACTGGGCCGTATAAATTCATATCGTGGGAGAAGGGGAAGAGGATAGTACTTGAGAGGAATGAGGGGTACTGGGGTGAGAAACCCATATTAAAGAGGATTGAATGGTTGATTATACCTGAGGCATCCACTAGGGTAGCTGCCCTATTAGCTGGCGACGTTGACTTCGCATTTAACTTACCTCCAACAGACATGGATAGGGTTAAGAATGCTAAGTACTCCGTGATAACGCCTATCAGTAATAGGATAATGTTCATTGCGCTAGTACCTAGAGGCCCGCTAACGGATGTTAGGGTGAGGCAGGCCCTTAACTATGCAGTTGACGTTGACGCTATAATAGCCAATGTACTCTACGGACTCGCAGTTAGGCCTAACGCACCTCTACCTTCACACGCGTTCGGATATGCTGATATGGAGCCCTATAAATACGACCCTGAGAAGGCTAAGCAATTACTTCGTGAGGCAGGATACTCAAGCGGACTTAAGTTGGTGTTAATGCATCCAACGGGCCGATACGTCCAGGACAAACAAGTTGCTGAGGCAGTTCAAGCATACTTATCTAAGGTTGGGGTGGCGGTTGAGTTGAAGACCATGGACTGGCCTAGCTTCGTAGCTGAGTTATTGAAGCCATTGGATCAAAAGACCTATGATATGGTATTACTTGGTTGGGGTCCGGCGGTCGCTGACGCCCACTTCTACCTCTACGGCCAGTTCCACTCATCTAATGCTCCGCCTAAGGGATTAGCTGCAGCACACTACAATAACCCCAAGGTTGATGAATTGCTTGATAAGGCTAGGTCGGAGTTGAATGAAAGTAAGAGGGCTGAGTACTACAGGGAAGCCATTAAACTAATATGGAATGACGCTCCATGGATATTCCTATATACTCAGAAGTGGTTCTACGCAGCATCTCCGTCCCTACAGAACTACACCGTCCACATAGATGGGGAGCAGGTTTACTTCACTAAGGCGTACTTTAAGTAAGTGACTGATTTTTTATTTAACTAAACCTAATTGAAATAGCTTAAAATACACCTTACTGTAGGGGATATCGATGTCAACTATTAAAAAGTTAATTAACTTATTGGAGGATTTGGGCTTAAATGTAGCTGTAATATTCGGGCAACCAAACATTACCTACTTTACCGGCATTTCTAGGTCGTCAGGGAATATATTGATCGCCTATAATGATGGTTATATCGAGCTGCTTACTCCTGTGGTCGAGTACTTTAGGGTAAGAGATGTTAGCCCCCCAGAAGTTAGCGTAGTCCCTTACAGTAGGTATAGGTTGGAGTTTAATGAACCACTTATTAGCGACTTACTGGGTTATTTGAGGGGTAAATTAAGTGGGGCTTCTAGGGTAGGTATAGACCTAGAATACATAAACTACCAAGCATTTCAATTAATTAAATCGTTAAACAGCAACGTTACTGACCTAAGTAGGCACATCCTTGATATGAGGGCAATTAAGGATGAGTTAGAGATAGAATTAATAAGTAATGCCTTAAGGATCTCAGAGGAAGCACTATCTAAGGCTGTTAATGAATTGAATCCTAAGGTAACCGAGTTAACGTTTGCGGGGATGCTTGAGATGTATATTCGGTCTTTAGGTGCTGACGACTTCGCATTCGCGACAATAGTTGCTTCAGGTATTAACTCTGCTTACCCGCATGCAGCACCTACGTCTAAGGAATTAGGCGTTGGTGAGCCGGTAATTATAGATTTCGGTGCATCGTATAGAGGGTATTCATCGGATATCACTAGAACGCTGTATGTTGGCGATTTACCGCAGGACATTGCGAGGTCTATCGAAGCAGTTAATGAAGCACTTAATGAGGCGGAGGACGCTATAGTACCATATTTAAAGACGTCGGAAGTTGATTCCGTGGTAAGGAAAGTGCTGAGTAAATATGGATTACATAAGTACTTCATACATTCATCAGGTCATGGAGTAGGCATTGAGGTGCATGAGCCGCCTAGGATAGCCTTAGGATCTGATGAAGTTCTTAAGCCGGGTATGGTCGTGACCGTAGAGCCGGGGATCTATATACCTCATCGGTACGGGGTCCGAATAGAGGATATGGTATTGATAACTAACTCAGGTAGGAGAGTACTAAATAGGCTAAGACGTATGCTGACGTAATGTAGAAATGAAATCGATTAGATGACGAATTGAGGGAATGGTAGGTCGTAAGGTGCGGGAGGGTTTGATGAATGTCTAAAATTATCTACCTTTAGATCGTAATGGGTCGTACTTACGCTTGAGTCAATAAACCCTATCTATATTCATGCTGAAACTATTGTATATTACAGGTAATTTCATAAGTGCCTCATGTACCTTACCACTATAGTACCTAGTTGTAACGCCCCTCCTCCGAAGCAGTTCGTCTACGTCATGCGCACTTAAAGTTGCTGGATCATAGCGGTCGGAGGCGATGATGAAGTTACATGCGTATCCGAACGAAGGTATCCACACATAGTACTCCCTCACAACTTTAAAGGCCTTCATGATGTTATTAACTATGTACCTATAGGTGTTTGGGTAGAAGAAGGAGCTCCCACACTGTGATACTATCACACTATCATGAGTTAACCTATTCTTCAGCTTCATATAGAATTCGCTGGAATATAAAGCCCTAGCTATATCCGATCCGAACGGATCAGTAAGATCTAAGATCACCACATCATAGGTCTCAGTAGCTTCCTCGATGTATTTAAGTCCATCCATTATAATCACCTTACTCCTCGGATCGTCGAAGGATCCCCTATGCATTACACCTAGGTACCTTTTAGCGAGCTCCACCAGCTCACCATCTATATCGACCATAACTGCTTTGGATACTGTAGAGTGTTTAAGCACCTCCCTTAATGAAGCACCCTCACCTCCACCTACTATTAGTACTTTTTCAGGTCTCGGATGGGTAATTAGTGCAGGGTGAATTAGGGATTCATGGTATATGTATTCATCAGCCTCCGTCGACTGTATGTAATCGTCGAGTATTAATGCAGTACCGAATTCCTCTAATTCAACTATCTGTACCCTCTGGTACTTAGTTCTAGTACTAACTAATACGTTCTTAAGGCTCATTACTAGTGATGATCTCCTAGATACCGGTTCTATTACCGTTAGGCCGTAGTTCATGGTCTCACATCATGTATTAATATATAGAGTGTACTAATTAAGGAATGTATTCCTCAGGTTAGCTTCAATCCCTAGGATAGTACCTAAACGCCTTCTGTCGCGTAATTATATGTGTCTCTATATGATCCCTAATTAATCCACTCAGTATTCTAGGCATCAATACTCTCTACCTAAAAAAGACCTGCGAGATTATCAATGTACACAGAGATCTTTATAGGTCTCTTCCCAGCCTCCATCTCAACCTTCTTAATGCTTAGGGCTGAAACCGCGTGCATGTCGAACTCACCTAACTTATATGGCACTCTAGCCCTACCTTCAGACATATCTAGGCCGTCAGCCAACTTAACTATGCTACTCTCCGTAGTTAGGCATTCAACTCCATACTCGCTTGAGAATATAGCATGTAGCACCTCCTGCCTTATAGCTATCAACCTCCTACTGGGGAGGTCCATCACCTTCCTAACCACTCTATCCACTATGTCCTTAGCTATAAGTGCTCCAAGGAATTCATGATTTGACCTATGAATAGAATTACCTATATCATGGAGATACGAGGCTAGGAATACTACGGCCATAACCTCATCTAAATTTTTAGCTGTGCCATCCTTCAACGTGGTTATCTCCTTCCACCAATACTGACCTCCTCCCCGCCCTGAAGGGCGAGGGCTCCCCTAGGGCGGTCCACAGGCTCCCAGCATCTATTCGCAGCCACATCTGTAATTCATTAACTTCCTCATCATCCTCCAATTCCCTACTTAATTTATAGATAATGCCGTAGGAATTAACATACTTAGTATATAGTTATGGGGCTACTATGACCAAGGTTGAATCCTATAGGAATTGCTGATTAAGAAATTAAATACCTCGAAGCTTCTTGAGGGTTTAATCATTGCTATGAGAGCTTAAGTATGTTGCTCAGAGTCAATCTAACCACATATCCTCCATCATTAAGGTCTAACTCTACTGGTACACCGTACGTTACTTCATAATATGCTCTCACCTTTAAAGAGTCGTAGCTGTATTCGTAGACCTCAACCTCAACATCCCCTAGTACCTTATTGTTAATTTTCTCAATACCTAAAACTTCATAGCTCACATTACCATATAATCTCTTTAACACGTTAATGTTTAACAATATATCCCTGGTATCATTAGCTACTACATCATTACCAAGCTTGCTTAGTAGATAGTAGCTTAAATACTGAGACGTGATGTCGGATCTAATTGCGTACTTCCAACTCGCTGAACTATTGCTCTCATTAGTTGCAATACTATACGGCTGTACGATAATTGCTAATCTATCATACACGTTCAGTACCGTACCATTACCTATTAACAAATCACCGCTTACATCGTATATTAGAGCCACTGAGGCGTTCCCCGCTGCTAAATCCTTAAGGATGTCCTGGGGTTTTAAGGACTCGGCAGTGCCTTTAGCACCCTCACTAAGTCTTGGTGCATGAGAATATATAGCGAGCGATATTATGATTACCGACGTCACTATGAGAATCAGCTTAAGGCTAGGTAACTTAGTACTACGTCTTGCCCTCTTAATTTTAACTACCTTACCGGACTCCTTACTACCTTTCTTAGGCATGGTGTTGCACCTTCAAACTAAGGACAATATGGCTATCGTGTTTAGATACCTAAAGAGCTATTTAAATTATTTAAGTCCTTAATTCATGAGGCTCGTGTTTTTAAAGTCTGTATGTTTTCAGTAGTTGGAGGGCAGTTAAGTGAGTGAAAGGAAGTTAGTGGACATTAAGGTGCTGTGGACTAACCTGTATAAGTCTGTAAGGACCTTCCTACTGTCGTTCGTAAGGCCTTCGGAGAGCGTATTATCCTATAGATTAGTTGAGGCGCTTGTTAGGAGGAGGGGCTTAATTGATGAGATTGAAGATGATAAATATCATTTACTACTTAAGATAAATATAAAGGGAAGTAGGACTGTGGATATTAATGATGTAGCGTACTCATTAATACCTCTCTCGTTGACTCATCTACCAAAGACGATCGTGCAGAGGGGCGAGTACTCGTTAGGTACGTTTTTATTTGAGGGATTCAGTAAGCCTAAGTTGGTAGCTGCGTCGATAACGTTAAGTAAGGACTCTGAGAAGGCAGTAAGGTATTTAAGGCCGATCCTAATTTCAGTGAGCCCTGATGTCTCGGACCCGTTAATTAAGAAGCACTCAGGTAAGGTATCATCAATGCTATTCAGGGAGGTTATAACTTGCTTTAGTAAATACGCCCCTCGCTACGTACCAATAATTAACTCAATACACTTACTAAGGCCTCTAGCGGTAGTAGTCATTAGGAATGGTAATAAGAGCTATGATGAAATAAAGGCAGTGGTATCAGATGGCAGCGAATATAGGGAAGTTAGGATACCTATTAAGGTGCCTTCCTGGAGCCTAGAGGATCTACCGCCTAAGATCGTTGAGGACGTTAGGATGATGATTATTAATCCGATCATTAAGAAATATGATTTCGCTCCGAAGGGGGCCTTCATAACCGGTCCGCCAGGGGTTGGTAAGTCGGTTATGGCTGAAGCCTTAGCTGCAGCGTTAAATCTGAAGATGATCGAATTAAGACCAAGCACCTACAGGTCTATGTGGTACGGAGCTACGGAGAAGACGCTAAATGCAATATTTAGTCAGATAATTAAGAAGAGGTCTGAGGTTGCCTTAGTACTCGATGATGCGGAGTTCATAAGCAGTAGGAAGTACACAATCCATGAGGCACATATAAGTGAGATATCAACGATACTTTACCACTTACAAAGACCTGATAGGCCTTTCACAATATTAACAGCCAATAATCCTGATTTAATAGACCCCGCCCTACTCAGACCCGGAAGAATAGATGTCTCTATCGTTCTCGGATATCCAGATAGGGTTATGAGGCGCAAGATCATAGAGAGGGATGTTAATAGGTATGGAGTGAAGATAAGTGATGAGGTAATCGAAACCATAGTTAAGGCAACTAAATGGTTCTCAGCAGCTGAAGTCAACGCGTTCATTAGATTAGCTGCCAGCAGGGGTGATGGGAGTATAGGACTTGATGAAGTAGAATGGGCTAAGAGGAGGATGATGGTAAATGTCAGTGAGAGGAAATCTATGCAGGAATTCCTTAGGTGGTGGGTCTCTAAAACTCAAGGCATGGTAATAACATATATACCAAGCGATAATGACATTGAGTGAATTCTTTAATAGTGTTTATATAAAATTTAAGTACTGACTGCTTGTGATCTTCTGCGTTCATTACCCTAACTACTTCTTCAATTAATTATTTTTGGCTGCCCTGGCTTTTACGGGCACGGGCTTCACCAGTACCCACCCGTTTTCGTAGGACTTCATTAACCGGAACCGCTAGCCCGCCCTACGGGTAATATCACTAGTCTCTACATCTGTTAACTACCTTGACGTCATCGAGGCAAGCACTTCTAAGTAACCGTAGTAGCTAGGAGGTATTATAGGCTTTCACTAAGTCAACGGTCTAGATTAATGATTCAATGCTACCTAGAGCTAAGGACTTTCTCTAGTTCCTTAGAAATAATATTCGAGCAAAGCTTAAGTACAGGCTTTCTAATCCCAATATATAACATTAGTTTGTAGATGAATGGCAACTTAAACGGAGCTCCAGCGGCGTGTGGATGACCCCCACCACCCAACTTAACAGCTAAATCCCTAATATTTAGGTCCCTACTTCGAATGCTTAAACTGCTCTCCTTACATACTATGACTACATCTGTGTTGACCTTACTCATTAGATAGTGGGCTATATATGATGTAGAGCCATCATCCCATAACTTCATGGTAAATGCCAACTTGATTCCCTTAACATCGGTGATGATTACTTCCTTAAGGACTTTCTCCATAATCTTTAACTCCCTGACGACCACTTTCTCGGCACACCGCTTAATTTCGTCATCTATGTATCCATTAAAGTCCAATAACTTATTAATTAAGTACCTTCTCCACGTTCCATCATTCCTGCACACTACATACCTACTAAGGAAATTACCTAACGGGTCATTAAATAACCATAGATCTACGGAGCAAGCAGCCCTAGCTAATGCTAGCGAGACATCATCATTCAAGTTCAAATACCTCACAACAACTCCCGCACTACAGGTGGAATTATCTATGTATAGCTTGACTCCAAGCTCCCTTAGGCTAGCTACCCATCCATCATCCCATATATGGTGGTCAAACCAATAAATGGTTGCACCATTACTTATCAGCCTCCTTACTTCATCGACTACTACGTTATATGTATTCGTATTAACACCTAAATCACATATAAATACATTAGTACTTTTTACCGTCTTTAGGAGTTTATGAAGTCTATGCGGCTGAGTGAACCTTACATCCACTTTAGTAACTCCATAGTTGTTCCTAAGGTGCTTGAGTACTAAGGACGACGACGTAACGCCATCCAAGTCCGTATGAGTTATCACTACGTAGTCGCCCATCTTCGTACCTTGATATCTAGTTAACCTGACTTAAATACTGTTCATCTGAATGATTTACATAATCATGTAAATCTAGTATTTATAATGTACCTTAACCAGTTAATATCGAATATACAGGTGCGTGAAAAATGTCAGCTAGAAATCAGACTCCATTAATTGCCGTATTGGTTGTCCTAATCATCGTGGCCGGCGTTGGCGGCTACTTAGCTGGCTCATCGGCAGCGCCGACTAAGACGGTAACTACTACAGTAAC
>ERZ1669248.660-NODE-660-length-15577-cov-18.862453_pt1 | contig 15577 bp, 15 predicted proteins | sample MGYA00579296_ERZ1669248 | MGnify/ENA primary metagenome ERZ1669248 (study PRJEB41166, sample SAMN08046057) | hot springs metagenome | biome: hot spring; feature: neutral hot spring; material: thermophilic sediment; isolation source: thermophilic sediment from...
ACAAACCGTTTGTCCCTACACCTTCATTTCAATCATTTTACATCTGTTCATGATCGGGTGTAGGGGCTTCCGCCTCGCCTAGAGGGCTCACCTAGCTCATCCCATGGGCTCATGGGCGGCTGTCGAGGTGAACGGCACGCACCTCCCATCTACCAGTAGCTCCACAGGGCTTGGAGCAGCGCTCCCATCGCCCCTCAGAGCTCTCTACAAACATAAGCAAAAGCAGAGCTTATAAACCTCACGCTTTGTCATCAACAATGAACAAACCCCTACCTAATCACATCTTTGTATAAATATTAACTTCTCTAGAGCCATAGAGATTTTGCTAAAAACAATGATTTTTTGCTATGTTAAGCACTTTCCATATTTATCATCATAAACCAGGGAAAGTTTTATTAACTGCTTTAAAACATCATCTACAAAACTATCTAGGGTTTCTGGCGAAACTCCATTTTGTTTTGCCTTCTCTTTTACAATGTTTTCAACTATTTGATAATTTTTGTATTTCTCATTTAGAACTTTCCATGGTATTCCAGCTAATGCCTTAGCTATATCCTCATTATATCTCAAATAGCCTTTTATCATGAGAAATGCTATTATTGGATACCCTACATACCTTCTGTACTTCGTTCCATTATCATCGCTATACACAATTCTTTTCTCAATGTCAACATAAACACAGTACTTTCTACTACCATCTGAAGAAACAACAATAGCTTTGTTATTACTAACTTCCTTAATCCTTTTATCAGCTATACACCCTAAAGCCTCTAACACTTTTATTCGAGGAGGACTTTTAAGTTTCTCAGCCATAACCAAACCTAGTCTCTAACAGTTTGTTTAACAAACTTAAAAATGTGCAGACAAAAATAGAAACTAGATGAAGAGTCCCGCGCTCTCGACAACACAGTTGGATGAAGAGAATCGCGGCCGCCACGGATTAAATCAGTATAGAGGTGTACATAAACGAAACTTGGAGTAATGTATAGAAGCTTAGTTGATGATGATTTCATTGTGTTAAACTATTTTGTTCGTTCTCTCAAAAGATATGAATACGTTCCATTAGAAATCATAATCAATAATTTTAGAGAAAAATTCACACAGAAAGAATTAATCGCGCGAATCAAGAAACTAGCTAAAATGAAACTTATTGAACGTCATCCAACATTTGAGGCTTATAGAATAAAATTTCTTGGATTAGATTGTTTAGCACTACATAGACTTGTTAAGAAAAATGTTATAACAGCAATTGGTGATAAAATTGGTGAGGGTAAGGAGAGTGAGCTTTTTCAGGCAATATCATCAGATAATATGCTTGTTGCAATAAAGTTTCACAAAATTGGGAAGGAATTCAGAAATGTGGTTAAGACTAGGTCGTATGGGGAAGGCTTTGAGAATTCGTCATGGATTATAAAAAGCATTATATCAGGTCGTAGAGAGGCAGAGGCACTAAACATATTAAACAAGCATGGTGTTGAGGGTGTTCCTAAATTTTATGGAGCAGCTCTTCATAGTGTAGTTATAGAGTTCATACCTGGTGTGAATTTATATGAAGTAGAATCTCTTGAAGATCCCACTGAGGTATTTCATCAAATAGTGGATATAGTTAAGAATGCATATTGGAAAGCTGGTTTGGTTCATGGTGATTTAAGTGAATATAATGTAATTATTGATATTGATAATAACAAGAGCTACATAATAGACTGGCCACAATACTTTGCAACAGTAAATCCAATAGCTTTGGAGGTTTTGAAGAAGGATCTATATCATATAATATCTTTCTTCAAAAGAAAATTTAGAATGAATATTGATTTAGATAAAATACTTGAATATGTTTTAGAAGGGAAAAGGTCTAAGTAATTTTTGAATCACTATTTGCTAATTGCACAATGTCTTCCTTAATCTTATTTGTTCAATTGCAATACTATTTGCTTAAACCAATTAAATTTTTAAACCTTTAAAATACTTACTTATGCTGTACTCAACTTGATTATTTTTATACGTAAATGTAGTGTAAAAGGCTGTAAAAAGTGTTACTATGAAGGTAATGGGCATCGATATTGTTAAAGGTAGTCCGTTATCCAGAACAAATCCACCACTTTATGCTGTTGTTGTAATTGATGAGAATAGTAATGTTTTGTATGAATCTATTGAGACTCCTTTAAAAGGTTTGATTAGAATTGCATGGGATTTTAAAGTAGATAGGATTGGTGTTGATAATATCTTTGAAATTGCTCCAACAAAAAAAGACTTAGCAAAAATTTTTGAACTCTTTCCACCTACTGCAATTATATATCAAGTTACAGTAGAAGATAACAAGTTTATTGATTTATCAAAACAAGTTTCAAAAATTGGAATAATCTTGTCATCAAAACCTAAGCCAATTCAAACAGCATATCTGTGTGCACTTCTTGCGTTGAATGGTATTGGAACAGTTGTTAGAGGTGTTGGGGCTAGAACTAAAATTATTATTTCAAGAACAAGATCTCCTGGTTCAGGAGGTAGTAGAGCAAATATTTTTGCACGTGCAATGAGAACAGCAATTTTTAGAGCTATGAAAGAAGTTAGAAAGAAACTTGATGAAGCTCAGGTAGTTTATGACATAGTTCTGAGGAGAGGGAGAGGAGGGCTTGAGAATGCAGCCATAATAGCCTATGCAGATGTTACAACAATTCGCAAGATTGTGAAGCCTTTTCATGGAAACGACATAAGAGTTGTTATAAAACCCGAGTTTACAACAATTGAGTTTGAAAATAAGGATTATAGCAAAAAATATGTTATTGTTGGTATCGACCCTGGAATTGAAACAGGTATAGCTATAATTGATCTCTCCCTTAAAACATGTTACACCTACTCATCCAAAGAACTTGATAAAGTGGCTGTAGTAAGTAAGGTCTACTCCATTGGAATACCAGTTTTAATAGCAACAGATAAAAACCCTGCTCCAGATACTGTGAAAAAGGTTTCATCTATTCTTGGACTACCACTTTATGTTCCTCCAAAATCTCTAAGTATTGAAGAAAAAGAGCATTTAATTGACTGGTTAACTAAACGAGGTCTAAGCATTGAAATTAAAACCTCTCATGAAAGAGATGCTTTAGCAGCAGCGTTGAAGGCATATAAATCATTTGAGAAAAAATTTATAGAAATTGAAAGAAAAGTCATTGAATTAGGACTTGATATTGAGTTAGATGATGTTAAACTTCAGTTATTGAGAGGAAAGACTGTTAATGAAGCAATAGAATATGCTATTGAGGAGCATCTCAAAAACACTTATTCCGCAGCTCTAAGCCAAGATTTTGTTACTATGCATCAAATTGTTTCCAATGAAAAATGTGATGAAAAAATTAAGATTATCAATGATAAATTAAGTGAATTACAAAAAGAAAGAGAGACTTTGAAAAGAAAAGTTATGGAATTGGAAAACAAACTAAAGGAAATTGAATTTGAGAACAAATTTAGAATTATGGAAAAACTTGAGCCAGAAATTGTAAAGGATAGAATAATTAATGAGTTTAAGGAAAAGATAAGGCAATTACAAATACATGTGGAGTATTTGGAGAAGGAGCGTGAAAAACTTTATGATTTGAAAAAGATATTTGAAGATGTTTTAAGGGGGATGGTTAAAGACGAACTTATTCTTATTCCTATAGCTAAAGACTTTAGTGAAGAATATCAAAAGAATGTAGATGGCATTTATGTAATGTATGTAAATAAGGATTTTATAGAGTTGCCCAAGTTAAAGAATATAAAAAGACCATCTATTCTAATAATGAAAAAATGTTCAAATGAGTTATTTACTCAATTTTTCGATTTTGAAATTGGTGTAATATGTGATGAATTAACACCAGTTCTAATAACAGATGATGTGGTTGTTTTCAATAAGAAACTTTTACAAGATACTATAAGGATTGCTTATAACAAACTGATGAATTATTTGAATATGAAGCGAGAGAAAGAGTTGTTGGATTATAAAAAGCTTCTAAGTATTATTAATGAATACAGATCAAACTTGGTAAGAGATCAATAAATTTTTAAAAGAGCGTTACTTTGTTCTCTAATATGTAATTTGTTATACCATCAAATTTACTTAGCACCTCATTTACTATATTCTTTGCCTCGTTAATCATATCTAAAGTTAGTCTCTCTACAGGCAATATCTTTATATCAACAATTAGTGGATCATTTATTGGTCTTCCAATTTGGCTTAACATACTGACATACACCTCCTTAACACCTTTCACCTCCTCATAGATTCTATTTGCTATAATAGTTGATGTAACATTGTATAACTTACCAACATGGCTAACAGGGTTTTTTCCTGCTGTTGCCTCTAAGCTCATTGGCCTCATAGGAGTTATTAGCCCATTTACTCTATTGCCTCTTCCAGTAGCTCCATCATCTCCATGTTCTGCTGATGTCCCTGTTACTGTTAGATAAAACACTCCTTCTTCTGGCTTGTCAGCAACATTTATGAATATTTCAATATCATAGTCATGTACTTTCCTAGCAAGAAAATCAAGTATTTTCTCCTTTATTTCTTCTTTTACCGACAAGTACTCCTCTTTATCCCTTACAAATCTAGATACAATTGCCGCGGCAATTGTTAATTTAATTTTCTTATTTATTCTAAGCCCCATTACCTTAACATCTTCTCCCACAGCTGGTAAAACACTTTTTGTGGTGGGGGAATTCAAAAATCTTTCAACATCATAAACAACCTTCTCAAGTGTTGATAAAGGAGCAAATCCAACACCAAAACTAGTATCATTCGAAAGTGGAATCTTTTTTAATCCAAGTTCAAATATGCTAACTAGGTCTGCACTTCCCTGCCCCACCTTATAATCAACAATCACATGTTCTTCAGGATTTAAAAACCTGAAGTTTTCTCTAATCCAGTTTTTGGCTGCTTTCATTATTAAAGTTCCAACAGGTATAAATTCTAAGCCTTCTTTTGTTTTAACATATGTTGTGGCTCTTCCAGATACAATGATGTATATTGGTTGTAAAACCTCACCTCCACCGAACACGGGATTTGCTTGTCCCCCAACAACAAGAACTTTGTCAACATTGTGATGCAATATTACCCCAAACCTCTTTAAATAGTACTTGCAAAGCTCTCTACTAACCGCTTCTGAAATACTATCAGCTATATAGTCTGGATGTCCAGTTCCCTTCCTTTCAACTATTTCCACATTTAAATTCTCTATACCCGTCCATCTATACTCAGATACTTCTATATTTGGCATTGTTAATTCCCAAAGTATTTTTGAACATACCAAAACTTAATATTTTTATATTTCTATAAAGCTAGGATATTTTTAGCTACCTAATATTTCTACTAAGTCTCTCAGCTTTAGTAAATATTTTAAGACACTCATCAAAATATTTACATAGTTTACAATCAATATTCTCAACCGAGAACTCGAAGTTTATTGGACATGATAAAGGTAATTTGATTTTCTTTCTAACTTTTTTATAATTTTGCATAATACATTCACGACATTGAGGCTTGTCTTAATCTTGCTTCCGTATAGTCAACGCATATGTAGAGTATTTGGCTTCCTCTGATCAATATTCTACCATATTTTGCTATAACATCTTCTCCACCATCTTTATACTCAGTAGCATCCTCCAAAACAACATTCATTGTTGGATCCGTCATAACAAGTTTTCCAACAAATTCTGTATTCTCCTTCACCTTCACTAATACTGTTTTATTCATGGAACCTCTTAATAGTTTCATTGGAGTTATTGCAGGTTTTTGCTGAGTTGCAGCCATTCAGATTCATCCCAATACAAGTTGTATACATTTTTGATTACAATTTAAAAATTTTTATTCTAAGCCTTATAAGATTGTTGGTATGTAGTAAATGTATATTGTGATAGAGCATTTAGAGCCTTGCATAAACAAGTGGATTTTAAAGGAGTATGAGTTTGTAGCAAAAATATTCAATGGAAGAGTAATTTTTGCTAATGTTAAAAATGAAAAGGATTTACAAATACTCAAAAAACTTGGAATAGTATATAAAGAGTCTGTTATAGAATTTCTAAGCAATAACCCGAATGTTATTGTATTGGATCCCATGGCTTATGAGGAACTTACAACAGATGATATGAAACATAGTGAATATGTTGTTATAGGAGGTATAATGGGTTCTCATCCACCAAATGGCAAAACAAATAAGCTTATAACATCTAAACTTCCATTTGCTAAGGCAAGAAACATTGGAAAGCATCAATACACTATTGCAGGTGCTGCATATGTTGCTAAGCTCATAGAAAGTGGAAAAAAGTTAAGTGAGATAAAGTATGTATTTGGCTTGAAAATAACGAAAAAGCTTGGTAAGGAGCTAGAACTTGAAATAGAATTGCCGTATGCTTTTCCAATTAATGAATATGGTGATGTTATTCTTCCAGAGAATTACTTAACAGTTGTTGCAGAATTTGTACCAGTATTTGAAAGTAGGATTTTAGCTGGAAATAATAATGTTTGTCAAGATGAAGATGACAAAGTATATGGAAAACCCCCTGAAATATAAATCAAATTTTTTATTAGTGTTAAGAAGCTTTACAAGAATAATGCTAGGTGGATAAAGTAATAGTGTTAATGTCCATGTGAGAAATGGACCAAATGAACCTAGTAAGCTATTTAAGATGTTTTGGTAATATATATGCATTGATGTTGTGGTTGCAATAACTGATGTTATTAAACCATAAAGACCTCTTACAAACAGTATCTTTAGGCGGGTATTCAATGTCTCGTCAAGCTGTAGAGTCATTTCAAAAACGCCAAAAAAATTCTATGAGCTGGCTAGATATAAGTGTATGGATTAATGAGCAAAGAAAATATGTGGAGAACTCGTTTATTGATAATGTGTATATCTACTCAAAGAATTTAGTTGTTTTAAAGCTAAGGAAAAGTGGAGAGAGTAGACCTCTTTACTTGGTTATTGAACCTGGGAAAAGAGTTTCACTATCAGAATCCGGTATAGATGTAGAATACTCAAAGAATTTATCTATCACATGGAGATCTCACATAAGAGACTGTAGAATTAATTCTATTGAGCAATATGATAGAGAAAGAATAATAATGTTTAAACTTAGTTGTGAAGGCACTGAAAAAAAGCTTGTTATAGAGCTATTGCCCAGGGGCACAATGATTTTAGTAGACCTAGCTGATAATGTGATAATAGCTTTAGAATACAGAAGAATGAGAGATAGGGTAATAGCTCCTAAATCAAAATATGTTTTCCCTCCTAAGCAATGGCGTGAATCAATTGATTCTTCAGATTTTAATAATATTATAAAAAATGTTAAAGGAGGTAAACAAAACATTATCTCTTATATTATAAAGACCTATGGATTTCCATCAGAAGTTGTTGAAGCAGCTTTTTTCATATGCGAATCATCGATTAATTCAAACAAATCTCTGGAGGAAATCATTAAATGTGCAATAAACAGTGTAAGCAATATTATTGATGCTGCAATTAAAAATTCTGATCCATGTATAATATATGCTAATAATGAACCAATCGGGTTTTACCCCTTTATTCCACCACAATTTAGTGGTAGTACCTATAGAGTTGAAAAATATCAAAGCATTAATGAAGCAATAAACAAATATTTTATTCATGACATAGAGAATTTTATTCGCAAATCAAGGATAGAGCCTATTGTAAGTAAAATTGAGAAGTTGAAACATACTTTACAGGAAATGAGCTCAGCACTAAAAGCATATGAGGATAAGAAAGAGCTTTTAAATAAGATTGTTAACATTATTGAAAGAAACTATCCAGAAATAGAGACTTTGCATCAGTGTGTTCAAACAGTTGTTAAGCAGCTTGGTTGGAACTCCATAAGTAAATGCAGTGAAAAAATTTCTAGTTATGATCAAGCCAAGGGATTATATCATATCGATGTAAATGGGGTTTCAATAGAACTGGATGTAAGAAAATCACTGATTTCAATATACAATGAATATAGAAAGATGTTAAGCGATGTTGATAAAGGTATTGAGAGAACAGTTGAGGAAATGAATAGAATTGAGAAAGAAATTCAAAGATTAAGTGAGGAAACAAGTTTAAAGGAGAAAAGTATTAAGTTTGTAGTTTCTAGAAAAAGGGAGTGGTTTGAAAAATTCCACTGGACCATAACATCATCGGGGTTCTTGATTCTTGGAGGTAGGGATGCAAGTCAAAACATTTACCTCATCAAAAGATTTTTGCATGATAACGATATTGTAATGCATGCTGATATTCATGGCGGTAGTGCAGTGATTGTGAAAACAAATAATAGAAATATTGATGAAGAAGCGTTGAAAGAGGCAGCTATTTTAGCTGCGTGCTATAGCAAGGCCTGGAAAATGGGTTTACATTCTGTGAATGTTTTTTGGGTTCCTGGATTCCAGGTATCCCTATCTCCTCCAGCTGGGGAATATCTTCCACGTGGAGGATTTATGGTTTATGGAAAAAAGAATTACTTAAATGATGTAAAGCTTAGATTAGGTATAGGATTAGAGCTTACCATAGATAATGAAAACATTTGTAATCTTAGGGTTGTTATTGGTTCAGAAAATAATGTTCTAAGAAAAAGTATTGCCTATATGATTTTGGAACCAGGGGACCTAAAAATTGAGGAAGTGGTAAATGAGTTTCTAAGTGAATTGAAGAAAAGAGGTTTAGAGGTTGTTGCTATGGCTATTGATTTAAATGAATTAAGAACTAAAATACCTGGAAAAAGTAGAATAGTTAAAATAGCTGTAAATGAAAATGCTAAAGAGGTGCTGGAAAAATGCTTAGAGCATCTGATGTGATGGTTCCTAACCCAATTTGTGTAAGGATAAATGCAACGGTATATGATGCGATAAAAACAATGGAGAAATACAATATAGCATCAGTTATAGTTGTTGATGAAAATGATATTGTATTCGGTGTTGTAACTGCAAAGGACATAGTGATAAAGACTATTGCAAAAGGTCTTGACCCAAAACTTGTCAATATTACTCAAATACTTTCAAAACCAGTTACAGTAGTAGACCCCGATACACCACTAAAGGATGTTATAAATCTGATGATTGGTACAGGTCATGGTCACATTCCAGTTGTCAACAAAATCGGAAAAGTTATAGGCATTGTGACAATAGATGATGTATTAAAATATGTGCCAGAGCTGTTGGAGTATGTAGAGATGAAAAGTAGGTAAGGACTTTTTCTATGAATAAAGTTGTACTTGCTCATAAAAGTCTTTGATAAAATTTATTGCTGAATTATGGTAATCTATAATTTGAATTCTTGCCATATATGCAACATATTATGAAATCATAAACTTTGTGCATAGATCCATGAAAAAGAAACAAATAAGCCATGCTGAGAAAATTTTCGTTCTTTAAATGGAGAAAGATTAATTATAGTGTTTAGAAGGTTAAAAATAATGGCATTAAGCCATTGCACCGAAGTTTTTACCCCATTCTTCATACAGCTTTAAGAGTTCTTGCGAAATGCTTGGTTTTCTATGTTGAAGAACCTCCATAAAATCCTTTAATGTTATTGGTCTCGGGCTCTCATTAAAGTTATTTGATTTGAATAATTCTCTAACGGTTTTTAAATAAGCTTCTAAAACAATATCTCTAATATCACTTGCTGAATAGCCTTCTGTTTTCTCTGCTAAGATATTGAAATCAACATCGGGAGCAAGTTTAAAGAACTTGGTATAGTATTCAAATAAGTTTCTTCTTGCCTCCTTATTAGGTGGTGGTACATATATTCTCTTTTGGAATCTTCTCAAAAAGCCTATGTCAAGTTTCCATGGCTTATTAGTTGCAGCTATAACATAAATGAAGAATTTTTTGCCTTTGTCGCTTAGACCATCCAATTCTTTTAAAAACTGATTTCTAACCCTGGCCTCACCACCAATTTCGCTTTCATATACACCCAATAACCCGTCAGCTTCATCAATAAATATTATAACCGGCTTTGACACACCTATTTTCCTGGCGTATTTAAATATTGCAGCAACTCTTTTCTCAGCTTCGCCTAGCCATTTTGACATTAGACTAGCTGCATCTACTTGCATAAATACTCCATCTATTTCATTAGCTACAGCTGCAGCTATTAACGTCTTTCCACATCCAGGTGGGCCATAGAGAAGTATGTTTCTTGGCCAACCAAGTGGAAAGAGGTCTGGTCTTTTTGTTGGATAAACAATTGAATCCATTATTGCCTGTTTCACATTATCTAATCCTATCACATCTTCGAATCTTACAGAAGGTTTTTCAATTAGAACATAATCCTTCACAACATCCTCTTCAGATTCCTCTTTCTCACCTCCTATAGATACTGAGAGTTTGGATTCTTCTTCAAGTTCCTTAGCCTTGTTAATATAGCTTTCGGCAAGACTTTTATATATATGTATCATTGGATCATTTTTGTAGTTATTTATAAGCATCATGATTATTTCAGCAGCTTTTTTATAGTTTTTAGCAGCATCAACTTTATTGCCAATTTTTTCATTTATCATTGCTTCATGAACATATTTCCTAGCTAGTGCTTCTAGATATTCACGTCCACCACTCATTTAAATCGACCACGTATAAGAATTCAAAGAAAAAATTCAAATTCATGCAACTATTTTTATAAGACCTTTCTGCTCAAGTCTCTTCAAAATGGTTATAACATCATCCTTTGAAATACCAAAAATACGTGCACATTCATCTATTTTTATCATACCTTTGTTGGATACTATATAGCTATATATTTGATATTCTATTCCACTATCTATACCTGATGAAGGTACATATTGATGTTTTCGAGTTACGAAAGCTGTTGGAATGGTTGCTGTTGCTGAAGTTCCTTTTTCAACTATTTTGGAAATACTAATAATGTCCTCTTGTGTAACACTATTAATTACACTTTCTAATTGTACTGGTATAGGAGATAAGGTGCTCTTCACCTTTTCTTCTGCCTGACTTTCTATTTCCTTCAATATTTCTTTAACCTCCTTTGTCTCAGGTACTAAGCTTATATTGAATTCAGGTGTTTGTGTTTGTGCAACAATTGCATTCACATTATTTACAATGGTATCTAAAGTTGATGCAAGCTCAGGCATTGTATTAGAGAACATTGCTTTAAGCTCATTTAAAACACCTAGTGTTGTTGATAAAACCCTTATATCATTAACAATATTCATGGTTTTCATGCGTTCTAGCAATCTTTCTACTGCTAGCAATGCTATTTGAACATATTTTATTAATCTTCTAACCTCAGCTATTTCTGCAGCATATATTGAAGCTCTTTCTCTATCATTCATATTCAATGCTTTAACAGCACTTGTTAACAATTCATCATCTCTATCTTTAAGTCTCTTCTTAACCTCCTCCAGCTTTATCTTCAATTCATTTAATGAGGAAACTATGTATACTAAAGCTCCTTTCTGAGGATCACGCCGAGATGATATGCTAAGAATCTTTGTGAAATGATCCAAAATTCCTGCCGGCATTGCCATGAAAATCACTAGCTATGCTAACTTACAACCTTCACGGCTAGAGGAGTTGGAGATGGTTGAGTGACTGGCTGAGCTGGTGTAGCAATTGTTTGTGATTCTTCAAATCCTGATACTATTGAAACAAGTTCTTGTTCTAATTTTTCAATTAGACCTAGATGTTTATCCAAATCCTTTCTTTCATCTATTGCAGCTTGTCTAGCAAATCTCATGAAATCTGCAGATATTTTAAACCCTGTTTCCGGTATTTCTCCTGCTGTATAGCTTACTATTAGATGTGTCATAGCCTTCTCTATATGTATAACAAAGTTCTCCAATTCGTTTATTCTCTTGCGCAGAAGCTCCTTAGTATTCTTTGTCTCTATCTTAACACGTTCAATCTCCTTTGCAAATTTTTCTTTGAGTTCTTTATAAGCGTGTTGAGCAATTTGATTCTTTTTATAGAGCTCCTCTAAGGCTTTGAATCTCTTCTTTATCACATCTAACTTGCGCTCAATTTTTCTAGCCTCAATAACCCATTCTGGAAGAATCTTGATTCCATCTATTCCATGCTCTAACCTATCACTTGAAAGAGTTTCATATGTCATATCATTGGTCATTATCTCAACAGCTGTTACCTTACCATCGAAATCGCTATAGACACTCACCAAAACACCAACTTTTCTACCATAAATATCTGTTATGGTTTGACCAATACTTGAAGCAACATTCTCTATGGTTATACCCATAATCCTAACCTCGATAATATGACTTTTAAAAAGCAATTTTATATAAGGTGTCACATACGTGGAAACTCAATTGCTTTATAGATGCAGTATTACCACTAAATTATAGCAGTCTTAATTATAAGAACTAGCACAAGCCATATAAAATATAATAATGGTAACGATATTTTCAGATATTTTACAATTATGGAGCCAACACGAGTTGCAACATCTAATAATTCATAAATTTTATTACCAGCAACTTTAACCTTGGATTCATATTGTAGGTATTTAACTGTAGCAGGTTTAAGGTCATTGATGGAGGCATTCAATGCATTTTTCACAGCATCAATGAGGCTATTACTCAATTCAATACTATAATATGGTGCATCAAAAACTGATCCTGCGCAAGTATGATCATCTAGTGTAACAACTTCAGCATCTTTGCAGCCATTCTCTATAGCTACTTTTCTCAAAGCATCTCTCACACCAACTTTGGCATTATTTCCATAGAGATATATTATGGAGTAGAGATTTTCATTACATCTCATCGTTAAAGCCTTGACAACATCTCTGCAAATTCCTTTAACGTAAACATGTTCCTTTATACTTGATTCTCCATAACCAACCATAAACTCTTCACATACTTTGCTTCTCTTTGACAAAGCAGCTTTTACCAATAAACTAAACTGTGATACATCAAGTTCTCGCTTACCTTCTAAATTATGAGCATCGACAATAACAACATCCCTAAATCCATACAACCTAGTAATTGATTCTGCAAATTTTTGCAATTCATAAGGCAAATCATCCCCTCCTGTCACAGTAGATGATATTATTATTAGTGCAGTACTATCAGTTTGTATAGCTAAGGCTTCTCGCAAACCATTAAAAACACGAAAAGGTTCGTAAACAAGTTCTGGAACTATTCTATCTTTTTCTTCTACTATTCTTGAGGCAAGTTCACGTGCTAATGATACCCCATAAGCTCTTTTAGTAAGATCAAGTTCATGTGATCCTGCACCATGAAATACAAGCACCTTTAATTTTTTGCTTGTAAAAACCGATTCTATGTCATAAGGAAGGTATGTGCTTCCAATATTTTTATATGGTCCAAAATGTATTGTTGGTGTAATCAGTGCTATGGCATCAGTTTTTCTTTCAAACAAAAATATCTTCATTTGCGCATTGAACTCTATGCCAATGTTATCAAGTGCTTCCTCAATTTCATTGCCATCTCCAGATAACATGAATCTTATCCACGCATTTGCTATTTTAAGTACATTATAGTTCCCAACTTTATTTAATCGCATTACAATAGAAACTGAAACAAGTAGAAGTATTAATACCAATGAAAATCTGAGTAATACGAATTTGAAGCTATCAACATATGAAAACATGGACTCTATAGCTATAGATACAAAAACTACGTAAATTAACCCCTTAAATAATCCTGCTAAATGAACTAGTGTTATTGTTCCAATTAATGGTATAATAGCATAAGCTATACCATACAACCCAATAGGAGAAGATATGAACTCTAATGGCACACCGACACTAACTATGAAAACAATTGCATTAACTATTTGCCTAGTTTTCATATATTTTGCAGAAATTTTCATAAACAATATCAAAATCAACATAGATAAAACATGGATAATAAGTAATTTATATAAAAACATCAAATTAATAGCATATAAGAATAGAAAGGGATAAACATCCGCTATGAAAAGCAACAAAAACAATGTTATGTAAGCTATGTAAAATTTCTTTGCAATTGCTGATGGAATTCTTAAAAACCTATAATACTTTAATGTTACTCCTTCAAGCATTGATATTCCTCGGATCAACAAGGCAAAGAAAAGGATATAAAAAAGTTACCTAGATGCTTTAATAGTGAAAATCTATGGCAGCACTTGATACAAATACTATAAGAAATATTCTTATTCAAAAAGGATTTGAGAAAGTATATTTAGTTGAAAAAGAGCACAATTGTGTACTCTTCTTAGGAAAGATTGGTGATTTCAACATAATTATTGGAATATATAGTGGGGTAAGATCATTGTATGCGAAAATTGTTGATGCATCTAAGGTTTTAGAACCCTATTGGAAATGTGAGTACCTAGAATATGTACCTCATGGACTTTACACATTCTCTAACAATATCGATGAACTTATTGAAAAAATTGTTTCTAAAGCAAAAATTATTATAAAATAACAAATTTATGATTATCTACATATTTCAGTATGAGCTATTCTAAATTGTTTATGAACTTATTAATTATTAACAATGTTATTGCTATGCAAAGGAGATGATTAAAACAATTTTTTATGAGGATTAGGAAACAAGTGGTGTTATTGTGAAACCTTTTTCCGGAACTATATCTACTTTAAATGCATATCTTGCGTGATTCGTCATCCTCATTTTCTTTATTATTAAATATCTTTTAACCTCCTTTGCATTTTCTACATCATCCATCCATAAATGGAATACGCCATCAGCTATATGCTCTAAGCCAAATCCAAATGTGGATTTTGTTGTCATTGCATATTGTGATACCAAGTAAGCTGTTACATTTTCTCTATGAGTAGATATCTTCAAATCATAGCTATATTTTCTTGCCATTGCTGGTTTATCTGCCCAAAAAGCACTTAAAGAGTCTATTATTAACCTCACATGTCTAGTAGGTGATTTACCACCTTCCCTAAGAACACCAAGAATTTTGTAAGCTTCTTGAATAGCTGCTACAAGTGTTTGAATATCGAGTGCAGCAAACCTTCTCTTCTTAGCAGTTTCAACATCAGTTGGAATTGCTTCGCTTATTTGTCTTGCAATTTTTAGTAAACCAAATATGTCTATGACAACAATATTGGGTGTTTCTGAAGCTTCTCTACTACTAGATATGTCATATATTCTATATTGTTCAAAATCCATGCCAAACATCTTTGCTTGTTTAACAACATCTCTAAACTCAGCTTCTGTAGTAACGTAAACCACCGGATCTCCAGCCATTAGACCTGCCCATGCAAAATGCATACACAGTATAGATTTGCCAGTGCCAGGCTCACCTGTTATTGCAACCCATGAACCTTTTGGGACTCCACCCTCTAGAGCATTGTCTAATTCTGTTACACCAGTTGAAACTCTTGTCACATAATATAGTCCCTTTGTTTGTTTCTGTCCTGCTTTCTCCTCCTTTCTACTGCTTTTCGTTTTCTCACTTAACTTTTCTAGTTCTTTCTCTATCTCTAAAAGCTCATCCTCACTAATCTCTACAACATTGTTTTCAGACACCATTGTTTTACACTGAACATACTACTTAGTTGTTATTGAAATTATAAAGTTGTGTTCTCTAAAAGTTTCAAAATAGGCT
>ERZ1669248.662-NODE-662-length-15569-cov-6.094946_pt1 | contig 15569 bp, 18 predicted proteins | sample MGYA00579296_ERZ1669248 | MGnify/ENA primary metagenome ERZ1669248 (study PRJEB41166, sample SAMN08046057) | hot springs metagenome | biome: hot spring; feature: neutral hot spring; material: thermophilic sediment; isolation source: thermophilic sediment from...
CAGGTAGCCAGAAATATCTACAGGCAATCACAGGTATTCACCAGACCCGAACCCTCCATAATGAAATGAATTTAATAAGCCCCTCACGACTCATTATAGAGTCTAGTCTAGACTAAATATTGGGCTTATACTACAGTGATGGATGGGGGTTTGGGGAATGGGTTTACTCAGGGTGATGGCTAAAATAGCGGATTACCTACCTACAGCGGTTAAGCCGCAGGGCAAGCCCTCGATGTATGAGAGGCTGTTCTGGACCGGTGTGGCTTTAATAGTCTACATGATAATGGCTAATACACCGCTCTACGGTATATCCTATGCTGGACCTGAGCAGATATTATTAATACAGATAATATTCGCGTCCAACAGGGGTACGTTAATGGAGCTCGGTATAGGGCCTATTGTAACGGCAGGCTTGATAATGCAGATCCTTGCGGGTGCTAAGTTGATCAACCTTGATTTAACGGATCCCGAGGACAGGAAGATTTTCACTGCTTCCCAGAAACCCCTAGCCGTTATACTGGCGGCCTTCGAGGCCGGAATGTACGTCTTGTCATGCAGGTACTGGATGCCTCTGGGTAATCCTGTGACAGCTTGTAGTGCTGGATGGCATGTCCGCTTAATAGTGTGGCTCCAATTATTCGTTGCATCCTACCTTGTAATAGTCCTGGATGAGACGATTCAAAAAGGCTGGGGTATAGGCTCCGGTGTCTCGCTGTTCATACTGGCTGGTGTTGCTACAACTATATTCTGGAATATCTTCAGTACTGTGACTTATCAGGGGCAGCCAATAGGCTTCATACCATACATGATCCAGGTGATAAGCAGTGGTGGTGGCTTAGGTAATGTATTGTTCAGGCCCGGCGGTAGAGACCTTGTTGGACTCATAGCTACTATAGTTATAATGTTTATCCTTGTATACTTGAGCAATATGAAGGTCGAAATACCCGTTACATCACCGAGGTTGCAGAGCATTAAGACCAAGATACCGCTCCAGTTCCTCTATGTAACCAATATACCCGTGTTATTTGTAGGTATACTTTACGCTAACATACTTGTCTTCGCAACATTGTTCAGGGTTTACCTTGCGTCAGTGGTGCCCCCGAGCTTTGTTGACCTATTAGCTAGATACGATACCTCAGGTAGGCTTGTCGGTGGATTAGCATACTACCTCGCATCGCCTAATGGCTTATATAGTGCTCTATCCGATCCGGCTCATCTAATAGTGTATAGTTTACTGGTCTTCATACTGGCAGTCCTATTCGGGTTGATGTGGGTCGAGGTCGCTGGATTAAACCCGGCTGCACAGGCTGAACAATTAATCAGTAGTGGATTCGAGGTTCCAGGGTTAAGAAACAACCCGAAGATTCTTGAGAAAATACTAGCCAAGTACATTTATCCCTTGACAGTGCTTTCAAGCCTTATTGTTGCAGCGATAGCTGTGCTAGCGGATGCATTAGGAGCCTATGGTACTGGCACCGGGATACTGCTGGCTATAGGTATCCTGCAGCAGTACTACGCGTTAATAGCTTACGAGAGAACTCTCGAGGCATACCCGTTGCTAAGGCGCCTTGTGGGAGAGTAGTAATGATCACAACGATTGTTTTACTCGTCTCCATTTCATCGGCCATATTAATATCCCTGCTTATTAAAGCTGTTAGGAATCATCCATATTTCAGTGAAGCTGTTAAGACATACCAGAGTATACAGGTTCCCGAAACCCCTAGGAGCAAGGGGGATGTGAGGAGGCTTAGGAAGTATAGGGCTCTATATAGGTCTGCGAGGAGGAGAATGCTCCTTCTCTTCGTAATACATATATCCGTCTTCTCGCTAGTCTATACGCTGATGATACTAGTTGTCTCGTTAATAGCTCGTTCAACCCAGTACGTGGATATACCCGTGTCGATACCATTCCTCTCTGGTTTAAACACTGAGAGAGGCATTTACTACACGCATATATACATTATAGCCTTAATCGGCTTCGCTGTACCAATATACCTGGTCTCAAGGAGCATTAGGCTGGAATCAAGACAACCACCCTAGTAAAATTTAAGAACCTCTCGTAAATTATTACTCTAGAGCTAGAAATGCTTATGGTGAGGCATCGATGCCTAGGCCAATGTATAGGAATAGGAGTTGGAGAAGAATTATTGTTAAAACACCTGGCGGAGATGTCAGTGTGCATTATGAGAAGAGGAGGCCTAATGCGGCTAGGTGTGCTATATGTGGTAGACCACTCAACGGGGTTCCAGCTCTAAGGCCGGTGGAGCTCCGTAAACTAGCTAAGACCGAGAAGCGTCCTGAGAGGCCCTATGGAGGCTATATATGTCACGAGTGCCTTGCAAGGGGTATAAGGGAGGCTGTGAGGCAAGCACTCTAACCCCTGTTCCCTCTAGCGGTGTCTTAAATTGGTTAAGATAGTTTTTAGCGGGCCGCCTGGTAGTGGTAAGACGACCCAGGCTAAACGCGTTGCCGAATACTATGGGTTGAAATACTTCTCGGCTGGCTCATTGTTCAGGGAGTATGCTAGGAGAAAAGGGGTAAGCCTGGAGGAGTTGAGTAGGATAGCGTTGGAGGATCCCTCTATAGACCTCGAGATAGATAGGATGACCCTTGAAACAGTTAGGGACAGTGATGACATCGTTATCGATGGGCATCTAGCAGCCTGGATAGTATCTGACATCGTTGACTTAAAGATATATGTTACAGCTCCCCTCACGCTCAGGATACTCCGTGTAGCCGGCCGTGACAACACTCCCCTGGGTAAAGCGTTGGCTGAGACCCTTATAAGGGAGTATTCTCAGAGAAGAAGGTTTATGGAATACTACGGGATAGACATATATGATACCTCGATATTCGATTTAACTATAAACACAAAGCTAATCGGGGTCGAGGAGGCGTTTAACATTATTAAGTCTATAATAGATAAGATTTTAAAAGAGAAACATGGTAGTATGAGTGAATAGTGTTTAAAGGAGTAGAGGGGTGTTTAAAATGCCCGCGATAGAAATAGGTAGGATATGTGTTAAAACAGCAGGTAGGGAAGCAGGCAGGAAATGCATTATAGTAGACATAATAGATGATAACTTCGTCTTAGTAACAGGGCCTAAGTCACTGACAGGAGTTAAGAGGAGAAAGGTGAACATAAAGCACTTGGAGCCCACAGATAAATCAATTAAGATACCCAGAGGCGCTAGTGATGAAGAGGTTTTAAAGGCCATCGGTGAAAACGGTTTAACAGATTATATGGTGGAGCATGTAAAGCCGAAGCTGACGCCTATTTAAGCTGGGTCTCGGCGAAATAATTAATATTTTCTTTAAATATTTTCTCTCCACCAGGGAAGGTGTAGTATAATGGACCTGGTTGAGAAGGGGTTATCCTTCATAGATTACATAACAGCGAGAGCCGGCTACAGGAATGAATGGATAGTACTAAGAGATGCTGAGACAAGCCCAGACCACGGGGTACTACCATATGAGAGAAAGGTAAACGATCACATAAACTACGGTGTGATAAACCTTGATAAACCACCGGGGCCAACGAGTCACGAGGTCGTGGCATGGGTCAAGAAAATGTTCAATCTGGAGAAAGCCGGTCACGGGGGCACCCTGGAGCCCCTTTAGGGGCGGGGAAACCCCAAGGTGACCGGTGTTCTACCAATCGGGCTAGCGAATAGTACGAAGGTCATTGGGAACGTGATACATAGTGTTAAGGAATACGTAATGGTTATACAGTTACATGGGGATGCCAGGGAGTCCAGTGTTAAAATGGTTGTAGAGTACTTTAAGGGCGATATATACCAGAAGCCGCCGCTGAGATCCAGTGTTAAGAGAAGTATTAGGGTCAGGAGGATATATGAAATCGAGTTACTGGAGATCAGGGATAGATTCATACTTGTGAGGGTTTTAAGCGATCCAGGTACATACATGAGGAAACTTGCACACGATATCGGATTAATGCTCGGCACCGGGGCACACATGAGGGAGCTACGTAGAACCCGTACAGGTCCTTATAGAGAGGATGAAACACTGGTTAGGCTGCAGGATATCAGCGAGGCACTTACATTATGGAGGAGTAGCGGGGATGAGAGATACATCAGGAGGATAATACTCCCGGTTGAGACATCGATAGCTCACCTACCGAAGATAATGATACTTGATACAGCTGTAGACGCAATAGCTCATGGAGCCAATCTAGCTGTACCAGGCATCGCTAGGTTAACAAGTAATGTTGAGAGAAATAAAACTGTAGCTATCCTAACGCTTAAAGGCGAGCTGGTGGCGCTGGGTACGGCGCTATATAGTGCAAAGGAGATAGCTGGGATGAAGAAGGGTGTGGTGGCGAGGACCCGGAGGGTGGTAATGCCTACAGGGATCTATCCCCCCGCATGGAGGAAGGGGCAGCCGGGATGACGCACTACTATAAGCCTGGCCAGCCAGGCGAGAGGAAGCTCTTTTCCTTCACTATTCACGGCTATACATTCGAGTTCATATCTTACACGAGTCTCTTCTCGGGATCCAGCTTGGATGATGGGACAAGACTACTCCTCGAGAACATCATGGTGCCGAGGAGCGGCGTGGTACTAGATATAGGGTGTGGCTATGGAGTGATAGGTATAGTGGTAGCTAAGTTGAACCCCTTGCTCGAAGTATATATGACTGATGTAAACCCATTAGCAGTCAAGGTGGCTCGTTTAAACGCCTCAAGGAATAATGTAGAGGATAGGGTAGTAGTCCTCCAGGGTGATAGGTATAAGCCTGTAGAAGGAATGAAGTTCAATGCCATATACTCCAATCCCCCACTCTCAGCAGGAATGAGGATAGTGGAGGACATAGTTTTAGGAGCTAGAAGATACCTGACCGAAGACGGCTTCGCACAGTTCGTGCTAGCTAGAGGAGGAGAGTACCTGGCTGAGAAAGCAAGGGAGAGTTACAGCATCGTCGATGCGAAAAGTAAAAAAGGCTATATCCTCCTATATCTTAAACCATGAGGAGCGCCGGGGTGCCCGAGCGGTCTAAGGGGCTGGCCTTGAGAGCCAGTGGGCTCACGCCCGCGCGGGTTCAAATCCCGCCCCCGGCGTCATCCCTTATTTATTAGATTTTTGGTAGTTACCCTGGAATTACCCCTAAGTTCATGGGAGTTATGGTTTATCTTTTTTCTCGGTGGAGTGTAAAGGGGTTTTAAGCTCTGACCCCTGCCCTAAAGGGCTGGGGTTCCCTTTAGGGTGGGGGTTCCCCGCATCTATTCAGGGTTTACGTTATCTGCGGGGCAGTCGAGGGGATAAAGGAGTTAATCTATACAGCCACAGTGATTGTTAATGAATGTAAGTCGGCGATTACCACAGTAACAGTGGTGGGTGATGCGTTCACAGGGTTAATCCATATTACAATGATTTTTGGAGTGATCGTGGTACTGTTAATAGCGTTGATATTCTATTCATGGTTGAAGGGTAGATATTGTAGATGAATAGTGTTTCTCGGTTTTCCCTAGCTACTAGCTCCCCGATATGCTTCTCGGTCAGTGTTATGGATCCGGCTTGTTCTCTAGATAGAAAAATTTATAAAGTATCCCACTGATTACTGTATGTGATTTAAATCTGGGTGGGGCTATGGTGTTCAATAAATATGTCTTATTAATAGTAGTACTGGCTCTACTATTAATCCCACTAGTATTCTCTAACGAATCAGAGGCGTTAATAGTCAATGGGGGCTCAAACAAGGTAAGAGTAGTGATAGGATATAGGGATGAATCCTCTAGGCGGAACCTGTTGAGGAACCTCGGGGTATCACCAGTGAAAGAGATCAGGGATCTAAAGATACTGGTTGTCGAGATACCTGAGTCATTGATAACCCGTGTTAAAAGCCTGCCGGGTATTAGATACATTGAGAAAGATATAGAGGCCAGGGCTTTCGGCATAAGCGACTATTATGGTGACATCAAGTGGAACATGTACATGATCGGCATAACGGATGTCTGGGACTACTATTATAAATACTATGGCAGGTATACATTCGGTAGGGGAGTAGTCGTAGCTGTCCTTGACACAGGTATTGATTACACCCATCCGGACCTCTATGGCAGGGTTGCATACTGTATAAGGACAACTGGCTCAACCACTTATAGGGGTACTTCACTAAGTAACTGCATGGATGGAAACGGGCATGGAACACATGTAGCCGGGATAATTGCGGCGACTATAAATGGTGCGGGCGTAGCAGGTGTAGCACCAAACGTGACCCTGATAGCGGTTAAAGTACTCTATGACTCAGGAAGCGGGAGCGTTACAGATATAGCTGAGGGAATAGTGGAAGCTGTGAAGGCTGGAGCATACATACTCAGCATGTCGCTTGGTTCCTCAAGCGATAATAGCGTGTTAAGGGATGCATCAAACTGGGCTTACCAGCAAGGCGCTATACAGATTGTTGCAGCAGGTAACTCTGGCGATGGAAACCCAAGTACAGATAACGTTAACTACCCAGCTAGATACCCATGGGTGATAGCTGTTGCAGCAGTGGATTCAAAAGGTAATACACCATCATGGAGTAGTGATGGACCGGAGGTTGATGTGGCGGCGCCCGGAGTCAACATATTATCTACGTACCCGAATAAAAAATACGCTTATCTAAGCGGCACATCAATGGCTACCCCGCATGTAACAGGTGTTGTGGCAGTTATAGAAGCCATGAGGTATGCTGCTGGTAAAAGCTGGCTGGGCTTCAACGCTATTTATAAAGTCCTGACATCTACAGCATATGATCTAGGTTCTTCAGGCTTCGACGTTTACACCGGGTATGGACTAGTGGATGCGTACAGCGCAGTCCAATACGCGTTAAGTCTACCCTAGTTTCTCCTCCAATATTTTTTCATGGGGTCTCAGACCCCCAATTCTTTTCACACTCCATGTCTCAACATGGATGTTTGATCTCCCTGGTTCTATTCTCCTTAAGGGGCCAAGGGTCTCTAGCTCCAGGAATCTATCATTAGTGTATACTTCTACACTCGAGCCGAAGTCGGGGTATACAGCGTCTTCTTCTCTGAAAGACTTCTTGAACAAGTATTCCTCCACCCAGTACGCGATCCATGAGGGATTGGCTCTAGCACCTATTTTAACCGGGTTTTTAACACCTGGGTCTTGATGTACTATGATGTAGCTACCTCTAAGCTTAATCCTCGGGTCATCTAGCCTAGTGTACGGCCATGCCACAATGAATCTATCTGGGAGTAGGCCGTGGTGATCCACCTGCCTCGGCTTAAATGGTATTATAGCGAATCCATTACCCCTCATAACTGAGATAGCCCAGCACGAGAACTCCAGTGGCCATCTACCTATATTGATTATTTCATGGACTACTTTCACCGAGTAGTCTTCTTCACCCGGTGTAACACGTATCTTCTTTAAAACATTGTTAGCACGCTCCGGGTTGCCGACGATCTCGATCTCATCTCTCTCAATCCTTAATTCAACTGGTTTATCGTCAAGTGAGTAGGAACGCGGCATGGCTTCAGGCGATGTCCAGAGCCTATGTCCCCCATGTATTTTCCAGGTGCCCTCGGGCGTTTCAATACTGATATCTGGTATTATACTGAATAAATTGAACTCGGGCTTCTCAAGGGGGGCGATATATAGTATCCTGGGACCTATGTCCAATGGTATACCGATCAATAGCTTGTTGACAATGTAGATTCTAAGCCTGTACCCCTCGACTATCTTCTCGGTGTACTCCATTGACACGTCCCTCCGGGAAGTTGTTTTTAGTGCGGTGCGTTGACACATCTTATTACTCTAATATCTATATCTAGGGTTATTTTGCCCGGTTGTGTCCTCACTTATTATAGACTCGATGACTACTTTAATTGCTTTGATCATTAATTCGGGACTCATACTCGGCGAAACACTATGCGACTCCATTTTGGCAGCTTGCTCTGGTAGGTATGGTAGATGGATAAACCCGGCTCTTAAGGGATAGCCATAAGTGTATCCATGATGTAGTAACTCGTAGAATACTAAGTTGCATACATATGTGCCAGCAGTATTGGATACAACAGCCGGTATGCCTTCCTCAGTTAGTTTCCTAACTATCTTCTTTACAGGTATTGTTGCCAGGTAAGCTGTGGGGCACCGGGTTCAATTGGTTCATCCTCAGGCTTCACGCCATCGTTATCAGGTATTCTCGCATTCATCAGGCTTAATGCGACTCTATCGATCCTAACGCATTGAGTCCCGGGAGCCAGCCCCAGAGTATCCCCATGAGGCCGGGTGGAAAATCATCATGAAGGTGATGGAGCTACTGGAGATCAAGGGGTTAGAGAATAGGTTTCCCCATGAGTTAAGCGGGAGCAGAGAGTAGCTATTGCAAGGGCATTGGTTAAGAAGCCGGCGTCAATAGTAGCTGATGAACCGTTTTCAAACCTCGATGAATATAGTGCTGAGAGAGTTCTAGGGGTCTTCAAAGAAATGGCCAAGGATGGGACAGCCATATTAATAACCACTACAGAGATGGAGGCTGAATATGGGGCGACCCGTTACTATGTGCTTAAAGGTGGAAGATTATACGTAGATTAAAAAGCTTTATAGAGTATCAGCAAGGCCCTCTAATAAATAAGGGTAGTGTAAAAATGTATTTACAACTGAAAGCCTCGCCCTTTAGGGCAGGAAGGAGGTCAGCTAGATGGGTTTTGCAAAGCCCCATTTCTCCAGTGCTCTTGCCAGCTCTCTATGTGTCTTAGCGTACTCGTCTAGTGGAATATTATTCATTATTGCCTCTAGTGCCTGTCTAACAGCCAGTGCTCCGGCTCTAGGCCCGTCTGGATGACCTATTACCCCACCACCTATTTGTAGCACCAGGTTTGTACCCAGAGCCTCTATTACTGGTGGGAGGTTGCCTGGGTGTAAACCACCTGATGAGACAGGCATTGCCGGCTTGATGTGGTGCATTGGTTGCTCTAGGTGGTATATGTCATCTGGGTCTGGCTTGAAGTGTATCTCTCTCAGTATTTTAGCGTATCTTATAACGTCTAGCTTCCCGCCTTCGAGTTTTCCTGCCCCGGCTGTGCCAATGTGTAGTTGGTCTATTCCTATGATCCTGTATAATTTAGCCAGCACGTACATTGAGATGCCGTGGTATGGATTCCTGGTGAAGGCTGCATGCATTGCTCTGTGCCCATGTATTGCTAGTCCATACTCCTCTGCTAGATCCCTGATATATGTCAGTGCGCTCCACCCGGTGATCACGACATCAACCATTATGTATGGGTTACCGTAGTCTGCTACTAGCCTCAGCCTCTTCTCCATTTCACGTATATCGGAGGTAATATTGGCGAACCAGACTTTTCTCTCACCTGTCTCTTTCTCTACTTTATCAATAACCTTCATAATGGCCTTAGCTCTGGCCTCGAACCTACAGAAGCTTGGGCTGGTCAGGTTTTCATCGTCTTTTATGTAGTCTAATCCACCGCTTAGCAACTCTAAAGCCAGCTTCTCCACTTCCTCCGGTGAGTAACCCTCCTTGGGCTTCGGCACCGTGCCTACTATAGGCCTATCCTTTACCCCGAATATCTCTCTAACACCATTTAATCCCTTACTGGGTCCCTTAAATGACTCGAGGAATTTCTTGGGGAGATATATGTCCTCGAGTCTTAATCCTTCAACACGCTTCATACCAAATATGTTTCCAGCTATGGATGCCAGCAGGCCCGGTATATTTCCTTCCTCGAATAACTCCACTGGGTATGCTATTTTCACAATCCATGATCCATCGCCAAGGTCTTTGAAGTAGTATGCTTTACCACTCAGCCTTCTAACTCTCCCTACATCGTACCAATTGTAAAGGCTGGTCCACGTACCAGTGCTACTCTCAGCAGCTACGCCCCCTGCAGCGTCCTCAATAGTGAATCCCTGTGCAGGCTTAACCCTGTATACAGCTATTACATCGTTGCTGGGGTCAGGAGTATAGTTCTTGTCTATGTACTCGTGGTATGTTTCAAACTCGAATTTCCCACTCATCAACTTCACCCGTTTTTGTAAAGTTAATTTTATTTATATCAATTAAATTTTATCTTTAATTGATGTTAAGAGATACCATCGCCATTTATTTCTAAGGGTAAATGGGGCTGGGTGGTCTTTTATGGGAGAGGAAGTGATTGCATCGAGAAATGGCAGGTTCGATTTTCTCGAGCACATGAGCGATATATATGTTAGAGCCTATGGTAAGGACATCCTAGAGTTATTCGAGAACAGCGGGTTAGCGTTATTCGACTCGATGACTAATATTGATCACCTTAGACCAGCCGTGGAGAAGAGGCTAGAGGTTGATGGCTTTGACATGGAGAATTTACTATATAAATGGCTTGAGTCCCTTCTGTTATTATATTACAGTGAGAAACTAATGTGTGGAAGCATAGGTGTGGAAGAATTAAGTATTGAGAGGATTAATGGGGATTTATCATACAAGCTCAAGGCACGGGTACTATGTGAGGAATTCAATCCCTTAAGACATGAGGCCAGGGTTGAGGTGAAGTCTCCAACATATAACTTAATGAGGATATTGAAGCAGGAGGATAAGTGGGTGGCTTACTTCGTCCTAGATATTTAACTCTCTTATCCTCCTAGCGCATCCCTCGCAGAAAAACCTCGACTTGGCATCGACTTCCACAACACTATTACTGAAACTCATGACACAACCCTGGTTACTACAGTGGTTTAATCCTAGCAGGTGCCCTACTTCATGCACTACTTCCTTAACCAGTCTATTAAAGTACAGGTTGAAGTCTGGTTGTAAACCATAGTATTCCTGGCGGAGCCTCCTAGTAAACACTAATGCTGTACTATTACCTGGCACAGCCTCACCGAAGACAAAGTTCAAGCCCTCTTCATACCCGTCTAAATAGCCTATCCCAATCACTATTGAGTCCTCGTTAACCCCGGCTAACTGAAGGTATGAGCGGATGTGATCTATTACACATCTCGCCAGGTACTGCTTCCTCTCCCAGTTGAAGCATTTTACAGGCGGCTTTAAAACCTCGCTCCACACGTATGCCCCTACTTTAACACCGGCCCTCTTTAATGAATCCACTAGTAAATCCCTTAACGCGTCGAGATACTCGAGTACACCATAGCTTGTTAACGGGACAATGATTATCTTTACCAAGACTTTGACCACCTAGACTTGGATTAGATTACTGAAGAATATAAAGACAGTGGGAGGATGAGTCATGGTATGCCGCCGCGGGGACTTGAACCCCGGACATCCCGGTCTTCAGCCGGGCGCTCTCCCAGCTGAGCTACGGCGGCACCATTATTAATTGATTAAACAGGGGTTTATTAGGTTTTCCACGAGCCAGAGGGTGTTCGCTATCTTGAGGGAGTTCTGTACTGTGTTAATTATTTTTATCTTACGTCTTGGATGGATACTAATGTGGTGTATTAGAATGCTCGCCGTGATCCTGGCTGGAGGATATGGTAAAAGGCTTAGACCATACACGGATGACGTTCCTAAGCCAATGATCCCGGTTGGGGATAAACCTATCCTGGAATGGCAGATCGAGTGGTTGAAAAAGTATGGGTTTAGGGAGATAATTCTCCTAGTTGGCTATAGGAAGGAGAAGATAATAGAATATATTGGTAGTGGGAGCAGGCTTGGCGTGAGGGTTACATACGTAGTTGAGGATGAACCCTTGGGGACTGGGGGAGCCATTAAGAACGCTGAGCATGTCTTATCCAGGAACGGCACGTTCCTAGTTATCAACGGAGATATAATTACCAATCTCAACCCGCTAAAGCTAGTCGAGAAACTTGAGGGTTCAAGGTATCTTGGTGTAATAGCATCGATACCTCTGCCAAGCCCATATGGTGTCCTCGAAATAGAGGATGAAGACAGGGTTAAGGGATTTGTTGAGAAGCCCCAGTTAAGTGACTACTGGATCAATGCCGGAGTATACGCTTTAAACCCTGAGGCTTTAAGATACTTCCCAGAGAAAGGGGACTTGGAGAAAACAACGTTCCCTGCCATGGCCCGGGATGGAGTGCTAGGTACGGTGAGATATACTGGTGTATTCTGGAAGGCTATAGATACATTCAAGGAGTTAGAGGAGGCGTCCAGGGCGATCCATGAAATATTCCATGAATCACCTCAGCCACTTAGAAGGAGGGAGTAAGAATGATTCTAAGCGACTGGGATATCCGGGTTTACATCGAGAAGAAGCTCCTGATTATAGACCCGTTATTCGATGATACAGTGAGGGAGAATGGAGTGGACTTAAGGTTCGGGGACGAATTCTGTAGGTTCAAGAGGGAGAACAGTGTAGTTGATACCTCGAGGGACGGGGTTGACAATGTGTTAGAGTGCTATAGGGTTAGAGGCGATGGGTTCGTGATAAACCCGTTGGAGCATGTTTTAACCACGACCCTTGAGTATGTTGAGTTCCCCCATGACCTAGTGGGCTTGGTGAATCTTAGAAGTACTTTTGCCCGCTTCGGCTTATACATTCCGCCGACAGTGATAGATGCCGGGTTCAAGGGGAATATAACCATTGAACTCGTAGGTAGCACGGTACCGGTTAAGGTTTATCCGGGTCAGAGATTCCTCCACTTAATACTGGCGAGGACCAGTAGCCCTGTGTACAAGCCTTACACGGGTAAGTATCAGGGACAGCGAGGTGTAACACCGCCCAAGCTCGATAACAGCTCCTCTAAAAATTTATTAAATACCAGCTAGTTTCTAATTCATGGTTTTAAACACCGTTTCAACTATCTAAGACTTGATGGTAGAGTGGGTCGGCTTGGTTAATGATCCACTGGCTGTAGTAGGACCATTTACAACCATTATTGGTGGGGCTGAAGTAGTAAAGATACGGGCTTCAATAGTATTGAAGAGGGTTGGCTACAGGGTTCTACTTGCCGGTCTCGCCCCCATTAGGCTGGGGGGTTTTATTACAGGTGTACAGGGCTTAAGCGATGTGGAAGTGTATAGTTTATTCAAGTGGTTTCCACAGGTATTCGGACTCTACCAGATGCAACTTGGTAATATAGTCGTTGAGAAAGCAGTGAAACATCGCAGACCGGACCTGGTCTTCATAGATAACGAGGGCTCTAAGGGGATCGATGAGTTAAAGAGGGTTATCGGCTTTAAGCTGGTTAAATACATTCACTTCCCCCACAGCATCTATGTGGCCACAGAGAATTGTAGTAGTTTTAAGAGCAGGAAGATAGAGTCCTACTGTCGTGATGCTGTATCTTACTCTAGGAAGTACTTCTCAACGGTTTTCTGGAACGCTTACTGGGCTATATACCTGAAACTACTGGAGGCAAGCATCCCTGAAGACCCATTCCTACACACGGATCTCGTTATAACTAACTCGGAGTACACGGGGGATATACTTAGGGAATTATATGGCGTTGAGCCACTAGTATTACATCCACCAGTATACATCGAGGACCTCCTCAGCTGCGGGAGAAAAGGGTTCGATGAAAGAGAGAATAGCGTGGTCATGGTTGGCAGAGTGAGTAGTGAGAAAAGGCATGATGACGTTATAAGAGCTATAGCCTTACTGGAGGAGCGGCCTACGTTGAAGATCATAGGCGCGTTAACAAGGGGAAATATCAACTACTTAACACATCTAAGGAGGCTTGCCGTGAAACACAGGGTAAGGCTAGAACTATACCTTAACGCATCCAGGGAGACGTTGATCGAGAACCTTTGCTCATCCAAGATATTTGTACATGCCACAGTAGGCGAGCACTTCGGTATTGCCGTGGTTGAAGCCATGGCAGCCGGGATCCCAGTTATAGTGAATAGGAATAGTGGGAGCTATAGGGATGTATTAGTCAACGGGTATTATGGGTTAGGCTATTCATCGATAAGGGAGCTCTCAGAGCTGTTGAAGAGCCTGATACACGATAAGGTGTTATGGAGTAAATATCATGATCTCTCGCTATCTAGGAGTATAGAATACGATTCCAGAGTGTTCGAGAAGGCTCTAGCCGATAAAATACGTGGCCTCCTGGATGCTGGATAGGTAACGTGAATAGGGTGTTTAATCCTGTCGTTTATCCCTAGGTGTTCACTCCAATTATATATGTTCATGGCCGCACCTTATTCTAGTAATAATATGATTGTTGAATCATGTGGATCATGTGGTTTAGGTGTATTCCATGAGTAGGGTTGACACGGTTATACTATTGCTCATTGTATTAGTGGGTATGCTTGTTAGAGTCCCTTTCCTATGGACTACCTGTGGTAGTGACGTGGTTCAGTTCGCTGGTTTCGCAGATACCTTTCTACACCATGGTTTCCACTTCTATGATTACAACTACCTTGAGGCACCCGGCAATAACTGGCCGTATCCATGGAAGTATATTTATGGACCGGTACTCCTCCTCATATTGGCTCCTTTAAGACTTATAGCACCGGATCCTGTGAAGGTGGTCAGGGATCACGGGTTGAATATATATGCCTCCCCATCGTGGTGTGGGATTGTTAAATCTGTCTTCTCATTATTTGATGTTCTAACAGGGATCATGATCTACTATACTGCTAGAAGGATTTTTTCGACGAGTAGGCTGGTGGCAGCGATTGCTTCCTTACTATACTTATTGAACCCGATGACCATATATATCTCAGCGATATATGGCATGTTTGATAACATGGCTTTATTCTTCCTGCTCCTTGGGTTATACATGTACATGGATGGCAGGCATATGTTAGCCGGGTTGTTCATCGCTGGGTTCTCGGTCTCCGTTAAGCAGACTATCCTGCCTTCACTGCTAGTGTTGATTACCGATGTCTTCAAGAAGCATGGTTTATCGGGGGCTTCATTAAAGTATATCATGGTGGTTTTAACAGGTGCATTAGTCCCCTTCACCCCATTCATCATTGCTAGCCCGGGCACGATGGGATCACTGCTTAATGCATTGCTAGAATCATCTAAGCCTGGATATACTGAGCCCGTTGTATATAGTTTCAACGGTTTATCAAGCCTCATCACGTATAATTTCAGGGGTTACATCTGGGTTATTGAGTCATGGTGGGTTTTCTTCACTGTTATAACCCTCTCACTCCTACTACTATACTATAAGCAGGGGAGTACTTTACTCCTATGTGTCTCACTCGCGTATATTGCTTTTACTGCTTTCTACTGGAGGGTGAACCACCAATACCTGGTTCCACTAATAGCCTATATATCTCTGCTACTGGTAGCCGGGGAGAACGCTGTATCTAAGCCCCTCTTATTATTTACATATATATGGATAGGGTTATGGCCTGTGGCGTTTCCCACGAGCTGGTGGAGTCATGTACACATTGAGAATCCAGATGTGAATATATGGAGGCTCCTGGACTCCATTACTCTAATGATCTTTGATCCGGCCTTCTACGTAGCCTACTCGCTTGCCTTAACAACAAGCTTCTACATCATTATAGGATCCACTATGGTGCACTGGTTGAAACAGTTGATGAATAAGAGGAGTGCCGCCGCCGGGATTTGAACCCGGGTCTCCCGCACCCTCTCCTCAACGGGCCTTAGGGTGTCACGGGCTCGAGAGGCCCGCATACTTGACCGGGCTATACTACGGCGG
>ERZ1669248.663-NODE-663-length-15545-cov-12.095997_pt1 | contig 15545 bp, 12 predicted proteins | sample MGYA00579296_ERZ1669248 | MGnify/ENA primary metagenome ERZ1669248 (study PRJEB41166, sample SAMN08046057) | hot springs metagenome | biome: hot spring; feature: neutral hot spring; material: thermophilic sediment; isolation source: thermophilic sediment from...
TCACCTCAGTCACCGTGTGCCTTCGCAATTTTAGCGTTGGTTCTCAATCGGTGCAGGAATTCCATTCAAAAAGTTCGGCGAGGCTTAGTGAAGTATGCCAAAAATTTTCGGCGGTTCAGGAAGGAAGCCAAATTTGAGACTGCGTTTATGCGGAGGACTGCGTCTCAAAGAAGCCAGCCTTCCTCAAAATCGCCCAAAATGGCTGCAAAAAGGTATCAAATTGGCGGCCTTTTCCCTCTTGACATGAAGGAACAACCAGCCTATAATATGAAACGGCTCATATGAAGCGTTTCATATTTGGATGGGAGGGTATGAAATGCCGACTCTTGCCGATGTTGCGAAACGGGCAGGCGTAGCATTGTCAACAGTTTCGGCAGTGCTCAACAATCGCCCCGATTGTTTCGTCTCCGAGGAGACCCGTCAACGCATCCTTAAGGCAGCCGAAGAACTTGGATATCGCCCTAACTATCTCGCCCGTTCCCTTGCCAAGGGGAAGACTGAGACGATCGGCTTGGTAATCTACGAAGTGGCAAACCCCTATTTTGCTTGGCTTGCGGATGAAATTGAGAGGGAGGTGAGGCAGGCGGGTTACCAACTCCTCCTTTGCACGAACAGAGATGGCATTGATGTTGACGACCGAACCAACCTTGAACTTTTGAGCAATCAAAGGGTTGACGGTATCTTGGCTTGGGCGAGCAGGTATCCTTCTGAAGGTTACACCGTCCCGCTTCCTAAGAAAGTCAAGTCCCGTATTCCCATAGTGGTAATTGGCTATCACACCAAGGACGGCATTGACTATGTTGCCATAGACCGAGAATCTGGGACATACCAAGCGACAAGACACTTGATCTCCCTTGGGCACAAGAAAATTGCGTATCTTGCTCCTCCTTGGGGCATGAACCATGACCACCCAAAATTGGCAGGCGTTCTAAGGGCTTTGAGAGAAGAAGGATTGCCTGACCCAGTTTTGCTCACAAGCGAAAATCACACCCGGTTTGCAGGTCGGGTTGCAGTTCAACTCCTCCGCGAATTGTCCCCTCGCCCAACAGCCGTTGTGTGTTACAACGACCTCGTTGCCATTGGGGCTTATCGCGGATTGAGGGACATGGGCTTTCGCATCCCTGACGATGTTGCGCTTGTCGGTTTTGATGGGATTGAAGAAGGTGAGTATCTTGACCCTCCCTTGACAACTGTTTCGGTTCCGGTGGAAACCCTGAGCCAATTAGCGGTTCAATTTCTTCTGAACCGCATAAGTGGGAAAGCGACCGAGCAGCAAAAGGAGGTGGTGATGCCTAATTTGCTCGTAAGGGGTTCATGCGGTGCCAAAGCCAAACAATGACCGTTTCCCACAAATTCCCAGCAAGGAGGGGAGATGACATGAAGGTAGTGAAGCAAACTTGCTTTGGTTTCACTCTCATTGAGTTGCTGGTAGTGATCGCGATAATCGCGATCCTGGCAGCAATTCTGTTTCCCGTGTTCAGTCGTGCCCGTGACAAGGCTCAACAGGCTGCTTGCGTGTCTAACCTCAAACAGGTCGGACAGTCTCTCGGTCTATATATTGATGACTACGACGAAAACTTTCCTAAGCATGCTTACGAAAATGTCGCATGCCCTCCCGATGTCCTCGCTAAGATGCACTGGCGAGCGTTCGTTTCAAATCTCCTCCTAACTTACGCAAAGAACCGTGAAATTTTCCTCTGTGAGAAAGGACCCAAGCGGGCGGGCTCAAATGCTGCAAACTATGCTTGTCCGTTCCCCACTCAGTATCTCGTCAACTACGCCTTTAACTATGTCATCCTTGATGCCCCGGGAGTAGGACTGACTCCTGGCTTCAATGGCGTTTTGCCGAGCATTCAAGAACCTGCGAAATTGGCTGTTTGGTGGGACAACTCTTTCATCTGGATTTACAACAGTTCAAGCGTCAGCACCCATCGCTTTTGGAGCCACTTCGTTTCCTTTTACGAGGCAGGTAATTTCCGAGTCCGTGCTGGCTGGTGGTCAACCCACTGGCACAACGGGATGAGCGACTTTGCCTACGCTGATGGACATGTCAAGGCGGGTAAAGTCGGGCAAATGACTTGGTCTAACTTCTTCAATGTCTCTCCTGCCGACCCGAGATATAACTGGTCGGCGTTGCAGCGACCATAAGTTGGGGCGTGACAAATTTTGCGAAAAAAGGAGGGAACAAACATGCTCAAGAAAGTGCAAAAAGAAGGGTTCACGCTCATTGAGTTACTCGTAGTGATCGCGATAATTGCCATTCTGGCAGCGATTCTGTTCCCGGTCTATTCCCGCGTCCGCGAAAAGTCTCGCCAAGTCGCTTGTCAGTCCCACCTTAGGCAAATTGGCACAGCGATGCGAAGTTACATTGAAGACTACTCGCCGTATTTCCCCTACTCAACTGCAGCAAATGTTTGCCCCAATGTTATCGGGCAAATCTTTCGTCCTGGCTGGGTTGGAAATGTGCTGCAACCTTACATGAAGAACATTCAGTTGTTCAAATGCCCAAGTGGGCGAGGAGTTTGGGTCAACGATATCACCCCCGATGCCAACGACCCGCTGCTCAATGACCCGAATGATTGTCCTCAAGTGGCTTACCGAGTTGATTACTCCTACAACTACCGCGTCTACGGCAGCGATTTACCTGGCTATGACCCACTTGGATTCCGCAGCGATTTCAGCAATGTTGAGCAACCAGCCAACTTGGTTCTCTTTTGGGACAGTGCAAACCCTTGGATGATGTGGGGCAACACCCTTGTGTTTTGGGACCTTGATGTGGCTTGGTTTTTGAACAAACAGTTTGACCGAACCCATTGGCATAACGAAACCAACAACTTCCTCTTTGCTGATGGGCATGTCAAGGCGATGAAGTTCACCAACATGACATGGGGCAACTTCTTCAATTATGCTCCAGAAGACGCTCTGTTCAGCCGTCCTATAACTCAGCGCCCGTAATCAGAGACGGGGGTGAGGCTCCCCTCACCCCCAACTGAATTTTTGGAGGGATAGCCTGTGCATACGAGTTTGAGGTTCGTATCGGTTGTGTTTCTCCTCGCCTGTGGTTTTCATTTCGTCATACTTCAGCATCACCAAGCCCATCATTCCCCTGTGCGAATTATGGAACGGTTGGGGCGAGGAGTTGTCGCTGTTCCGATAGACAAATCCCGCGTCTTTGTGAGTTGGAGGATGCTGGCGACTGACCCGGAAGACATCTCGTTTAACCTTTACCGCCAAGTTGGGAACGGATACCCTGTGCGAGTGAACAGAACCCCGTTGCGGGTGACGAACCTCGTTGACGAAGTTGACCTGAGCAAACCAGTTGCTTACTTCGTCCGACCCATCTTCAATGGCGATGAAGGTCCAACCAGCGAACCTTTTCGGTTACCAGCAAACCCACCAATCCGTCAATACCTGTCCATTAAACTCAAACCTCTCATCGTTCCCTCAGAAGTTGAAGGGGCTGAAGCGGTGGGCATTGGCGATTTGAATGGTGATGGCGAATATGATTTCGTCGTCTTGCGTCCACGCGGTCCAAAGGCAGGTTCTCAAGTCTATCCGAGCCCGACAACTTTCAGGCTTGAAGCCTACCTTCGCAATGGCACTTTCCTTTGGCGAATTAACTTGGGTTGGAACATTGAACTCGGACGAACCTATGCGCCGTTTCTCGTTTACGACTTAGATTGCGACGGTCGTGCTGAAGTTGTGATTAAAACCGCTGAAGGAACAGTCTTCGCCGATGGCAAGCGAATTGGCGACACCGATGGCGATGGCAGAACAGACTACCGCAACAAACACGGCACAGTCCTTGAAGGACCTGAATTTCTCTCGGTCATTGACGGAATGACGGGCAAAGAACTGGCTCGTGCTCCTTGGATTAAACGGGGACATGTTTCCGATTGGGGTGACAACTACGGCAATCGGGCAAGTGCCAACAAACTGGCAATTGCTTACCTTGACGGCGTTCATCCCAGCATCATTGTCTTCCGAGGAATTTACGCCCTGACGAAAGTTGAGGCTTGGGATTATCGCAACCGAAAACTTGTCAAGCGATGGACTTGGAGCAATGAAAAGTTGCCAAAAGAATGGTGGGGACAGGGATTCCACTATGTCCGCGTCGGAGATGTTGACGGTGACGGTAAGGACGAAATCGTTCACGGTTGCATGCTAATTGACGAGAATGGCAAGGAAGTTTACACGACCAAACTTGGGCACGGCGACAGGTTTGAATTGGCGGACATTGACCCTGACCGGCCGGGGCTTGAAGTCTTCGCTTGCCATGAATCTCCACCAACTTACGGGCGGTTCGGTGTTGAACTCCATTGCGCTCGCACAGGAAAAATCCTTTGGGGTCCTCCTGAGCCGACGACTGGAGATGTTGGGCGGGCGCTTGCTGCGGACATTGACCCTCGTTACAAGGGTTTGGAATGCTGGGCTGCAGGTGGAGGGGCAAAGTGGCTGTTCACCGCTAAAGGTGAGGTCATATTATCATCGCCAGAGCATCAACTGCCACCTTGCAATCTCGCAATTTGGTGGGATGGAGATTTGCTCCGCGAACTTTTGGACATTCACCGCAACCGAGGCGTCGCCGTAATTGAGAAGTGGGACTGGGAAGCGAAAAGAACGAGGAACTTGCTCACAGTCCCCGCACAAGGAGCATACAATGCGCCGTTGGCTTATGCTGATATCGTTGGTGACTGGCGGGAGGAACTTTTGACTTACACCGACGGCGAAATCCGCATTTACACGACGACGATTCCAACCCCCTACCGTTTCCCAACTTTGATGCACGACCCGCTCTACCGCCTTGATGTTGCAGCGCAAACGGGTGCTCGGATGAAAGTTCCGCATACCAGTTTTTACTTGGGCGATGGTATGGATGTGAACCTACCGAGGTTCAAGATTGTCTATCCGCTTGGCATAAGATAACGGAGCATCAATTATCCGTCTTGTTTGAAAGGAGCGTGAGTTGACGGTGAAGGGGCACCAGACTTTCATCCCTACGCTCCCTTGGGTAGGCGAAGAAAGCAGTTGGGAAGGAATTGCTCAAGTTATTGAAAGGCAAATTTTGCCTCGGCTGGATAGTGTTGGCATAGCAATCTTTCTCCCGCAACCCCAACCAATGCCACCGAACGCCACCATACCTTCCATTGAAGGGATGCTTTCAAAGCCTTGGCGAAACCCTTATCCCTTGTTCGCTTTCGTTACTTCCGGCAACAGCCAAATGATTCTCAACGGACAATGGCTTAGCCTAATGGCAGGAACAGGTGTTTTCATCCCAGCGAATACCCCTTATGTCGCCCACGCTGCTCTTAACGAAAGAGTGGTTTCATGCGATGTCTTATCAGTCAGCGTTTTCACTTTTGGGGCACTGGTCCACCGATGCCGACTAACTCCCACCGCACACCTTAAAAGCAACCATTACGCTATCCTTAACCCAACCCTTTGGGACCTTTGCTGCATGTGGGCGGATTTGTTTCCACATTCTCTTACCCATCGTTTGGCAGGGAAAGGAATTTTGTTGGCTTTTTTCAGCATGCTCCTTCAATCCAAAGCGTTACCCTTCCAAGCGAAACTGGATAACTTGCTCCCACCTCAGTGGCAGACACTTCCTTTGCCTCTCCAAAGGGCGCTGAAATGGTTGCATCACTCGTTTGAGAGACCATTTCACCTTGTCCGTTTAGCCCGATACTGTGGGGTGAGCCCTGCCTATTTATGTCGCCTCTTCCGCTATTACCTAAACACAACTCCTGTCGGCTACTTGACAAAACTTCGCCTCAATTTGGCAAAGCAACTTTTGGAGACGACGGATTTGAGCCTCTCCGACATCGCTTTCCTCGTCGGGTTCAGACACTTGACATATTTCATCCGCCAGTTCCGCCGCTATTTTGGTCAATCGCCTGCACAAGTCAGGTCTCAAATTCGCGGCAGTAAGCGCCCTCGCCGAGCCATACCAATCAGTATTCGCACCAACTTCTGAGGTCAAAATTGTTCAACTTTTGACACGATTGTGTCTTGCCCTGCGCTGCAATCGCACGGCAAAAATCTAACGGGAGCAGTAAAACTCGCCTTTGAGGAGGGATTAAAGATGAAGCAAAAGAAGCGAACTTGGGCTGGTTTCACTCTCATTGAGTTGCTCGTGGTAATCGCGATAATCGCCATTCTGGCGGCGATTCTGTTCCCCGTGTTTAGCCACGCCCGCGAGAAAGCGCGCCAAACCACCTGCTTGTCAAACCAGAAGCAAATTGGTCTCGGTTACCAGCAGTATATTCAAGACTACGACGAAGTTTTCCCTCCTGCCGACTACAACACCCCGACCCCTTCTGGCATCGTTCGGATTAACTGGCAAAACCTCGTTGAGCCTTACATTCGTGCTGGTGCGACTGCAGCGAACTTGCAGAACATGAAGGGCGACCCTCGTTCCGTTTTCGTTTGCCCCAGTTACGCTAAGCCTGCTGAAGACCCTCAGTTTGAAGCAGCGAGAGGACCTGCAGGTTCACGACCCTTGTTCAGTTACGGACCTAACGGTTACATTTGCCCCAGAGGTCGTGCAACAAGCCCTACCGACCCAAGCACGATGGTCTTTTATTCCCTTGCCCGCATTGGAACTCCTGCAAGTGCAGTTCTGCTTGCCCCCCAGTATGGTCTGCTTGCAGAAGTCATCGGTCGCGATGACCGCTACCATCCAACCAATTACACCTCTGAACCCAACTACATGCACGGACGCCGACGTCATTTTGGAGGCGAGAATCACACTCTCGTCGATGGGCATGTGAAGTGGTATAAGGCTCCGCCTGAATACTGGCAGCAGAGTTTGATGGGAGTTTGCTGGCAATCACCTCGCCGAGGTGCCCGATACGCAAACTGCAGCGCTTGGTTCTATGCCCCTGAGGACTAAAACCTTGTTGACGGAGTAAAAGAGTTTCGGCAAAATTGGAGCGGTTGAGTGGGTAGGTCGGTCGTCCGTGTAGGGGGTTGTGTTGCATTGATGAAGGCTCAAAATTCTGTAACAGTTTCGCCGTTAACGGTCACTGCTCCACCTACCAAGAGGGTTCGTTGGTTTGCTGTCGGGTTGACCTTGCTTTTAGTTGCTGTCTTCACTGCTGCCAGCGGTTGGGCTTCGTTGACGAAATACGAAATCATGGGCACTGGCTACCTACCCCGTAGCGTCGTCCCAATTTTCCTCCTCATTGTGCTGCTTAACGCTGGCATCAAGTTTTTGTTCCCGTCGCTTGCTCTGTCTCGCACCGAACTTTTGTTTATCTTTGCCATCCTCAGCGCCATCGCAGCCATTTCAGGACAAGAGTATGCAAACCACTTCTACCTGAACTTGCTCGGCTTGGTCTATTACAACTCGCCGCAAAGTCAGTGGTTCAACATGTTTGTGCCTCACTTGCCGCCCTATCTCGTCCCGTCAACGAACTTTCGCGACCCGGCAATCTTGTGGGCATATGAAGGCATGCCAGCGGGTGGCAAACCGCCTCTCGGTGAATGGCTTGTTCCGCTAATTGCTTGGACACCTTACCTGCTCAGCGTTTACGGGCTTTTGATCTGTCTTTGTCTAATTTTCTCCCGGCAGTGGGAAGAACACGAACGGCTTCTTTACCCGCTGACGCAAGTTCCCATGGAACTTGCAGGGTCTGAAGAGAGAGCCTTGCCTTCTCACCTGTTCCGCTCACCGCTTTTTTGGTTGGGCTTTGCTGCTGCTGTTTTGCCTTACGCCCTTCGTGGCTTGCACCTTTACTTCCCTGCCATCCCAGACCCACAGCCGCAACGGACTTCGGATATCTTGTTCCCCACAGGTCCGCTCTCTGCGTTCAACGGTTTGAACTTGCACTACTACCCTGAGATGGTTGGCATCGCTTACTTGCTCTCCCGAGAGGTAGGTTTAAGCCTGTGGCTTTTCCCATTCATCAGGCGGAGCGAAGTCGCTCTCAAGATAGCGATCGGGCAGGACATGTATCACAATGAGTTTTTGACTTTCCAATCAATCGCTGCCTACTTGGTCATGGCAGCCTCGCTCGTTTGGATCGCCAGGGGTTACTTGAAAGAAGTCTCGCTTTCGGCTTTGAAATTGTTGGCGCGACCTATCAGGAGGAACTTGAACACCTTAATGCCCACCGAGGCAAAGGCATTGTGGGCTCTGATTCTCTTGCTCGCTTTCATACTCGCTTGGTCAAAGTGGGTCGCTGGGGTAGACCTCAGTTGGGTTGCCTTAATGTTCTTCGGGTTGCTGGTCACCGGTTTGGTCGTCGCTCGCGTCGTGGCGGAAGCGGGAGTTTATATCTACTCGCCTCCGTTTCGGGTTTACCAAGTCATGTTTGATGTCTTCGGCAAAAGCCGAATGGGTGCCCGCAACATTGTCCTCTTGACAGCAATGAGTTGGGTTCAATTTCGGAGCACGGCGACGATGGCGACCGGCTACTTCATAAACTCGCTCAGGCTCGGCTCTTTGGCAAACACAGGTCGGGGCGAAATTGCCCTCTGGATTTTTGTTGCCGTAGTGATAGCCATACTCGTTTGCCATGTAACATTCCCGACCGTCATTTACAACTACAGCGTCCCGAAGTTGGGTTGGTGGCCGCAAACTTCCTCGCTTAACACCGCCAACTTCATAGGTCAATACTTGACAACTTCAAGACCGCTGACACCCCATCACTGGTGGGGGTTGGTCATTGGTGCGTCAACTTGCTGGCTGCTTATTAAACTCAGGCTCAGTTTCGTCGGCTTCCCGCTTCACCCTATCGGGTTCATAACTTGGTTCGGCTGGCCCCTTGACAGATATTGGCTTTCGGTGCTTTTGGGTTGGTTGCTGAAATCGGTAGTGTTGAAATACGGCGGTTTCTCAGTGTTCCAAAAAGGAAAACCTTTCGCCTACGGCATGGTTGTTGGCGGGACAACCAACTTGACTTTCTGGATTTTGCTCAGGCTGTTCTACCCAACGAGCGACATCGTCATTTACGACTGAGCAAAATCGCAAGTAGCCGATGAAGAGCGCTCCAGTTCGACCTCTACCCTCAATTCACAAGTTCTTCGGCTTCAAGGAACTTTTTCCTGTTCACCATCGTTAGGACGATGCAGCGGATGCTTTTAGCCAGTGGAAAGCGAGTCTTTCATCAGGTTAAGCCTGACACTATATCTTTGCCCGACAAGGTCTCTTAGGGTGCATCCTGCAGCACGAAAATTGAAGCGAGTGAGGGTGACTGCGATGACTGTGAGTAGAAGGTTGAACTGGGCGGAGTTTTGGTTCAGGACAACAATTTTTTCGGGGTTGTTCGTTTACCTCGGTTTCGTTTTGTCCCTGCTTTGGATGGATGCGATTTTGCCATTCAGAGCCGTTGAGGAAGCACCTGCAATTGTAACTTTGTGGCGCGACCCGTTAGCGAGGCAGGAACTTTGGCACGCGTTCAAACTGAGCGTTCTAACGGCAACGGTCACGACCGCTTTCGCAATTTTGTTGGGAGTTCCGACCGCTTACGCCCTCTCCCGCTACAGATTCCATCTGACCGTCATCTTGGACACAATCGTTGACCTTCTCATCATCATTCCGCCGCTCGTTGTCGGCTTGACTCTTGTCGCAATTTTCAGTCAAACAGGGGTTGGACAATGGCTGAACAGAAACATCGGCATTCTTTACACCCCCCAAGGCATTGTCGTAGCCCAATTTGCCGTCGCATCAGCGCTCGGCATAAGGGTCTTCAAAGCAGCCTTTGACCAAGTCAACCCGAGATTTGAGCAGGTGGCTCGCAGTCTGGGAGCGTCTCCCGTTTACGCTTTCTTCCGCATAACTTTGCCTCTGGCGAAAAACGGTTTGCTTGCAGGTTCAGTTTTGGCTTGGGCAAGGGCTATGGGCGAATTCGCACCAGTGCTGGTGGTGGCAGGAACTGGTGTTGGCAGAACTTTGCCCGTGCTGGCGTTCTTGAACATGTCTGCTGGCAACATTGAACTCTCTTTTGCTGTCACAACTTTCATGGTCATTGTTTCCGCTGCAGCCTTATTGACCTTCAAGCGGTTGGGCGGGCAAGTTTACATTTGGTAGCGTTCCCCCATCGTTGATGTCAAAATTTACTTCCTCGCAGGCATAGACCTGTGAGGAAATAAACTGACAAGGGGGTCAGGAGATGGACGAGAAACTCAAGCAACTGATTGAAGGTCTCAACAAGGACATGAACGCCGAATTGAACACCATTGTCCGCTACATCCGCCACTCTTCTGTCCTCAAAGGAATTGCAGGTCACGAAGTTCGTGAGTTGCTCCGTAAGGAAGTTATGGACGAAGTGAAGCATGCCATGTATCTTGCTGACAAAATCGTCGCTTTGGGCGGAACACCGAAAATTGAACTTGAAACCCCTGCCGAAGTTCACGATTGGAGAGATGTGCTTGAGGACGCCCTCAAGTTTGAGATAGAGGCGATAGCGGGATACAAAGAAAGGGCTCAACAAGCGGAAGCAGTTGGCGACATCGGACTGAAGGCAACTTTGGAAATGTTCGCCGAAGATGAAACGAGGCACAAGGAAGAGATTGAACGCTTGCTCGGTTGAAGGTTTTGTCAAGAGTCAGCGTCTCTCCGGCGTGCAACCAACCGTTGTGTTCAGTGCTTAGAACTGGACGCCACAGACAAAGCGTGGGGAGTTTTCCTTGAGGGTCATTAACTTTGCAGGTGATGAGGTTTTCAGCCCACAACAAACCCTTGAATTTTTCGGGTTCGTTGAAAAGCCCTTCTCCATCCCCCTCAAGCGGTTTGGATGGTATCAAGCCAGAGCGACTTTGGAATTGCAGGATGGGAAAACTTTTTTCCAGAGCAAAGTCAAAAAGATTGGAGCACCGTAAACTCGCCCCAACTTTGGGGCACAGCGGAATTGAGCGAATGAGGAAGCGAGAGATGTATCGGGCTTGTCCCGAAGGTAATCTTGACTGTGAAGGAGGGTTCGTGCGATGAAGAGGCGCAAGTGGTTGGAATTGGGCAAAGGGTTGTTGCTTACAGCCGCTATCTCTCAAATCAGCTCTGCACAGCAAAAGACGAAGGGGAAGCAAATTTATGTCTTGGCATGGTCTGAGCGAACCGAGCCGAAGGAACATTACCCAGAAGGTCACAACGGAGTCATCGCTGCCTTCTTGAACAAAGACCCGAACATTAAGGCAGAAGCAGTGAGCATCAACGACCCAGAGCAAGGCTTACCAATGGAGAAACTTCAAAAGTGCGATGTCTTGATTTGGTGGGGTCATGTTCGTCACGGTGAGGTTCGCGACGACATTGTTGACAGAATTGTCAAGCGAGTGAGAGACGAGGGGATGGGTTTCATCGCTCTGCACTCGTCCCATTACGCCAAGCCCTTCCAGAGGCTCATCAATTCGCCGGGTCATCTTGGCGGTGTCGGGCACGGTCGCGAGGAACACATTTGGGTCGTTGCGCCCAATCACCCAATCGCCAAAGGCATCTCCCACTTCACTTTGCCTGACGAGGAATATTACGCTGAGCCGTTCCAAGTCGCTCCTCCTGAGACTATCGTTTTCATCTCAACCTTTGGCTCAGGACATTGGTTTCGCAGCGGGTTGACTTGGACTGTGGGTAAAGGGCGAGTTTTCTATTTCCGACCGGGACATGAAACCTCTCCGACGATGAAGGACGAACGGGTTCTCAAAATCATTCGCAACGCTGTCTACTGGTGCGCTCACCGAAACCCGTAAAATGCCTAACCTGAGGCAGTTTACGAAACCAACACTTTGCTGGAGGTGGTAGAGGTGTCGTTCAAGTTGCAGGATGGTCAGGTGGTTGTCTTCATCGGCGACAGCATTACCGATTGCGGAAGAAGGGATGTAGCACCGCCACTGGGCAACGGTTATGTCAAGTTCATCGCCGACTTGATCGCAATTCGCTATCCGCCCCTTTCTGTCACCGTCGTCAACAAGGGCATTAGCGGCAACACCGTCGCTGACCTGCGGGAACGATGGCACGACGATGTCTTGACGCTCAAGCCCGACTGGGTTTCAGTCCTAATTGGCATTAACGATGTCCACCGAACTTTGCGCAATGAACCGACTGCTGTCCCTCCAGACCGTTACGAGCGGCTTTACCGCGAATGCCTATCGCTGACGAAAGAGCGCACGACAGCGCAGTTGGTGTTGATGGAGCCCTTTTACATCAGCACCGATACTGAGACAAACTCATGGCGCACTCAAGTTTTGCGGGCGCTTGAAGATTACCGAAAAGCAGTGCGCAAGTTAGCGGACGAGTTCGGCGCAATTCTCGTCCCCTTGCATGATTTGTTTCAAGAGCAATTGAAGTATCGCCCAGCCGACCTGTTTTGCCCTGAACCTGTTCACCCCAACACCGTCGGTCACTTGCTCATCGCCCACGCATGGCTGACAGCAATAGGATGGTAGCCAGCCATTGAGGGGACAATCTTCTGTGAGGAGCAAAAGGTGATGATGTCGCCGATCAAGCTAGGCGAATAAGAGGAGAATTGTTGCATGAGCGGTAAGGTGTGGTGGTCTATGACGAAACACAGGCATGTGTTCAACCACCGACCTTCCGATGACGAAGTCCGCTACGGGCACAAGATATTTTTCTTCCTCGCCATTGTAGTTCTCCCCGTGTTGTGGTTCCACCTTAGCAGTGCTGTAGAAACAGGAAAATCGCTTCACTTAGACCGAGGCGCTCGGAATGGCTCTTTCGTTTACGGCAGAGAAGGGACAATCTGGCTCGTTCCTCATTCACATTACGATGTCGCATGGCTTGATCCTGAGGACAAAACAGCCTCCCGCATTGCCATGGTATACCGAGACCATGTCTTGACAGCAATGACCAAACCTTCTTACCGGTTCGTTTTGGATCAAGTCCCTTCACTGAGGGCTTTCGCTCTCTTATTTCCTGCGATGATGTCCGACTTGATAGACCTTGTGAAACAAGGAAGGGCGCAATTGGTTGGGGGGATGTTCGTTCAGCCCGATGAGAACTTGCCTGAAGGCGAGACTTTACTTCAAGCTGGCGTATTAGGGCAGCGATATTTGGAGGAGACTTTTGGAGTTCGCAGTCGAAGCGGCTTTAACATTGATTCCTTCGGACATTCTTTGCAAATGCCGCAAATCCTGCGGCAAGCGGGGATGAAAGAGTTCGTGTTCGCTCGCCTTGGGGATGCTCCCCGCCCATCCAAGACCGAGTTTTGGTGGGTAGCACCTGATGGTTCTCGGGTTCTAACTGCGTGGATGGCAGAAGGGTATGATGTCGCCCAAGGAATAGGACGATCGGACAACCTTCGTCAAGAGCAGGGGAGGATTTTGGCAATTTACCGAAAATTGCGCCCACTCAGCGCCACCAGTCATGTGCTAATCCCCGTAGGAGGCGACTACGCTCCACCACCCATTTACCTTCCGGAAATCGTGGCTGACTGGAACGCCCGAAACGAGGACATCAAAATGAACATCGCTACCGTGAGTGACTTCTTTGATGCTGTGCTGTCTACAGGAGAAAAACTCCCGGAAGTTTCGTGGGAGTTTAACCGTGTTTTCCCCGGTGCCTACAGCGCCAGAATATGGATCAAGCAGCGCCATCGGGCTGCTGAGCACCGCTTACTCCAAGCGGAACGCTTGGCGACTTTGGCTTCTCTCTACGCTGGCTACAATTACCCTGAAACGAAGTTGAGAACTGCTTGGGAACACTTAGTTGTCAACACTTTCCATGACCTCTTGCCTGCAACAAGTGTTGATGGTGTCTATGGCGGGATGGAGAGGCGATATGAAGAGGCAGAACAGATAGTCTCCCATGTGGCTCGGGCATCTGCTGAGGCTTTGGTTCAAGCCGCAGGATATCGCCCTTGGTCGGAGGACTCTAAAAGCCTCCCAACCGGTCTGGTCTTGTTCAACACCCTCAATTATGACCGGCGAGAAATGGTTCGCATCCGCGTGCCCATAGTATCGGGACAACCCCGTCCGTTCCGACTGCTTGATGAAAAGGGGCGTGAGGTTGTCTATCAGGTTCTCACACCCGTGAAGCATTATGAAGACGAATTCAGGGTCCCATCTCAGGAAGGAGCATGGATGCCCGGGTTTTCCCATGATGAATCAAGTCTTGAAATTGCCTTCGTCGCTGAGGTTCCATCAATGGGGTTTACCGTGTATCGCTTGGAGTGGGGAAAAGTTCCTTCGCAATCCCCTGAGGAAATCAAGGTCTCTTTCCATTCGTCCCGCCAAGAAACCTTTGAGGTTCGGACGCAGTCTTACACTGCTCGCTTTGACAAAGGAGGAAATTTGACCGCACTACTTGACTCCGACGGCAAAGCGTGGATTTTGAGAAAACCTGAAGACCCTGAATGGCTGTGCGGTAACCTTGTTGAAGTGCATGAGGATAGGAGCAACGCTTACTTCCCTTACGAGGGTGGGCGACTTATCGCCACCACGGCTAACTTGCCTGCTCAAGGGATCATCCTGAGAGGACCGGTGCTGACACGGGTGATCTTCACAACGCAACTTCCAGACGGCACTCTAATCCGCGAGGTGAACTTGCCCGAAAGAACGAAACTAATTTCGTTCATCACCTCCCTCGAATGGCGCGGTAAGCACGCTGTCCTTAGAGTGTTGATGCCTACCACTGCACAAGGAGAGACAGCGCAAGAGATTCCCTACGGATTCACAACTGACCGTCGCCCGGGTCGCTGGCCCGTTATGAAATGGGTTGACACCTCAAATGAGGAATCTGGTGGCGTGGCTCTTTTTAACCGAGGCTTACCTGATCACGAAGTGCATGGAGGGTTATGCTGGCTCACACTGATGCGAAGCATAGACTACACATTCTTTCGCCCCGGCGACTCCCCGAATGCACTTGGACAGGGGCGACATCGGTTTGAATATGCCCTTATGCCTCATAAACGAGGGTGGAGGCGGGCAGGTGTCGTAGCCGCTGCTTGGGCATACAGTGAGCCGTTGATCGCAACTTTGGTGTCAGGCAAACCCGTTAGCAAGCGAACGGCACAAGGTAAACTCAGTTTCCTGCGCACCAGCGAAAACATTATCGTTGTAGCCATTCGTCGTGAAGGAGTTGCCGTGTTAGTTCGCACCTTAGAAACTCGTGGCGAGCGCGCAGTAGCCGAACTTCGTTGGTTCGGGTTGCTTCCCTTGAAATCGGTGGAACCTGTCAATGCCTTGGGAGACCGTGACAGGGTGGAAAGCCTCCAGTGGGATGGTCGCGTGCTTAGGTGGCAAACCCGACCACAGGGCATCAACACATGGCGATGGTCCCTTCGGCGATACTGAAGATGCACTCAGATAAGATGGAAAGGTTTAACGAACTCGCAACAGTCCAAATTCGTTTGAGACAAATTTAGGTAACGGATTCAGCAAGCATTGCCCCAAAGAGGCAATGCCTATCCCTCGGCTTACAAAGAGGTGAGGAGTGATGAAAATGAAGGCTGAGGCTGTTGTGTTGTGCCTTGCGGTGGTGTCAACTTCTCTATGTCACGCTCAAATCTCAACCACCCAGTTACAACGCTCTTTCCGCCAGCCGCCCTCTTCTTCCCGCCCTCATACTTGGTGGCATTGGGTCAACGACAATG
>ERZ1669248.666-NODE-666-length-15525-cov-6.865934_pt1 | contig 15525 bp, 15 predicted proteins | sample MGYA00579296_ERZ1669248 | MGnify/ENA primary metagenome ERZ1669248 (study PRJEB41166, sample SAMN08046057) | hot springs metagenome | biome: hot spring; feature: neutral hot spring; material: thermophilic sediment; isolation source: thermophilic sediment from...
TAGGTGTTAGTATTTAAATTTGCTGACTTCCTTCATTAGATTCATCGGAAAGACTGACTAGTGGTATTAGTAGTGATGGTTCATCAACTACTACCTCGCTAATGCTCCTCTTACTACTGCCCCTCTGAATTACCGTAGTAATTACTATGTATTCACCTAACGTATATGCCTTAACGGCTCTTACAGACATTTCCTGGGCCTTGAAGTCGCTAACGGCATCTGGGAACTTGCTTGATTCCTTCCTCAGAGTCTTAGCCGCTAGTAGATGATTATACGTTATGAGGAGTAAGGAAAGCACCATAACACCTACAATTAGTAGCATGTCCATATTACCTACCTAAGGCTTAATTAGTAGGTATATACTTAAAAGAACTCATACGCCATCGGGATAGCCTTCAGCTCATCAATTATGCGTTGTAGGATTCGTCGCTTTCGTCGATGGAGCGAATTTTATATGGCATTTACTTAATTCCTTCGCGTAGCGTGTGAAATTGGTTTCTAATTAATGATTAACTGGCTGCATAAGGAACTTTGCTGACCTCCTCCCCGCCCTGAAGGGCGAGGGCTCCCCTAGGGCGGTCCACAGGCTCCCAGCATCTATTCGTGGCTACATCTGTCATCTGCTGGGCAGTCGGGGTGGCCAGAGATCCCCCACCTAAACTTTTCTGGGTTGCCAAACCCTCATCGATTTCTTGGGGGCAACCCATCATTGAATAGTGAATATTGTTAGCACTCATCATCAGTAGAGAATGTGTAATCCTCCTAAGGCATATAAATTTTAAAAGGCTTAATAGCAGTATTATGTGATATGATGGTAGGTGTGAGCGATGAGTAAGGCTAAGAAGCCTCATTTAAATCTAGTGGTAATAGGGCATGTAGACCACGGTAAGAGCACCTTAACAGGTCACCTACTGATGGAGTTAGGGTTCATAGATGAGAAGACCAGGAAGGAGGTTGAGGAATACGCTAAGAAGGCCGGTAAGGAGGATATGAAGTACGCGTGGTTCTTAGATAGGCTTAAGGAGGAGCGTGAGAGGGGTGTTACAATAGCTTTGTCGTTCATGAAGTTCGAGACACCCAAGTACTACTGGACCATAATCGATGCCCCAGGTCATAGGGACTTCGTTAAGAACATGATTACCGGGGCTAGTCAAGCTGATGCAGCATTATTAGTTGTCTCAGCTAAGAAGGGCGAGTTCGAGGCCGGTATGAGCCCTGAGGGCCAAACCAGGGAGCACATAATATTGGCCAGGACCATGGGATTAGACCAAATGATCGTGGCCATCAATAAAATGGATGCTACTGAGCCTCCGTGGAGTGAGGCTAGATATAAGGAAGTAGTATCAGTGGTTAGTAAGTTCATGAAGGGGTTAGGATTTAAGGTTGATGCAATACCATTCGTACCGGTATCTGCATGGTATGGCGATAACTTAATCAATAGATCAGCTAACATGCCTTGGTATAAGGGGCCGACACTCGTTGAGGCATTAGATCATGTGAAGGAGCCACCTAAGCCTGTTGATAAGCCATTAAGGATCCCAATCCAGGAGGTATACAGCATCTCAGGAGTTGGTACGGTTCCCGTAGGTAGGGTTGAGACCGGTAGGCTGAGGGTCGGTGATAGAATAGTGTTCATGCCTCCTGGTAAGGTGGGTGAAGTAAGGTCTATAGAGATGCACCATGAGAGGTTGGATGAGGCGTTGCCAGGCGATAACATAGGGTTTAACGTTAGAGGCGTTAGCAAGGAGGACGTTAAGAGGGGTGATGTAGCGGGCCATCTAACCAATCCGCCGACCGTGGTTGAGGAATTTACTGCTAGGACATTCGTAGTATGGCATCCTACAGCTATATCAGTTGGCTATACGCCGGTAATACATGCACATACAGCTAGCGTGGCGGCTAGGATTACCGAGATAGTAGGTAGGTTGGATCCTAAGACGGGTCAGATAGCTGAGAAGAATCCGCAGTTCATTAAGGCAGGCGACTCAGCTATAGTTAAGTTTAAGCCCATAAAGCCGATGGTCGTAGAGAAGTTCAGCGACTTCCCGCAACTCGGTAGATTCGCTATGAGGGATATGGGTAAGACCATAGGTATTGGCGTGGTAATGGACGTTAAACCAGTTAAGGTAGAGATTAAGGGCTAGCATTAATTCAGCGGTGTCTAATTGAATGGCTAATAAAGTAAGGATAAGGCTGTGGAGCGTTAACGTAAACAACTTAAACTACGTAGTATCGCAGATAGTTGACATAGCTAAGAAGGCAGGCATAAACATTAGAGGACCCATACCACTGCCAACCAAGAGGTTAGTAGTACCGACGTTAGTACCACCCCACGGCGAGGGAACTAAGGTATATGAGAAATGGGAAATGAGGGTGCATAAGAGGGTAATAGATATAGCGGCGGATGAGAGGGTGATGAGGCAGTTAATGAGGGTTAGGGTGCCGGACGACGTATATATAGAGATCGAGCTCCTCAGATAGTTTTATGCGTCCTTAAGATAGCAGGCTTGCAAATAAAATAATATTAGGTATTTTAGCGGTACCGCGTAAACGTTAACTCGCTTCTAGTCCTAAAACATTTTAACACCTCAAACCAAGATAATTAGGGGCTGCCGGGGTGCCCGAGCGGCCTAAGGGGCCGGCCTGGAGAGCCGGTGGGCTACACGCCCACGCGGGTTCGAATCCCGCCCCCGGCGCCTAAAACCATCAGTAAGCGTGTTCCACATATTTAGGCATGTAGATTAAGGCATTAACGAGCCAACCTGCCGCTCACCCGAGAGCGAACCTTAGTGTTCTTTAATGGTCATCGATTGTCGCCCTCGGGCTCCTCGCGGTCCCCCCGGGCCCCCTCACCGCCCTTCTGGAGCGGATCTCGGAAATCCGGGGTCACCAATAGGCTTATAAGGGAGTTGGGTTTATAGGCCTAGGAGTTAAGGCTAGACAGGCACGCGGCCTCGGCGTACCTCATGGCGCTAAGGGGGTTGCGAAGCAAAGTAAACGAGCCCAATGATCATGAATTACGTTACAGCCCTTAAGCAGCATCCCCTAAGTCATTGCTGATGAATAGAAGGCTAGATCATATTGTAAGACTCGCCCATAGAGGTCTTAACGAATTCATTTAAGGCCTTCACACCTAAGCTAATTGATCGGACTAGACAAACCCAGCAATACATGGAGTTGGTGGACCGGCCGGGATTTGAACCCGGGACCTCGCGGATGCCAACCGCGCGCTCTTCCGGGCTGAGCTACCGGCCCACTAAATCAAATTAAAATAGATGGGTTTTAAGCTTTATCACGACGAATTAAATTCCATCCCCACTCCTCAGCTCCCTATACACCTTAATGCTTAGATTCCATATCCTATCCCCAGCGTGATGTAGGTTCTTAATTGCCTTACCTTTCCGTAGCTCCCTAATGGCATTTGAGGGTATTAAAGCCTTACCTACAACTATAGGTGTTTCCTTCTTAGGCTCCCAAACGCTGACTACATCATTTATGCTGAATTCATCGAATTCCTTAATACCGGGTATCATTACATCGGCACCGTTGAGTAAGTGCTTAACAGCCCCCTCATCAACGACTACCTTAGGTACTAAGTCGTTAATATGTAGTTTAATTAGGAGTAGGGTGGGTATTAGCGAGCCGCTTAGCTTGATAAATGATGGTGCTCCGTTAAAAACCAACAGCTCTAATCCCTCCTCACTAACAACTAAGACATCCTCGCTCCTACTTACGAATCCCTCAGCCTTAGGGTACAACTTAATTAGTTGACCCCTCAATTCAGCGGCCTCCTTCTTCCTCAGCCTAATTAACCTCAAAATGGCACCTAAATATATAATCTTAAGATATCTTTTTAAACGGCTAGTGAATTATCTATTAAGGTACTAGTTTAGGTGTCGGGATGAGCGATACAGCACAGAAATTACTTCACGAGTCCGTAGGTAGTATAGTGTTAATTAAGTTAAGGGGGGGTAGGGAGTTAAGGGGCAAATTAAGGAGCTTTGATCAGCATCTAAACCTAGTTATAGAGGATGCTGAGGAAATAGGTAGCGAGTCCACGAGGAGGTTAGGTACGGTAGTTATTAGAGGGGAGAACGTATTACTCATCTCACCTGCTAGGGAGTGATGGGGAATGAAGGGAACTCCATCGATGGGTAAGAGGAGTAAGAATAAGACGCACATAAGGTGCCGTAGGTGTGGCAGGCACGCGTATAACGTATCTAAGAAGTACTGCGCCGCCTGCGGCTATGGTAGATCGTCTAGGTTAAGGCGGTACTCCTGGCAGAATAAGAAGGTTAATGGGTTGAGGATTAAGTGATTGCTTAGGGAATTGATGGAATGCCCTTAAGGAAGCTAGTTCTCGACGTGCTTAAGCCGATTAAGGGTTCATCAATAGTCGAATTGGCCGAGGAGCTCTCAGCTATTGATGGAGTAAGCCAGGTATCAGTGGTAGTTAATGAGATGGATGTTGAGACGGTAACCCTAGTTATAACTGTGGAAGGCAATTCCATAAACTTCAATAACGTTAAGGAGGTTATCGAGCGGTTAGGCGGCATAATACATAGCGTTGATCAGGTAGTTGCCTCACGTGCGGGATGAGTGTAATTAACCTGTTAATAGCCCCACTGATAGCGAGAATAGCTGCAACGCCATTTTTGGGAAGGCAGGAGTAGCTAGCTTTACATTCACTAGATTTTAAATCTTAACATGCTGTAGCACGTTAAATCACATAAGCCTCCTCATGAGCAGCTCCGATGCTATTGCCCTTGCGGTCTCACTTGATACCCTGCCCTTAGAGTACCTAGTGAGGTCTGATGAGGCCTTACTGACTCCATCCTCATCCCTTACGTACTTGCCGCATATCCATATGATTGAGTCTAGATTTAATGACGGTATGTTAGATAGCCTAGAAACCTCCATCCAGGCCCTCTGGACGGTTTTATGATTTCTCATCAGCTCCTCAATAACCATTGCCGATTCACCGTCTATGATACCTGATGTATAGGACACCGCAGCCACCCTCCTATCGACTGGTAGTTCGATATCCATTGGCGGGACGATGTAGTTGCCGCACACCCTTGAGGCGTAGTAGAACATCTTAATAGCGAATACCACGGTCTTCTCATCGCCTTCGACGTTTAACGCCCTCCTAATCACCTCCCTAAGCCCCTTAAGATCTCTAAGTAGATCATGGAACCTGACGTATATCTCTACATGGGCCTTGGAATTCAGGAGCTTCCTAATCCTCAACGCCTTCACATCCCTCAATAACTTATTGCACTTAGAATTAGCTAGGAAGTCCATGAATTCCCCAGCCAAGTCATCAGGATTACCAGGCTTGAAGGGATGCCTTGAGAACTCCATCCAATAGTCTTCCCCCCTACTTGAAAGCCGGTAGGACACCAGCGAATTAAGTACAGCGAGTAATGCAGTGGCATTGCAGTCGCCTAACCTCATATATAGTTCCCTCAAGGACTGGAATTGGGGATCCCCCTCCTCAATAGCCAGAACATCGTCAACGCTAAGTAATGAGAGTACTCGACCAACCACAGCGATTCTACCGTACAACACCTTCAACGCCATATAGTCACCTCAATATGCTTAAATCGCTAGTAAACATAATAAATGTGGTGAAGGAATTTAAGATGACCTTAAATATGCGTCCAATAGCGTTCGACAGCTTGGGGGTTAGGTCTATGGCTACGTACATCTCAACATCCGATGTCGGAATACTCATTGACCCCTCGGCATCACTAGCACCTATGAGGTATGGCCTACCCCCGCATGAGGTTGAGCTGAAGGCGTTAATGAAGTATGTAGATGAAATTAAGTACTACCTAGGGATATGCGACGTAGTTATAATTACGCACTACCATTACGATCACCATGACCCAGGCAAGTTGGTGCCAATAGAGTTATTCAGGTCTAAGAAGGTCTTAGTTAAGGATCCGTTAAGGAATATTAACACTTCGCAGAGGATTAGGGCGCATAATTTCCTAAGGAAGTTAAAGGAGGTAACTACGTTTGAGGTAGCTGATGGTAATACGTTTAAATTCGGCAAGACGGAGATCACCGTATCTAGGCCAGTACCACACGGGAATACAAATAAGTTGGGGTACGTAATCATGATACGCATAACTTGTGAGGGGAGATCTATAGCCTTCTCCTCAGATGTGGAAGGTCCATTAGATGAGTACGCAGTTGAGTTCCTGAGCGGGAGCGACGTGATCATAGTTGATGGGCCACCCACATATTTAGCAGGCAACTCATATAGTAGGAGGGAGATTGAGGAGGCGGTAAATAACTTGGTTAAGCTCTCACTGAGGACTAAGAAACTGATTGTAGACCACCACCTACTAAGGGATCTAAACTATCGATCAATATTTGATCAAGTGGATAAGTCCTCAGGTATCAGACCGTTAACTGCAGCGGATTACCTAGGTCTAGAGCCTAACTTGCTTGAGGCTAGAAGGAGGGAATTGTATGGCATTAAACTAGATGATGGATCAGGTCTAACGGAGTTTTATAGTAAGTGACGTCATCCGCTCACCCGAGAGCGGCTATTGATGTTTTCATGTTCGTTGATCGCCGCCCCCAGGCCCCTCACCGCCCTCCTAGAGCGGCTCCCGGAAGCCCGGGGTCGCCGGCGAGTCTATGAGCATATTTGGGGTCGCCAAGCAAAAGGAACGAGCCCAATGGTCATGAAGTCGGCTGCAGCCCTCACCTTCCTTCCCAGCTCCCCGCTCGAGCCTTCACATCTACTGCATACTCAAACACCACCTGCATCGAGGGCATTTACAGCTGGGAGCCTCGTCCTTTAGGGCGGGAGGAGGTCAGAGGAATCCAAGGTTAGGACTTATTTATGGAGTAGCCGTGAATGCCCGAAGCGTTTTAGGGCCAGCAGCAATACTATTAGCCCTTGAATACGGACTAACAACCATTAAAGCGCACAGCACGGCTATGCCGTTATCAGTATTGACATCCGCATTAACACCGCTACTACTCTGCACCATCTACGGCCGGACGCATATTTAGTTGGTGTAGCATTAAACGAATTTTACCACTAGAATACCGTGAGTTCGTGGGGTCTGAATTGAGCAAGTTCGTAGTTGCAGTAGATGTAGGTGCAACGAACCTAAGGGCCTCGATATTCACATTGGACGGAGGTCAGCTTAAGACGTTAACCGTTAGAACCCCCACCGAAGGCCATAGGGACACCATAGCCGAGCTCATATATGAGCTGGTTATTAAGTTAGTTGATGATTTGGGTTTAAGCCTTAAGGAATTGCAGGGCATTGGAGTAGGTAGTATAGGACCCCTCAACATTAGGGCTGGGGAAGTGGTTAACACTCCCAACCTCCCCATCAAGAACTTCAGGTTAAGGAAGCCGTTAATCGAGCTCTTCAACACTAGTAGAGTTTATGTGGTTAATGACTGCGTAGCGGCAGTATGGGGTGAGAGGAACTTCGGCCTAGGTATTGGAGTAAGCAATTTAGTGTACCTAACAATAAGCACTGGCGTAGGTGCTGGCGTGATAGTAGATGGTAACTTACTCCTAGGTAAGGACGGTAATGCCCATGAAGTAGGCCATCTAGTGGTTAGGTACGATGGTATTAGATGTGGATGTGGCGGTATAGGTCATTGGGAGGCCTACGTATCAGGTAACGCCATACCTAAGTATGTAAGGTACTACGTAAGTACCGTAGGATATAGGCGTAGGTCACGCGTAAGCGAGCTGCTAGATCATGGTGACGTAAGTCCTGAGGAATTCTTTAAGTTGGTTAGGGACGGTGATGAACTAGCTGTGGAAATATGTAACACCTTATGCGTTATTAACGCGGCCGGACTAGCTAGCGTGATAAATGCTTACGACCCAGAGCTAATTAGCGTAGGGGGGTCTGTAGCGCTAAACAACTACGACCTAATAATAGAGCCCTCAACTAAGTACTTAGGTAACTATGTAATTAATAGAGTTCCCCGGATAGCTCCAACGGCGTTTGGGAAGGACTCGGTACTAGTTGGTGCTGCATCGTTAGTTATAAACCCCCCTAAAGAGCTATTAAGGATCTACGGCGAATCCGCTTAAATACCGGCCTATGCGATTTAGTTACAGGTGGTTAAATGATTAGTAGGGAGGAAGCAATTAACTTGCTTCATAAGTACCTCTCAAACGATAGGAACCTAAAACACTGCCTAGCCGTTGAAGCAATTATGAGAGCATTAGCGCGTAGGTTGGGTGAGGATGAAGTACTATGGGGCTTAGTTGGCCTACTTCATGATATAGATTACGAGCTGGTTGGTAGGGACTTAAGTAGGCATGGACTAGTCGCAGCCGAGTTATTGAGGGGACTGCTTCCCAGCGATGCGCTAGATGCTATTGGGGCACATAATGAACTAACTGGTAAGGCCTTGGATACCAAATTAGCCTACGCACTTAAGGCGTCAGACCACATATCGGGGTTAATAATTGCTACAGCGCTCGTTATGCCTAATAAGAGGTTAAGTGAGGTTAAGGCTGAGACGGTTATTAAGAAATTTAGGCAGAAGGACTTCGCCAAGGGCGTTAACAGGGATAAAGTACTTCTATGCGGGAAGTTAGGATTAAGTCTAGAGGAATTCGTCGAGGTATCGCTTAATGCGCTTAAGGAAGTAAGTAGCGAATTAGGGCTCTAATCAATAAGCTGGCTTAAAGTACCTACTCAGACCTCCTTCACTACCCTCCCACACCACCCTATAGCCGTCGCCTTCATGCAGGTAGAGGGCTATCTGAGGATACAGCAATTTAACTTTCTTCAACACCTTTAAGTCGTCATCATGGTATTCAACTATGTTAAGCCCGCTCTCAAGCGCCCTCTTAATTAATTCTACCTTAATTACATCTGATGGTCTATAGTCGTTATCCTTCCTCATATAACATATTAGCGGTCTAAAGCCGTAATACCTGGATATCTGCTCTAATGTGAGGTTATATAGCCTACGGGGCCTACCGCTTATTATCACTATCTTACCCTCCCTAATTCTACAGCTAATTAACTCGTAGACCGCCTCCCTAGGCTTATCTAAATGAATTAACTCTTCATTAAAGAACTCATCCCAGAAATTGGTTCCCCTATACACCGACCTCTCCCTAGCTACGTTTAATCTAGCGCTTACGTCGAATAAGACGCCGTCGACGTCGAAGGCGAAGCACTTCATTTGGCGCCTAGACCAATTAACTTACGTACTTAATTAAGTTTTAAATATTGGAGGATCATTATTCTGTATGGTGATAACGTGAGTAGGGATCAGGCGATGGGATTAGGGCTCGTACTTATTTCGGTAATAGTCATCCTGGTCTACGGTTGGTTGGTGTTCTTAAGCGATTTCGCCATAATCGTCCTTAAGTTAACGGGCTTCATAGCTGTGGCAGGCATCTTCGGGATTATCGCATGGATTGGATATACCTTAGCTACGACGCCGCCGCCGAAACCCATCGAGGAAATAGAGAAGGAGATTGAGGAGGAGCTTAAGAGGTTAGAGAGTAGTGAGAAAGTAGGCAGGGAGGTAGGGCAGGCGACTTCATCCAGCTAACGACTTAACTACCCAAGGATGGACGTTCCCTTCAACATCGACTCAGCTACGGGTCCCCGGTAAGTACCTCTAGGCTTTTTAAATGCATCACGTACGACTAGGTCGTAGGGCTCTAAAGGTATTTCACGATTAAGCACTTATACGTCGTGGACGGTGGTAATTACGGATGTAGGCCTGAGTAGATGGAGGAGCTCCGGTCACTAAGGGCAGGAGGAGGTCTGTTCCAACATCCATCCTAACATCAAACAGTAGGTGCTTGATTAGCGTATTTGAGGACGTAGGATGCTTAACTCAAGCACTGTTAGGGCGGCACTCAATAGGCAATATGCATTTGTTGGGGGGCCGTAGGGCGAGAAGTACCTATGCACCTCACCGCTCGCACCTCCCTTAGATGACATATAGTAAAGATGGTCGCTAGTGCTTAAATACCTCCATATACGAATCAGCTCATCATCGCCGAGGTCCTTAAGCAATTTAAGTAATGATTTATGTCTATTGAATATTGTCCTTTGCTCTTCACTACCTAGCCAGGCACTTAAATCCTTCTCAACATCTGCCCAACTAATGGTTTCATCAACAGGTACCTTAAATGAGTCCACGGGATCAAATAAGCTGATGGCCTCCGAAACAGATAGCGCCTGAATCCCCTCTTTAGCCATTAATTTAAATAAATGAGCTAAGAAGTCGAATATCCCGGTATCAGCGCTGTGGTGCTCACCAAATGTTTCATAGTCCATGGCTATGACTATTAAATCTCCTGGCGACCTAAGCAACCAATCTACGTACTTATCCGCGAATAACGGGTACTGATCCCATGATTTATTACTAAATCTAAACGCTATGTCATCGCTTAACCTATAGTTCCTGGTAAGTACCTTAATACCACATGAAGCGGAGTAAACGTGATTAGGGCTCCTACCGTTTAATATGCGGTCGACTCCCTCGGTAAATACCGCATTAAAGCCGAGGTCACGTACCACCTCAGCAATTAATTCATTATAGATCATCTCGGTATTAACGAAGGCAGCGACCTTAGTATTAAATAGCTCCTGTATGTTGCGTACCTGCTTCATAACCTGGTATGTGAATTCCGATGGATCATCATATAGCGAGACTAAGCTATGGTAGTATGGCTCTGCAACGACCTCAGCTAGTTCAAGATATACCAATTCCTTAAATAACTCAACGACTTCAGGCATGTGGTTAATTAGTTGCTCAAGTAAGGTGCCCGAGAAACTAAAGTTAACTTTATGGAAGCCGTTGAACTCCCTCAGGGAATTGATTAACAACTTAGTGGCCGGTATGTAGCATCTGCTACTAACCTTCCTAAGTATCTCCTCATTTAATCTACTATTGAATAGTAGATCCTGTAGGCCGCCGTAGTTTAGATTGGCCACCTCGTTAAGCAGGCCATTAGTGAATCCAGTCCTCAGCCTATATGGCTGATGCACCTCGAAGAGCATCAAAACGTATTTAACCATCACACCACCTACGGCACATTAAGTTAGTATGGAGTCCTTAATAGCCGTAGATCCAGGTATGATTTTATGAGGCCATATCTTAGAATTCGTTATTATTGAGCCGTCCCCTACCACTACGCCATTCCCCAGCACGCTGTCCCTAACCACAACGTTATCCCCTATCACTGCATGCCTACCGATAATGCTATTAACGATCACAACGTTGCTTCCTATGTTACATCTATCCATAATCACGGAGTCCTCAATGAGCGATTCATTGCCCACAATTACGTAGTGGTCGATCACGGAGTTAACGACCCTCACCTTCCTACCTAGGAATATATGTCTACCCAGTAGTACGTCGCCCTCAATACTTAAGTCGTTGGACCTCAGCCTATCAATTATCGACCTATGAAGAGCCTTGGACATCAACGTCTTACCCATGAACTTAATTCCATTATATGTTGTGGAGACCTCCAACTCCTCATTACTTAAACTCCTAAGCAGGTACTTACAGGCCTCTAAGTAGCTCTCCGGGGTACCTACATCAAACCAGTAGCTCCTAGTGATGTAGCCGTATATCGGGTACTTACACTTAATTAAAGCCGGTATCACGTGTCTACCGAAGTCTAAGTTGCCTGAGTCGTATAGGGATCTACCTACATCCGTATTAAAGAAGTCCCTGAACTCAGGTGATAGCAGGTATATACCGGTATTTATTAGGTTAGATGGTGCCTCAGATGGGTTAGTGGGCTTCTCGATGAAGCCCTCTATGAGGCCTCCATCACCTAGTTTAGCAACCCCGTACAACCTTAACCTACTTAGGTCCTCCAACTCCCTTAAGACTATGGTCATGTACGCGTCTTTACTGACGTGGTAGTTCCATAGATCGCTTAATGATATATCGAAGACTATATCGCCTTGGACTACTAGTACCGGGTCACGTAGGTCGTAGTACTCCATTACTATCTTCACTGACTCGGCATTCCCCCTAGTGACTACGTTAGGTTGATACCTAATCCTAACTTCCTCATACGTTAGCCCTAGTTTATGGGTAACCCCCTCGCCGCTCCCTAGGTGATCGAATAATCCAATGTAATTGACGTAGCCGCTGACCCCTAAGTAGAATTCCCTAATGCCCTGCCTTGCGAGCTTCATGATCGTAAAATCTATTAGAGGCCTATTTAAGAATCTAATCATAGCTTTAGATGTATCAACAGTTAATGGGTATAGCCTTGTGCCTAGGCCTCCTAACGGGATTATTGCCTTATTTAAAACTAGACCAACAATATGTGATTTCCCGTAATTATCGATGCTTAGCAAGCATATTAATCTTTACCTTAATTAACTATTTAAGTAATTTAAACTCATATTTAACGCTGTAAGTTAGTTTTAGGGGATTCATAGGAGGGTACCTGAATCCATCAAGAGAGCCTGGATCCTTACGTTCGAGCTTGAAGGAGTTGTTAGGCTAGGCGGCTTGGGGGTCGCCGTGAGTAAGTACGTGAAGGCACTATCTAAAATGGGTGTTGAGGTAACGGTCTTCCTCCCCTCCCATGGAAGGCATCTCTCGGAGGACTTTAGAAGGGCGTTTAATTTAAGGCACTTAGAGTGGTTTAAGGTTCGTGGATTTAGGAGGGGCGTTGATGGGAGGCAATACTGGTACTTCATAGGCGCTGAGGAAGGGTTCATAGACAACATCAGGTTCATAATGTTTAAGGGACTCGATTACGATACGGGTAGATACTTGGATCAGTGGGACATATACTCCGAGCTGCCCGAAAAGGCATCACTATACGCTAGGGCACTTAAGCATTGGGTTGACCTAACCGGTGATGTGCCGGACTTGATACACTCTAACGACTGGACGAGCGGCCTAGCGGGGGTCCTACTTAAGGTGTATTTAGAGAGCAGGGGGTGGGCTGTTCCATACGTGCACTCGCTTCACCTACTATCATCGCCATCATTCCCATGGCACTATGCATCAAGCGATTGGAGCGGCATAGATGATGTGCTGCATAGGCTCTGGGTTGGTCATAGGCACGAATTACGCAGCGTTAAATCCGTTTGGGATTCGGTGTACGGTAACGTAGATCACTTCACAGCCCTTGAAGCAGATGCATTGGCATTTACGAGTTACGGATACCTAAATGAGGTCTTAGATAAGTTCGGTAGGTGGTTAGAGCCTAAGTCGTGCATTGTACATAACGTAACCGATTGGAGTGTCGGTGAGGTTAGGGAGCTGGCTAGCAGGTACTTTAACACCGATGTGAGGAGCATCTTAAAATACTACGTAATTGATTATATGAATAATGCTAACGTAGGTAAGTACGGTTACTTAAGGGATATAAAGCTGCTTACCATATCGTCTGGTAGGTTGACGGCTCAGAAAGGCTTTGACATGCTAATTAAGGCCTTATCAAATATGGATAGGGATATAGGCTTACTCGTATGTGGCATTAGCGTGGGGGACGCCGAGTTTGAGCGGAGGATTAAGGAGCTAGCTAACTTATTTCCGGGCAGGGTCTTAATACTATTTAATCAAATGCCCCTAGACATAGTTAAAATCGCAGTCTATTCGTCCAACGTATTCGTGGTTCCCTCCAGGTATGAGCCGTTCGGTATGGTGTCTATAGAGGCTCAGGCCGTAGGAACCCCTGTAGTGGTAAGCAACGTTGGCGGGCTCCCCGAGACGGTCCTGGATCTAAGGCGTAGTATTGAGGGGAGCGGGCTAATAGTTGATGTATGGAACGAATGGGAGCTAAGCAAGGCCGTTGAATCGCTAGCCTACATAACCGAGTCTGAGGACAGCGGCAACCGCGATCTAGTATGGAGGGTAAGCATTGACTGGCTTAGGGACCTAGCACTAAGGGGCGATGTACACATCAGGCTCAACGCGATTAAGTGGGTCAACAGTAGATTTAGGGAGGACAGCCTCGTGAAGGAGCTTACTGCGTGCTACGAGAAGGCGAGGCTATACGCCTACTATAGGTCGATATCTTAGGGCGAACAAATTGAGGCTCCCAACCTATAGGTTTAAACCGAGGTACGGTCCTGAGTGGGGCTCAGGCGGCATATTCGGCCTTAAGTACCATAGGGGGACGCTATACTTCACTCTAGCGTTTGAGGCCGAGGCATACTTCATCAAGGACGGCGCTGTGAGGGTCTACGATTACGGGCTAGTTGGGCCTGGGCCCAGGTCTGGTGGTGATACATATAATGCCGTGGAGGCGGTGGACAATAAGATATACTTCGGTGGCTGGGTCCACGCGCCAGCCTCATATAAGGTTATGGATAACTACGTGGAGGTCGACTTCAGGAACAAGTACTCACACATGCACTCATACGATGTAGATGATGATAGGGTGTCGTTGATGTGGAAGGAGTCTGCTGGATTGGAGAACGAGTGGGTTGGCGAGGTCTCCTCCATCACCTTCGACCCCTTAAACACCAGGCTGCTCATCTCTAGAGCTGACGGCAGTAGGTCCTTAGGGGTCTACGCCGTGGGGCTAGGCGGCAACAGGCTGGAGTTGCTTAGCGATAAGCCGAGCCTCAAGGGGGCGTTGGTCGGCGACATGGCTTGCTTCGACATCTCCATGGGCATCGACGGCATATCCGGCATCCAATGTTTGGACCTAGTTAGGGGCAGGTGGAATCTTAGGTACTTACCCAGCGATCTAAAGGACATATCGGTCGATGGCTGGGAGGTGGTGAGGCCCCTAATGGTCGGCAGCATGGCCTCCGCGTACGGCAGGCTGTTCATATTCGTGAGGGGAGGGGTGATCATATGGGATCCAACTGAGGATGTAGGCAACGACCTGAGCTTCGTTAGGCTGTACGACTTCAACTACAAGGACTACGGGCCCCTGAGAACCAACCACCTAGTGGTTGGAGGCGGGATCCTAATACCGTTCAACTCGTACGTCCACGGAATCCTCAGGCCCATAAAGCCCGAGCTCAAGAGCGTAGCTAGGGTGGTCAACTACGTACCAACGAGCTCATACTTGATCTACGTGACGCCTCCTTCAGCTAAGGTCGTAGCTAGCTTAGGGGCTAGGGTAACGTCCATAGAGCACGTAGGCAGCAAGCTACTAATAGCAGCCAATACGGCGGCCAACTTGGGGAGCTACGATGCAACGCCCTTCGACGTAGGCGAGAGGGACCTAATAAGCGTGGACATAGATACGGTGCTATCTAATAGACCTAGCTCAGACGTCATTAAGGTCCTAGGCAAGGACGTAGGCAATAGGGCGTGGGGAGGCATACCGCTCAACAACTACAAGGAAGCACGTATGTACGTAAACGCTAGCAAGAGCAACGTGCTCAAGGTATGTGAGTACGATTTAGGGCTGCCTCCAAGCACGCTTAGCGCTGATGCATTGGGCATAGACGTAGGTAGGAATTACGTCGACTTAAGCAATTATGCAGGCATAGTCTCGTTTAAACTGCTTGAGGAGGACCCGAAGGCAGTGATCTACCTACTCCTACGGAACTA
>ERZ1669248.668-NODE-668-length-15467-cov-61.984557_pt1 | contig 15467 bp, 11 predicted proteins | sample MGYA00579296_ERZ1669248 | MGnify/ENA primary metagenome ERZ1669248 (study PRJEB41166, sample SAMN08046057) | hot springs metagenome | biome: hot spring; feature: neutral hot spring; material: thermophilic sediment; isolation source: thermophilic sediment from...
TTACTCATTTTTTGGCCTTTTTCATCTCTAACCAGAGCATGAATGTAAACCTTTTCAAAAGGAATAGCTCCCATAAAATGTTCACCCATCATTATCATTCTAGCAACCCAAAAGAAGATGATATCAAAACTGGTTACAAGGACTGAAGTAGGATAAAAGGTTTCAAGAGTTTTAGTTTTTTCAGGCCAGCCCATAGTAGAGAAGGGCCAAAGGGCAGAGGAAAACCAAGTATCAAGAACATCTTCTTCTGGCTTTAGGGCAGTGCTCCCACATTTAGAACAATACTCAAGTACCTCCTCTCTTGAGACTAAAATCTCCCCACAGGCCTCACAGTACCAAACAGGGATTCTATGTCCCCACCAAATTTGACGAGAAATACACCAATCTCTAATATTCCTCATCCAATCAAAGTATAAATTTTTCCAGGACTCGGGATAAAACTTAATAAAGCCATACTCAACCGCAGCGATTGCAGGCTGAGCAAGAGGTTTCATTTTTACAAACCATTGCTTGGATACCAATGGCTCAACCACTGTTCCACAACGATAACAATGGCCAAGAACTACCTCATAATCCTCTTCTTTAAGTAAAAGCCCCTCTCTCTTGAGATCCTCAACTACCTTCTTTCTTGCTTCAAAACGATCAAGTCCTGCATAAGGACCAGCCTCTTCAGTCATTTTCCCAGACTCATCAATTACTTTAATTAAGGAAAGATGGTGACGCTGGGCTATGGCAAAGTCATTAAAATCATGAGCTGGGGTAACTTTGACCGCTCCTGTTCCAAATTCAGGGTCAACAACCTTGTCAGCTATAACTGGAATAATTCTTCCAAGGAGAGGTAATCTCAGCTTTTTTCCTAAAAATTTTTTATAGCGTTCATCTTCTGGATGAACTGCAACTGCAGTATCTCCAAGCATAGTTTCAGGACGAGTTGTGGCTACTATAATGAAATCAGAACCATCAAGAAGAGGATATTTCAAATACCACAGCTTTCCCGGTTTAGGCTCAAATTCCACTTCAAGATCTGCTAAAGCGGTATAGCATCTTGGACACCAGTTAATAATGTAGTCTCCTCGATAGATTAAGCCTTCTTCCCAAAGTCTACAGAATACCTCTTTAACTGCCTTCGAAAGTCCTTCATCCATCGTAAATCTTTCATAACTCCAACTACAACTTGCCCCAAGTCTTTTTAATTGAGAAATTATTCTTCCTCCATAAGTTTCCTTCCATTTCCAGACCCTTTCTAAAAATTTTTCTCTCCCAAGGTCCCCTCTGGTTAGTCCCTCCTTAGCAAGTTCCCTTTCAACTACATTCTGAGTAGCAATGCCAGCATGATCTGTTCCTGGAATCCATAAGACATCATATCCATCCATTCTTTTATACCTGGCAAGCACGTCTTGAAGAGTATTATTTAAAGCATGGCCTATATGAAGAGAACCTGTAACATTAGGAGGAGGTATAACCATAGAAAATTTTGGTTTTTTAGGATCATAGGTTGGTTCAAAAAGGCCTTTTTCCTCCCAAATTTTGTACCATTTTTCTTCCACTTCTTTGGGATTATAACTGGGTGGAAGCTGAAGCTGACTCATTAATAGCCTCCTCATCCTTTGGAAGTATTTGAGTTCCTAACCCTTCATCAGTGAATAATTCTATGAGTAGGCTATGGGGTATTCTACCATCAATAATATGAACCTTTTTTACTCCCTGATTTAAAGCTTTTTTTGCACTCTTTAACTTAGGAATCATTCCCCCTCTGGCTATTTTTCTTTCAATTAGTTCGTCAATTTTATCTGCATAAAGGGTAGATATTAATCCACCCTCTTCATCAAGAACCCCTGTAATATCAGAGAGATAGATTAATTTTTCAGCCTTAAGACTTCCTGCAATAGCCCCTGCTACCAAATCGGCATTTACATTATAGGCCTCTCCGCCTGGACCGACCCCAACAGGTGCAATTACAGGTATAAAATCTTTCTCAATCAAAGTTAATAAAACCTCAGGATTTACCTGCTTAACCTTTCCAACCCTACCTATGTCAATAATCTCAGGTGGCCTATCCTCTCCGGTATATCGATAGAGGGTCATTTTTTCAACTTCAATGAGATTTCCATCTCTTCCGGATAATCCCACAGCCTTCCCACCAGCTTGATTAATCAAACTGACAATCTGTTTATTAACTGTTCCCACAAGCACCATCTCAACAACGTTCATTGTCTCGGCATCTGTTACCCTCTGTCCTTCAATAAAAATAGGTTTGAGTCCCATCTTTTCCATAACCTGGCTTATTTGAGGGCCCCCTCCGTGAACAATAATAGGTTTAATCCCTACATACTTCATTAAAACTATGTCTTGGGAAAAAGCCTGTTTTAAATCCTCTGCTACCATTGCATGGCCGCCATATTTGATCACAATAATTTTGCCATAAAATTTCCTAAAATAGGGTAAGGCTGATATAAGAATTTTGGCCTTTTCGAGGATATCCATATTATGCCTATTTTACCATAGAGCTGGTGCATGAACAATATAACAAATAAGAGGAGTATCTCCTGTATTTTTAACTCCATGCACTTTTCCTTGCTTGATAACAATTACATCCCCCTTCTTTAAAGGAAGCCATTTACCCTCATAATAAAGCTCCCCCTCTCCCTCAAGCACTAATATACTATCTACTTCCTTTTCATGAGTATGAGTAGGTATCTCTATGCCTGGCTCAATTTCTAAAAGGGTTATACTTAGTTCCGGGGTATTTTCCTTAGTTGTAATAAACCCAATCTTTACCCCTTCAAATTTAGGATGAGGCCTCTTTTCAATCTCTGAAAGGTTGATTAGCATTTTTTATCACCTCCTTTGAAATAGTTAAATCAACTTCTACTCAGATTTTACTTTATAAACAACCATGTGAGGGAAATCATCGTAAACTAATTCAAAAAAGCGAGGATCATACTTTCTTAAAATAAACATTTCATTAAAGAGAGTTGCCTCAGACGGTGATACAAGAATAAAAAGCCCTGTCTGGTTATTAGGAGTTTTAACTATTTCAACCGTATAAATTCCTTGATCAAAAAATTTCTTACTCTGAATAGTCTTACCATCTGAATAATAGAGATATTTTATTGGAATATATTGATTAGAAACTCTCATCAAACCATTATTTAAGTCTAAAATAGTATTATTCAATTGGGGACATTGAATGAGATTAGTTGAAATAAGTCTACACTGGGGGGCTAAAATTTGGCCAAAGATCCCTTCTTTTTTATCAAAGTCATAAGTTCCGAAATAATGTATCCAGCCAAATTTCTCTATTAGATCATTAGTAAAAACCCAATAAATCGGTGTTTTTATAGGTTTCTGATATATCCCATTGCGAATATTTTCCATTATCTCTTTGGCGGTGTGCCCCTCTTTCAATAATCTAGCTAGACCAGTTAGGCCATAATTAGAAACAAAGGAAGTAATTAACCAGGCTTCTTTAGGATCAGAAGTAGCAAAGGATCTAGCTATCATATAAGTTTTAGGACTTCCCTGCGTACCACCATCATGGAAGGTTGCCCTTCTAGCATAAAGCTGAAAAGCATAACCGTAATCCCACCAGCTCCAAACTACAGCATTCTTAGGAGTCTTCTCTCTAATCCATTCCATATCCTTTACTAAGGGTGCTAAAATTTTGGGAGTACTCAAAATCCCAAGAGCCTCACTTTGGATATAAAGAGTAGTTATAAATAGAAGAAATCCTACGAAAGGCATAAGAATTTTTTGCTTTTTTTCTTCTTTGAAGAACCCTATAGCTAAAAAGAGCTTTTCAAAAAGCAGATATACCAAATATCCAAGTCCAATCCCTATAAAGGGAGAAAGATACATAGCAAATCTTGCTCCAGAAAAAAAAGTAAGAAGCCCTATTACAAAAAAGGGGAAAAGAAATAAAAGACTTCTAAAGTGAAAAATAAACATAAAAAAAACTGAAATAAGGCCTATAACTCCAAGAATTCTATTATACACCACTGCAGTTATGACCTCCCAAAAACTAAGCTTTTGTAACTCAGAAATAGACATAAAAATATTCGGAAAATCCTTAAAAAGGCGTTCTGCAGCTGTTGGACTCTTGATATTAAAAACTAAAGTTTTTACTTGCTCATAAAGATGATAAGGTCCAGCATAAAGATACCATAGCTGGGGAAGAATTAAGATAGCCAAGAAGTAATAATCCTTACGAGTAAATTTAAAGGTGACGTCTCGTCTGATAATAAGAGTTTTCAGAGGGTCCCAAAAATAAGCCACCAAGAAAGTCAAGACTAAAACAAAATTAAGATTAGCGTGGGCATACCAAAGAAAATAGAAATTAAGAGTCAAACTGGAGAGAATAATCCAAAAATAACGAGCTCTATCCTTTTGAGTCCTAAAAAATCTTAAAAAAAAGTAGGCCGTCAAAAAAGGAAGAGTTAGGTTCAATACGTCATGGTCAAGCCTCATTAGGCCTGTTCTTCCTAAATACATGGGAGAAGAGACGGTTATCAATCCTCCTAGAATGCCGCAAAAGGGCATTTTTAAATAATGAAAATATAAATACAAAACAACCGCTATGGTTACTGCCAAATAAGGGATTAGGTAATAGGTTAGCCAGGCTACACTTAGGCCTGTAATTTTTGAAAGTTTATAGAAAATATAACTAATAATATTACCAGAAAGAGAATATTTTGGGGCAAAGGATTCTTTATCTGATAGCTTGGCTTGAGAGGAATTGTCTGGGAAAAACCGAAAGTTGTCTATAGCCCCACTTTTAAAGAGACCATCCTTCATATCGAGGGCATATCTTGCAAAGTAAAAAGAGTCATATTCACTGTATAAAGGTTCTCCTTTATAAAAGAAAAGAGCTTCATTTTCTTTCCAGACCTTTTGATCCTCAAAACGAATATAAACACCAAAAAAAAGAACTATTAAAAAGAGAATAAAATAAAAGGCCTCTAGATAAAGGTTCTCTCTTTTCATCACTATACACCTTACCCAAATTTATAGCTTACACCAAAACCTCCACGAGGGTAATCCCAGAGAATATTTTTGAAGGGACACCCTACCCTACAGGAACCACACTCAAGACAGGCCTGATAATTAATAACTATCTTTCCCTCAGAAAAGCGATATACCCCTGCAGGACAAAAATTTAAGCAGGGCTTTGAGGAACATTTTTCGCAGACCTCATGAGATTTTATTTTTAAATGGGCGTATTCTTCGTCCACAAAAAATTTAGTTGCCCCTATCTTTTCATCAATATTTACCCTTTTTACCAAAAAAGCCTCCCCCAACTGATTATATCCTTTAGAACTCTCCAAATACCTCTCTTTTTTCTTATTATCCCTAAAATTTCTTTCATAATCTCTTTTTTATAGCGCCCTTGGGCTGAAAAGTAAAGAGTAAAAATTTCATAAATCATTTCAGGATATGTCTCAAAAAGGTGCTTATTTTTCAATAAAAACACTTTAAGATCCTTGAATAACAACAGGTCTTTGTAGATATAGCTTTCTCTAAATCTTTCTTCATAACCTTTTAGAGTCTTTTCTGAAAAATCACCTTTTTCTAAGGCTTCAAGGGCAGTTTCAGCTGCCATAAGACCCGAATAGATGGCTAAATTGGTGCCTTCTCTAAACAAGGGATTCACAAGGCCTGCAGCATCTCCTACAACCATTATTCCCTTTCCATAAAGTCTAGGCAATCCCTCAATACCCCATTCAGGGATGAGGTGAGCCCCATACTCAAGAATTTCTCCTCCTTTAAAAAGCTCTTGTAAATAGGAATGTGCCTTAGCTCTTTCCAAAATTTCATAGGGTTTAAGATTAAGATCTACTAAGGTGCTGAGAAAAATTCCTATCCCGAAGGAAAGGCTGTTTTGATTAGTATAAAGAAAACCTGTTCCGGGAAGACCTAAGGTAATCTCTCCAATTAACTCGGCTGCAAGCCCCTTATTTTCCTTAATCCCTAGTCTTTTTTCCAGCTCTTCCCTTGGAAGCTGTATAACCTCCTTTACTGCCAAAACAACTTCCTCAGGTTTGAAAGGTCCTTGCACAAGACCAGCCCTTTCAGCTAAAAGACGATTGACTCCCTCGGCAAGAATAACAATTTTGGCCTTAATTTCTGCAGGTTCTGGATTATCAAAACTTTGGGGCCTATCTACTATAACTCCTGTAACTTGAGACTGATTGATTTTTAAATCAATAACTTTAGTTTTTGGAGCAATAAGGAGGCCCTTTTTCAGGGCATACTCAGAGAGCCAGGCATCAAACTTAGCTCTAAGAGCTGTAAAGGCCTCCTGAGGATTAGCCTTGGTATGAAGTAGTTTGACTACTCCTCTTTTTGAAAAAAAAATGTAACCCTCTTCAGCAACCGCTCTCTCAACAGGAAGCGGATTTACTTCAGGAAACTCTGGAACAATCTCTTTAATAGAGGAGGTATAAATGACTCCACCGAAAAGATTTTTACTTCCACAAAATCTTCCTTTTTCTATAAGTAAAGTGTTTACACCCTTTTCAGCAAGTTTTATTCCACAGGAAAGTCCGGCTGGACCTCCCCCAACTATAACCACATCAAAGCTATAGTTTTCCATCTATGAAGCTCCTCGATCCTTCAAAGCCTTAATAAGTGCTAGGGCTACTTCCTTCCAATCCCCTATGATTCCAAGGTCTGCAATCTTAAAAATAGGAGCCTCTGGATCGGTATTGACGGCAATAATGTAGTCTGAATTTTGCATCCCAGCTCTGTGTTGAATAGCTCCAGAAATTCCAAAGGCTAAATAAACTTTAGGTCGAACAGTTTTTCCTGTCTGCCCTACTTGGTGTTCATAGGAAATCCAGCCAGCCTCAACAGCAAGGCGACTTGCCCCAACTTCACCTTTAAGAAGCCTTGTAAGCTCTCTTAAAATTTCGAACCCATCCTTCCCGCCAATTCCTCTTCCTCCTGCTACTATAACCTCAGCATATTCCAAATTAACGGTTTTCTCCTTGGGAAGAAACCCTAATCTCTCAACCCCTGCCATCTCTTCGGATAATTCAATTTTTTCCTCAACCACTTCTCCAAGGTATCCTTCTCTCTTTTCAGGAATAGGGAAAACCCTTGGCCGAACAGTTGCCATCTGAGGCCTATGTTTAGGACAAATAATAGTTGCCATAATATTTCCACCATAGGCTGGACGTGTCATAAGTAAATTCTTAGTATCTGGATCAATAGATAACTCCGTTACATCAGCAGTAAGCCCTGTCTCTAAGTGAGTGGCTACTCCTCCAGCAAGATCCCGCCCAAGAGAAGTTGCCCCAATAAGAAAAATCTCAGGTCGATACTTTTTAGCAAGATGTGTCAAAGCATAAACATAAGGAATATGGCGATAATATCTTAAAACTTCATGTTCAAGAAAGTAAATCTTATCAGCTCCATAAGCAAAAATTTCCTCTAAAAGAGGCTTTACCCTATGGCCAAGTAAAAGGGCTGCTACTTTACCATTAAGATCCACAGCAAGTTTTTTACCTATCCCCAACAATTCAAAAGAAACAGGATGTATATTTAAGTCTTCCTGTTCAATAAAAATCCATACTTCTTTCATAAAAACTTTTTCTCTTTTAAGATTTGGATAATTTTTTCTATAACCACTTCAAGAGGTGTACTGTTTAGATCATAAAGGATAGTGTCTTTTTTAATTTCAGGAGTAAAAACTTTTTTAACTTGGGTAGGTGAACCCTTTAAACCAAGTTTTTCTCTCTCAAATTTAACAGGTCCTTCAGCAGTAAAAATCTCAGGTTCAGCCCTGACAGCTTTCATAATTTCTGAAAAAGGTACAAAAGGAAGCTTAGCTAAATCCTTTTCACAGGTAAGTAAAACAGGAAGTTTAGCCTTAAGTATTTCTGTTCCTTTCTCTATTTTTCTATGGACAATAATAGTTCTATTGTTTAAATCAAGATCTTCTATTTTGGAAACATAAGTAATTACAGGAATATTTAAACGGGCTGCAACTCCTGGACCAACTTGCCCGGTATCTCCATCTATAGCTTGTTTTCCAAAGAGATAGAGGTCAAAAGGGCGCTCTTCATTAAGATATTTAATAGTTTCTGCTAGAGTGTAACTTGTGGCCAAAGTATCAGCTCCAGCAAACTTTCTATCAGAGAGCAAAATGATTCGGTCTACTCCAAATTCAACTGCTTCTTTAAGGGCCAATTTTGCCTGAGGAGGTCCCATGCTAATCGCTGTAATAAAACCACCATATTTAATCTTTAAATAATAAGCTGCACTTAAGGCAACAACATCATAGGGATTGATAATAGAAGGGACCCCTTCTCTAATTAAAGTTCCTGTTTCTGGATTAATCCTTATATTTGTGGTATCGGGAACTTGTTTGATCGATACAAGAATATTCAACATAAAAATTTTTTCTTATTTTTGATATCCAGGAAGTTCAAGGTGTGTGCAGGTACCAGTAGGACAGGAATGGGATTCAGCGACTCTCGGTTTATCAGAAGCTTTATTAGTAGTTTCTTTAATAAGAGAATTGACCACACTCATTAATCTTTCTATTTTAGATGAGCCACAAGCTTTACACCTTACATTACTAATTTCCTCTTTAGATTTTAATAAAACTTCAAATTCTTCATTACAATCAAGACACTTAAACTCAAAAATTGGCATAAAATAAACCTCTTTTATCTTTAGATCTTAAAAATGCCCGGGGCCGGACTCGAACCGGCACGGGGGCAATCCCCCAGTGGATTTTAAGTCCACAGCGTCTACCTATTCCGCCACCCGGGCTTTTTATTTAATTTTAATACAAATTTTTTAGATTGGCAACACCGAACTAGCTCATCAAAAATTGATATCTCATAATATAAATTCTAAAATATTCCTTAAATTCCTCTAAGGAAATATAATTTTATTTCTAAGCCTATTATAAAATTATTTTATAAGAAAAGATAAGGTAAAAACATGGATATATTATAACTTTACAAATAGTTTGAGAATTTTTCGGATTTCTGGATCAGCTCCAAGTCTTCCTACAAGGATTACTTTATTGACATCCATAAAAGACCTATCCACCTGTGTAGTTTTCTATTTCTTGCTCAAGGAGCCTTAATGTCTCTAAATCCGTGGCCTCTTTAATTCTTTTTTTTACTTCAGCTTCCCAGTCTCTTATTTGTTTCCTTTGATGTAAGATAGGCTGATATTTGGTTAATTGCTCATCGTATTCATCCTGCGTTATTTGTTGCGTTTTGAGTTGTATCTCTAAGTCTGAAAGCTTTAGTATTACATAGTCTGACCCAGAGAGAAGGCTTGCCATCTTATTTTTAAGAGCTTTCTATTCTTTGTTTGGTTTCGTTAAGCTTTTCTTCCTGGGTTTTAAGTCTTATAGTACCATCATAGACAAAGTCTTTAACACTTTCAAGTTCTAATTCTACTACCTCTTTTCCCTAACGGAGCATTTGAGGCACTAATGCACAAACAAGTTAATTATTTGAATCAATATAAGCCCATACCTTCATTTTAAGCCTCCCTTCTTAAGGAAACTAAATCTACGGTGTTATAACAGTTCCTTCATAACACCATTTTTCTAAAAAATAAACATTCGTGGGAAAGCTTCCGCTTCCAGCATAAGGGGAGAGGTCCTCTTGGCTTGCTCAATAATCTGTTTCAAAGGCTAAATCATAGGGATGAGGGCCCTTTTTGCCAAACTAGTCACAGTTGCTCTAGCTTTAACGACTGGAGTAAGTCTTATAATTAATGAAGATCTCTTCCATCTCTAAAGACACTTCTAGCATAGGTATTATAAAAACATCTTTTTCTAATAATGCCCTTCATGTTATTATCAATATTGCAACCTACTGAAAAGATAACACTAGCTCTATTTATAGCCTCAGTATCAGAATAGCTAGTCTCATAAAATGAGAGCTTACAGCTAAATTCTTTAAATACCTAACCTAAACCCTTTTACTGCCTATATACCTTATTATAATTAAAGATATATTGAACTCACCACCTTAGGCTTTTCATATGGCATTCCGAAGTAAAAATCAAGAGATAGTAAAAAGATAATAAAGACAAAAAGCAATTTCCCAATTACCACCTTCACCTTCTAGTCTAGATAAAAAAAGGGATGGGCTTTAACACCCATCCCGCTTGAAGGTGAAAAGAAAGAATTAGAAGCTGTATGTCAGATAGGCGCTTACGCCGTAGACTTTACCATCATGGTTTTCACCTAGGTAATTGGCTTTATCGTTCACATACCTATAAATACCCATTACCTTAAGGCCAAGATTCTTATAGAAGGTCCAATCAAAGCCAAGGTTAGCTTCCAGCATATCATAGCGGAGCTTAGTCCAGCTATTTAGACCAGATAGATGGTTAGGATCAAAAGTCATAAGATAGAAAATATTTTTATTATCAACAGGACCACCTGTGTAATATACACTTGGCCATAATAGAGCATCACTTGTTAGAGGATACTGCCCCATATCAGGATACTTAGGTGAATTTCCGTAGGCTTTTGAATAAGTATAACTTAAATCGGCAAAGATTTTGAAGTTTTCGCGTAGACTATAGTCTATAGAGAGGTAGCTTAGCCAGTTATACATATTGTAATCAATCTCGTCCTTAAGAGCACCTACAGCTTGGCTACCAAAGGTAGCTCCAGCACAAGCCCTGTATACATCCACGAAAAGTTTCTGTTTGATTCTGGAATAATCAAAAAGGCTACCTAAACTAATAGACAGTCTCTCAATAGGCATATAGAATAGAGAAACTCCAGCATAATACCTATCAAGTTTATAATCGTTTGAAACGTCATCGTTTTTTTCATACCTATAGGTTAAGTCCAAGTTTGCGATAAGATTATTAAGAGCATTCCAACTTGTGTATAACTTTACCTCGTGGGTATCCTTCGCTATGTTACTACCATAACCACGCCTTTCAAGGTTATAGAAGAACTGGTAAGGATATCCATCACCATATCTTCCATCCTCAAGACCTACACTCTTTGATGTAAATGCATCATCAACATACTGATACATATAGGTCAATCTGAAGTTAACTTTACCTAACATAGGCCTACCAGAAAGACCAAGTTTTACCTGGTGAATTTGGGTCGTATCATCTTTTAAGAATCTTTCATCTTCAAGACAAACCGTTGTACGCTGACCATTAACAATCCCAGTATAGCAGGGATGTGTATCATAATCCTTCCATATCTTGTGATCTCTCTCTATCCTCTTATATTGGTAGCTACCTATTAGGGTGTAGTTTTTCGCAAGTTTGTAACTTAAATCAAGTTTTGCTTCATAAACGTCTCTATCAAGAATAGATTTCCTCGTGTAATCAAAGGCACTTGCAGGTAAAGGCTTACCTGTTAAATCAGTGTAAGAATTGATATACGGAACCTGGGCAAGTTCACCCATCCTAACTTTTACGTCGTCATTATCAATTGTGTAGTATCTTCCAGTAAGTGCCAATGTTAATCCCTTAATAGAATTGTTCACAAGCTTGATCGCATATGAACTACTCGTATATTCCTTGTTGATGTAGTTATTCTTCGTTTTATCCCAGTATCCTTGCAAAATTCCTGTAGTAACATAGGGTAGATCAAACCTCATAACTACCTTATCCGTGTGCCTCTGTATATCGGGAATCTCATCGTAGTAGACTCTAGCTGTTGAATTCTTACCATAGATGAGTCTATCAGACAAATTATAACCAATTCCAAAAATATAATAATCGTAGTACAAAGGTGGAACGTCTTCAAGCCCTCTCCTATTATCAAAGGATCTATAAGTATGGCTATAGTTTATAGATACTATATTCCAGTTAAACTTAGCACCAACAGTGTAATCTCTTGTCCTTTCGTTTATCCTTGTAGTCACAGCCACCGTATGACAAGGTGCACATTTGCCAAGCTGTACATAAGTCTGATGCCAACCATGTTTTTCCTGCTGTTCAAAGTTAAAGTATGGTTTCAAGTAGCTGAAAAACGGTATATTCAATTCGAAATCGAAATTGGTCTTGCTTCTTCTAATCATATTCTTACCGGGAGAAGTACTTGATAAATCCTCATAGGTAAGAGCCTGATTACCTTTGATAGAGACATTAGGTTTACTACTCAAGTCAACAACAGTAACCGGATTACTAGCAACAACCGAATTTAGCCCAGAATTACCAGTTGGACTTCCTGAACGCGTAGTAGAATTAAAGTTATAGGTCTCATGAGGGTCCTTAGTCATCATATAATCATGCTGGAGTCTGTGGATGAAACTGTCATAACTACCTCTGATCCTAAAGATCCTACCCACGTTGAAATCTACATTGTAATTCTTCTCCTCTGGGGTGTAATAGTAGACCCCAAAGGTACCATTAAGTGCACGAAAATTTACAGTACCTTCAACCTCTCCGTTTAGACGGGATTTTAGACTATCATACTCACCCACTTTAACCGAGTTATCATTTTTACCGATTCCTGTATAACCAAGCTCTACCTCAAGTGACAAAGGTTTATCTTCTGCAATTGCTAGACTAACCATTAAACTAAAAACAAGAACAAATATGACAGCAACCAACCGCCTCATAACTCCACCTCCTCTCATTACTTCATTATTTTTTTGGCACCACCAGTCATACGGGAACCGCCACCTGTAACTGTTAAGGATGGTAGATCAGAGCCATGGATTGCAGAATGACATCTTGTACACTTGGTATTCATAGCCTTTGCCATAGAGAAAGATTGCTTATTACTCCTTACAAACTTAGAAGCAACTCCAGGACCGAAGAAGGTAGGATTTGTAGTTAAAGCGGCACCGTTATAGTAAAGGGTATATCCAGCTGAATCACTCCCAGTCTTACAAAAACCATCTGCTGTTTTTCCTGTTTTACAATCGGGGATATAATCCCAGCTAGGTGTGAAGCCAGCGTGGAAGTGCATGCTATGGCACTGCAGACAGATAAATGGCTCATTCTGTTTAAGTAAATTATTAGCGACAGAACCATGAGGATTGTGGCAAATCATACAATCCTCATTCACAGGTGCATGCTCAAAGACATAGGGGCCACCTTTCTCCTGATGGCACTTAAGGCAGACCTCATTCTTATCAATATTGGCCCTCACAAGTTTATCAACTGTAGAACCATGAGGATTATGGCATTCGCTACATGTCATCTTTCCCTCTTTAACTGGATGGTGGTTAGGCATCCTTGTCTGAGCCATTATATCCTTATGACAACTAAAGCATAGCTCAGGCTCACTTTCCTTTAGGTAGGCCTCTTTTGTATAGCTCTTTCTGTAACCAAGAGTGTTTCTTTCCTTTGTTTCACCATGCATAGTATGACACTTGGAACAACTGACACCTTCAAGATCATGTTTTGAACCATGCCACATAGCGACTTCACTATCCCGATGACACTGGGTACAAAGAGTGCTTGATACACCAGATACCATCTTAGCAGGATTAACAATTAAACTTGGATCACCACTTTCAGCGTGTTTACTACCTGGACCGTGACATGACTCACAACCAGGCTTGACGCCAAACTGACTCGTCTCCCAATCTGCAAGCTTTCCATGAACGTTACTCTTTGCAAACTTGCTGGCTAAATCGCTATGACAGCCGGTACAGGTCTCACTACCAACATACTCGGCTCCCTCGGGAAACTTAGGTAAAGCTCTTAATGCCAACTCCTTCCTTACATTCACATTATTACACGCACCCAATAACCCCACAAGCCCTACAGCGATAAACACCTTCCACCGCATCCTTCTACCCCCCTTTCTCATGTATAATAAGCTTAAAACAATATCAATATTTTATAATAAGTATTATTGCAATTTTTTTTATGTTGTCAAGATCGAATTTAGAGAGTTTTTAAAATTTTTTTACTCTTTTTTTTCTTTTTTCTTTATTTTTTCTAATCTTACAAAATGAAAACAACTATATAGACCCTCTTTATGAGACCTTTGTTCATCAGATCCCCCTATACATTTTCCATAAAGACTATCTCCCAAAAAGACCTCTCTCTGAACAGCTTTCTCTCATCCGCATAAGGTTTCCCTGTCTTTACTCCTAAAAATATCTTAATACCACCTTCTGAGACAGCCAGTAATCCAACTACCTTTATGTGAGCCTTTATCTTCCTAACCTCTGCACCCTTTCTCTCCTCTGAATTTTTCCTCTTCCTTGCTACAGCCTTTATAATTTTCTCTAAAAATTTTATCTAATTTTTTAAACGATAGAACTAAATGGAAAAATCAAGGATTTTCTTTAGTATAGATTTAGCTTTAATTTCTAAAGCTCTCTAACTTTAAGAGAGAGTTCTTTGAAGAAGAGCAAGATAGATTAATTAGGGCAAGATCATATTTAGGCTTTCTTCCACGACCTTTGCGCCTAATTTCTAAAGATGCAAAACCCTAAGAAATAATTTGAATAAGAGTCTGAAAAGTAACCTCTAAGGCAAAATCTTTAAATCTTACCATGGTTCTTTCCTTTAAAATTACTTTAAAAATTCAAAATTCTATAAAAATAAAATTTAAAATTTAAAATAGTATTTTACAAAGCGAATTTTCAAACACCCTCAAATTCCCCTTGACAAAATAACAAAGGCTAGGTATTTAAAAAAAATATGAAATTTTTAAAAAATTTTTTAGAGAAATTTTCTAAACCTTCTAGAAGATCATACCTTGGATTAGATCTTGGTTCTTACGCATTGAAAGTTGCTGAGGTTTCACTTGAAGGAGATCGACCAATTTTAAAGGGGTTTTGTCAGGCAAAAACCTTTGAAACTGCCATTGTAAATCAAATTATTAACGATCAAATTTTACTTTCAAGCAATTTAAAAAATCTATTTTCAAATCTTAATCCCTCCTCTCGAAATGTTTTTCTTTCATTACCCTTTGAATTAACTATTTTTGGAAAATTTTCTATAAATAGCCCTGAGCTTTTCAAAGAAATTGAAAAATATATTAATGATGAATTACCATACAAAATAGAAGAGGTTTATTATAGTTATTTTATCTTACCAGAAAAAAATGAATATCAAATTTATTATCTTGCTTCTAAAAAGGATAATATTGAAAAAATTCAAAATATTCTTTCAGAACTTGGTTATTCTTTAGAAAATGTAGATGGAGATTTTGTCAATATTCATAATTTTTTAGAATACCTTTATGGTCCAGAAAATAAAGCTGTAATCGATTTAGGCAATGAAAGGATTAAAATTCATTTTTCTAATAAAGATGTTCCTGTATATACTAGAGAACTTTTTAATTTAAGTTTCAAAAATTTAAAAACACAATCCATAAAGGAATTGAAAATTACTCCTGACATGGCAGAAAGATTTTTATATAACCCTCCCTCTGATTCCCGAGGAAAAAAAATCAAAGAACTTTATAAAGATTTTTTCAAATCCCTAGTGGAAGAAATTAATTTTGGAATTGAAATTGTAAAATCAAAATATAATTTTTCTCCTGA
>ERZ1669248.673-NODE-673-length-15349-cov-17.064862_pt1 | contig 15349 bp, 15 predicted proteins | sample MGYA00579296_ERZ1669248 | MGnify/ENA primary metagenome ERZ1669248 (study PRJEB41166, sample SAMN08046057) | hot springs metagenome | biome: hot spring; feature: neutral hot spring; material: thermophilic sediment; isolation source: thermophilic sediment from...
CACCAGGTGCTGTTGTAGGTGTTGGTGTTGGAGATGGTGTTGGCTTAGGAGTTGGTGTGGGAGTCGGAGTAGGAGTTGGTGTAGGTGTAGGCGTTGGAGTAGGAGTAGGAGTCGGTGTAGGAGTGGGCTTGGGTGTTGGAGTTGGTGTTGCCATTGCTGCTTGTAGCTTCTTTAGAGCTTCTGTTGGTAGTGTTGGGAATGTTATTGTTCCTGGTGGTGGCTCAGTTGGTGGTCTGCTTGTTGGTGTGTCTATACTTGATTTGACTGGTATTAGATTACCTATTACTTGTTGAGCCATTTGATTACCCCATAGCTTGATTCCTGTATAGAAGTTGTATGCTGAAGGCCAGTTAGTCCAGTAATCTGTTAGTACTGGTAGTAGTTTCTTGCAATTTCCAGCCCATATAACCGGCATATCCTTAATCATTGTTAAAATTGCTTGCTTTAAAGCACTTATTGCTTCTGGAGATCCAGGTGGGCTTGATAATGCTTTTAGCAATGCTTCATCGAATTTGGGATTACAATACCTTGCACCATTGGGTGAGTAGTTTCCTATGGGCTTTACATATTCACATCTCCAACTCTCAAAGTGTATGGGTAGGGCATTGGGGTCGTTTCCACTTATACCCCAGTATGAGCCTACTTCAAATGCTCCATAGTTAAGCTGAGGAGTCCAAAATGCTGCAGCTTCTAGTGGTACCACCTCTACATCTATTCCAAACTTTCTCCATTGTTCTGCAACAGCAAGCCCAAGATCTATAGCGTCATACTCAAAGCCTGCAGGTATATTGAGTTTCATTTTCCATGGTCTTCCATCTGGAAGTAGCCATTTACCATCTGCACCTCTCTTAAAACCTAAGCTTTTTAGTATTTGCTCAGCGGCATCTGGTGCATATCTCCACCAACCAGCTCCCCACGTCCATCTAATCTCAGGTTCTGTCAAGTCTTTTGTTAGTAAGCCTGATGCTCTGGCCCATCGATAAACCTTTAATGGTATTGAAGGATCATAGATCTTTATCTTTGAACCATTTGGTAATGTAAGCTCCATGTTCAGTAAATCATCTAGGAGGAGGTTATATGTTAGAAATGCTTCAGCAGGCCATGCAGCAGCGCCAGGCACCACAGTCATTCTTTGAACACCTTTGTATCCTATTGTCATAACCTCTGTCATGTTTATTGCTAGTGCCAGTGCCCATCTAACCATTGTTATATTGTATGGATACTTCATGTTGTTGAAGTATATACCTCTAACAGTAGTGTCATAGCCCCAGAAGTATGGGTAGTATGGAATCCATGCCTGAACCCTATCACCAAGTATTCTTCTTAGTGATTCCCAGGCCTGCCAAGTTGCATCGAATATCCAGTCCAGTTCTCCTCTAGACATTGCCAAGACTTTATCAGTCTCGGTCTTAAACACTCTGAACATAACGTATTTGGGGCCGGGCCACAGAATTATTTTCTGTTCGTAGAGAGGTTTAATAGTTGACCTATCCCAATCATCTCTTCTTTTCCACAAGAACCATGTGCCTCCAGGATCATATGAATGTAGCACATATGGTCCTGTGCAAACTGGTGGGTTGTAGAGGAAGGTATGGATATTCTCTGGGGTAATACCCTTGGATTCTAGGTAGCGCTTTGGCATCATGAAATTGTATATTCCAGGACCAATTAAAGTAAATGCCATGTAGTGGAAGTATGGGTTAGGCTTTTTGAGCTTTATAACAAGGGTATAATCATCAACAACTTTTGCATAATCAACCCATACATTTAGAGCAGCATAAGCACCTAGCTTGGCATTTGCCTTGGAAACATTTATAGCGTAGACAATATCCCAAGCTGTTAATGGGTCGCCATTGCTCCAATACATACCTTTTCTAATCTTTATTGTTAGTGTTGTGTAATCTGGACTATACTGAGGAAGGTCTTCCGCAACCCAAGGCTTTGTAATACCATCCTTGTAATCTGTGTAGTATAGTACTGAGAAACAAACCTGGTTAACACCTATAACAGGAGCTTGTGAGCCTATGACCCATGGGTTGAAGTTATCCGGGTTAGCAACACTACTTATCTGAACATCGAGAATAACTGTTTCTTCTCTCTTGACTCCTGGAGGTAGCGCAAATTGTGCATTTAGATTTTGGATATTGAGTATTTGTAGAGATGCTAAAACTATTGCTATTACTATTAGTATAGAAGTAACGTATCTATTTATCAACTAGATACACCTTTCCATATGCAACAACATGTTTTAGCTATAAAAATTTTTATGAAAATTGTAATACTATTAAATAAATTGTTGTTGTGCTACTACATATTATTTAGTTTACAGGTAGTAAACATTAGTGAAAAGCAGAACAGATTTTGGTGACAGCAAATTGAGTAACGAAGAGCTTGTTGATAGAGTTGTTGAGTATCTTCGTTGGCATCCAAATGCAAAACCATCTGAGATTGCGGATTTTCTAGGTGTTAATCCTAGAATAGTTAGAGTTGTGTTAGCTAGGCTTAGGTCAAAGGGTGTTGTTGTTCGTACTGAGAAGGGGTATTCGCTTAGAATTGGTAGTGAGAAGGTGGATGCTGGTGTTGAGAAAGAGGTTGAGAAGAAAGATGTTTTGCAGAAAAATCAAAGACTTGGAGTTGTTGAGGAAACTGTTTTTGAGAAACTTATTGCTAGGATTGAGGAGTTGGAGAAGAGAATTGTTGTGTTGGAGAAAGATGTTGAGGAATTGAAAAGGATTTTGCATAGCAAAAACGAAACCAACTACTCATTGAAATGTGAAGAGGTTTATGAGGCTTTAGAGTTTTTGAAAATGGGTTTAGAAGCTGTTAGAGTAGGAGATCAGAATTCACTGAATTCAATATTAAATGAGGTTGAGGAATTGCTGGAAAAGATAAGAAAATGTTTTTCAGCATAGCATCAGCGGGAGGAATATCAATCATCATTCATTGCGACCAAAAGTTCATCATATGCTAGAATATAAGTTAATTATGAAAGGTGTTTTTAAGTTTTAAATCATTGTTTAAGATAGAGTAAGCATTCAAGGTTTAAGTGTTGTTACCAAAGACCATGTTTTCTACCCATTTCCTCAACAAACTTTTTTGCAATAAGTACTTCATCATCTAGCCTATCTTTGATATCTGGTCCTCCAACATCTATGGCTATGTATCCACTATACCCATATTTCTTCAAACCTTCGAAAACAGAGTCCCAGTCTATTGTTCCCTTGCCCGGTGCCCAGTGGTAGTTGTCTCTACCATCATTATCTGATATGTGCACATAGATTATTTTATTTCCCAGTTTCTCTATGGATAGTGGTATAAGCTCTTTAGCAGCATGCAAATGACCAGTGTCTAGCACTGCTCCAAAATTATCCTCGTTTACCTCATCAAGAAGTCTAAGCATAGCATCTGAATTGCTTACAGTTTCACCAACTCTGGGTTCTACAGCAAGTAGAAGCCCATGGTCCTTAGCTATTAGAGCACATCTCTTCATAACATCTACAAGCATTTTCCAGAAGCTTCGCCATGAGAAATTCGCTGGAATCCTAACCCTGTACCTCTCACCAAAAGCTATTGTAGTACTATACGGTTTTCTCTCAATAAACTCTATTGGAGGAGTGAAGGTATCTGTTTGCGTCATTAGGGCATTGAAGTATGTTGCTAGCTTAGCTGTTCTTCTGAAATATTCCAGCCCCCTCTCCCTAGTTCTCTCATCGGCAGATAGAAGCTCAGGAAATATTGCAGCAACATTAACAACCTTAAGACCTCTGCTCTCTATATAATCCCTCAAAACCTTCTTATGCTCCTCTACCTCAACAAGATTTTTCTCACCAAAAACCTCAAGCTCTATCGCCTTAAAACCAAGTCTTGCAGCATCATCAACAGCCTTGTACATATCCCCTATCGATGGTGGATAACCATACTTGGTTATGGCATAGAGCCATGCAAGATTAACTCTAGACATGGAGCACACCTACCAAGTGTAGATAATGTGGATAAACCCAGAGAATATATGTTTTAGCACTTCATTTTTGCTTAAAATCAGCTACTCAAACTTGTTGCAGTATCTCATTAACAAATCTCTTTTTCCAACACTAAACACACTCCAATTGATTTTAATCCTATATTCACTCTCCAGCATTTTCAAGACTTTTTCAAGTATTTTCAAACCCTCTTCAACTTCTTCGCATGTATAAACAACTTGTTGACTCAGTGGACATTCAGGGTCTAGCAAAGGTCCTTTGTCAAAGCTGTAGACAAGTGGATATACTCTGCATCCAATAGGTCTAATGCTATATATTCTACACCTGTTTTCTTCATCAAGAAAAATGCACCTTCCACCAACATTTCTCAGTCTATAGAAACCATTTCTAAAAACCACAAAGTCTTTTTCGCCATGAGAAGAAATTCTCTCAATATCTTCTCTAAACAAAATCATTTCTGTTGGTGCACAACACTTTGCGCAGTATAGGCAAAAGCTTCTTTCAAAAACCACTTCAGCTTCACCACATTTTCAAACAATAAGCAATGCTGTGCCAAACCTAATATTTCTAAAACACAGCAAAACTAATTATTTTTGGGAAGAGAATTGGATTTAATTACTCTAAGCAATATTGTTGAATGTACCATAGTCTACAGAGAATCCTTGTTCACAGTTGTTGTTAGCATTGGTAATGAGGTGAAGAAAGCTCATTTAATTAATACAGGTAGGCTTAAAGACTACTTGGCTAGTGGTAAAAAAGGTTTTTGCATTCCAATAGCTAGAACTAGATCTGGTTTGGAGTATAGACTTGTTGGTGTTGAGGACAATGGGTATGCTGCTATTGTGGATACAAAACTTCATGAGAAATCGTTTGAGGTTTTGCTAAGCAAAAACATTGTTCCATGGCTTGAAAACTGCGTTTTAACAAGAAGAAATGTTTTTGTGTATAACAGTAGAATTGATTATGAAGCTAGATGCAAAGACAAAAAAGTGTTGATAGAAATTAAAAGTGCTGTTATGAGATTTCAAAATGGTTTTGCAGGTTATCCAGACGCCCCAACCCAGCGTGGAAAAAAGCATTTAGATTCATTGGCTAAGTACGTTAGTAATAACATGGGCCTTGCATACATAGTCTTTGTTGCTGCTATACCCCATGCAAAAGGCTTTAGTCTTTACTGCGATGCGGATAAAAGTATCTGCAAACATGTGCTAAATGCTTTGAGAAGTGGTGTTCAATTCAAATCAATAAACATATACCTTGATGTAGAGAAGAAGGGTATTGTCTACGGAGATCTCGACCTACCAATCGATTTAAGTTGTTGCGAAACAAACATTTAAACATGTTACATAGGCTATATTTTAAAGATTGTGAAGGGCAACATGAAAAGAGCTATAACAACAAATATTATTAGGAGCATAATGAATGCTATTGATATTAGAGCTAATATTGCTGCTATTGGAAGAAGTATAGCAAATAGAATTGCATATAGAATAGCCTTGCCAATACTCTTCTTAACAAAAAGCCCATAGACAAAACCTATTAAAAAACCTATAAATGCTAGTAGCCCAAGCACAACACTCTCCTATTTCAAAATAATAGTCTTCGCTTTAGCAATATATAAAGTTTCTGCTCTAAACCGTTTTGAGCAGTATTGAGTTAAAAAAATGGAAAATAATATGTTTTCATTACTTTCTTTGGGCAAGGACATTGTCAAGAGCTAGAAGAGCTGCTGGAGTGTCTTTAACAAGCTTTACCTTTGCCAATAACTCGCTAGCATTCTTCTCCTCCTCAACTTGCTCATCTATAAACCATTTAAGAAATGACTCAGTTGCTTTATCACCTTTTCTTCTAGCCAATTCAGCCAAGTCCCAAATCCTTTTAGTATTCTCGACTTCAGCTCTATAAAAGCCTTCAACAGCATCAACAATACTACTCCACTCAGCTCTTGGCTTTGGAATATCGAAAAGCTCCACCTTCCCACCTCTATCAGTAATATAGCTATAAATCTTCATTGCATGTTCAAGCTCCTCCCTAGCCTGAACCTTAAAGTAATGTGCAAAGCCTGTGAAGCTCAATGCATCAAAGTAGCTTGCTATTGAGAGGTACAGGTAAGCATTTTGTAGCTCCTGATTCAACTGCTTATTTAGAGCATCCAAAACCTCCTTATCTAGCAACCAACCCACCTACTCACAAGAAAAAGTAGTTGGAAGTAGTTAATAAATATATGGGTGATAACAATGAGCATGTTTCTAGTCTACAGCTACATTATATAGTAAAATATGTTTTCAAAACTCTATGAGCATTTTACATAAACAGGATTTGTAATAGCAAACATATCATCATTGTTCTCTGGAACCAGTTTGTGGGGATTTGCATATCCACCAACCTCGATTCGTATAAACTTGCCACGACTCTTTTCAGAACATATATCAAAGGCTGTTACAGCTTCTCTATGTATAAATATGTTTTCCTCTACAGGTATTGTTCTCAACACAGATTCTGAACTAATTATTCTCAGCATAGACTTTTTCGCATTCTCAATTCTAGCAACAATTTCTATAACCTCGCTTCTCTTATCACCAACACTTATTGCATCTCCAAACATATACACCTGCTCCTCACCACTTTTTCTAAAATCAATACTTATAACAGGCCTGTTTGGTTTGTATGTTATGTAAACCCAGCCTCTTTTAATGCCATCAACAATGCTCTGAGGATCTAGCTTCTTTGCGTAAACCCATGTTGTTGGCTCCCCAAGTTGAGTAACATCCCCTTCAACACCACCATGAAAATCACTTCCACCAACAGCAGTAACCCTGTGACCCTCAACCAAAATGTTGTGCCACCACCGAAGAGCTTCACTGTTTTGAATGTACCAAGGACCATTCCAAATCTCTATAGCATCAAAACCCCTAACATCCTTGTGGATAAATGGGCAGTCTGGACACAAAACCTCCATGTATCTACTAGGGTGATTTACAGAAACCAAGGCGTTGTTTCTATGCGCTTCATCTATTAGTTTTTCAAAATCCTCTTTCGATCTTATTCTAAAATCTGGGCATTTCCCAATGTTGAAAATGTTTATGTGTCCATAGAAAGTTGTTACCTCAGTACCTGGAATAACAATTGGATTTCCATCTTCCTCTACTAAACCAGCTTCATGGTTTTGACTAACAGTGTTGTGATCTGTTAAAGCAATGAAGTCAAGACCTCTGCTTCTTGCAAGTGCCAACAATTCACAAACAGTGTTTCTTCCATCGCTGTGAATAGTATGTGTGTGGAGGTCTCCTCTAAGCCAGCCATTAACCTTGGAAACTTTCTGAGTATTTAGAAAATCTCTACATGGATACTTATACACAATCAACGACACAACATCAATATTCTTGGAAATAGTTTCAAGCAAATTCCATGATCTAGCAACATGAGACAAAAACTCTAGAATATCGCTAAAGCTAGTTGCATCACTAAGCATTTTAAATCCTTTAATCTCCAAACTGTAGCTGCAGTCACCAGCTGATTTATCAATTCTTAGAAGAACCTTCCAAACACCTTTCACAATAGGGCCTGGAACAAAGCCTGGTGTTGCAGATGTTTTGGCTATGTATACAGAGTATCTTCTATCAGCACCCCACCCTCTAATAACACCAGCTGAATCAACAACACCAAAACCAATTCTACACGATGGTTTAAGCCTAAGAAAAATCATGTCAACATCACTTTCAACATTAAATGAAACTTCAACAAAATCAGTATAAGCCTTAACACCACTTTCTATCAAACCACTCAAAGTATATTCAAAAATCTTTTGCAGCAAACAAAACCACCAACTACATATCATGAAAAGCAAACAATTAAAAACGAGATTTTAAATGCTTGTCAAATATTATGTGATAGAACAAGATTGATTTAGAGTTGAATATAAATGTTTAATAAAAAGAATTAAATGGTTTTTATATGAGCAGATTACTTCTTACTTCTTCTTTTTATCCTCCTGCTTTTGCTCCTCCTGCTTAGCCTCTTTCTTCCTCTTGCAAGCCATTTACACCACCAAAAAGAACCTACTCCATGTTATCTATTTAAGTTGTTTCGCTTGAGACTCATGCCACAGCATAGGTGGGGAGTTCGAAGCTTTATACGCCTTCACAACCTCTCCAACAACTATGATGTGGTCCCCTGCTGGGTATTCTGCAACAAGTTTACATTCAAGTATCAGTGGTGCACTGGGTATTAGTGGTGCAACAACTTTTTCTGCTTTCAAAGGCTTTATACCAGCTTTCTCAAACTTGTCAACTTCTCGCCCACTTAAATTACCAAAAATATTCATGGCAGCATTCTCAAGCTCTTTAGAAACTAGGTTTACTGCAAAAGCCTTGAACTCTTTAATAAGCGAATAGGTGTATCTCTTCGGAGACATTGCAACAGCTATTAGTGGAGGATCCCACGAAACTCTAGACACCCAAGCAGCTGTCATACCACCTCTTCTACCAGGCTTTTCAGGATCACCCGCAGTAACAATAACAAGTGGGTGTGGAACCAGGTCAAGAGCTTCAAAAACATCTATAGACTTCATAGCGCTTCACATTTTGCTAGATGAAAATGGTGTGAGAATAAAAGGTTTTATTAACTACAACTGCTAATCATTGAAAAATACAATCTGTGTAAACCAATGGTTAATTTAAAAATGTTTTTGATTTAGTAGAGAATAGTATTTTTGTCTATGACCTACTAACCTTCTTCCCTTTTGAAACCTCATCATATATTGTTAGAATACCTGAGATAAGTAGGTATAAACCTATTAACAATGCAACGAGATAAGGCATTACAATAATTAATATGCCAAATATGACCATCAATATTCCTATAACAATTCTTGGTGCACTAATTCCAAGATACTTCTTCAACATTTTCTCAACAGTTTCCTCAGCCATCACAATTACACCACATATTACATTATATGTTTATGTGGTGTAATAAGTCTTTCTGATCTCCTTCCACTATAGAGGATAAGGGTTTCTAAACCACTTATTGGTTCTTAGCATCTATCCATGTTTATATTTGTTATTTGTTGAATGATTAAGGTAATTAAAGGTTTACCTATTTAAATTCTTCTTTTGGTTACTAATTCCTTGTTGAGTTCTTGGGGTGGCACATCATCAAATGCTATTACCACTTATCATCGCTAAAGAGTATAGAGTACAAATCTTCGCTCTTACTCCTTCACTCTTACTCTAAAAGGCAAAGCTCTTGGTTAGAAAATGGATGTATTGAATGAATATATTGAATAGCGTTTATATACTTGTAAGCTTTTCACTAGTACTGTGACAGTTTTATGGTTTTTAAAGTGGTTTTAGATAAGCTTGTTTTTTCTGGTTTGCTTATTGAGAAAGAGTTTGAGGTTAGAATGGTTCTTGCTTGTATGCTTTCAAAGGGTCATGTTCTTCTCGAAGGTGTTCCAGGTGTTGCAAAAACATCTATGGCTAAAGCAATTGCTAAGCTTCTTGGACTTAAGTTTAGAAGGGTTCAGATGACTCCTGATCTCCTTCCAATGGATATTCTAGGTACGTATATATATGATCAGAAAACTGGTGATTTTATCTTTAGAGAGGGGCCAATATTTACAAATATTCTTCTTGTTGATGAGATTAACAGAGCTTCTCCAAGAACTCAATCAGCTTTGCTTGAGGCTATGCAGGAAAGGCAGGTAACCATTGAGGGAGTTACCAGAAAGCTTGAAGAGCCATTCATTGTTATTGCTACTCAAAACCCTATTGAGATGGAGGGTGTTTTCCCACTTCCAGAAGCGCAAATAGATAGGTTTTTAGCCAAGATAGAAACTGGCTACCCATCGTCAAAAGGTTTTAAGGAGTTGCTTAAAAGAATTGATGAAATTGAGCAAGGCATTGAATCTCTGCAGCCAGTTCTATCAAGAGATGATGTTTTAAATGCTATGGAGCAAGCTAAGAGGGTTTTAGTTGATGACTCCATATACGACTATATAGTTTCCATTGTTGAGGAGACTAGGAGACACCCAGCAGTAAAGCTTGGTGGATCTCCAAGAGCAGGTATAGCAATTCTTAGACTGGCAAAGGCATGGGCATTAATAGATGGTAGAAGCTATGTGATTCCAGATGATGTTAAAGCTGTTGCAGCTCCAGCTTTATCCCATAGAATAATTGTGAAGCCTGAGTACGAGGTTGAGGGTGTTACAGGGACGAAAATTGTTGAAGAGATTCTGAAGAAGGTTGCGGTGCCAAAGCCTTGAAGCATCTATTAGAGGTATTCATATTGCTTATTGCTTTACTTACTATTCAAGCACATAGCATTGTTTATGCATCTCTTGATGTGATTGAGAGACACACACCAGGATTCCCACTAAATATGTCGATTCAAAACATTTTAAAGGTGATTGAATCACTTGGCAAAAACATTGCAAACACATCAACAGGTGCTGAAAAAGAAAGTGTTTGGCAGTATCTTTCATATGTATCTAACCAAATTAGTGATGAAAAGCTTAGAAAAGAGCTTGTGAACATGGGAAGCAAATATCTGGTCAACGGTTCTTTAAGTAGAGATGAGCTTGCAAAGGCAATTCAAATGGCTCTGGCATCAAATGCTAGCTTAAATGATATTGCATTGTTTCTTAGTGCTGTAAATATGTTGGCTCGAGCAAGTGGGTATCAAAACATTGCCAAATTAGGTGAAAGCATTCTAGCTATGCTTCAGAACGTCTCAAAAGAAACACGATTCACAAGCTCTCAAAGCAGCTCTTCTCGATCATCACAAACTGCTTTGCCTAGTCTTCTTCAAGTACTGGAATCTATGCCAAAACCTATATCACCACCCCCAATTTTTTCTGAATCAGGTATGCAACTACCATCAATGTTGATGTCCATTGATTTGAGAACAGTTTTTGCATTGCTTGTTATAGCAGCAATAACTTCTATTTTCATAGCCTATAGAAACAGCGTTATTAACGCTGTTAGAGGTTTCATGGTTCGTAAAAGCATTGATTCTGTGGATAAGAACCTGGGGAAGATGATTGGGTGGCAAATCAGAAAAGCTATTCTAAACTATTGGAAAGCTGTTACATACATTGAAAGAGTTTATAGGATTAGGAAAGAGGATTGGATGACTCATCGAGAGTATCTAGATAGTGTTGAGAAGAGAGCTGAGCTTTTGAGCAGCACATTCAAAGAGATAACTAGTTTGTATGAAGCTGCTAGATATGCTCATGAAACTAGTGGCGATGTAGATGAGAAAAGCAGTGAGTATTTGAGTAAACTTGTTGGTGCAAGAAAATGATTAGAGCTGTTCTAGAGGTTTTGCCAAGAATAATAGCAGCCATGCTTTTAATAAATATAGCTGGAGATGTATATGCCTTAGCCACAAAAAACATCTTTTTGATCATGAAGCAAGCACCTGTAGAAACAATTGCACTAACAATCTCATTTGCTCTGGCCCTGGTTTCACTCATTATTCCAACGCCCATAGCATACGTTTTTGCCCTTGTATCATACTCCACAGCAACTAGATTCAGAGTTTCTTTTCTAACACCAGCAGCACTATTATCCATTGGTGCTTTGGCTGTTATAGATCATGTTAAAAGCTTTTATCGAAGTGGTCAGGAGAGGTTTGTGAAAATTGGGAAAATGGGATACCTGGGCATTGTGCTTTCACTTGCTGTGACCATGGCCATTATTGTTTCTGCGCCACTATTTGCAACAACATATCTGAAAACACTTATACAGTATCTGCAAACATCTGTTAGCAAATATGGAAACACCTTCTTAGTAGCTATTGCCTCAAATCCCTTCTTTATACTATCAATATCACTAGCAATTGGTGTGGCTCTATACAGAATTGTAACTGTGTTGGCGGAGGTTATAGCATTTTATGTTGGTGGATCCAGAAGCACTGCTCTAATGGTTCTTAAAAGCAAAAGAGATGTGGATATAGTTATGGAGACTCCACTAACAATGGTTAAAAGCATTGTGTTTTCAGCTCTTTTCACACCACCAATATACTCCATAGTTACTCTCTTTCCAATAGACTCAAACATTTTGAGAGGGGTTGTGGCATCAGCTATATTCATAGTTATTGGCTATTTCATGTATAGGCTGGAGAGAGTTGTTGTTATAGAGCCAAAAACTGTTTTAGTCTTATCCACATCGATGCTTATAGCTATATACATTGGAGGTGTTGCAGTATCTATGGAAATATACAAAAATGTGTTGGATGCTTTGATAAAGCCATCGATATCAACAATAATGAGCAGAGTTGCAAACATGTATACAAGCTTCTACTCAGACATCATACTACTTTTCGATGAGCTTGCAAAGCTTTTTGGTGTTGCCCCATGAGCGAAAAAGCTCCATCTCCAAAAATAAGAAAAGCACAGTTCATTGCGTATCTAGCTACAGGTATTTTTCTTGCAGCAATCTCAATTCTATTTATGCTTTGGTCTGTTGGGTACATGGAAAGAGCATATGTTGGAACATCGCTTATATCAGCACTAATAGGCTTCACACTCTTATCAGCATCACTGTATGTTCTAAGACTCTCAGCCTATGTCTATGCTGTTGAGAAGGAGGAGAAACGTGAATAAATTGAAGACAGTAGCAGCTGTAGCAATATCAACGATACTTGCTCTCTTAGCGATAGGCCTTATTGCAGTAGCTGAGAAAGGCCCTTCACAAATACAGATCTTTGTAGGTGCATCCCCATTTAACACAGGTCTTATAGGAACATTCAAATTTGTTGAAATGCTTAGAACAAGATATTCAATGGTTTATGTTATTTCATCTCTTAGCGAACTAAGAAAAATCTTCACCAGTGGAACATGTTTATTCATAGCAGTTTCGCCTGAAGTGGGCTACAGCAAAAGTGATGCAGAAACAGTTGGCGATGCTCTCTCCAAATGCAAATACGCATCAATTTTAGTAGCTGATGAATCAACAACATCTAATGCATTGCTAGAAACCTTAGAAACATCTATTCGAGTCAATGGAAAAATCATTATAGATGCTGTCAACGGCCCATATATTTATGCATATATTTCTATACAGCCAAATGCTTCTACACGCAAAGTCTATTACCTGCAACTAGATATAGCATCGCAGCTTAAACTAGATTTCTCCAAGGCAAAACCTGTTGGATATGCTGATACAGGAGATGTTGTTGCTGCTGAGGAGCTTAGCCCACTTGGTGTACACGTTTTTGTTTTAGGCGATGGCTCAATATTTCTAAACCAGGTGCTTGAATCCAACAAAACTGTGTACAAGGATTTTGCCCTAGACCTTGTGAACTACTTGTGTAGATATGATGGTGGATGCAAAATTGTTGTTGATGGGAGTCGATATCCAGGATATTCACTGGATAAAGCATTGGAAAACAAGAACATGCTTGTATATGCTGATCCAATAGCATTTGCAGCAGCATTTGCAGCAAGGCTTTTGCATCCATCAACATGGCTTTTGCCAGCAATAGAATTTCTAAATAGTTTCTTCAAAAACATTGCATCTATGTACAACCTCTTCATAGCTATACTAGTTGCATTATCAGGCTCTATATACATTTTCTTGGAGCATAGAATGGTTATTGTTGATGATCGTAGACTTGATGAGCAGAGAGAGGTAGAGGTTTTTGCAACTGGCGATGTTAGAGAGGCTATTCTTAAAGGGAAAATAAAGTTGGGTAAGCAAGATTTTCTAAATCTCTTCACAATTGTTAACACAGTTACCCAGCTAGTCTACGGTGTTGAGTTGTGTAACCCAAGGCTTTTTGAGCTAATTCCTAGTAGAGAATATGTGAAAAGGTATGTGAATAGAATGTGTAAACTGCGTAAAAAGGCTTCTGAAGGTGGTTTTCTACCAATAGTCTTCTCATGGAGTAGAACAACAGCTAAAATGGTTAGAGAAAGCGAGGAGTTTCTATCTCTTCTTGGTCAAAGCATAGCTGGTGAAAAAGGCTTTGAGTATCTCTTAATGAGGTAGGGGGTTTGTGGTTGTCGAGGTTTCAGCTATAGAGACAACACCTAGAGCAAGAGCATTTCTAATCTTATCAGCTATTCTAATAGCTTTTGGTGTTTTGCAAAACTATGAAATGATCTCAGCTGGTATAGCAATTCTAGTGTTCTTGGCATGTGTAAGAAGCTATATGCTTGTTGTGGCCATGGCCTTGGAGAAGTGCTCTGTGGAAATACCAGCAATAGCTTCTGTTGAAGGTGAGAGGATTTGTGTTGAAATCTTGTTTAAAAACCCAACGCTTATCCCAATAGCATTTGCAGAGGTTTCAATTAGATACTCAAGTTTTTTAAAACTTGTCGAAGGTGTTAGAGCAGCTCTCATAGCTATTCCCCCAAGAAGTTTTGCAGCAATTAGAATGTGTTTCTTAGCAAGAATTGGTATGCATAGAATAGGCCCTGTTGATGTTGTTGCAAGGGATTTGCTTGGTTTGTACAGATTTAGAAAAAGCTTTGGCTCTGCAGGGTTTTTGAGAGGAGTTCCAAGAGTTTCCGAGGCTGAGATTAGGAGGTTGCTTCTATTTACAAGATCAACTGGTTTGACAAGGTCTAGGAGAAGTGGCTATGGAACAGAGTTTTTTGGTGTTAGAGAGTACAGGGAAGGAGATGATGTGAGGAGAATAGTTTGGAAATATTTTGCATCGAAGAGAAGACTAGTTGTTAAGGAGCTTGAGCTAGAGACTATGAATAGAATACTTTTCATAGTTGATGGAACAAGTGAAATGGTTTCAGGTCCATATGCACAAACACCATTTGAACACAGCATAAGAACTGTTGCCTCCATAGCCAGGTACTTGTCTTACAGAGGAGACTACATGGGCATTATCATAGCAAGCAACAACGAATTGCTATTCATGTCATCACTTGACAGGGGAAGAAAAGGCTATATGAGATTGCTGGAAACAATCTCTAGATACAGATTCGAAGAAGCAAATACAAGCAAAGTTGAGAAGTTTACAAGAAGAAACTCAGTGCTTAAAGCATTTGAGAAAGCTCTTGAGATTTTGCCAAGAGAGAAAAGCATAGTGTTTATATTCACATCCCATGGAGATGAAGAATATCTGGAAACTCTGGTTGGAATAGCAACAAAACTAAGTCTTCTAGGAAACGAGGTGTTTCTAGTAATACCAATAACAACAACATTTGAAGTGAAGGGAGTTCCTCAATGGGGACAGGCAATATATAGACTAAAAGTATTTGAAAGAACGAAAAAAGAGCTGGAATTCGTTAAAAAACTGAGAAGCAGAGGAGCAAAGGTCATAGCTGTTGGAGCAGAGCACATACCACAAATCATAGTTTCTCTAATAGAGTCTATGAAGCCAAGCTAAATCAAATACATCAAATGAAG
>ERZ1669248.674-NODE-674-length-15340-cov-5.788420_pt1 | contig 15340 bp, 9 predicted proteins | sample MGYA00579296_ERZ1669248 | MGnify/ENA primary metagenome ERZ1669248 (study PRJEB41166, sample SAMN08046057) | hot springs metagenome | biome: hot spring; feature: neutral hot spring; material: thermophilic sediment; isolation source: thermophilic sediment from...
CACATGTGGCTTCGTCCTTACAAATTTCTCCTTCGCCATCCTTTATCTCCTCCTATTTTATTTTTTTAGATTTGAAGATAGAATTTTTTCCTGAATATTAAGAGGCATTTCTTCATAATGAGAGAACTCCATTGAGAATATACCTCTACCTTGAGTTAAAGATCTCAAAGTAGTAGCATATCCAAAAATTTCTGCAAGAGGAACTAAAGCTTTTATTACTCTTGTATTATTTACAAAATCAATCTTTTCTACTCTGCCCCTTCTACTGTTAAGGTCTCCTATAACATCTCCCATATATTCTTCAGGGACAATTATTTCAAGCTTCATTATAGGCTCCAATAAAACAGGATCACCTTTTAATACTCCATCTTTAAAAGCCTGAGATGCCGCAATCTTAAAAGCCATATCCGAAGAGTCTACTTCGTGATATGATCCATCAAAGAGAGTAATTCTTACATCTGTTACAGGATAACCAGCAAGCACCCCACGATCTGCAGCCTCTCTAACACCAGCTTCCACAGCTGGAATAAATTGTTGAGGAATGACTCCTCCCACAATTTTATTCACAAATTCAAGACCGCTACCTCTTGGAAGAGGCTCTAATTCAAGCCATACATGACCATACTGACCCCTTCCACCTGTTTGCCTAATATACTTTCCTTCCACTTTTACAGGTTTTCTAATAGTCTCTCTGTATGAGACTTGTGGCTTACCTACATTAGCATTTACTTTAAATTCTCTCTTTAATCTATCCACTATAATTTCTAAATGAAGCTCTCCCATTCCATGGATTAAAGTTTGTCCTGTTTCTTCATCATAAGTTATTCGGAATGTTGGATCCTCCTCAGCAAGTCTCTGAAGAGCAATACTTAATTTATCCTGCTCCTCAGTACTTTTTGGTTCAATAGCAACAGAAATCACAGGTTCTGGGAATGTCATACCTTCAAGAATTATAGGTCTATTTTCATCACAAAGAGTGTCTCCTGTAGTAGTAAACTTTAGACCAACCGCAGCAGCAATGTCTCCCACATATACTGCATCTATATCTTCTCTATGATTGGCATGCATCTGAAGCAATCTACCAATTCTTTCCTTTTTTCCTTTAGTTGAGTTATACACATAGCTACCTTTTTCTAATTTTCCTGAATAAACCCTAAAATAAGTGAGTTTACCCACATAGGGATCAGTCATGACTTTAAAGGCCAAAGCAGTAAATGATTCATCCTCACTTACTAACCTTATTTCTTCCTCGCCACTAATAGGATTTATTCCTTTAACGGGAGGTAAATCTAACGGCGAGGGAAGATAGTCTATAACAGCATCAAGTAAAGGCTGTATACCTTTATTCTTAAAAGCCGAGCCACATAGTGCTGGATATAACTTGCCTTCAATAGTAGCCCTCCTCAAAACCCTCTTCAAATCAGGAATAGGAATCTCTTCACCCTCTAAATACTTCATTAAGAGCTCATCATCGAGCTCCACAATAGTCTCTATTAGTTTATGCCTATATTCCTTAGCTTGATCCTTTAACTCATCGGGAATTTCTGTAACTTCCCATTTAATCCCAAGATCATCATGATATACAATTGCCTTCATCTCAAAAAGATCTATGACACCTCTAAATTGATCTTCACTACCAATTGGTATTTGAACAGGTATTGCGTTGACCCCTAATCGATCTTTTATCATCTCCACTACCCTGAAAAAGTTTGCACCAACTCTATCCATCTTATTAACAAAAATTATTCTTGGAACATTATATTTTGTAGCTTGTCTCCATACTGTCTCCGATTGAGGCTGAACTCCAGCAACTCCACAAAACACCGCTATTAAACCATCTAATACTCTTAAGGATCTTTCTACCTCAACAGTAAAATCCACGTGCCCCGGAGTATCAATTATATTAATAATGTGATCCTTCCACTGACAGGTAGTTGTTGCAGCTGTTATAGTAATACCACGTTCTCTCTCTTGTTCCATCCAGTCCATGGTTGCTGTTCCTTCGTGGACTTCACCTAATTTATGAGTTTTACCAGTATAAAAAAGTATCCTTTCGGTAAGAGTAGTCTTACCTGCATCTATATGAGCAGCTATTCCTATATTTCTTAATTTATCTAATGGACATCTCGGCACGTTTATCTTCCTCCTTTTTAATTACCAACGATAATGAGCAAATGCCTTATTAGCTTCTGCCATTCTATGCATTTCATCTCTCTTCTTAATTGCTCCACCAGTATTGTTAAAGGCATCTAAAATCTCTAAAGCAAGCCTTTCCTTCATAGGCATACCTTTTCTCTCTCTTGCAGCTCTAACAATCCATCTTAAAGCAAGAGAGAGTCCTCTTCTTGGAGGAACTTCTATTGGCACTTGATAGGTTGCTCCTCCAACTCTTCTTGGCCTTACCTCTAAAAGAGGTGTTACATTTTGCACTGCTTTTTCAAGGACAGTTAATGGATCTTGTTTTGTTTTTTCCCTTATTATATCCATCGCACCATAAACTATTTTTTCAGCTATGCTTTTTTTACCATCTAGCATAACTTTATTAATAAGCTTTTGCACAAGAACGCTATTATATACAGGATCAGGAGGTATTTCTCTTGGAGTAACTGGTCCTCTACGTGGCATTATTTCTTACCTCCCTCTTTTGGACGTTTTGCTCCATATTTGGATCTTCCCTGTCTTCTGCCCTCAACACCTGCAGCATCCAAAGCACCACGAATAATATGATACCTCACACCTGGTAGATCCTTAACACGGCCTCCTCTCACAAGAACTACAGAGTGTTCTTGTAAGTTATGACCTATTCCAGGTATATAAGCCCATACTTCAATCCCATTTGTTAACCTAACCCTAGCAACCTTCCTTAAAGCAGAGTTAGGCTTTTTAGGAGTCATTGTAGTTACACGGATACATACTCCCCTCTTTTGAGGATTCCCCATAAGAGCAGGAGATTTACTTTTCCTTTCTTTTGGTTCTCTCCCTTTTCTTATAAGCTGATTTATAGTAGGCAAAATTACACCTCCTACATCTTAGTTATTGAAAATTATTTAAATATAATACAAAGCCCCTAAAGGCAAGCGAAAACAAGTTTATCATTATAGAATTATTTTTGTCAAGAGTTAATTTCAATTTCTCCACCATCTTCCAAAACCTCTACTTTCTTAGCGGAGACTTTTTGAGGAATAATTTTCCTAAAGAGCCCTGTGCCTGCAGGAATTAATCTGCCTATTATCACATTTTCTTTTAATCCCTCCAGGTAGTCTTCTTTTCCTTTAACTGCTGCTTCAGCTAAAACCCTCGTAGTCTCTTGGAAAGAAGCTGCAGATATTACACTTTCTGTGGTTAAGGCTGCTTTTGTAATACCAAGTACAACCTCTCTTGCTATAGGAGGTCTTTTTCCTTCTTCTTCTAATTGCTGTTTCACCTTTTCAAAGGTCACTTTGTTAACAAGTTGACCAAACAAGAAGTTGCTATCTCCTGGATCTTCAATCCTTACTCTATTAGTCATCTGTCTAACTATTACTTCTATGTGCTTATCGTTAATTTCTGCTCCTTGTTTGAGATAAACCTTTTGCACTTCATCCACAATATATCTCTGTACAGCAGCAAGACCTTCATTAGCAAGAATTTCCGCAGGATTTCTATATCCTTTAGTCAACTCTTGTCCCACTGTTACATAATCGCCTTCTTTAACCAAAAGTTGAGCATTAGGTGGCAAGATATGCTCATCTTTTCCATTTTCTCCTTCAATCACTATCTTTTCTCCTGATTTAGTCCTTGTTATTTTCACAATACCACTAACACCAGCTATAATAGATTTTCCTTTTGGTTTCCTTGCCTCAAACAACTCCTCTACACGAGGAAGACCTTGAACGATATCTTCTGTTTTTGCAGTTTTCTGTTGGTATGCAGGGAAGTAAGCAAGAATAGTGCCAAATTCTACATTATCTTCTGCATTTACATGTAATTTAAGTCCACGAGGAATTCTATATTCAACTTCTCTTCCTTCGCTATTTCTTATGATAATTACAGCTTCACCTGTTGCCACAATTCGATCTATTATTTCTCCATTTCTCTCAAGAATATCTACCACTTTTCCTTCTTCGCAAGCCTGAATCTTCATGGTCTCTCTACTATATTCGGCAATTATATCTCCTTCATTAATAAAGTCTCCAATTTTAAAGAGAAATACCACACCTTCCGGTAATTCTATTCTTTTCTCATTACCAGTTTCATCCAACAACACTACAGAACAGAAAATCGGATGTGCTTCTTCGTTATAAGACAACTCATAATTATTAAGATCTCTATCGTATTTCACATTAAGAAAAGTAAATTTTTTATTGTAACTTTCTCCTACCTTTTCAACTCTTATAACCTTTCCAGTAAATGGTGAAGCTATATATCTTAAATTAGGATCTATATATCCTAAACTCATTCCCTTAGTAACATCGGTTCCAGAATCTATAGACACAATGGTTCCTGGTGGAAGTACAATTTCTTCTTCGCCTTCTCCTTTAACAACTGCTCTTCCATTACGTCCAACTACCATTTTTTCTTTTTTACCCAAGACTTCAAATCTTTCTTTTAACTTTAAATTCAAAAAATCAACCCTTCCTGTCACTCTAAATTGAATATTCTGATAATTCAAAGAAGTTAAAGCAACACCACCTGTGTGGAAGGTTCTCATAGTAAGCTGAGTTCCAGGCTCTCCAATAGATTGGGCAGCTATTACTCCTACCGCTTCTCCTATGTTAACAAGCCTATGAGTTGCTAAATCCTCCCCATAACATTTTTGACATATCCCTTTCTCACTCTTACAAGTCATAGGAGATCTGATCTTTACCCTCTTTATACCAAACCTCTCCACTAATTTTGCTTTTTCCACATCTATATACTCATTCTTAGCAATAATTAATTCTCCTTTATCATTATAAACATCTTCAGCAGCAAATCTTCCTATGATTCTATCCTTCAAGCTTAATACTATTTTCCCTTCATCCTCCAGAGGCTCTACATATATCCCATCCTCAGTACCACAATCTTCCTCTCTAATAACCAGACTTTGAGCTACATCTACAAGTCTTCTGGTTAAGTATCCTGAATCAGAAGTTCTCAATGCTGTGTCCACTACTCCCTTCCTTGCTCCATAAGAAGAAATAAAATGTTCTGATACAGTTAAACCTTCGTAGAAGCTTGACTTAATAGGTATGTCCATAATTTGTCCTGACGGATCAGCCATCAAACCTCTCATTGCTGCAAGCTGTCTTACCTGGTCCACATTACCTCTAGCACCAGAAAACGCCATCATATACACAGAATTTAAAATACCAAAATTAGCAAGCATTATATCCTTTACTTCTTCAGTTGCCTTTGTCCATATCTCAATAGCTCTTTGATATCTTTCTTCCTCAGAATACAAACCACTCTCTACAGCTTTTTGAAGAAGCATAGACTCCTCTTCCGCTTTCTTTATAACCTTCTCTTTTGCCTCCTTAGGTATTTCAATATCTACTATGGAAAAACTTACACCTGCTTTTGTAGCATATTCAAACCCAAGTCTTTTAAGTTCGTCTAAGAATTCTGCTGTCTTGCTCCAACCATAAATCTCAAAACATTTTTCGACAATTTTTCTAATTTCTCTTCTATTCATAGTGACGTTGTAATATCTTAACTTCTCAGGAACAATCTCATTCAAAATTAACCTTCCTGGTGTAGTCTCTATAAACATAGGGCTCTCAGGTAAAGATATATTATATGTTTCTTCTATTCCTCTCTTGTGGACATATATCTTTGAATGTAGATCAACTTTTTTCTCCTCTAAAGCCAACAAAACCTCTTCCGGGGTCGCAAATCTTTTATCCTCAATCTCTCTTCCGGGTACCATTATAGTTAAATAATAAAGTCCAAGAACCACATCCTGAGTTGGTAAGGTAAGAGGTTTTCCATGAGCTGGAGATATAAGGTTATTGGATGACAGCATCAAAATTCTTGCTTCTGCTTGGGCCTCAAGGGATAGTGGCACATGAACCGCCATCTGGTCCCCATCGAAGTCAGCATTATACGGTGGACATACTAAGGGATGTAATTGAATTGCATTACCATCAATTAACTTAGGCTCAAACGCCTGTATACTAACTCTATGCAAAGTAGGAGCACGATTTAAAAGTACTAATTTTTCCTTAATAATTTCATCTAAAACATCCCATACCTCAGAGGCTTCTCTTTCAACTTTTTTTCTTGCATTCTTTACGTTAGTAGCATATCCATGTTCTATTAACTTGTTTATTACAAAGGGTTTAAATAATTCTAAAGCCATCTTTTTAGGAAGTCCACATTGATGTAATTTTAATTCAGGTCCAACCACAATAACCGCTCTTCCAGAAAAGTCAACTCTTTTTCCTAAAAGATTCTGTCTAAATCTTCCTTGTTTACCCTCTAAGATATCTGATAAAGACCTCAAGGGTCTTCCACTAGCGTTAGTCACAGGCTTACCCCTTCTTCCATTATCAATAAGAGCATCTACTGCTTCTTGCAACATTCTCTTTTCATTTCTAACAATAATCTCTGGGGCATTTATTTCTAAAAGCTTTGCAAGACGGTTATTTCTGTTAATAACTCTCCTATAAAGATCATTAAGATCAGAAGTGGCAAATTTGCCACCTTCAAGTTGTACCATAGGCCTCAAATCAGGAGGAATAACAGGAAGTACCTCAAGTACCATCCACTCAGGTTTATTACCAGAAAGCCTAAAACTTTCTACAATTTCTAATCTTTTGATAAGTTTCGCCTTTTTCTGACCTTGTATTTCGTTGATTTGTTTTTTTAAGTCGTAAGACAATTCTTCTAAATCTAAATCTCTCAAAAGCTTTTTAATAGCTTCTGCACCCATTCCTACTTTAAAACTATTACCAAACTCATTAAGAGCTTTTTCATATTCGTCTTCTGTTAAAACCTGCATTTTCTGTAAAGGAGTATCCCCTGGATCTAACACAATATGTGAATGATAATAAATTACTTCCTCAAGTTGTTTACTGCTTATATTAAGAAGTAGCCCTATATAGTTAGGAACATTTTTAAAATACCAAATATGTACTACAGGTACAGCAAGTTTTATATGTCCCATTCTCTCTCTTCTCACTGAGCTCTTAGTTACTGTGACACCACATCTATCACAAGTTATACCTTCATATCTTTGCCCTTTATACTTACCGCAATGACACTCATAATCCTTCACAGGTCCAAAGATCTTCTCACAAAAAAGTCCATCTCTTTCAGGTTTGAAGGTTCTATAATTAATAGTCTCCGGTTTCTTAACTTCACCGTAAGACCAACTTAAAATATCTTCTGGTGATGCTAAACCAAAAACTAATTTATCAAAATCTTTTATCTTCAAGGTTTATTCCTCCCCTTCCTTAAGATTCATCTTCAATCTTAGAGAGATTAACTAATCTATTTCCAATATAAGCAGATACTTTTATGCCTAAACCTTGTAATTCCCTGACAAGAACCTTAAAAGACTCAGGAATACCAGGTTCTTTTATCAAATTACCAGAAACGATAGCAGAATAAGCCTCAGTCCTTCCAGCCACATCATCGGATTTATATGTCAACATTTCCTCAAGAGTATGAGCTGCACCATAAGCTTCTAAAGCCCATACTTCCATTTCTCCAAATCTCTGACCGCCAAACTGAGCTCTTCCACCAAGAGGCTGTTGAGTAACCAATGAATAAGGACCTACAGATCTTGCATGGATTTTATCATCGGCAAGATGGATCAGTTTCAAAATATACATATAACCAACAGTAACCTTTTGATTAAAAGGTTCTCCTGTTCTTCCATCGTATAAAACCACTCTACCATCCTCAGGAAGTCCAGCTTTTCTCAACATCTCCTTTACCAAATTAGCAGATCTATTTTCTCCTAATACTTCATCAAAAGGAGGTACTATAGCATATATACCCAATTCCTTAGCTGCCCACCCCAAATGGGTTTCCAAAATCTGTCCCACATTCATACGAGAGGGAACACCTAAGGGATTCAATATAATATCTACAGGAGTCCCATCCTCAAGAAATGGCATATCTTCTTCAGGCAAGATAGTAGCAATTACACCTTTATTTCCATGTCTTCCTGCCAACTTGTCTCCTACAGAGATTTTTCTTATTTGAGCAACCCTAACTTTTACAATCTTATTCACTCCTGGTGGGAGCTCATCATCATTCTCTCTGGTTAACACTTTTACATCTATAACCTTACCCCATTCACCATGAGGCATTCTTAGAGATGTATCTTTAGTCTCTCGAGATTTCTCTCCAAAAATTGCCCTCAAAAGCCTTTCCTCAGGAGTAAGTTCGGTTTCACCTTTTGGAGTAACCTTACCTACTAAAATGTCGTTAGGACCAACCTCTGCTCCTATCATTATTATTCCATCTTTATCCAAATACCTTATAGCATCTTCACTTATATTAGGAATATCTCTGGTTATCTCTTCAGGACCAAGTTTTGTATCTCTTGCCTTTATCTCATATTCTTCAATATGAATAGAGGTAAATATGTCTTCTTTAACCAATCTTTCACTTATTATTATTGCATCCTCATAGTTATATCCACCCCAAGGCATAAAAGCGACAAGTACGTTCCTTCCCAAGGCAAGCTTACCATTGGAAGTAGCAGGACCATCAGCCAAAACATCTCCCTTTTTGACTCTCTGTCCTACTTCAACTATGGGTTTCTGGTTCCAACAAGTACCTTGATTAGTCCTTCTATATTTTATAAGTTGATATCTCTTCTCCTCTTTATTATCAGTTTCAATCACAATCTCCGAAGATGATACCTTTTTAACTACTCCATCCACATCAGATATAACCATAACTCCTGTATTTCTTGCCACAGTTTCTTCTATTCCTGTTCCCACAAGAGGAGGTTCTGTGTTTATTAAGGGTACTGCTTGACGCTGCATGTTTGCTCCCATTAATGCTCTGTTTGCATCATCATGCTCAAGGAAAGGAATCAAGGCTGTAGATATACTTACTGTCTGGTATGGTGATACTCCCACAAAATCTATTTCCTTAGGAGAACAAAGTATAAACTTTCCTTTTCTTCTAGCATGAACCAATTCATCAATTATTTCTCTGTTTTCATTAATGTGAACATCGAAAGAAGCTATAGTATATTTGTCCTCCTCTGTGGCTGATAAATAAACAATCTCATCGGTTATTTTCCCATCTTTTACTCTATAATATGGAGTCCTTAAAAATCCATACTCGTCTACTATGGCTAAAGTGGACAAATAGTTTATCAATCCTGCATTAGGTCCCTCTGGAGTCTCTATTGGACAGACCCTTCCATAATGAGAGGGATGAATATCTCTTACCTCAAAAGTGGCTCTTTCTCGAGTCAACCCTCCAGGACCTAATGCACTTATTCTTCTCTTATGAGCAAGCTCTGAAAGAGGATTAGTTTGATCCATAAATTGAGAAAGAGGATTTCTGTTAAAAAATTCTTTGACTGCTGCCATCAAAGGTCTAGTACTTACAAGAGCAATAGGACTTGCTTGTTCAGGATCGGTTAAAGCCATCTTCTCTCTTATCAACTTTTCTACCCTTGCAAGCCCAGCTCTAAATTGCATCTGCAAAAGTTCTCCTACAGACCTTATTCTTCTATTGCCAAGATGGTCTATATCATCAGTCTCATCTTTTCCTGTTTTAATCATGGTTAATCTCTTTATTATTTCAATGAGATCATCCTCTGTAAGAGCATAATTATCCAGAGAAATGCTCAAACCTAATCTTTGATTTAATTTATATCTTCCCACTTTACCTAAATTGTATCTTCTAACATCAAAAAACATCTGCCTTATTACCCTTAAGGCATCCTCTTCTCTACTTGGAACATCCCCAGGTCTCAATCTTCCACAAGCCTCGAAAATTGCTTGTGTTCTATCGCTTACATTATCCTTTGCATAGGTAATTTCTAAATAACTTAATTCCTCTGGGCCTAAAATTTCTTTGAAATAATCCAGGTCATATCCTAATGCTCTAAGAATAAGAGACACAGGAAACTTTTTAATTCCATTAGGATGAATATAAATAATGCCTCCGCCATCTAATTCAAACTCTATCCATCCACCCCTTGTAGGTATTAGAGTGGCAATAATACGATTCCCCTCTTCTTGAAAAAATACCCCTGGAGATCTGGTGATCTGATTCACTATAACTTTCTCTGTGCCATTTACAATAAAGGTCGCCCTATCAGTCATTTGAGGAATATTTCCAAGAAAAACCATTTGTTCTTTGATGTCCTTAATATTCCTATTCTCATCTTTAAAATACAATCTTGTCTTTACATAAATAGATGACTCATACGTTAGTCCTTTTTCTAAACACTCGTCAGGAGTTTTTGTAGGAGGCTCGATTTTTATACCATCTTCAGTGGTAACAAATTCCAAAGAAAGACCTTGACGTATAGACTCTATAGGGTTTATTTCATCAAGAACCTCTCTAAGACCTTGTTTCAAAAACCAGTTAAAGGAATCATATTGAATTTTTAATAAATCAGGAATATTTTGAAAAACAGGCCTATCATCACTCCAGAAAATCTCTGTTTTGAAATTTCTACCCTTCATACCTCATCTCCTTTTTTCTTAGAGATTAGACAAATTTATATTTTATATACTAGGAAGATAAAAATGAAATATTAAAAAATGAAGAGAAAAGAAAAAAATAAGCAATATAAAAAGCTTTCGGTAGAATTTTTGTTAAAATTCTACCTTTTTACCTTTTTAATCTTTAAAAATTGTCCAAATTCCAACCAATATAAAAATCAATCCTACAATTTTTTCAAGTGTATCTCTTGGAATATATCTTGTCAATGCCTCTCCTAAATATGCACCAATAAAACTTAGAAGAGCCAGGGCTAAAGAAGCGCCTAAAAAAACATAAAAAGGGGACTTTGTTTTTACAGACAGAGTTAATACTGCAAGTTGAGTTTTATCCCCGAGCTCTGCCAAAAAAATAACTCCAAAAACTGAGAGCAGGATTTTAATTTTATCCATAAAATCACCTCACAATCAAAGAATATAATGTAAACAGAAAAGTAGTATAATATCAAGAAAATCAAAGATCAACAAGGAGGATAAAAAATGTGGAATGTAATAATCACTGGAATTACAAGTTTTTTAACTGATGTAAGTTCGGAAATGTTTTATCCTTTAATTTCTTTCTATCTATTAGCCTTAGGAGCTGGTCCTGCTATCTTAGGTATAGTGGAAGGACTTGCTGAGAGCATAGCCTCACTTTTAAAAGTATATTCTGGATATGTCTCCGATAAAATCAGAAAAAGGAAACCAATTACAATTTTAGGATATAGCCTTTCTGCTATAGGAAAATTATTCTTGTATTTTGCCAATAGTTGGATTGGAGTTTTTATAGGAAGAATTTCTGATAGATTTGGAAAAGGAATAAGAACAGCCCCAAGGGATGCATTAATTGCTGAATCGGTACCCGAAAACCGTGGGAGAGCCTTTGGACTTCATAGAACTATGGATACCCTTGGAGCCTTTTTAGGAGTATTACTCTCTATCTTAATAATAAAAAGCCTAAATTTGCCAGAAGCAAGTAGCAATCTCTCAAGCTATATTCCAACTTTTAAAACCATAATCTTAATAAGCTTAATACCAGCTATCTTAGGAGTATTAGTGCTATTTCTTGTTAAAGAGACTACTCCTAGCAGAGCTCTAAATGAAAAGAAAAGAATAAAATTTCAATGGAAAGCTTTAGATCGTAAACTAAAGGGTTTTCTAATTATTTCTCTTATATTTACTTTAGGAAACTCGTCAAACCAATTCCTATTTTTGAGGTCTCAAAATCTTGGAGCATCTTTATTAGATGTACTTTTTCTTTACCTATTATATAACTTAGTTTATACCATCTTTTCCTATCCTGCAGGATTTCTTTCCGACAAAATAGGTAGAAAAAGAATTATTATTTTAGGCTATATTTTCTATGGTTTAGTATATTTTGGGTTTGGAATAGCCTCAAAATTCAGTCAATTATGGTTGCTTTTTACTCTTTACGGACTTTACACTGCCTTCACAGAAGGCGTCGAAAAAGCATTAATTTCAGATCTTTCACCAGCACATTTAAGGGCAACAGTAATAGGTCTTCATGCTACTTTAGTAGGAATAGGGCTTTTCCCAGCATCTTTCATAGCAGGATTGCTATGGAGCATATTAGGGCCCCAAGCACCTTTTATATTTGGAGGAATAATGGGAATAGGAGCAGCTATAGGATTGATGTTTATACTATAAAAAGATTGTTGTATAATTAATAAAATTATGAAAGATGCAACCATTCTATTACAAGAGTTATTAGAGCAAGGTAAAGAAAAGTATTCTTCTGAAAATCTGAAGAGAGCCTTTATTTTTGCTGAAAATGCCCACAAAGGACAAGTAAGGAAATCTGGTGAACCTTATATTACTCATCCTGTTGAGGTGGCTAAGATCTTAATGAATTTAGGCATGGAAGAAACTGTGGTTATTGCTGGACTTCTTCATGACGTTCTTGAAGATACTAATGTAACAAAAGAAGAGATTGAAAAAGAATTTGGAAAAGATGTACTCTCTTTGGTTGAAGCCATAACTAAGTTAGAAAAGCTAAGTTTCTATCCTACAGAAGCCTATAGAGCACAAAATTTGAGAAAAATGTTCATAGCAATGGCAAAAGATATAAGAGTAATAATAATAAAACTTGCTGACAGACTTCACAATATGCAAACTCTCCAATATCATGAAGAGGAAAAACAAAAAAGAATTGCAAAAGAAACCTTGGAAATATATGCTCCCCTCGCTCATAGGCTTGGAGTTTGGGATATAAAATGGCGATTGGAAGATCTGGCTTTTAGATACTTAGAACCTGAAAAATATCATTACGTAGCTAAAAAAGTAGCAGAGACCAGAAAAGAAAGGGAAAAATTCATCGAGAAAGCCATTGAGATAATAAAAGAAGAATTGAAAAAAGCAGGCATTAATGCAGAAGTAACAGGCAGAGCTAAACATCTATATAGTATTTATCAAAAAATGCTAAGAAGAGGAATTGAAATAGAAGAGATGTATGATCTCTTAGGAGTAAGGGTAATTGTTAACTCGGAAAAGGAATGCTATGAAGTATTAGGTATAATTCATAACCTTTGGAAGCCTGTTCCTGGAAGATTTAAAGATTACATTGCTAATAAAAAATCAAACAATTACCAATCTTTACATACAACAGTGATCGCCATGGACGGAAAACCATTAGAAGTACAAATAAGGACGTGGGAAATGCACCGAATAGCAGAATATGGTATAGCAGCTCATTGGCTCTATAAAGAAGAAATTAAAAAGCCTGATTCTTTTGAAGAAAAATTATCGTGGTTAAGACAACTCCTTGAATGGCAAAAAGAATTAACCGATGATCAAGAGTTTTTAGAGTCCATAAAAAGTGATCTCTTTGAGAGGGAGATTTATGTTTTTACTCCTAAAGGAGATGTAATTGCTCTTCCTCAAGGTTCTACACCTATTGACTTTGCATATGCCATACATACTGAAGTTGGTCATCGATGCCGAGGTGCAAAAGTAAACGGAAGAATAGTTCCTTTGAACTATATTCTTCAAAATGGGGATATTGTAGAGATAATTACAAGCAAAGAAGAGGGTAAACCAAGTAGAGATTGGCTTAATATTGTAAAAACAACTCAAGCTAAAAATAAAATCAAACAATATTTTAAAAAGATTGCTAGAGAAGAAACTATAGAAAAGGCTAAAGAACTTTTGGAAAATGAAATAAAAAGAAACGAAGACTGGTTAAAGGAGTTTCTCCAAAAGACAGAGATAAGCCTAAATGATTTAATTGAACACTCCTTAGGAAAAAGCTTTTTAGCTGAGAGTGGATTTAAAGAGACGGAATCTTTTTTGCTAAGCATTGGCACAGGAGATATTACTCCTCAGCAATTCATAGAAAGATTTCGAAGAGAATATAAAAAGGAAATTGTAGTAACCATATCCCCTGAAGAAAAGAAGGAACAATTGGTAGAAGGAATAGAGATTTCAGGACTGGACAATATAATGATGAGAATTGCTGAATGCTGTCATCCAATTCCAGGAGATAAAGTAATAGGATACATCTCCAAAGGAAGAGGGATTGTTATCCATAGAACCGATTGTCCTAACCTGATAAACCTAAAAAAGACTCATCCTGAGAAAATTGTCCCTATAGAATGGCAAAAAATTAAAGGAGGAAAATATAAAACTGGGATAGAAATAGAGGCCATAGACAGGGTAGGACTACTTAAAGATCTTATTGAAAGAGTTTCTCAAGCAAGAATTAACATACTAGATTTAGCAACTAAAGTAGGAAAGGATGGAATAGCAAGAATAAAACTCATTGTGGAGATTGACAACCCTCCTGCCTTTTATTATCTTATGGAAGAGATTAAGAAATTATCTGATATTATTTCGGTAAAAAGATTACAAGAATTCCGATGAGAGCAGTAATACAAAGGGTAAAAAAGGCATCGGTAAAAGTAAACGGAGAACTTATAAGCCAAATCTCACAAGGTTTACTTATCTTTCTTGGAATAAGTAAGAAAGATAAGGAAGAGGATATAAAAATTCTTGCAGATAAAATAGCTGATTTGAGAATTTTTTCCGATGAGAATGGAAAAATGAACCTAAGTATAAAAGAGGTTAATGGAGACATTCTTGTAGTATCCCAATTTACCCTATTTGCTGACTGCAGAAGAGGGAAAAGACCAGATTTTACAGACGCTGCCGATAAAGAGAAAGCTCTTGACTATTATAAAAAATTTGTAGCATATCTAAAAAACAAGAGTGAAAAAGTAGAAGAAGGCATATTCCAAGCATACATGGAAGTAGAGCTAATAAATGATGGACCTGTTACTATTATCCTTGACACTGAAGATCTTAAAAAACCGAGGAGGAGAAAAGAATGAGTATAGGACTTCCAAGAGGCGTACAAGATATACTTCCCGATGAAATACCTTTTTGGCATCTTATTGAAAATATCGCAAGGAGTTTATTTGAAAAATACAATTATGAAGAAATAAGAACTCCCATATTTGAATTCACAGAACTTTTTGTAAAAGGAACAGGTGAAACTACAGATATAGTAATGAAAGAAATGTACACTTTTCAAGATAAAAAAGGAAGATCTTTAACCTTGAGACCTGAAGGAACACCTGGGGTCATTAGAGCATATCTTATGAATAAAATTTATACAACAAAACCAATATGGAAAGTCTATTACATAGGACCTATGTTCAGATATGAAAGACCTCAATCAG
>ERZ1669248.675-NODE-675-length-15312-cov-6.171331_pt1 | contig 15312 bp, 18 predicted proteins | sample MGYA00579296_ERZ1669248 | MGnify/ENA primary metagenome ERZ1669248 (study PRJEB41166, sample SAMN08046057) | hot springs metagenome | biome: hot spring; feature: neutral hot spring; material: thermophilic sediment; isolation source: thermophilic sediment from...
GGGGATGCAGTGTTCACGGGTATCTTCAACACTATGAAATATATCGCTGGATCATGTGTTCGGATCACTGTTGTATTAGTTAACGTCTGAATGCTGTAACCAGATACCCTAGGGTAGGAGTCTATTATGACGTCATATATTCCGGTCAAGTATATCTCCACGGATACGTTCACTGCTCCACTGGCATAATCCAGTAAATCCAGCGTCGCTGTATAAGAACCTATCGAGGCTTCCTCAGTTAAGTTACTGACCGTGAAATACAGCGTCACCGTCGAAGCATTGGATACGAGGAGTGATGCAACCCCACTGTTATCATCGTAATTTACCACCAGAGAACCTGTTGGAGGATTCATAGTGTAGTTAAAGAAGTAGAGGGAGGCGTCGCTGAATATCTTGATGGGTAGATCCACATTACCTATCTCACCAGGCGTGAGCGACATAGTGATCGAGACACTGAGAATCCCTGTCCCCTCGATCGGGTTGTAGAAAACAACGTACTCGACACTCTCAATCCCCTGCTGCGTACCCAGCACTACATGGGTTAAACCAGTGAGCATGCAGAGTACTAGCAGTAGTAACAGGTATGGGTTTAAACCTCTCCAGGTAAACATGTTAAACACCGTTGTTTTTCCTATAATAAAGTTAGGTTAATAATTATTAAACATTATCTCTAGTGAAATAGTGGTATAAAGGTTGTAAACCATGTGGATGTACAGCGAGCTATATAGTTGCCCGCTTACAGTAATCCTAGGAACCTTTACGTACAGGGGGTATAAGGGGTGGTCGGTGTTACCAATACTCAACTACAGGGTATCAATACTCAGAAGGGGCGATGCATGGAGGACTGTGACAAATATACGTGAGCCTCAATGGTATAAGAGATGCCTCGATACATGTAGAAGCATCGCAGATGGCATTAAATCAACCGGTAACATCGCGATGGATCTCTCATTAAACGCGTCATTCTACGGTGGAATAGGCACTTATATTCTCTTAGAGACTGGCTTAAGACCGCTATCCCTCGACATAGTTAACACCATGGTGTTTAAATTCTACCTGAAGCCATACACCAGTGGAGGCAGCTATGTAGAAGGAAGGTTAGAAGACTGGTTGCTTTTACAAACAGGTTTAAGAGAGGGATTAATGAAACCAGTCTTAGATGCCTGTGAAAGCCTTGGATCGGTTAAGGACGATACATGCATAATCAACAGCGATTTAGGTGAGGTGGCGATAACACGTGGATACATCAATGAAGACGATTGGCTACATATAGTACCCGATAACTCACCGTTTAGACACGTTTTAACCCTTGAAACCCGTGTCAACCGATCTTAAAGATGACCCGCTGTATAAACAAGTTATAATAGGGTTAAAACCAATCGATTATGGTAGGGAGTAGTGGTGGGAAAATAATGAAGAACAAGGAGAAAGAGAAGGAGTACCGATTCATCCCGGGCGTGATACTCGACGACGCCGATGAAGAAATAATATATAGTTTAACAAACGGTTGCAGCACTTGTGCTAGATGCCCACTTAAAGGATTATGTGGGTAATCCATATTGGAGCGCATAGTCTCGAGAGGGGAGAGGATAAGGTATAAGTGTATCAGGAGCGGCACCTGCTGCGGCAGCGGGCCTAATGTGGCTTTAACAGCCTTCGATATATGTAGAATAGCCAGGTTCCTTAACACAGAGTGGAGGAGCCTGGTTGGCAGATATATCTACGCTGTTATAGCCGATCAAATCCCCATACCTGTTTTAAGAGGCATCAACAATAGATGCGTATTTCTCCAAACCAGTAACAGCTTGCCGACATGTAGTATCTACCCGGCTAGGCCGAGGAGATGTAGGCTATTCCCTTTCATACCCGTCTCCCCCTCGATAAAGGATAAGATGTATGTCTCAAGGATATGCCCTGGTATCGGGGTGGGCGAGGAGATGGAGCCACCGTGGAGTGAGCTGGAAAAATTTAGCGAGGAGGTAACAATACACTATAGGCTTCTCTACGATTACATCTTTAACAAGGGCTACGAGCCTATCAGCGCCCTTGAAGCCGTAATAGATCAGGTATGCCTTCAGCAGTAACCTACCTGCATGCATTTCTCTAAACTTAATTAGTTTCCACTACGTAATAAAAAATGTACTATTAAGGGATGCATCATGTATGAGTTCAAGGAGTGGAAGGTAATCGGGTCCGATAAAGTCTCGGCAATAGGGCTCGGCACATATGGTATCAAGAGTTATGATAAGGCGTTTGACGCGTTCATCTATGCATTAACCCATGGCATAAACCTGGTTGACACTGCTGAAATGTATGATGGTGGGAGAGCTGAGGAGTTCATTGGAAGAGTGGTTAAAGAGGTTGGACGGGACAGCGTATTCATAACGACCAAGATGCTACCAAATAGACTCGATGACAAGGAGAAGATTATTAGGGCGGCTGAGGAGGCTTTAAGGAGGCTTGGTGTACCATATGTAGACCTCTACTTAATCCACTGGCCCAACGAAAGCCTCCCGATAAGGGTGCAAGTAAGAAACTTCGAGGTGCTCGCTGAGAAAGGTTTAACCAGGTATATAGGGGTAAGTAATTTCGAACCAGCCATGCTGCGAGAAGCCATAGAGGCTACAAGCAAGCACAAGATAGTTGCAAACCAGGTTCACTACAGTGTATTCAACAGGCACTATGTTGAGAAAGAACTCCTACCCTACTGTATTGAGAAGAAGATAGCTCTCCAAGCATATACCCCTCTTGAAAGAGGGAACGTAGTGATAAATAACGTCATAAAGAAAATGGCTGAGAAATATAGTAAAACACCTATACAGGTGGCATTGAACTACCTGGTGAGCCATATGAATGTTATAGCCGTGCCTAAGACAGAGAATATAGAGCATGTAAAGGAAATACTGGGCTCAATAGGCTGGTGGATGAGTATCGATGACCTTGAATACCTGAGAAAACACGCCTAGTTATCGAGGCAAGCCCTCCACATCATTTAGGCGGACCCCTGCTGGTATAGTGGATAAGGAATAAAATAGGGTTTACATAAATCTTCAACCCGATGGTGACCGAGGACTTGGAAAACAAGGAGCTAGAACTAACAAAGAAGCTTGCTGCAAACCCAAGGATAAGTATTAAGAGGCTTGCCGACGACTTAGATATGAATTACACTGCTTTAAGGGATAGGATTAGGAAGCTATCCTATAAGGGCTTGATAAGCTTCATCCTATCTGTTTCACCGCTTATCACCGGAAACACTGCAGCCTTGGTTAGGTTGAAGGGACATAAAGTGGAGAAATTGTTGTCGAGTGCCTCGAAATGTAATAGGGTTATAACAGGCCTAAAGGTGAGCGATGATGAAGCCATCCTAGTGATCTATGGAAAAGACAAGGGTGATATTGTATCAGTTATAGATGTATTGAGAGATGAAGCCGGCGGGGATCTTGAAATACACGTGGAATACGGGAGGCTCCACCCAGACTTTAAAGTCCAGATAAGGAACCCCAATCCTGAGTGCAATCATCCGCCATGTAATAACTGTATACCCGTGCTCAGGAATAGGGTTAAGAATGGTTCTGGGCTTCATGGAACGCCGTAAGCCTCCTTGGTGAATACGAATATATTTTCATAGGTCGGCTTTCTCCTTAGATCTCTTATTCTCCTCCTGTACCACGGCATTTGTTTAAGGGTGTGATAAATTATTTCCCCGAATACCTTCCACCCCTCACTATTCAATTCATCGCCGTAGAAATAGTAATCCCGGTTATCATAGAGTTTCAAGATGAGACTTCTAACGTATTCAACAGTCTTCTCCTTATGCATTAACACTACCCTACTCTAACATCTTCTTTGCATGGTTGTAGCTGGAGTATCTTATTCCTCCTTAAGGCCTCCTCCAGCACCGGGAATACCTCCTTGATAGACTTGTTTGAATCTACTTCAATAAGCTTACTACTTACCCTGTAATACTCGATTATTGGTTTAAACGTCTCATAGAACACTCTATATCTGTTTCTAACTACCTCTGGCTCGTCATCTGGGCGCTTGATCAATTGTGCTCCATCGTAATCACATTTCTCATCCTCCCTGGGCTTCGGCTCATAGTATATATTATATACTCTATTGCATACTGGACATATTCTCCGCCCGCTTAATCTCCTTACAGCCACTTCTTCCGAGACAACGAGATGCACCACGGCGTCGACATCCACTATTTTATCGAGGGCTTTGGCCTGCTCTAGGGTTCTCGGGAATCCGTCTAGGATGAAGCCTCTTAATGCATCGGGTTGCTTCAGCCTCTTGCTTACAACTTCTATAACGATCTCGTCTGGAACCAGTAACCCCTTCTCTATATAGGATTTAACCACTCGTCCCAGCTCGGTGTCTCTAGCTATTTCCTCCCTGAATATATCGCCGGTTGAAATGTGGGGAATACAGTACTTCTCCCTTAGTATCTGCGCGTAGGTTCCCTTACCTGCCCCAGGGGCGCCTATTAAGACTATCTTCACTAAAAGCCACCTCATTAAGTATTGATTCATCTTCGGTAATTTAATTATTATGGAGAATACTGGCTGAGAGTGAAAACTATGCCTTATACCTAGGATCACTTATACCGAGCCAGTTCAATAGTTTCTGGAACGCATGGTATTTCGAGACCGCTCTCGACCCATGGGGGCCAGGCCTCTTCATATAGAATGCATTAACCTCGTAGATCGTGCCGTAAGCCTGTCTATCAAGCGCTATCCTTCCTATTCTAGCAAGATCTACGAGTAGGCCAGCCAGCGCCGGGCTGTCATTTATCCTCATTAATATGTAGAACTCATCCTTGAACTCGCCGAAGCTGTAGTACTCAACAATCATGGCAACAAACTTCTTGTCCCCCAATGGCTCGAGATACCCGGTTGGCCTGATGTAGTTGGGGGCTTCATAGCCAAGTATATCCTCTACGATACCGCTCTTCGTCTTCTTCTTCATGATATTCCTCTCAGGCAGGTTCAATGCAAGGAAATCGGTGTTGCCACCTATATTAAACTGCGCTATATCAATGACTTTTCTATTCCTCTCATACATGTGCTCCAGTAGGTCGGCTGTGAAGGGTGTTGCCCCAGTTGAGCCATCATCACCTAGTATAGTGCATTTCCTCTCAGTACATAGCTTGATGAAGCCTGGATCATTAGCTAGGGGTGAGGGTATCGCGTTCACGAATGTTACAGGTCTATATTTCGCCGCGTAAAGCGTTGCAGCATAAGCGTATGTCTGGCTAGCGGTTAGATCACCGTGCAAAGCCCTCCTCTCTATCTCCCTTGGATCACCAACGGCTTCAACAGGTTCAGTAGTCATAACGTTGATTAATACGTCTACGTTGAGATTCCTCCATTCATCGATCAACTCGTTTAACGCGGCATCAATACCCTTATCCTCTTCTCTCCCCCTAGCCTTGAAGGGGAGTCCCTTCATGCTATTTAAATGAATACCCCTGCTTACGACAATGTCCTTCAGGGATCCAGGTATTGAGTCACCCGGGTAATCCCTTCTCGCCAACTCGTATACCGTCTTCCCAACTTTTGATTCATCTACATCGTATGACGCCACTATTTCTATATCACTATACTTGTAAGGAAGCCACTCCCTCAGAGGAACCCCGTAATCAGGTATCTCATTGTTCTTTAATCTCTCTAATCCAACCTCGAAGTGTAGTGCGACCAATCCTTGACCTATTATAGCCACACGAATCACGGCGACCACCTATAATTTAAGCTTACTAAGAATCTCCTCGATCAATACAAGCGCATTCTTGAATGCATTGATCCCCCTCTCTGTTACAGAGTACAGTGTTTCACCGTTTTCCTGTCTCCGGGATAGTAGTCCATCCCGGCTCATCCTGTATACGACAGTATACACGGTTACAGCGGGAGGATCTATACTGAATTTCTCCCTCAACCTAACCTTTATATCGTATGCCCTCAACGGCCTACCCTCCTCCATGAGTATTTTGACTATATAGAGCCATAGATTCTCCACCGTGAGCTTTTTAACGAGCCTGATATATGCTCTCGATGTACTCATGGTTTCAACCTATATTTGTGATCATAAATATAGTTTAAAAAGCTTTAGCTACAAAGAGGACACAAAGCCGATACATGACTTAAGCTCTATAGGAGCTGAAATCTTTCCGTGTGTTTAGAGGAGTGGTTTATATGGGTTGGTGGGCTGGGTGGAGTCCCCTAGGTGAAACCATGAACATAGTATAATTAGAGCGAACACCTAGGGAGAAATGGTGTCAAAAAGGTTAAGGCACCAGTCTTGTTCTATCCCTAACAAATAATATGGCCTCCCTAACGTTTTCCAGGTTGAGCATTCTCATCAATAATCTCTCAACACCTAGCCCGAACCCGCCATGTGGCGGCATACCATATTTGAAAGCCTCCAGGTAAAAGCTGAAGTTCTCCGGGTTAAGACCTTTCTCCCTCAACGCTTTCAATAGCTTCTCATACCTATGCTCCCTTTGTCCTCCACTCGCTATCTCCAGCCCGCTGTAATCGAGATCGAATTTCCTAGTGTAGACCCCGTCCTCATCCCTCATGTAGTAGAAGCCCGTTGAAGCCCATGGGAATCCCACTATAAAGTATAGCTCATATCCCTTCTCGGTCATTATTTCTCCCAGCTTCTTCTCAGCGTAGTCGCTTAGGTCCTCTGCCTCCGAGATCTCGAGTCCTTCGCTTCTAAGTATATCGACTGCCTCCTGGAATTTTAGCCTCTTAAACGGTGACGAGGGTTTCTTAAGCGTGGCGCCGAGTATTTCCAGCTCCTCTTTATTGTTCTTCAACACATACTCTATGATGTATGTAATCAGGTTTTCAAGCGTTTGGAGAACATCCTCGACGCTATTTATAAAGCCTTGCTCCACATCTATACCCCATGACTCGTTCAGGTGTCTCGTCGTATTGTATTTCTCAGCCCTGAAATACGGGGTTATCTCATAGACCCTTGTGAAGCCAGCCATCAACATTTGTTTAAATAACTGGGGACTCTGGCTAAGATACGCATCGTTCTCGAAATACTGGATCTTAAACAGTGTTGCACCGCCTTCAGCACCAGCAGCCACGATCTTCGGGGTTTGAACCTCTATGAACCCGTTCTTGGAGAAATACTCTCTGGCTGCATTGAGTAAGCTATTCCTAATAATGAATATCGCCTTCTCAACGGGGTTTCTCACTAAGAGCCATCTGTACTTTATCCTCGTATCGAGTAAAGCCGGTACCTTACCCATGGTGTCGACTGGGAGGGGTTCAATGGGTTTCGCGTAAACCTCTATCTTCCTAGCTATATACTCTACTCCTCTCGCACTCCTTTGCTCTGGGGCCTCCTCCCCCTCGAAGCAGAGAGCTGTGCCGATATCGATTTCCATCCCCAGCTTAAATAATTCAGGCTCCCTTTCCTCCTTTAATACCAGGACACTTGGTTTCACGCTGTCGCTACTTACCTCGATAATAATTATCCTTCCAATACTTTTCTTCCTTATAATCCAACCACAAATCCTCTTTAAACCCATTCTACCTCACCTGTGAAAGCGTGCCCAGCCTTCTCAGCTCTATAAGGGCAGGCTTCTAGCTGTAAAAATTTATTAGTAGGTTTAAAATAATATTTTATTAGCGGCTAATTACCCCCAGCCCCGAAGCCAGGCAACCCAGCTATAAATGCACTAGATTAACTAGTGTATAAAGCTGGGTAGGACCCTACGGGGTTTAAAGGATATCCGAGGGTTTGGCCTGGCTAGGATATCCGGGGGTAGGCTACAGCTTTTCCCAGCCGGCGGAAATACCGCCGGCTGACTGATTTAATAACTAGACTATGGCAAACAGTAAAAACTTATAATCCCTTGTTATAATTACATAGAAAACAGCGGGGCATCATAGCGGGGTAGGGCAGCCTGGTAGCCCGCGGGGCTCATAACCCCGAGGTCGGTGGTTCAAATCCACCCCCCGCTACTTCCTCCTAACTTTTCCAGTACCCTGTTTCTTCCTGCATACAGTGAACATTACTATAGCCGTGATGAGAGTCTCTAGAGTGAGTATTGGAATTATATATGATTGAAGATTCATAATTAGTTTTCCATCCTCTATTGAGAAGACCATGGGACCCCATAAAACCTCGCTATTCACTACTACCGGTTGCCCTGTCCCATTTATCTTTATGGTCCTGCTGGACCTGGGATCAACGCGGATGCTTATCGTGTTGATGAATGTACTCGCTCCATATATCTTTATATAGGTTTTACACGTTCCCCATCCATTATTATGTATTTCTACAACTGGGTCCACGGGTAAAATATAGAGGTTGATTGACACGTTAAATAGGTAGGGGGATTGAAAGTTCACTAGCCAGTGGCCTGGTTCAAGTAGCGTGATAAACGCTGGCGGGTATGGAGAGTAGGGTTTTATCCCGAGGTCTAATCTTATATCCGTTACAAGCGTGAGGTTCTCTATTCTCTTCCAGGGTAAAAATATACTGGTTTGATTATCTATAACATATAGGTCTGTCCCATTAGTGTTCAATAACTCGCTTATTGGAAGGGATAAGTTGCCGACGAGTAGTTTAACAACTACTGTTTCATTCTGCCTTACAGTGAATGGACCTGGAGGAGTGATGTATCCGTTTGCATCCACTAGTAAGAATACATCACTGTATTTTTGATCCACTAGTAAGTCATATGTTGAAACCACCAGCTTAGGCTGCGAGGTGTCAAGCACGTATGTCGAAACAAGTAGAATCAATACTAGGAATACTAAGAAATTCCTAGCACATTTCTTCCTAAGCCTTAAAACCAGGTAAGTATGCATAGCTTACTCACCATGGGTTCGAACCTGTTTACTATACCTGTAACCAGTAATACATAAACCTATCTAGCTGGAGATAGTGTAAGCCCAAAGGAGATTGGTTGATAAGCCGCCGCCGGGATTCGAACCCGGGACCTCTGCCTTACCAGGGCAGCGCTCCACCAGGCTGAGCTACGGCGGCAGGCTTACTGTTTAATATCCAGGACTGGGATTATATTTTTTACCGCCTCGATATGCTGTTTCTGCTTCCATATAGGTTTACTATTGAAGAATGTAATCGCATGCATAAACCTATTCCTGAAGTACTCGGGGTGTGCGGGCTCCGTTGTGTCAGTGAACGCCCCTAAGCCGTATGCAAGCCCAAGCAGGATGTAGGGGAACAAGGATGAAGGGATGAAACCAATTTATATAAACCTATATAAGACCTAAACCCCCCTAGCTATTGAACACCTATGTTAAAGTCTAAGCAGTGAAAAATACTCCACTATGTTTTTAATACTAGTATTTCAGAGTATCCATCCTCGATAAGGGTTTCCTCCAGGATTTTAAACATGTCGACGGGATTCTGAACACGTTTCTCAGGGTTAATGCTTAGAGCCCTTGTTAAGTATTCTAGGATTTTTCCATTGATCCTACCTTTTAGGGACTCGAGATACATTGCGAGATATTCGTCAACAGGTTCCCATAGCTTAGGTAGGGCTTCCTCAATTCTTGTCTCTCCTCGTGCTAGCTGCTCGATAATGGTTTTCGAGTTGCTCGTGTATTCCTCCAATCCCTCGCCTTGTAAGAGGGGGGTCTCTATATTGAAGAGGATACGTGATATTAGCTTGTTTAACTGGAGATGTGGTAGGATAGGTTTATTCGTTAAGGCTTGCAGGATCATGGAGGAAGCCATGAATAAATTACCCGCCGGTGTAATCCTGTTAGTGAGTAGTATAAGGGGATCAATGGTTTCAAGCCCCCTGTATAACCCTCTATAAGGAGAGTCGAGCCTCTGGAGATTAGTACAATACTCAACCACGGGCCTATAGCCTAGTGGCTCACTCGGGTCCTCCACTAGCCATACATCTCTAAGTCTTAGAGCATTCAACCCGTAGCCAAGCGTATTCATGAGGGCAGCCAACCCGGTTAACCTATGGAGAATGAAGAGTGCTTCCTCAGTGTTTAACTGGGATTCCTTGATCTTCCTCTCAAGGTTTACGCCGCCACTATGTGATTTAATAATGCATGGAGGGAGCTCAAGATATGTTTTCTCATCGAGGGGGTGCTGGCCGGCTATAAAGCCTATGCATTGGCCCATATACTTAGCGAAGCCGACTAGCTTTCTTAACGCATCTGCCCCGACGCCGGCTGGGTACTGAATAGATCTTAGGGAGAACTGGTAGTTTAATGCATCAATCGTGTTTAGAAATAGTTTCCCTGTATTATCTACCTGCTCCAGTTTCGGTATTTCAATAATATACTGGGATCCCTCAGGGTCAACTGCATGTAGCTTAAAACTATATTCATCCTCGTCCAGTATCCCGGTTACCTTGAATCCATATATCGCCCTATTGATCCATGCATCGGGGAAAGTAATCCTGGTTTTCAAGGCATACTCCAGGATGCTCTTTAATAAGGGAGGTAGATCATCCTGGCTCAATCTCCCTATTACAATGCTACAGGTGGTTTTAGGATATGATGCAGCCTCGAGAAGCATTCTATATGCTTCACCGCCTTTCACAACGGCTCCTGGGGCCTCACCCACTACGGCGAGCACTATGTTTCCCACTACTATGAATCTAAGGGTTTTCCTCCTTCGATCATATTTTATGACAGCGTAGGCTAAGTCATTCTTTTCCTTAAAGAATCTCTCGCCAATTTTACCCAGTGTATCAACCGCTTCACTACACGGTAATTCTCTCTCGGGTTCAACAATACTGATTTTTCTAATTAATGACGCCAGATTTAATGGATCTGCAAATATCTCACTGGCTTCATCCAACCGGTCATGTGTTCTTAAATAATGCGACAAAAGCGACACCTATTTAATCATTATCCAACCTTACTAAATAAATAATAATGATTCTAGATGGGTTAAAATTACAAAGGTGGTAAAAGTAATGCATGGATCAGATGAGATGATCAAGACATCTAAAAAAATCATCGACGAGCTGAAATCCCTCCTACGTGAGCACTACGGGGACCCAGGGTACGCTACTGTAGTTGGGGAGGGGGTTTCAGGAGATATAACGAGGCGTATAGACCTCATGGCGGAGGAATATGCTGTCGACGCGTTCAGTAAATCCGGGCTAAACATATGGGTAGTCAGCGAGGAGAAGGGATTATATAGGCTGAGAGAAAACCCTGATTACATAGTACTACTCGATCCCCTTGATGGAAGCCTCAACTATGTATCACAAATACCATTTGCAAGTATTTCTATGACGCTATATGCGGTTAATAGATCTGGCCCGCCTCCACTAATACACGAAGCCATATATGGCGTGGTAGCTGATGTATTCAACAATATTCAAATAGAGTATATAGATAGCAAGATCATGTATGACAATAAGGTTTATGAGAAACGAGTATCGATCAATAGAAGACAACATAGAATTGTATCAGCTTACTTTAATAGAGTAGAGGAGTTCTTAATTATAAGGGATATAGTCATCAATCAAGGAGAAGGCTTTAAGCTAAGGATAATGGGCTCTGCATCCATCGAGTCCACCCTGGCATCACTTGGATTAATAGACTACTTCATCTCTCTAACAGGGCGGCTGAGAAACACCGATGTAGCGTTAGCAATAGTGGCAGCTGTAAAGCTAGGGAGTAGCATACTAGTTGAACCATCGCTGAATAGTATACGGGTAGATAAAGTGGAGATAGTAAGGAGGCTTGTAATCGGCCCAAGTAACGATTCAATAATTAATGAAATAAGGAGAAAATGGTTCGCTAGTTGAAAAACTATAGCATCAGCAATGGTTTAAGCCTGCGTGAAAGCACTCTAACACCCTTCCTGGTCACCAATACATCTTCCTCCATTCTCACGCCATACCTACCGTTAAAATACACGCCTGGCTCAATAGTGAAGACCATCCCTGGCTCAAGCAGTGTCGAGCCTCCAAGCCTAAGATATGGGGGTTCATGTACAGCTATACCTATTCCATGGCCTAACCCATGTATGAATCTCTCATGTAAGCCATATTTCTCAAGTTTTTTAACAGCTTTCTCAGCAACATCACCAGCTTTAATGCCTGGGTAGATACTGTCAATGGATTCCCAGAGCGCCTCCTCTACTGCTTCCAGGCTCCTTCTTTCATCAGGGGTGGGTCTGCCCCATGTAATCATCCTCGTTAAATCACTGCATCTACCCCTGTATTTAACACCAACATCAATTAACACGAGATCTCTCCTACCCAGCTTCTTACTACCTGGTAGAATATGGGGATAGCTATTACCTGGTTTAAATGCTATAATTGGGTCGAACGCGTACTTCTTCACTCCTTCCCTTCTCACTCTTTCCTCAAAGAAACCTGCGAGCTCGGCCTCTGTAACGCCCTCCGATATATTGTCCTGGATCGTCTTTATCCCCTTTATGGTTATATCAACTGCCTTCCTGATGGCCTCTATTTCCTTCTCGTCCTTAATCATTCTATGCTTCCACACGTCTCCTGAGATATCGACTACTCTATCGCTGTGGGTTTCCTGCTGGATCGGGGTGTCTTGAAGCTGTTTGTCAATACCTATCTTGCTGCTTTTATCGATTATTTCCTTCAGGATCTCCCTGTAGTCTTTTTCAACTATCCTTGCATCACTAGGCTTCAGGGTTTTCGAGTAGGCATATACCTCTACTTCTCCCGGAAGTGAATCCCTGTATCTATAATATTCGAGGAGCGGGACATATATACTTACACCTCCACCTCTGGTCGCATGTAGCAGTAGCGCGGCATCGGCCACCGTCTCCACACCAGTATAATACTCTATATTTTCAGGGGAGACCAATACTATGTCCTGTAATCCATGGGACTCCATGAGACTTACGAGTTTCCCTATCCTTAATTCCCTACTCATATCATTCAACCCTAGTAATCAATGAGTTATTAATGCTTGAAACAAATATAAACTATGGAGGTATTGTGAATGCGTGGTGATATACTTGAGCATTGAGGTAAAGTGTCCTAAAGACAATAATACAATGATACTTGTCTTGGAGTCCGAGAAACTTAGCGATGGTACAGTGAAGGCATACTTCAACTATAGGTGTCCTATCTGCGGCTTCAAGCTAGAGGTAGAGAGAATAGAGATAACACGCAGCGGTGAGGCTATAAGTATTAAAAAGACTTTTACCCCTCCTCCTTCCCAACAACATTAGACTGTTTTAAAGACTCCTCGCCTAAGCCATAATCCCTTTGTATGGTTCTACCCTTAGCTACGAGAACCTCTCTAATAGTTTTTCTAACCAGTTCAAGAGCCTCCATTGATTCCGTTTTAGCAACATATTCGCCATCTTCACTCCTCCCAAACACAACTATGTGCCCTGTATTCTCCTCAATTAATTTGAGGATAAGCTTGTTAAGTCCGCCGGCAGGTACCTTCATTGAGTACCAGCCCTTGATAGATGGGGGTTTATCAACTGTTTCACCAACTAACACGTATCTAAGGCTCTTCCTACCCTTAGATACAACCACCTGTTTCAACCTGCCTGTGACACATATCCAGCGGTTTCCACGTAGCTCCAGGTATACCTCCATAGCTGTATCCTCCCATAAATTGATCCATGACTAAACAGGAACTCTGGGTAAACTACCTTGATGCCGCTATCATGGAGACCAATGTCTTATAGTGGTGAATGAACTTATAAGCTTTCAGCTTCATTTAACCAGGCTCTGAATTGCCCGGTGTCTTGTAGACGATTAGTCTTTAATATTATTGAAGCATCTCTAGAAACAGGGTCTTCCTTGGGGGAATGCTGTCACGATGATTAAATAAGGAGTTTACACATAGCGAGGATCCGGGATGACCGGGCAGAGACGTACTGAGTTGATGATGTAGGTGGAGCGACTGGGACTCCTGAATAAACTATTTAACTAGGTTTGACGATACCTTTTCACATAGGTGTGAATATATGACAAGCTACATGGATGTTGTTAAGGAAGTGGAGAAAATCCTATGGCCTAAACCCATGAAGCTATTCACAGCAGGACCTGTTGCATGCTTTCCCGAAGTCCTTGAAGCCATGAAGATACAGCAATTAAGCCACAGGAGTAAGGAATACCAGGAATTACACAAGGATACCGTTAAAAGGCTCGCCGACTTCCTCCTTGCTAGAAAAGCCACTGTTTTACTGATACCATCAAGTGGTACAGGCTTCATGGAGGCTAGTGTGAGAAACGCTGTTACCCCTAGAGGTAAGGTGCTTGTAACAGTGATAGGTGAGTTCGGGAACAGGTATAAGGAGGCTGTTGAGAGGAATGGCAGGATACCAATAGTATTGGAGAAGCCGCTGGGTAAACCAGTCATACCAGAAGAGCTGGATGACGCGCTAAAGAAGAACCCTGATGTAGAGGCAGTCACGATAACATATAATGAAACCAGTACAGGAGTATTAAACCCGTTGAAAGAGCTGGCCAAGGTGGTGAAGGAACATGGTAAACTACTCTTCGTTGACGCTGTTTCAGCTATGGGTGCAGCTGATATCAGGGTGGATGAATGGGGCATAGACCTAGTCTTTGCCAGTAGCCAGAAAGCATTTGGTGTTCCCCCAGGCCTCGCTATGGCTGCTGTAAGCGAGGAAGTATTTGAGAAAGCGAAAAAGATACCAGAGAGAGGACTATACTTTGACCTACTGGAGATAAAGGAGCTCCTTGAGAAACAGTGGTCTACGCCAACGACGCCACCAATTCCACAAATAGCAGGCCTCAACGTCGCACTGAGAATAGTTGAGAAGATGGGTGGGAGAGAAGCATGGCTTAGAATGTATGCTGAGAGAGCTGAGAAGATTAGGAGGGGTGCGCTGGAACTCGGCTTAAAACTCTTCGCAGAACCAGGCTATTATAGCCCTACAATAACAGTTATATATAATCCCCCCGGAGTCAAGGGACCAGTGATATACGAGGAGCTTAGAAAGAGAGGCATTGAAATAGCTAAAGGATATGGTAAGGTGAAAGACGAGACCTTCAGGATAGGACACATGGGCTATATAACCGAGAAGGATATAGAGGACTTATTCAGGAACCTGAAGGAGGTACTTACAGCCGTCAGCAGGTTCTAAATTCTTTTTAAATATTTTTTGAACACGTTTTATTCTCTCGACATATCTACTCGTTTTCCTCGATGACTATTGCTTTTACTTTTCTCCCGGTATTCTCTGGGTGGGTATACGGGGTATTCCACTATTATGAAGAATGAAGCCGGACGGAGCAGGGGAATCATACATGAGGGGTGAAGCAGGTAGCCAGAAATATCTACAGGCAATCACAGGTATTCACCAGAC
>ERZ1669248.676-NODE-676-length-15305-cov-67.828066_pt1 | contig 15305 bp, 11 predicted proteins | sample MGYA00579296_ERZ1669248 | MGnify/ENA primary metagenome ERZ1669248 (study PRJEB41166, sample SAMN08046057) | hot springs metagenome | biome: hot spring; feature: neutral hot spring; material: thermophilic sediment; isolation source: thermophilic sediment from...
TCTCGATATTTGGAATGGATAAAGCAAAAACCATCCTTAAGAAGAAAAAAACCGTTTTTAAGATCAAGTAAGGCCTCTTTTGCAAGATAAGTACCCTGATGAGTAAGGTCTTTTCTTTCAAGAAGAATAACCCTTTTTAGATAATGGGTGGAATTCTTTTTTTCAGCTTCTAATACGTAGAGATAAAGATTTTGTGCCAAAGAAATTGGAGTTTTAGGACGAATAGAACTTTCGATTAAATTTTTAGCAAGCTCAATCTGAGCCTCCTTTATAATTCTTTTAGCCTTAGGAGTAAGATAAATTTGAGAAAAAAAGACTGCGAAAAAAAGGACTATCATATAAATGAAAAAGGGCTTAAAAAAATCCTGTAGGGTATATCCAAGAGAAAAAAGGGCAAGAAGTTCTCTCTCTTCCTTCAGCCTCTGAAAGGTAAAAAGAATAGAGAGAAAAGAAGAGAGAGGAAGAAGAAAGGGCAAAAGTTGGAAAGAGGTAAAAAAATAAAATTGAACTATAAAAATAAGATCTGGGTTTAAATCTAAAATACTTCTTAAATTTAAGGTCCCCATAATAAGAGTTAAAAGAATGAGAAAAAATGAAAAAAAGAGGACAGTATGTAAGAAAATTTCTCTTAAAATATAAAGTAAAAAGATTTTCATAACTGTAATTTTACTAAGAAATGTTTATTTTAAAAGATTTGGAAAAGTATGAGGCTTGGGTTGTATCTTCATCTTCCTTTCTGTAAAAAAAAATGTCCTTATTGTGACTTTTTTTCTGTCGAGGAACTACCTCATGAGGACCTTTACTTAAAAGCCCTTTATAAAGAATTGGAACTTCTTCCAAAATTTTTAAGAGAGCATTTCCAAGAGGAAAGAATAACTATAGATACTTTTTATGCAGGAGGGGGCACTCCCAGTCTTTTTTCACCCTCCTTTTATGAAAGGCTTTTTGAAAAGCTTTCCCAAACCTTTGAATTTTCTCCCATTGAACTTACCCTTGAGGCTAATCCTGAAAGTTTGACCTTCAAAAAGGCAAAAGATTATAAAGCGGTGGGATTTAATAGGATTAGTCTTGGAATTCAAACTTTTCAAAAAAGGGGGCTTAAATTTCTCCAAAGAATACATTCACCTAAGGAGAGTATTAGTGCTATAGAAGGAGCTCTTAAAGCAAGTTTTGAAAATATTTCTCTTGATTTTATTTATGGTTGGGTTGGACAGGGTTTTAAAACTTTAGAGAATGACCTTGAGCTTGCTTTAAACTTCAAAATAAAACACCTTTCTTTTTACGAACTTACCCTTTACCCTGGAACCCCCTTTTATGAAAAATTTGGAAAAAACCCTTCCTTCTTAAGAGAAAAGAGACTTTTAAAACTCTACTCCTTTTTGAGAAACTACCTTTACAATCAGGGATTTTTCCAATATGAAATTTCTAATTACGCAAGACCTGGATTTGAAGCTAAACACAATCTTAAATACTGGAAAATAGAGCCTTATTTGGGGATTGGGGCAGGTGCCGTATCTAGAATTGGAAATCTTCGCTTTGGAAATACCAAAGATTTAAATGAATATTTCAAAAAGCTTCTTGAAAAAGAGGTTCTTCCCCATCGTCTTATAGAGAAACTGGATAATTTAGAATTTGCCAAAGAATATCTTTTTATGGGATTAAGGCTGGTTGAGGGCATTGAACTTTCAAGATTAAATACTATAGGATATACCATTGAAAAAGAGGCTCTCTTCTTGCTTGAAAAAAGGGGATATCTTAAGATTTCAAAGGATAGTCTTTCCCTCTCTGAAAAGGGGATGTCTTTACACAATCAAGTGGTAAAATTTCTTTGGGACCATTTGGTGAAGGTAAAATGAGAGTCTACTTTGTTGGTATTGGAGGAATTGGAATGTCTGGGGTTGCTGGTCTTGCAAAAGCCCTTGGCATGGAAGTCTTTGGATCAGATGAAAAGGAACTTTATCCTCCATCCTCTGAACTATTAAGGGAGCTTGAAATTGAAGTTTCCAAACCTAAGCCAGAAAGAATTCTTAAGCTTAACCCCGATTATCTCGTAGTGGGAAATGCCATAAGGGCTGATCATCCGGAAGTGCTCTTAGCTCAGAATTTGGGGATTCCCCTACTCTCTTTTCCAGAATTTTTAGAAAAATTTCTTCTTCCTGGAAAAAAAAGTCTTGTTATCTCTGGAACTCACGGTAAAACTACCACAAGTGCCCTTCTTAGCTTTGTGCTGGATAACCTCGGAAAGGATCCTACTTTCCTTGTGGGAGGGATTCTTAAAGATTATGGGAAAAATTTTAGATTTGGAAGGGGCTATTTTTGTGTACTTGAAGGAGATGAATACCCCTCCTCTTTTTTTGACAAACATCCTAAATTTATGCATTATCAACCCTATGGCCTTATTTTTACAAGCCTTGAATTTGATCATGCAGATTTTTACAAGGACTTATCTACCTTAAAAGATGCCTTTTCAAAGCTCTTAAAACTCCTTCCTGAGGAAGGAATTCTAGTTTACCATCTCGATGATCCTAATTTGAGGGAGATAATTTCCAAGACAAATCTCCCCTTAAGAAAGCTTACCTATGGAAGGGATAAAAAGGCAGATTATCAATTGATAGAAAGTAAGGGCTATTACCAAGAAGGGGAATTTTCAACCTTTGGAAAAATTAGAGATAAAAAGGGGGCAATTTTTGAAATTAGACTTAGGATACCCGGACTTCACAATCTTTTAAATGCCCTTTCAGTTTTGGCCCTTTGTGAGGAACTTGGCTTTGAGCGAGAGGCTATACTCTCTGCACTTTCCAAGTTCTCTGGGGTTAAAAGAAGGCAGGAGTTAGTATATACCAATGAGAGGTTCGTGATTATTGATGATTTTGCTCATCATCCTACAGCGGTTAAAATTACTCTTGGAGAACTCAAAAAATACATAAGACCAGAGAAAATCCTTCTTTTTTTTGAACCACGTACCAACTCCAGCAAAAGAAAAATCTTTCAAGAGGCCTATATTGAGGCTTTATCAGACGCTGATGTTATCTTTATTAAAAGACCACCTAATCTTGAAAATCTGCCTGAAGCTGAAAGGATTGATCTTAATTATCTTGCTTTAAAATTAAAAGAAAAAGGGAAAAAAGCCTATATTTTTGAAAGAGGCTTCCCCTTGGATAGATTAGAGCTAAATTCTAAGGGAAAAACCCTTGTGGTATTTATGTCAAGTGCATCCATGCAGGAAGAGATTGAAAGACTTATCCAAATTCTCAGTTAAAAGAGAATGCTTAGTATTAAACCTGAACTTATTTGGGAAGATTATCCTTATCCTCTTATTATCTCAAAAAAAGAAAAGGAATTCCACAGGGTAATTTATTATAATAAATGTTTTTCTCAAACCTTTTCAAACTTAGAAATTATTCCTGAAAAAAGCCTTCTTGAGGACTTTTTTGGTCCCCTCTTTGAAGAAGTAGGACTCAGTTCGTTTCAATTTATGGCTACTCCCTTTTACCTTTTAACTCTACCCCTTGAAATTCCCTATAAACTTCACCTTTTTATTGAGGAGAAAATTTGGCTCCAATTTCCCCAGTGGTTTCACACAGAGCGGCTTGCAAGCCTTGGTAAACTCGCAGGAGAAATTTCTCACGAACTCAATAATCCTTTAGGAGGAATTCTTCTTTATGCCGACATGTTAAAGGAGGAACTTCCTCCAAATCCAAGGTGGCATGAGCTTTTGGACAAGATTATAAATCTTGCCAGAAGATGTAAGATTATTGCAAGAGCGCTTCTTGATTTTGGAAGGCCTGAAAGGGGAAAAAAGGAGTGGGTAAATCTCAATGAAATTATTTTAAAAATTTATGACTTAATAGCTGCTTATCAAATTTTTAAAAGGATTAAATTTATATTCAACCTTGATTCTAACCTTCCTAAATATTATGCTAATCCCACCCAGATGGAACAAGTTTTTTTAAATCTTTTTACTAATGCTGCTGAGGCTATGAAAGGAGAAGGAACTATCATAGTTGAAACCAAGGCAAGAGATGATAGAATTGTTATTAGAGTAAAAGATACTGGGCCAGGTATTCCAAAAGAAATTTTACCTTATATTTTTGATCCTTTTTTTACTACTAAAAAATCAGGAAAGGGCATAGGACTTGGATTGTCTATATGCCATAGCATCATAAAAAGACATGGAGGCCAAATAAAAGTTGATATGCCAAGTGAGGGTGGTGCTCTTTTTGAAATAACCTTACCGCTTGCAACCAGGGAGGCACTTAGAGAAGATGTCTTTTAAAGCCAAAATTCTTATTATAGATGACGAGATTTCTATAAGAGAGAGCCTCTTTCAGTATTTTACTAAAGAGGGTTATGAAGTTGATCTTGCTCCTGATGGAAAAACCGCAAAAGAGCTTTTTTCTAAGTACGAATATGATGTGGCCTTTTTAGATCTTAAGCTTCCCGATATTCACGGCCTTGACCTTCTTAAAGAGCTTATGGAAAATGTTATGGAAACTCAAATTATCGTAATTTCAGCCTATGGAAACATTGAGACCGCAGTGGCTGCCATTAAAGCAGGAGCCTTTGATTTTCTTGAAAAACCCTTTTCCATTTATGAAGCTAAACTTGCTTTGGAAAAAGCCTTAGAAAAGAAAAGGCTAACTCTTGAGAATATTTATCTCAAACTCAGTCTATCAGAAAAAGATGAAAAAACGCCTTTTATTGGAAGAAGCAAGGCCATAAAGGATCTTCTGGAAAAGGTAAAAATTATTGGACAGACGGATTCCACTATTTTAATAACTGGAGAGTCAGGTACAGGGAAGGGCCTTCTTGCTAAAAAGATCCATGAAGTTGATAGGCTTTATCCTGGGCCTATGGTTTGTGTAGATTGTAGTTGTATCGTGCCAACCCTCTTTGAAAGTGAACTCTTTGGCCATGTAAAAGGGGCATTTACAGGCGCCAATAATTCCAAAATTGGGAAAATTGAACTTGCCCAAGGAGGAATGCTCTTTCTTGATGAAATAGGAAACATTCCTCTCGATCTTCAAGCTAAATTATTAAAAGTAGTTGAAGAAAAGGAATTTTCTCCAGTTGGCAGTCTAAAGGTTATAAAAGCAAGAGTAAGAATCGTAGCAGCAACCAATAAAAACCTTAAAGAAGAAGTCAAAAAAGGAACCTTTAGAGAAGATCTTTATTATCGTTTAAATGTGGTACATCTTCATATTCCCCCTCTCAGAGAGAGAAAAGAGGATATTCCCTTATTGGTTGAATATTTTCTCAAATATTTTTGTGAAAAATATAAATATCCTCTGAAGAAAATGAGCCCAGAGGTCATAAAATACTTTTTTGATTATTCTTGGCCTGGAAATGTAAGAGAACTGAAACATTTAATTGAAAGATTAGTGATTTTTAGCAAAAATGAGGAAATTACTGAAAAGGATTTGTATTTTGCTGGCTTTGAAAAACCAGAGGAAATACTCCCTGCTGAAAATACCCTTTTAAAGGAAGTTCTATCTCCTGAAAACGAAATTTTACCCCTTGAAGAAATTGAAAAGAAATATATACTCAAAGTATTAGATCAGTTAAAGTGGAATAGAAGCCTTGCAGCAAGACTTCTTGGTATTGATAGAAAAACTCTAAGAGATAAATTAAAAAAATGGGGAAAGGCCTAAGAGCTGGCCCTTCATGAACGTTCTTTTAGTATATCCAGCCTATCCCAATACTTTCTGGAGCTTTAAATACGCTTTAAAATTAATTAACAAAAAGGCCTCTCATCCACCTCTTGGGATTTTAACTATTGCTAGTCTTTTACCTAAGGATTGGCAGCTTAGGGTGCTGGATCTTAATACAACCTCCTTAAGAGAGGAGGACCTAAAATGGGCTGATTATGTATTTGTCAGTGCTATGTATGTTCAGAGAGAGTCAGCTACAGAGGTTATCAAAAAAGCTAAATCTTTGGGAAAAAGGGTGGTTGCAGGTGGGCCCTTATTTACCTCTTTTTATGAGGATTTTGTAGAGGAAGTGGATCATCTTGTTCTTAATGAAGGAGAAATCACTCTTCCCCAATTTTTAAAGGATTTAGAAAGGAACACTCCTAAAAAAATTTATCGTGCAGATGGCCAATATGCAGATCTAACCAAAAGTCCCATACCATCTTATCATCTCATCAAATTATCTCACTATACCAGTATGTGTGTTCAATATTCCCGAGGTTGTCCTTTTAATTGTGAATTCTGTGATGTTACCAATCTTTTTGGGCATGCTATTAGAACAAAAAAAGTAGAACAGATTATAGCTGAATTGGAAAACCTGTATAGACTTGGCTGGAGAGGCTCTGTTTTTTTTGTGGACGATAATTTTATTGGTGGTAAGAAAAAGGTGAAAGAAGAACTTCTCCCTGCCCTAATAAAGTGGCAAGAAAAACATAAATATCCCTATTATTTTTACACTCAGGTATCCATTAATCTTTCTGACGATGACGAATTAATAGATCTTATGGTCAAAGCTGGCTTTACTTCCGTATTTATTGGTATTGAAACTCCCCATGAAGAAAGTCTGGCAGAGGCTAAGAAAGTACAGAATTTGAAAAGAAATCTCGTAGAAAACATAAGAAAAATTCAAAAGAAGGGCCTTGAAGTAATGGGTGGTTTTATCCTTGGCTTTGACAGTGACCCTCCTGAAATCTTTGACAAATTGGTTAGTTTTATTAGAGAGACTCGTATTGTTATTTCTATGGTAGGACTCTTGAATGCCCCTCCAGGAACCAAGCTTTATAAAAGATTAAAAGCTGAAGGAAGAGTAAAGCCCTTTTTAACAGGTGATAACACCGATCTTAATACCAACATTATCCCCAAAATGGGTTATGAAAACCTTATTAATGGATACAAAAAAGTTATAAGAGAGCTATATAATAGCAGATCCTACTATCAAAGATTGCTTGATTTCATAGAAGATTTCGAAAGAAGAAATAAATTTAAGCTCGATTTAAATTATTTTAAAGTTCATTTTGGTTATCTTTTTGGATTGCCTAAGATATTTCTAAAATTTGGCCTCTTTGAAAAAGAAAAAAATTATTTTTTTAAAGTCCTTTTTAAATGTTTATTTAAAAAACCTGAATTATTCTCGATAGTTTTAGCTCAAATAGTCAGCGGTTATCATTTTAGACAGATCTTTAGATCAGCCTTTGAGAATCCATCTAATTAGTTAATTTTTTCACTACATCTCTTAAAAAATTTCACTATAGTTATTTTATATTTGTTAGATAAAAATTTTAATGTAAAGGAGGCTTTAAAAGTATGGAACTACAGATTAATCAAGCCATTATTCGTGAGGGTCTAAAAGACCTTGAGGAATACAGTGATGTTGATGTTCTTATAGTTGGAGCAGGGCCATCTGGCTTAACTGCGGCTCGTTATCTTGCTGAAAAGGGCTTCAAAGTTCTTGTTTATGAAAGGCGGCTTTCCTTTGGTGGAGGTATTGGTGGGGGCGGAAATATGATTCCTAAGATTGTGGTTCAAAAGGAGGCTATTCCTATTGTTGAAGACTTTAAAATAAGATATAAAAAAGTAGAAAATGGCTTTTTTACCATTGATCCTGCAGAACTAATTGCTAAACTTGCAGCTTCAGCCCTTGATGCAGGAGCTAAAATAATCCTTGGAGTTAACGTAGATGATGTAATTGTAAGAGATAATCCACCAAGGGTAGTTGGCGTTCTTTGGCATTGGACAGCAATCCAATTATCAGGGCTCCATGTAGATCCCCTCTACACTCATTGTAAAGCCCTGGTTGATGCTACAGGGCATGATGCAGAGGTTGTGGCCATTGCTAGTAGAAAAAATCCTGAACTTGGCATTGAAATAGCAGGAGAACGTTCCAATTGGAGTGAAGTTTCGGAAAAACTTGTAGTAGAGCATACGGGAAAGGTAGCAGAAGGCCTTTATGTTACTGGGATTGCTGTGTGTGCTATTTATGGACTTCCGAGAATGGGTCCAATTTTTGGTGGAATGCTTATGAGCGGGAAAAAACTAGCAGAAATTATAGCGAGGGATTTAAAAGATGCCTCTAAAGGTAAAGGAAAAAGGAAAAAAACTGACTAAATATTCTTGGTGCGGCAAAACCATCTCTGGAGAGCCTATCGCTGTAAAAACCTGTTGTGTCAATAAACCTTGGTATTTTTGCAGTGAGATGTGTTACAAACAATTTACTACCAAATGGGTTAAAAATCAGGATGCCCTCTCTAAGAGAAAAAGCACATTAAGAAAGGGGATGTTTTAGAGTTTTTCTTCCTCTCCTTGGGAGAGATAACTTTTTAGGGTTAGCGCCACTTTTAAATTAAAGCCTGGAAGATTAGAGAGCTTCTCTAAGGGAGCCTCTTTAATTTCATTAAGATTCTTAAAATTTTTAAGAAGAATTTCCTTTCTTTTGGGTCCAATACCTGGAATACCTTCAAGAAAAGAGGCTAAACTTTCTTTTTTGAAGCTCTTTTCAGCAAAAGATAGAGCAAAACGATGGGCCTCAGTCATTATTCTTCCTACTAAGTGATAGACCTCTCTGTATTTTGGTAAAAAAAGAGGATTTTTTCTTCCTGGAAGGAAGACTTTTTCAGGCTCTCTTTTTTCATTTTTGGCAACGCTTCTTAGAGCAACTTTGGTAATTCCAAGCTCTTCTGAGGCTCTAAGAGCTGTCTCTAAATGGCTTTTTCCTCCATCAATTAGGATTAAATCAGGGAGATTATTTTCTTCGAGGCCTCTTCTAAGCCTTCTATAAACAACTTCATATAACATAGAAAGGTCATCCCTCCCCTCACCTTTTATTTTGTAAAGCCTATACCTACTTTTATCAGGCTCTCCTTCAAAAAAGGAGACCACAGCTCCTACTCTGGCTTTTCCATAGTATTGGGATAAATCAATAGCCTCAATTAACCTTGGCTCCTCTTCCAAACGAAAAACCTTCATTACCTCCTCTGCAAGCCCAGCATACCAAGGTTTTTCTCTTCTCTTCTCCGTAAGTATAAAATTTTCAAGATTTTTAAGAGAGAGTCTTCTGAGATTTATAAATTCTATACTCTCTGGAATTAACTCTATTTTTACAGGATGGCCTGAAAGTTCCTCTAAAATCTTTTCGTATTCCTTCTTTTCCTCCCAAAGTTTTGGCACATAGATCTTTTCTGGAATAATTTTACCTTCCAAATAAAATTGAAGAATTATCTCCTTTAAAGCTGAGACCTCTTCAAGAGGCACTTTTATATTAAAAGTTTGATATCCGTAGAGATACCCGTATCTTACAAAAAGCACAATAATATATTCTTTAGTTCCTTCTTTTTTAGCCTCCCATAAATCGAGATCGATAGGTTCACTTAACACAACAGCCTGTTTTTCAAGAATAAGAGACAGGTCTTTTATTCTATCTCTTAAAAAAGCTGCCCTTTCAAACTCAAGATTTTCAGCAAGTCTTTCCATTTCTGCCCGTAATTTCTCAAGGAGATTTTCCCCTCTTCCTTGGAAAAAATCAATAACTCCCTGAACAAGCTTTTCATATTCTTCTTGAGAAACATTTCTTACACAAGGGGCAAGACATTTTTTAATTTGATAATAAATACAAGGGTTTTTTCTTCTTCTCATCTCTGCTAAACTACATTTCCTTAAAGGAAAGGTCTTAGAGAGAAGTTTTAATATCTCTCTTAGTCCCTTGGCTGAGGTAAAAGGCCCAAAGTAAAGGGCCTGATCTCCTTTTTTTCTTCGCCTTACTATCTGAAGAGCTGGATACTCTTCTTTTATAGACAATCTTAAAAGTGGATAATTTTTGTCATCCTTTAGAAGAACATTATATTTGGGTCGATATTTTTTAATAAAATTAGCCTCAAGAAGGAGGGCCTCTTTTTCATTCTGAGTAAGAAAGTATTCCACAAACTCGGCTTGTTCAAGTAAAAGTTGTACTTTAGGAGAAACTTGATCTCCTCTTAGATAACTTGAAAGCCTTGCCCTTAAATTTTTAGCCTTCCCTACATAAAGAACTTCTCCTTTTTTGCCTTTAAAAAGATAAACTCCTGCTTGTTGTGGTATCTCGGAAAGATTTATTTTTAACATAGTGGTTAAAAATTTAAATCATTTAATCAAAAATTCAAAAGAATTCTAAGGTATAACTTTCTAAAAGATGTATATTTTCTCAAATTTATTAATTTTTGAGCTTGATCTTGTTATACTTTACAGTATATTTATCCCGAACCTCTATGTCGATTTTTAACTTAGACTATTTATTCAAACCCAAAAGGATAGCTCTTTTTTATGATAGTAATTATCCTACTCTCGGTGAGACAATACTCAAAAACTTAATATTTGGGAAATTTAATGGAACGGTTTTTTTAATTTCCGAAAAGGAAGAAGCTCTTTGGGGCATTCAAAGTTATCCCGATCTCTTTTCTGTCCCCAGAGATATTGATTTAGCCCTTTTTACCACGGACCCTTCAAGCTGGTTAGAAAACCTTGAACAATGTAAAAAGAAAGGAATAAAAGCTGTAGCCCTATATTATCCTGATTTTAAAACTATTACTAAAGATTATGAAAAGATTCTTAAAAAAATCAAAGTTTTTTCCTATCATAATAAAATTAGAATTCTTGGCCCAAATACTTTAGGCTTTATTGTCCCTAAATTAAATTTAAATGCCAGTCTTTATGAGGGAACTCTCCCCAAGGGACACATAGGTTTTATTTCAGATAGTGCCACTTTTGCCTCAGGCATACTTGATTGGGCTGTCGATAAGAATGTGGGGTTTAGTTTTTTTGTATCTGTGGGAGAAAAAGTTGATATAGATATAGAAGATATGATTGAGTATCTTGGTTATGATCCTGGAACTCAGGCCATAGTTATCTATCTTGAGTCTCTTGAGAGTGGAAGAAAATTTATGAGAGCAGCTAGAGGTTTTGCAAAGACAAAGCCTATTATAGTGCTCAAAGGAGGATTTCCTATTGAGGAAATATCTGCCTGTTTTACCATCCTTGATGAACTTGTAAAGGAAGATAAGGTATATTCCTCTGCTTTTAGAAGAGCCGGCGTCCTTGAAGTAAAAGAGGTTTTGGATCTCTTTAATCTAGCAGAAATTCTTGAAAAACTTCCCAAACCTAAAGGTTCACGCTTAGCTATTGTTACCAATTCTGGTGGTTTCTCTCACTTAGCTCTTAAGACTTTAAAAAATTTAGGTGGTAAACCAGCTGAATTAAGCCCTGAAACTAAGGAAAAGTTAAAGGACCTCTTAGGTATTGAAGAAGATAATTTATCTAATCCGATAGATCTTCTCTCAACAGCGCAACCAGAAAAATATAAAAAAGTCTTACAAATCCTATTAAACGCAGCAGAAATTGACGGTATACTTATAATCTATTCACCTCAATATACTCCCTCTTCAGAAGATATTGCCCTCTCAATAGTCTCAGCTTACAAGGCATCTAAATCGAAAAAACCCTTATTAATTAACTTTGTTGGAGCAGAAAAAATTCGAGAGGCTATAAAACATTTTAAAGAAGTTGGGCTTCCTGTTTTTCAAACTCCAGAGGCGGCTATCAAAAGTTTTATTTATCTTTATCAATACCAGAGAAATCTTGACCTACTTTTTGAAACCCCAAGTATAATCCTTGAAGACTTTAAACCGGACAAAGAAAAAGTCTTAAAAATGATTGATAGGGCACTTAATAATGGAAGAATGATTTTAACCTTTTCAGAAACCATGGAGGTCCTAAAGGCTTATGAAATTCCCGTTCCTCAATTTAAAATTGCTTCAAGTTTAGAAGTCCTTGCTGAAAAGGCAAAAGAGCTTGGCTATCCTCTAACTATAGCTTTAGAAACTCAATTTTCATTATCTGAATTAAACCCTTTGGTTGAACAAACCTTTCAAGGAATCTTTGATGAAGATTCATTAATAGGAGAGGCTAAAAAAATTTATGAAAGACTTAAAGCATTTCCCTATATAACAAAAGAGCTAGTTCTTCAAGAATATATTTTTAATTCTGGTAAAATTCCCCTTTTAATTGGAACAAAGAGGAACAAGGTTTTTGGAAACGTTATAGTTTTTGGACTTGGAGAAAACCTTGGAAAGCTTGGATTGGATTATTCTATAGGGCTTCCTCCTTTAAATCAAATTCTTGCCAAAAGGCTTCTTGAAGAAACCTCTATTTATGAATTAATCTACCTTCTTGGATATCCTATTCATCTTTTGGAAGAACTTTTAGTAAAATTCTCCCATCTTATAATTGATTTTCCTGAGATTGAGGAAATTGTTTTAAATCCTATTTTATACTATCGTGATAAATTTTATTGTGTAAGGGGTACAATTATTCTTGGCGAAAAAGTCTTTGATCTAAAAAAAGAAGGAATTTATTGTCCTTTTCATCTTTCCATATGCCCCTACCCAAACTATCTTGTCTCAGAAGAGATTCTTAAAGATGGGACGAAAGTTATTATTAGACCAATCAAACCCGAGGATGAACCCCTTTTAATGGAACTTTTTAAAAATCTCTCAGAAAAATCAGCTTTATTAAGGTTTCAACAGCCTAATAGGCCATTAAGTAAAAGTGATTTAATCAGATTTTGTCATATCGACTATGATCAAGAGATGACTCTTGTGGTGTTAATAAAAGAGAATAATACCCAAAAAATAATTGGAGCAGCCCATTTAATGAAAACTTATGAAGATAAAGCGGAACTCTCTATTGAAATCATTGACCAATACCAAGGTAAAGGCTTGGGAACACTCCTTGTAGGTAAATTACTAGATTTTGCTAAAAATTATGGATATAAAAAGATTTGGATGGAAATCAAAAAAGAAAATTTCCCAATGATCAAACTTGCCCTCAAATATGGTTTTGATATTCTTACAGAAGAAGAGGGAAGTCTCTTTGTGGAGAAAATCCTTCAAAATTGAAATCTACTATAAAGTCATTAAAATAAAGGCAAATTATGACAATTCTTGCCCTGGAAATAAAAGATTTAAGAAAAAATTATGGTGATCGTAAGGCGTTAAAGGGCATATCTTTCCAAATCTTTAAAGGTGAGCTTTTTTCCCTTTTAGGTCCAAATGGAGCAGGTAAAACTACAACTCTAAGAATTATCTCAGGGCTTACTACTCCCACCTCAGGAAACATTTATATCTTTGGAAAAGATCTTTTTGAAGATGAGCTTTGGGCTAAGAGAAGAATCGGACTTGTGCCTCAACAAATCAATTTAGATCTCGAACTCACTGTGGAAGAAAATCTTTTTATCCATGGACTTCTTTTTAAAATGTCTTTAAAGGAGATCAAAGAAAAAATAGAAGAACTCCTTGAAATGGCAGATCTTTCTGAGAGAAGGAAATCTAAAGTTAAGGAACTATCAGGAGGTCTTAGAAGGCGTCTTCTTATCGTCAGAGCCCTTATGCACTCTCCAGAGCTTCTACTTCTTGATGAACCAACCGTTGGTCTTGATCCACATATCAGAAGAAAGATCTGGAGCTTTATTAAAAGTATTCAAGCTAAGGGAACTACTATTTTACTCACCACCCATTATATGGAAGAAGCTGAAACTCTTTCAGACCGAGTAGCCTTCATAAATAAGGGAGAAATTGTGGCTATTGATACCCCTTCTAATTTTATCAAAAAACTGGGAAACTATGCTATAGATATCTTTACGGATAACGGAATTAACACTCAATTCTTTCAAACTAAAGAGGAGGCTGAAGAGACTTTCTTAAAGTTATCCCAAAAATATAACTATGTTAGCTTTAGAAAAATCACCTTAGAAGATGTTTTCATCAAACTTACTGGTGAAAGGGTATGAAAGGTTTTTTGGCCGTTTATTTAAGGGAATTACTACTTTTAAGAAAGCGCCTTCTTAAATTAGTATTATCTTTTTCAGTTAATCCCTTCCTCTATATTTTAGCCTTTGGTATTGGGCTTGGGAAACACTTAAGTATTATGGGAAGACCTTATCTTGAATTTCTAATTCCAGGCCTTATTTCTGCAAGTAGTATGCTTCAGGCCTTTGCTATAAATGTAGAAATTAACGTAGCAAGATTTTATCTAAAGGTCTTTGAAGAATTTCAAAGTGCTCCCCTATCCTCCATAAGCTATGCCTTAGGAGAAATTTTAGCAGGAGTTACTAGGGCCTTTTTATCTGTTTTCATAATAATCATTTTTGCCTATTTCTTTGGTGGAGTAAATCTTCATTTTAATGGGATATTCTTTTTTATAGTCTTTCTTAATGCCTTTATTTTTGCCTCCCTTGGCCTTGCCTCAGCTATGACAATTAAGGCTCATGGTGATCAAACCTTAATTACCAATTTTATAATCACTCCTATGATGTTTCTCGGAGGAACCTTTTTTCCAGTGGAGAATCTTCCCCCTCTTATCAAACCCATAATAGAGATTTTACCTTTAACTTTGGTTTCAAAAACTCTCAGAGCTATTTCCTGGGGGCAATTTTTTTCTTTAAAAGATATTTTTATATTAAGTCTTATAGCTATTTTTTGTTTTATGGTCTCTGTTTTAACTATTAAACAAGCTAAGGAGGACTAAATTGCCTCCTCATATACATACCGAGTCCAAAGCTTTGAAACTAACAGGTTTGAGTTTAATAATAAGTCTATTAATTTTTGGCTTTAAATTTCTCGCTTATTATTTAACAGGCTCTGTAGCTATTTATTCAGATAGTTTAGAATCAATTATAAATATCTTCTCAGCCCTTTTAGCCTTTATAGGGACCCGTCTCTCTTTTAAACCCTCTGATCTTGATCATCCTTATGGTCATACTAAAGTGGAATATTTAATATCTATCTTAGAAGCCCTCTTTATTCTAATAGCCTCTTTCTCCATTATTTGGGAAGCTTATCAGAAATTTTTTTCTCCCTCTGAGATTAAATCCCTAGAAAAAGGTCTTTTTCTTATTTTATTAGCTTCTTTACTAAATGGATTACTTTCTTATAAAATTTACAGACAAGGAAAAAAAGAGGCCTCCCCTATCCTTATCAGTCACGCAGCCCATCTCTTTACAGATGTTATAACCACTGCTGGAATCATATTGGGAATTATTCTAGCCAAAATTTTGAATTTTTGGTATTTAGACCCTATATTAGCTCTTTTAGTAGGCTTAAATATATCCTACATGGGATATAAAATTCTTAAAGAAGCCGTTAATTCTTTACTTGATGTCAGCCTTAGCAAAGAAAAGACTCAAAGTATTCATAATATAATTCAAGCTACCATTTCTGGAAGTAAAATTCCTCAAGCAGATTATCATGCCTTTAAAAGTAGAAAGGCTGGAAGAAGTAGTTTTGTAGAGTTCCACCTAACTGTTCCTGGAGA
>ERZ1669248.677-NODE-677-length-15298-cov-17.464344_pt1 | contig 15298 bp, 16 predicted proteins | sample MGYA00579296_ERZ1669248 | MGnify/ENA primary metagenome ERZ1669248 (study PRJEB41166, sample SAMN08046057) | hot springs metagenome | biome: hot spring; feature: neutral hot spring; material: thermophilic sediment; isolation source: thermophilic sediment from...
TGGCTCGGCAAAAGCCTCGCCCTCTCAGAGGCTGATTTCACTGGTGGAAAAGCCGTTCAGAAAGGCTTTTAGAACATACTCGCGTTTCATTTACGGCTACATGCTGTTGCGGTATTGAGGCTCGTCGGAAGGTTTTGCTCCCAAGTTGATTGGTGTCAACCGAAATTTAGGCTTGTTCGGTGTGACAGCGTTACACTTTTGGTGCGGTGATGGATGATGGCGAGGTTGAACGAGCATGAGGCTGTGTTGGTGGTCATTGATGTGCAGGAAAGGTTCATGCCCGTTTTGTTTGAAGCGAAGCGCCTTGTTGAAGCCTGCAAATTGTTAATCAGCGGTGCAAAGATTTTGGGCTTGCCCATTCTGGTCACTGAGCAACTCCCAGAAAAACTCGGTCAAACATTTCAGGAACTGCGAGAGGTGCTCGGCGATGACTACCGACCTATTGTCAAGGCTGAATTCAGTGCGTTCGCCAATGAAACCTTCCGCCGAACCCTCGCATCAACTGGGAGAACTCAGTTGATTGTTTGCGGAATTGAAGCCCATGTTTGCATCCGACAAACTGTTTTGGATGCAATAGACCTCGGCTATGATGTGTTCGTAGCGGAGGACGCAATATCCGCCCGCTACGAGTTCCTTTGGAAATCAGGGGTTCAAAGTTGTGTTGAGGCAGGTGCGAGGCGAGTGAATGCGGAGGCTGTCTTGTTTGAATTGGTGAAGACAGCAGAGCACGCTCGGTTTCGCGAGGTTCAAGCAATTGTCAAGGAATTTGCACCGAAAATTTACGGGGATAGGTGAAGGAAGTGAACGAGATGGTTGCTCCCGCCCCTGAAGCAATGGCAGTTGACGGCAAAGTGCCCAGAGAAATTTGGGCGATTGAAACGGAAGGGCAGTTGGCAGAGGCGGTTTTCAGGGCTAAAAAGGATTCGCTCGCCCTCATCCCGTTAGGCAACGGCACCAAACGCCACATTGGGTTTCCGCCCTCTCGTTACGATGTAGCGTTGTGGCTGCGTCCTATGAGCGGCATTGTAGAATATTCGCCCGATGATTTGGTTGTCGTTGTCCGGGCTGGGACAACTTTAGCGGAATTGCAGCAAGTTCTCGCCGAACGAGGACAATTTTTGCCCATTGACCCGCCTTTCCCTGACAAGGCAACCATCGGCGGCATCATAGCAACTGCGTCGGCAGGACCGTCCAGGTGTCTTTACGGTGCGCTTCGGGAACATTTGCTTGGTGTCAAGGTCGTGCAACCTGATGGAACTGTCACGAGATTTGGCGGAAAGGTCGTCAAGAATGTTGCTGGCTACGACATGACGAAACTTTATGTTGGCTCATTTGGGACATTGGGCGTCATCTCGGAAGCAGCCCTCAAAGTGCGACCGTTGCCCGAACACAAAGCGACTTTGGCTCTCTGGAGCGATAACCTTGACAATGTTGAAGTCTTTCTGGAGCAACTGGTGCTGAGTGATGTCTCACCCTCTTTCGCAGAATTGCTTAACGAAGCGATGGTGGAGCGAGCAGGATTGCGAGAAATTTTTGACCTTGAAGCGCCGTATTGCCTCCTGTTGGGCTTTGACGGTTTTCGTGAAGAAGTGGACTGGTGGCTGAATGAGTCAAAGCGGCTTGCTTCCCAATCGGGAATGCTCATTGGGTCAACTTTTGAAGGGGACTTGGATTCAGCCGTTAGGACGAAGGTCAGGGATGCGCATGCTGGAGTGGACGCAAATTTGGTGCTTAAGTTCATGCTGCCCTCTTCCGAAGTTTGCCACTTCGCAAGGGACGCCCAACAAGCCTTCAACAAGGCTATCGGCGTCATCGCCCATAGCCTGAACGGGATTTTGAGGTTGGTGGTGTTTGGGGAATTTGAGGAAGCCTTGGTGGAAGTCGTTCATGACCTCCTTGAAAGGGCAGTCCAGAAAGGTGGGAATTTGGTCGTTGAAAAGGCACCTTGCGAATTGAAGCCTAAACTTCCCGTTTGGGGCAAACCGAACAACTCGTGGCTGCTCATGAAACGAGTGAAAGAGATTTTTGACCCGCACGACATCTTTTCCCCAGGGCGAATGTTTTGAGTGGCAGGAATTCGTGGCGAAAAAACAAAACAAAAGGAGCGCTTGAGCGTTTAAACCCGATACTGCAAAGGTGGTGAACGCAATGGCGATAACGGCTGAAAGCAGAAGTCCTGCTTTAAGCCTTGACGATGAGACTTTTGAGTTGCTTATGGATTGCATCCACTGCGGCTTTTGTCTGACTGTTTGCCCGACTTTCGTCTTGACGGGCGACGAGACGGATTCGCCGCGAGGTCGGCTTTACTATATGAGGCTGCTCGCTGAGGGCAGAATTGACCCAAACGAATCAGTTCTCACACACCTTGACCGTTGTTTGGAATGTCGGGCTTGTGAAACCGCTTGCCCTTCGGGCGTGAAATACGGCTTCCTGATGGAGTTAGCGCGCTCTCAACTTGCCAAGCAAGGTAAAGGACCGACGAGAAAGTCCGCTCTGCATGAGTTTCTGCTCAAGCACATCCTGCCCTATCCCGGTAGGCTGGAGTTGTTGATGCTTCCCCTGCGAATTGCGCAATCGCTTAAAGTCACTGAACTGCTCAATTTCATTCCACTGCTTGCCCGGGCGGCGAATATGGTTCCGCCTTTGCCTTCAAAATCTTTGAGCCGCTTGCCTGAGTTCTTCCGTCCCAAAAATGAGAGGAAATTACGGGTCGGCTTGATAACTGGCTGTGTCAACAGTGTCGTGCTGAGCAGGGCGAATTGGGCGGCAGCGGAAGTCTTGGCTGCATCAGGTTGCGAAGTTGTTGTCCCTCAAAATCAAGGCTGTTGCGGTTCCTTGCCTTTGCACATGGGTCATTACGATGAGGCTAAGAAACTCGCTCGCCAACTCGTCTTGACTTTCGCCTGTTATGAGCCTTTGGATGCCATCGTCGTAACTGCTGCTGGGTGCGGTGCAACCATGAAGGATTACGGTCATTTGCTGGCTGATGAACCAGACATTGCTGAATTGGCAAAGAAGTTCGCAGCAAAGGTCAAAGACTTTTGCGAGTTCCTTGACGAAGTTGGTCTTCCCTCGCCCCTAAGACCGTTGAACTGGCGCGTCACTTACCATGACCCATGCCACCTTGCTCACGGTCAAAACATCCGTGAGCAACCGAGAAGATTAATTCGTCAAGTGCCCGAGGTTGAGTTTGTGGAGTTGCCTGAGGCGGATTGGTGCTGTGGCGGTGGCGGCGCTTACAGTTTGCTCCAGCCAGAATTTTCCGACGCAGTTTTGGACAGGAAAATTGCCAACATTAAAGCGACGGGCGCTGATGTGGTCGTGACCGCAAATGTCGTCTGCATAATGCAAATCTGGTATGGCATCAAAAAGCACCGACTCAACACCCGCTTAATGCACATTGCTGAGTTTCTAAGGGCTGCACTGCCACATTAGCATCTCACAGGAAAGAGAGGCGCATTGCAATGCCGACGAACGGAATGGTCTTGCTCGTTCGCCCCGACATCATTTCTCCTTTGGACGGCTGGTCATGGTATGGAGCGCATCAGTTAATGGAGATTGCGGGCATCCCCTTTCACGAGAGAGTTGAGGACTGGGCAAGTGTGGATGTCATTGTCGTCCCGAACTCAAGCAAACCAAATCGGTCGCTGGAAATTGTTCAAAGAGCCTTGAAGTCTGGGAAATTCGTCGTTGCTGGGTGCGATGTTGCCCTCTCTTTGCTTCAAGCCAACATAGACATCGGTGCCGCCCCGGTCACACCCATTCCTTTGCCGCCAACGGAGCCGAGCGATTTATTGCCGATGCGAACATACGCTCTCCTTCCTTCTGGGTTTGTGGAGACGACTTTACCGCTTTTGGGCGAGCCGCTGCTTTTCACCCCGTCAAAGCCACCTTTGGGGGCAGTGAAAACCCTTGACGGTCGCCAAGGGGCATTGGCTTGGGTTCAACAGGTGGATGATGGGGTTTTGATTGTTCTGGGCGGGCGAATTTTTGAGACCTGTGGCTTGCTTCTCTCAAGGTTCTCTTGGTTCTCCAACCCTTTCCGCCGTGATAGTTTCCTGCATCAAGTTGACCCGATTTGGGATGAGCAACTGAAACCTTGGCATCGCTTTCCGGTCGTCAGTTTTTACGCTCGCTTTTTCGCTTGGCTTTTGAGCGTTGTTCTTTGGGAACATGGCAAACTCCTTCCACTTCGTTGGTGCTTGCCCCACCAAGATGAGTTGCCTTTTCGGATGGCATTGACAGTGTTGCACGATGTTGAAATCGTCTACGATGACCCCGTCTGGAAGCGCCCTGATAATCCGAATTACTGCTTTGCGCAATGGCTTGAGTTGGAAGAGAGGTTGAACATGAAACCTGCGTTCTTCTTCCTTTCGCCGGTTACTGCCCTGCCACCACATTGGCGGCTCAATTACGATATCACGGACGAACCCGTTTTAGCGGCGTTTGACTTAATTGAGGAGAGGGGAGGGGAAATCGGCTTGTTGAGCATTGCCCATGCCAGTGAGAGCGCATTGGCAATGGAGAGGGAAAGGTTGGAGGATTTGGGCGGAGTTTTCCTTTGGGGGGTTAGAAGTTACAGGTTCGGGAACACTCCCGCCTCGGTTCGGCATAAATCCGCCGTCGGGTTCGCATACGACTCAAGTTGGTTTGCCGGTCAAAACGAACCTTCGTTCCTAACCGGTTGTGCTCATCCGTTCCGTCCCTTAGACCCAGAGCGTTGGCAAGTTCTGCCTCTAATTGAGTTGAGCGCTGTTTTGGACGACCGAATTCTGTTTGGTGATTTGGCGGGAAAGCACCAAAATGGCGATTCAACCCACTCTGGAATTCATTTCTGCGAAGCGATTTACGCCCTCAACGGGGTCGCATGCTTGAGTTGGCAACAGCACACTTTCAACCAGCGGGCAAAATCCTTTGAGCAATTTGTCATCCATTGTCGGCAATTGTCGGAAGGTTCAATTTGGTGTCCTTCACCGAGGGAGATAGCGGAGTGGTGGACAATCCGAAACGAAGTTGGGGTTTCATCCCGTTCGGTAGGCAAAAGATGGTGGCGAGTTGAAATCCTCCCACCTGAAGACCTTGATGAGGAAGTCTCCTTCGTCTTGGCAATCCCTTCACCGAGAAAAATTCAGGTGCTGAGGGAGAAAACCATCCTGCCAACCCACAAATTCGGAGCGTGGGGCGCTATGGACATCTGGTGCGTGCCCTTGATACTGGAACCGGACGAACGCATTGCCTTGAGCGTCGGGGTTACAATTTGAAGCGGTGAGCGGCAAGCAGGCAAAAGATTGCGGGTAAGAAAGGAATGGACTTTTCCCTGAGTTTGCCATAAAGCCTGAGGTGATGACCGATGCCGCTGCAAATCAGTTTCCGTGAGTTGGAAGGGGGCATTGTCCTTCTGGAACTTAAAGGGAGCATGGACGCAGCAGTCCAGAACGAACTGATTGACGCATTTAGCAAGGCTATCCGTCAAGCAGAGAAAGGGCTTATCGTCTCCCTTGACGGTGTTGACTTTATGGACAGTTCAGGCATAGGCGCTCTCATGAGGGCATGGGGCGACGCAGAGAACAACGGTCTGAAATTTGCCGTCGTTTTGAAGCAGCCGAGGTTGAGGAAACTGCTTGACACTTTAGGGTTGCTTGACACCTTGCCCAACTTCCTCACGGTCAGCGATGCGGTGACTGAATGGAGAACTCAAGAGGAGCGGGAGAAGTGGGAAGTCCAGCCCTTAATGCCTCAAGTGAAAGTGAGCGATAGGGAAGGCGCTCCACCTGTTTTGCCTCCAACAGCAGTGCGTTGGCGAATGGAATTGCAACTTGCATGTGAACCCGAATTGATCGCTGTTGCAAGATTGGCGTGCGCCACATTCGCTTCCCAATTTGGGTTCGGTTTGGACGAACTTGAGGACATCAAGTTGGCTGTCTCAGAAGCATGCACCAATGTCATCCAGCACGCCTACGAGGACAGAGCCGGACAGCAATTCACCGTTTGCTGCTGGGCTGAGGAAGACGCGCTCGTCATTGAGGTCAGGGACTGGGGTCGGGGGCTGCGAGGGGAAATAAAAGGTCGCTTCGGGATGAAAATCATCCAAGCGGTTATGGACATCGTGGAGTTTCACTCCGAGGAAGGTAAAGGCACAATCGTTCGGATGGTCAAAAAGCGGAGAGCCTGACGGAGGCGTCAAGTAATGACGGAGTGGCAACTGAAGCAGATGGAAACTGAGGAACTTTTTCGGCTGTGGCGGAAAACGAAAGACCCGAGGATAAGGGACGAATTGGTCTTTAGGCATTTGGATTTGGCAAAGGCTTTGGCAAGAAGGTTTATGGGGCGAGGCGAACCGTTAGAGGATTTGATTCAAGTCGCCATTTACGGGCTCATCAACGCTATTGACAGATATGACCCAGAGCGGGGGACGAAGTTTGAGACATTTGCCTATCCGACAATTTTGGGCGAGTTGAAGAGGCATTTCCGCGACACCGCTTGGGCAATGCAATTGCCAAGAGGGCTGCAGGAACTCAATCAGAAAGCATACAAGTTGGTTGACATCTTGACGCAGAAACTTGGTCGCCCGCCAACTATGGCTGAATTGGCTCAGGAACTGGGTGTCAGCGAGGAACAGGTCATTGAAGCCCTTGAAGCCGCCAATGCCTACGAGACTTTATCGCTGGAGCAGGAAGTCTTGACGGACGAGGACGATAAACCTCAACAACTTGAGGAGTTGGTCACGGTAATGGAAGACGAAGCGATGGAACGGTGGCAGAAACGGCAATTGCTTGAAGATGCGATGAGGGTTCTGGACGAGCGGGAGCGAAAAATCGTTGAGATGAGATTTTACGAAGACCTGCCACAAACTCAAATTGCCCAAAGGCTTGGGATTTCGCAAATGCATGTCTCGCGTTTGCTTAGAAGGGCGCTTCAAAAAATGAAGGCGTATTTGAAGGGGACAGGTAGGGGGAGTTGAGAAGACATGTCACAACCTCCTCACTTGCCAAGCCCTTGGACGCCTGAGCAAGTTCAATGGCTCAAACGCATAGGTTTTGCCATTCTCGTTTTGCTCACAATTTTCTTCCTCTGGCAAATTCGCAGCATCCTGCCTCTCTTCCTCTTTGGGTTCTTCATCGCTTACTTGCTTGACCCACTGGTTGACAGGCTGGAAGAACGCGGGTTCTCGCGAACAGGTGGCACTGTCGTTGTGTTTTCGGTCTTCTTTTTGGCGGCATTGGGCTTGGGGCTGATACTTGTTCCACCTTTGATTGACCAAGTTTCGTCCCTTATTTCAGCCTTCTTGCCGCCGAAAGGTCGTTACTACTTGCTTGCCGTCCAAGGCATTGAGTTCATTGAGGAAAAGGTGCTGAAAGGCGAAATCCCAGCCTTTTGGGAACAGGCTATCCAACGGGTTCTTGAGCAACTGGGAAATTTCCTGTTGGCGAAGTTGCAAGGTGCTATTTCAACTTTGACGGGTTTGTTCTCACTGGTCATTCTCCCTTTCATCGTCTTCTTCGGGTTGCAAGTCGTTGACCCTCTTCGGGAGAGGATAAGGTGGTGGGTGCCAGCGGAATACCGCGAACCGCTTTCTGAATTGACGAGAGAAGTTGGGCAGTTGGTTGGAAGGTATGTGAGGGGCTACATCGTCCTTTGTTTTGCTGTCGGTGCAGCCGAAACTTTCTTCCTGCTGATTTGCCGATGGCTTTTCGGGATAGACTATGTTTTGGCTGTGGGCATATTTGGGGGTGCAACTTACGCCATCCCTTACTTCGGCGCTCTCTTGACAACATTGATAGGTGGTTTGGTCGCTTACACGACCGCTCAACATCAACAAATTCTGTGTGCAGTCATCGTGGCGATAGGACTTACGGTCATCAATCAAGCCTTTGACTGGCTCATCATGCCGAGGGTGGTGGGAAGGCAGGTTGGTTTGCATCCCTTGACAGTTTTGTTTGCAGTTATGGCTGGGGGAACGATGTTTGGGATTTGGGGGATGCTTCTGGCAGTGCCGATTGCCGGCGCCGTCAAATTGGCACTTCAAATCCTCTTCCCGCGTCATTTCGCTCCGATGACAGAAGAAGCAAACGCTGTTAAAATGACGGCAGGTGATTATGAAAAGCGAGGTGAGGGGCAATGAAAGTCACTCGTCGGACATTGTTGAAACTGACAGGAGGAGCCGCCGCGCTGAGCGGCGCAGGAGTGTTGGGTTGGCAACTTGTGAAGGAACATCAAAAAAGCACAGCAACTGCCGCCGACGGTTTGCTTCAGGTGAAAGTTCAAGGTGTTTACAATGACCCCGTTGGTGCAAAGGTTGTCTTCTTGACACCCGAAAGGGAAGACAAGGTGTTGAGGGTTTGGATAGGAGAGGCTGAGGCGATGGCGATTGTCGCCGCCTTGAACGAAATTCCCTTCCCAAGACCAATGACCCATGACCTGTTGTTCAGCGCCATAAAAGCGTTGGGAGGGAAAGTTGAGCGGGTCATCATAACCGACTTGCGGGACAACACCTTTTACGCAACAATCGTCTTGCGGGACGAGAAAGGCATTAAGGAGTTGGACGCTCGCCCATCAGACAGCATCGCTTTAGCCCTTAGGGCGAAAGCCCCTATCTTCCTCTCGCCCAAAGTTCAAAAGGCGATGGAAGAGTTAACGGACATTCCAACCCCGCTGAAACCAGAAAAGCCAAAACGCCCTCAACGAGGAATTGAAACTTAGCGTCGTCCGTTTTTGTTCACGGAAGTCAGCGAAAGCAAAGGAACAGCGCTAAACCTCAACTGAAGTCGGTGGTGAGAAGGAGTTGTGAGGGAGCGTTTTTTGAAAGCCTGCAGAAAACAGCCAACTGACTGCACTCCGGTCTGGTTCATGAGGCAAGCGGGAAGGTATTTGCCTGAATACCGCAAGTTGCGCGAGAAATATGGCTTTTGGGAACTTTGCAAGAACCCCGAATTGGCAGCGGAAGTCACTTTAATGCCGCTGCGCCGCTTCCCCGTTGACGCCGCAATTATTTTCGCTGATTTGATGACACCGCTTGAAAGTGCTGGCGTGAAGTTTGAACTGCATGAAGGTTTCGGTCCAATCATTGAAAAGCCCATCCGCTCCCAAAAGGATGTTGAAAGTTTGTCTGTCCCAGAAGCCGATGAAATCGCCCCAAAGACTTTAGAGGCAATTCGCATTGTCAAGAAGGAGTTGGACGGAATTCCCCTTATCGGATTTGCAGGTGCTCCGTTCACTCTCGCCAGTTACCTGGTGGAAGGGCGAGGCACAAGGGACTTCGCCTTGACAAAGCAGTTTATGTTCTCTGAGCCAAGAGCGTGGCATCGGCTGATGGAAAAACTAACGACATTGGTCGCCCGTTTCCTAAAAGCGCAAGTGGCAGCAGGTGTTGATGCGTTTCAGGTTTTTGACAGTTGGGTTGGTTGCCTTTCACCCGATGATTACCGCGAGTTTGTGCTCCCTCACATGAAGCGGCTTTTTGAAGAGACTGAAGCGCTTGGCGTCCCAAGAATCCACTTCGGAACGGGAACTGCAGCACTTTTGCCGCTAATGAAAGAGGCAGGTGGAGAAGTCATCGGGCTTGACTGGCGAGTCAACATAGATGAGGCTTGGCGACAACTCAATTTTGAGGTCGCCGTTCAAGGTAACCTTGACCCAGCAACTTTGCTTGGACCCTTTGAAATCGCCCGAGAACGAACCCTTGACATTCTGAAACGAGTTGGTGGTCGTCCCGGACACATCTTCAACTTGGGGCACGGGATTTTACCTCAAACCAACCCTGACAATGTAGCCCGTTTGGTTGATTTGGTGCATTTCGCCTCTCAAAAACCGGCGGAAACGCAAAAGTGGCAAAATTAAAAGGCAATTGCAAAAACGGTTGCAAAAGGTGAAAAGGGAAATGAACCGACGCTCAGTTGTCAGCGAATTGGCAAAAGTTTTGCAGGTCAGCGAAACTGAGGCGGAGCAAATTCTGAGGGCTTTCGCTCAAGTGCTCGGACCAGTTGCTGCGGAGGTTCCGCCTTACTTTGAGCGCTACTTTGAAGCGCAAATCCAATTGGTCTTGCAAAAAATTGCTGATTTGGAGCAACGATTTGATGAACTGCGCCAATCAACTCAACAACAAATTGCCGAGTTGCGACATTACACCGAGCAAAGGCTTGACGCCCTTGAGAGGCGGATTGACCGATTGGAGAAGTGGTTGCTCAGCGTGTTGGTCATGATACTATCGGGCATCTTGGCAATCATCTTCCGCATTTACTTTGGAGGGTGAAGGAATGCTGGCGGAACGGGACGCTGAGCAACTCCTTGAGATGGCAGCGCAGGTGGTGGTGAAACGGGGAATGGAAGTCCCAGCCATTCTGTTTTTGGAAATGCACAAACCGCTGGCGAACTTAATAGGTCACGCTGTCTGGGTGACATTGCCCGTTTGGGCTCTATTTTTCGGTGTAGCGACGACCAATGCGTTAGGCGCGTTGCTCTCTGACCCGGAAAGGATTGAGCGACTCATCCAACGCATTGAAGAGTTGAGCGCTGAGAGGGATGCGAGGGAAGAGGGAGGTGGAAATTAAGTGGAGCATGCGGATTGGACGACAATTTATCCTTACCTTGTTTGGGTCTTGACCGCAATCATCGGGTTGGGAATTGCCTTAGCGTCTGCAGGCAAACAACTGCACATTCGTCGCTTGCCAGCAATTGATGCCATTGAGGAAGCAGTTGGAAGGGCAACTGAAATGGGAAGACCAATGCTGTTTGTGCCAGGGCTCGCTGCTGTAGATGTCCCAACTTTCCAAGCCATCGCCATTGCTGGACATGTGGCTCGCCTTGCTGCTCGCTACCGTAGCAGAATCATCATGCCCGTCACAGACACAGTCATCTTGACAATGGCTGAACAAGTTTTGCGGGAGGCATATGCGGAAGGTGGGGCACCTGATGCTTTTCACCCGGAAGACATCCGTTTCCTTTCAAGCGACCAGTTTGCGTTTGCATCAGGCGTTGTCGGGTTGATGAACCGCGAACGGGTTGCTGCCAACTTTTTCTTCGGGAGTTTCGCTGCGGAGTCACTTATCCTTGCAGAAACAGGGCAGGCTTTGGGGGCAATTCAAATTGCAGGAACTCCCTCCACGCTTCAAATCCCTTTCTTCATCGCCGCTTGCGATTTCACCGTTATTGGGGAGGAGTATTACGCTGTCACTGCATACTTGACCCGTGAGCCGATTTTGCTTGGTAGCGTCTGGGGGCAAGATGTCTGTCGCATACTTTTGGCTTCCATAATCTTTGCCACAACAGTTTCGCAGAAGTTTCTGCCTGAAGCGGTTCTCAAATTCCTGACGAACATAGGGGTGTAGGTGATGTTTGCGCCAATCCAAAACCCGATTTTGAATTGGATATTGGTGGCAGGCGCATTATTGCTCAGCATACTCGTTTTGGTGGTTTTGCACTCGTCACCCCCTTATGTCCGCCGATGGGTTATCGTTGGGCTCACTTTTCTCGTCGGTCTTTATGTCCCCCTTGAGTTTTACATCCCAAGACACAACTTCTTGACAGTTTTTCGTGACCCCTTGGGTGACTTGATGAGGGTGCTTGCTGGTTTCACCATTGGGCTTGGCATCATCAACTTGGTCATAGTTCACGGACAGCACATATTGAGACGCACCCCTAACTTGCCCTTCAGTCTGGCGTTCTTCTTCGGGTTCATAAGCATGACCGTTGTCGGTCTCCTTCACCGCTACAAGCCAGAATTTTTGGCTCAAAAACCAGGTCCTGGGGAACTGGCGTTCTGGTCAGCGGCGAACAAGGTTTTCTTTGAAGGTTTGCTGCTACCTTTAACTTCCACCGTCTTCTCGCTCCTCGCATTTTTCATCGTGAGCGCTGCATACAGGGCTTTTCGCATCAGAACCCTTGAAGCCAGTCTGTTGATGGCAGCAGCCATTATTGTCATGCTGGCAAATGTCCCTGTTGGAACTTGGCTAACTTCTTGGTTGCCGACTGAGGGTTTTCTTAAGTGGCTGCGCCTTGAGAACGCTGCCCTTTGGCTTACTACCCAAATAAACACGCCAGCGATGAGAGGGATTCTTTTCGGAGCAGCAGTGGGTGGATTGGGGGCGGCTCTGAGAATTTGGCTTAGCATTGAAAAGTCTTTCACTTTTGGTGGTCAGTAAGGGGTGAACAAAGCCATGGAGAAACTGGCGCGTTGGATAGTCCAGTTTCAAGCAATAGACAGGCGAATCATCTACCTGGGGGTAGCGATAGCGATCGCTTTTCCTTTCATCGCTCCAATCAAATTGCCCGTCATTCCAACAATGCCTGTCCAGAAATTTTACGAAGCGGTTGAAAAAGTCCCAAAAGGAAAGGTTGTCCTCATCGCTGCCGATTTTGACACGGGCACTGAAGGTGAAAACGGACCGCAAGTCCAAGCGGTTTTGGAACATTTGATGCGCAAGCGCATCCCATTCGTCATCTTGGGAGTGGCAATACAAGGACCTGAATTGGTTCAAAGTTACGCCGAGCGGTTGGCGAGCAAATACGGATATCGGTATGGGATTGACTATGTGAACTTGGGCTATCTGCCGGGCGGGCAGTTGGCTCTTGAAAGGTTCTGTCGCAGCATCTGGCAAACGAAACCTGTGGACTATAAGCAAAGACCGCTGACCGAACTACCGTTGATGAGAAAAGTTCGCACCGCAAAGGATATCGGACTGGTCGCTGAATTCACAGGTTCGTGGCTTTTGCCGTGGTATGTCCAGACCTTCTGGGGACAATTTAAAGTCCCGTTGGCTCAAGGTTGCACTGGCATTATCGGTCCTGAGCAATTCCCTTACTTGGACACAGGTCAATTGTCTGGGCTTATGGTTGGGCTCAAAGGGGCAGCGGAGTATGAAGCGCTCCTGAATGTCAAGCGGGAAGGTTTCCGAAGGATGATGCCCCAATCTTTAGGTCACCTGGTTGCCTTGCTCCTCATCTTCTTGGGCAACTTAGGCATGTGGCTCTCACGGAGGCGAATTCAAAGGAGAGGGCTTTAAGGCAATTCGCTTTCGGGAAAGAGGTGACAGGGGAAGTGTTGCCAGCAATTAGCGAAAACAGTTTCGGCTTGCAATTGCTAATTTACTGGCTCGGCGCTATTTGCACTCTTGGCATCTACACTGTCCTCTACCGAGAAAACCGAATTTACCGCTTGCTGGAGCACTTTTACATCGGTTTGGCTGTTGGGTTCGGTTTGGTGGTAACCATCAACGAGGTGCTTGACAAGGTTTGGTGGAAAGCAATGATGACAGAGCAACCAACCACTGTAGCCTCGTTTGACAAAGCGCCGCCAATCAGGGGCGTGACACTTGACAAAAGTGTCAAGAAGGAAGGCGAAGGTTCATGGAAATGGCAAACAGGGCAGAATCCACTGCTGAAGTTGACAGGGATTCCCACTGAATGGGGAATGCCCAACTACTTGAAACTTTGGCTTTGGCTTGAGAAACCCGTTCCCGATGGGCGTGTAACTCTGCGAATTCATGTTCGCAACCCTGACACCAAAAAAACGGTAGTGATGAGCGAGGAAATTGCGACTGATTTTTCTGGATGGCGTGAATTGTTGTTGCCTTTGAAGCAATTTGAAACGACGGGTAACCCATACCGTTTGTTTGAGAAAGTCGGCAAATATGGGGTTCTGGGAGATGTCGTTGCCGTTGAGTTTGAAGCAAACGAAGCCTTAAGAAAGGGCGATGTCACCGTTCGGTTGGACGATTTTCGCCATTGCATCGGTTATCGTTGGTGGTGGGCATTTGCGCTCGTCATTGGCTTGATGTTCTACACAGTTTTCAGCCCAAGGTTCGCTTGGATGAGCAGAATGGCGCTTAGCCTGATGATGGGTTTCGGCGCTGGTTACGCCTTTAAGGGGTTCATCTTTGATGTCGGACCTCACATCGCCAAGTCCTTCAAGCCGATTTTCGTCGGGCTTGATGCTTGGAAAGTCGGCGTGAACAACGCCATTTTCGTCGCCGTTCTCCTTTGCGTGATGATTTACTTCTTCTTCAGCGTTGAACACCGCCACCCTCTAATCCGTGAGCCGGCAAGGCTGGGGCGTTGGCTTTTGATGATAACCTTCGGCATTGTTTTCGGGAACACAGTAATGGGTCGTTTTTCCCTCTTCATCAGCCGCCTTGACTTTTTGCTCTTGCAAAACCCTGTGGATGTGGGCAAGTGGGCTAAACTCGGATTGGTAGTCGGGTTAGCCTTAGTCCTTTTCGGGGCAGCATTCTTGTCAGTTGAATACGAACGACGACGCCAGCAATCCGCGACGACTTAGGAATTGAGGTGACGGGGGATGGCTTGGCTGTGGTTAATGTTCTCAAAACATTTGCAGGAATTGGACTTTGAGCAATTAGGCAAAGTTGTGTCCGAAATGGGATTTGAAGGCGTTGACTTGACAGTCCGAAATGGAGGTCACATTGAACCTTCAGAGGCAAGGACTAAACTGCCCTTTGCTGCTGAGACCCTTCAAAAGTTCAAACTATGTTTGCCCATGATCACGACCAACTTTGTTGACGCTGCCGAACCGTTTGCTGAAGAGGTTTTCGCTGTCGCTGCCGATTGCGGCGTCAAGTTCATCAAATTGGGCTATTGGCGCTACCGAGATTTCGGTTCTCTGAAGCAATTGATTGAAGTGGCGAAAAGGTCGCTTGAAGGGATTGCAAAGATGGCGGAGCGTTATAGCGTTTGCGCTGTGGTTCACACCCACTCAGGGAACTTTCTGACCGCTTCGCCTTTCGTGTTGGCTGAACTGTTGGAAGGTTTTGACCCTCAATTTGTTGCTGCCTATGTTGACGCTGGGCACATCTTCGTTGAAGGTGGATTAATGGGTTGGCAACAGGGTATGGAAGTGCTTTCGGGAAAAATCCGCGTGGTTGCGTGCAAGGACTACGCTTGGCTCAAAAGGGACGGGAAGTGGGACGCAAAAGTCGTGCCCATCGGCGAAGGGATTGTCCGCTGGCGTGAGTTTTTCTCCTGCTTGAGAAAATTGGGCTTTGACGGACCAATCTCTGTGCACAGTGAATATGAGGGTTGGACGACAGAACAGGTAATCGCTCAAACTCGTAAGGATTTGACCGTTTTGAAGCGTTTCGCTTTGGTAAGCGACGATTCTGGCTGACATCCAATAGCGCTTTCTGCAGCCAGAAGAGAGTGTTCGGAAATTCAGTGCCTAAGGGAGTGCGAACCTTTGGTGAGCCAAAAATCAAGGTTGTAGGGCGCGGTTTTAAACCGCGCCGACAAAATCCGTCGGCACGGCATAAAGCCGTGCCCTACAAAAATTGGGTAAGGTAGCGTTGCCCCT
>ERZ1669248.678-NODE-678-length-15291-cov-15.896495_pt1 | contig 15291 bp, 11 predicted proteins | sample MGYA00579296_ERZ1669248 | MGnify/ENA primary metagenome ERZ1669248 (study PRJEB41166, sample SAMN08046057) | hot springs metagenome | biome: hot spring; feature: neutral hot spring; material: thermophilic sediment; isolation source: thermophilic sediment from...
TTTCATCCGCCCCTACGGTTTGGGTCGTTAATCGTCGTGGACAAGCCCCGACGCTGCATCGTAGCCCACCAATTCGTTGGTGGGCAATCTAATGGGAGGGCGAACCTCCTGGTGAGCCTAAATTCTCCGACCTGCCTACCTGCCCATCTCACGACCTGCCGATATTTTTGGCTCGGCAGGAGCCTCGCCCTCCCTTGCTTTTGGCTCGGCAGGAGCCTCACCCTCCCGACGGCTGATTTCACTCGTGGAAAGCCGCTTAGAAAGGCTTTTTGAACACATTCTAAGTTTGGCAACAGGTTAGTGAGGATGCGCTACAATGTTGAGGACGGGAATTCCTCTCAGTGTGGAGGGAAAAGGAATGAGAGGCAACGAATGGAAGTTGGCAGTGGCGTTTCTGATTGGAGCGGTTTTGAGTTTTCTGGTCGGTATGTATCTGCTCGGACCGCTCTTTTTGGCTCACAGGACGGATGAGGCAGGCAAAGTTACCGAAACCCCTAAACCTGAAACTTTGTCCGCTCCTACCGTCGCTGAGAGCACAATGAACGAGGTTTATCGGCGAGATGTTGATTCCGTCCCAGACCACACCGCCGTCATTGTTGAGCGAGTTCAACGCCCGTTAGGGAGTGAACCTGAAACTTACATCCAACCTCCAGAGGCAGTTACTCCGCCCCCGCAACCGAGGCAGCCCATCCCTCAACCGAGAAGTGAGAGAGCCTCACCACCCCCAGAAAAGCAGGGCGAAATTTCAGAGCCGATTTCCCCACCGACCGCAATTCAACCTCCCCAGCCCCCTGTGTTCAAACCGACGACTCCACCACCGCCAGCCCAAGAGGCTAAGCGAAGTTATCGTGTGAGGGTTGGTGTCTTCACTCAGGAAGAAAATGTCAAGGGCATGCTTGAGACTTTGACGGCTCAAGGTTACCACCCGTATGTTGAAGAGGAAGTCAGCGGAAACCAAAAGCGATACCGCATTTATGTCGGCGCATTTGAAAATCGCGATAGTGCCGAACGGCTAAAGCAAGAACTCACAGAGAAGGGAATCCCAAGCGTGGTTGAAGAGAAGCGGGAGTGATGGCTTTATGGGAGACACAAGCCAATGGTTGACACTCATCCTTTGGTGGGTTTTAATCCTTGTGGTTTTCTGGTGGCTGCTAATCGTCCCTCAGCAGCGTCAAAGGCGTGAGCGAGAGAACTTCCTCAAGTCCCTCAAGCCCGGCGACGAAGTTGCAACCACCGACGGAATATGCGGTCGCATCTTGGGAATTGACGAAAACATGGTGACCTTGAGGATAGCCGACGGGGTTGACATCAGAGTCCTCAAGTCAGGGATAATGCGTCGGCTCACAAAAGAGGAAGCAGCGAAATTGAAGTCAGTGATGCGGAAGGGAGGAGGATGAAAGTTGGCTGAGTTGGAAGTTTCAACCCCTATGCTCACTTCCCTCCCTCTTGTCACCGCTTCTGAAAGCCGCCAATTTGACCAACTCGCCGAACAAGCGGGCTTGCCTTCTCTCGTCCTGATGGAAAACGCTGCACTGAGGGTTGCGGAAGTTTTACAGCAACATTTTGAACTTGACCCGCCAAAGCGAATCGTCATCGTTTGCGGCAAAGGCAACAACGGCGGTGACGGGATGGCTTTGGCTCGTCACCTTCATAACATCGGTTTCCAAGTCCAAGTTTTCCTGCTCGCTGACCCCGACGAACTCAAAGGCGACGCTGCAATCAACTATCGTGCTGCTTTCAACTTCGGTGTTCCCATTCAATCCATCACTTCAAGCGACCAACTTTCGCAACTCATTGAGCCATTGCAAACTGCCGATTTAGTCGTTGATGCTTTGCTCGGAACAGGAATTGCGGGCGAAGTCCGAGGTCTTTACGCCGATGCCATCCCCCTTATCACGCAGAACTCAACACGAATTTTGTCCATTGACATCCCTTCAGGCATCAACAGCGACACGGGCGAAGTTTGCGGCGTCGCGGTGAGAGCCGATGCAACGGTGACGCTCGGTGCAGTCAAACTCGGATTAGTTCTCTTCCCCGGCGCCGACTATGCTGGAGACTTGTTCGTCGGTTCGTTGGGCATCCCTGAACAACTCTTGACAAAGTTGAACATCCGCCGATTTGTCTCAACTTACGAACTCGTCGGCAGAGCCCTGCCGCCTCGTCACCCAAACACTCACAAGGGCGATTACGGTCGGGTGCTGATTGTGGGCGGTGCACCTGGCATGACTGGTGCTGCGATAATGGCGGGTAAGGCTGCGCTTCGGGCTGGTGCTGGGTTGGTGCAAGTTGCTTTGCCTCAAAGTTTAAACATTGCCGTTGAGACAGCCGCTTTGGAAGTGATGAGTTTCCCGCTGCCGGAAACGGAAGCGGGAACAATTGCACCTGAGGCTTTAAACGCTCTCGCCGACCGTTTGAATTGGGCTGATGTGATTGCCGTCGGTTGCGGGATTTCTCGCAACGAACGAACTCAAACTTTCGTGCGTCAGTTGGTCGCGCAAGTTGACAAACCTATGGTCATTGATGCCGACGGGCTGATTGCATTGGCGGGTCACTCGGAAATTCTGCGACGGCGCAAATCGCCAACTATCTTGACACCTCATCCGGGCGAAATGGCAGCATTGATGCAAACGACTGTCGGAGAAGTTCAGAGAGACCGAGTTGGCACAGCATTGAAAGCAGCAAGGGAGTTCAACGCCATCATCGTGCTCAAAGGCGCTCGGACAATCACCGCTGCTCCCGATGAGACGATGCTTGTCAATTTGACGGGCAATGCGGGCATGGCGACAGGAGGCAGCGGCGATGTCTTGACAGGAATAATCGCCGCTCTGCTTGCCCAAACGATTACTCGCCATTCCCAAGTCCCCAATCCCCAGTCCCTAACAGAAGCCGTTGCCGCTTCCGTTTTCCTTCACGGTCTTGCTGGCGACATAGCAAGTTGGGAGAAAGGTGAGGTTGCCTTGATTGCTGGCGACTTACTTGACCACCTGCCGAGAGCCATAAACGAGCCTGAGTTATCACAGCCGTTAACCCTCCGACCCCTCAGCCCCTTTGTCAGGTTCGTCGTCAGAATGCGAAAGTAAAGGTAGCGAACCTGCCCTCCATTGGACGATTTTTGCTACAAACCTTCCATTGCGTCGGTAAGGCTTGCCGACCCCAATCACTTGCCCTTTGCACCATATGAGGAAGTTGCTTTGCAAGGGCAAAACTGTTCCGACTTGGAGGTTTCGCAATTGGTTCATGGTGATTGAAAAGCCTCTCCAACCAAAGCGCAAAGTTAGCCTCAAGGCAGGAGAGAGTGGAGAATTCACCGCTGAAGTTATTGAACTGAGGCGAGTTGGCTTGGAGAGCAGCGCAGACAAACTTTCTGTGGGCAAAATCCACTGGAGCACACCTGTTTCCTCGCCGACTTGCAACCTGTGGGAAACCAACAAAGCACCCCCAGCGCTCTGGAAAGTAAGAGTTTGGTCGCTCAAATCGCCAGTGAAAACTTGAACCAAACGAAGCGACAACTTCAAGTGAGCGTATTGCTGCCAAGCCTCCGCGTAGGCATCTCCGAGTAGCCCTAATATGCGGTTGAGTAACGCCTTTTCCAAAGGAGTCCATTCGTTTCGCTCGGCGGGTGAGACTTTGCCCGGTCCGCCAAGCAATTTGTCAATGAGCGTCAAAGCGAGAGATTGGCTAAGCGACAAAATCCAAATGCTGTTGCCAGTGGTCGTGCTGAAAGCGCCGCTGACACTCCATTGGTGGTCTCTTTGAAGGAAGTTGACGAAGGTGTCTTTCTCCATCCTCGCAGGTGAGAGCCGAACACCTATTCGCATTCGGATGCCAACTTGTTGGCTGAGTAGTTGCTGGTATCGCTCATGGACTTGCTGCAAAACGGCATAAACGGTGCGACCGAGATGCTCTGGGTTGGAAAAGTCATATCTGGCTACGGAGCGGCGAGGTTGAATGATGTGATGGGCAACGAAAACGCTCTTGCCAGTTTCACCCTCACTCCCATTTGGTGATAAGGCAATCGCCAAGTTCAATTCTCCTGCTTCAGTGTTGAGCGGGATGACAAGTTGGGGGAAATCCCGTTCAGAAAGCAAAATCCCGCGCCTCATCAGCAACTCCGGCGGCGAAATGACGCAAATTTTACTTGCCTGCTCAAGGTGCATAGCGGAACGACCGGCTAAGATGTTGGCGATTTCCTGCAAAGCGCTCCGTGCCAATTCGCTCTCTTGCAAAAAGTCGCTTATGGGCAAATTGGTGTTCAGTTCTCCCCCAAGCATCCGCTGAAGTATGTGAAAAGCCGTTCGGTAACTCAATTCCAGCAAAATGATGCCTTTCACAGTCCCATCAACGCTGATAGCGACTGTGATGTCTCCTTCGGTGTAGGCTGACAGACGGAATGAAGGCTTCCCCCGCTCAACCGTCAATTCAGCCATTCCTTCCAACGCTTCCACCGCAGCCCTCAAAATCGGGTTGGCAACTTCAGCATACCATGTCGCTATGTGGCTTAAGTCACCCGCTGTCGGTTGTGCAGTCTGGACTTCTAACACGACCTCACCCCGCTTGTGAAGTTTAGGCTTAACCCAAAGTTGCTTCTTGAATGACCTTGCCCCGAAGTGTCGGAAAGGTTCGGCAAAGAAATCCTTCGCACCCGTTTAAAGTGCGGAAGCCCAAGCATTTACGCCCTTTACAACAAACATTGTAGGCGTGCGGACAACTGTAGGGGCAGGTGAAACCTGCCCGAAAGACTTTTCGGGCGGATTTCATCCGCCCCTACAGTTTAGGGTTAACAGCCACCAACAATCCTTTGAGTAAGGAGCGAACATCCAAATGCGCTCTTTGTCCGAACCCAAAAGTTTTATCGGCAAGGAAAGAGGCGGGTTTTTAGCCGAAGTCCATGTGTCGCTGCAAAATTGAGAGGGGTGAGTGAAGGATGGAGAAGTCAATAGAGCAAAAGTTCACGAGGCGGGAATTTGTTCGTGGGGCAGTGTCAACGGTCATCGCAGCGAGTGCCCATTCCGCCTTTGGCTACCATGTGGCGGAAACGAACACGCTTCCAATCGCTCTTGTCGGTTGCGGCGGGCGTGGAACGGGCGCAGCAGTAAACGCCTTGAGCACAAAGGGACCCACAAAACTTGTGGCGATGGCGGATGTCTTTGAAGACAGGTTGAAAACGAGCCTTGAGAACCTACAACGGATGTTCCCCAAGCAAGTTGATGTCCCACCCGAACGGCGCTTCCTCGGTTTTGACGCTTACCGAAAAGCCATTGACTGTGTTGCCCCAGGTGGTGTCGTCATCCTCGCAACTCCACCTGCCTTTAGACCTTTGCACCTTGAGTATGCGGTCGCAAAAGGTTGCCATGTCTTTGCGGAGAAATCTTTTGCCGTTGATGCGCCAGGTATCCGAAGGGTGCTAAAGGCGGGTGAGGAAGCGAAGAGGAAGAACCTGAAAATCGCAACTGGCTTGCACATGCGCCATTACTTGCCCCTTGAAGAGGCTATCGCTCGCATCCATGACGGCATCATTGGCGAGGTGATAACATGTTGGGCATACCGAATGCACGGTCCTGTTGGGATGCAACCTCGTCGCAAAGGCGAAAGTGAACTCGCCCACCAAATCCGCAACTTCCACTGTTTCACTTGGCTCAACGGCGGTTTCATCGTTGACTGGCTCATCCACAACCTTGATGTATGCTGCTGGGTTAAAGGCGATTGGGTGATTTGGGCTCAAGGGCAAGGCGGAAGGCAGCAGCGCAAAGAACCTGACCAACTCTTTGACCACTACGCAGTTGAATTCAGTTTCCATGACGGAACGAGGCTGTTCGCACAAGGAAGGCACATGATCAACTGTTGGAACTTCTGGGGCTGCATCATTCACGGCACAAAAGGTTCGGCGGTTCTGGGTGAAGGAATCCAACAGCCGAGAATTTACAAAGGCTGGAATCAAGAGCCGAAGGACTTGCTGTGGCAATATGAAGGTCCGCCGTGCGACCCTTACCAGCGCGAAATGGACTTGCTCTTTGAGGCAATCAGGGAAGACAAACCTTACAACGAGATTGAGCGAGGGGCTATGGCGAACATGGTGGGGATAATCGGTCGGATGGCTGCGGAATCTGGGCAAATGATAACTTGGGAGCAAGCGATGAACTCAAACTTGGAATTAGCGCCCAACTTGGAGAACTTGACGATGGATTCAGACCCGCCAGTCAAACCCGATGCCGAGGGCAGATATCCGATAGCGATTCCCGGGTTCACGAAGGTGCTTTGACCTTCGCCAACATGAAACCTTGAGAGAAATTGCGCATCAAAGGCAACTGAAGACAGCAAACTCCATCAAGCAGGTAGGTGAGCGTAAACATGCGCAAGTTCATGTGGGTGTTGCTTCTGTCGTTGACAGGGCTCGCCTTGTCGCAGCCGAAAAGTCGTGAATTTTTGACGGGTGAGGTTTTCCTCAACTTTGACAAAATCCGACAAGGCAGCCAGTTCAAAATTGCGCTTGTGGTGAAAATCAAGGAAGGCTACCACATACAAGCGCCGAAACCTCCAGAGGGTTTCATCGCCACGACTTTGACTATTGAAGCGCCGAAAGGCTTCAGCGTCCTCAGGGTCTGGTATCCACCGACCGAGACCAAAGAGTTGCTCGGTCATAAATTGCCCCTTTACGAGGGCACTCAAATTTTCGCCGCACTTTTGAGGGCGGATAAATCTGTCAAGGTTGGCAGAACGACTTTGACGGTCAAACTTCGCTATCAAGCCTGCGATGACAAAAGTTGCTACCCGCCTCAAACATTGACTTTGACCCTTCCCGTTGAAATCGTCCCACCCAGCGCACCCGTCAAGTCTGTCAACGACGAAATTTTCAAAAAGTTGCCCAAAGACTTGAAAGGCATTCCGAGTGAGGACGAAGGGAAAAAGCAAAGTTTCGTCAGCAGCATCGGTGAAAGGATAGCCAGCACTTTGAAAAGCGGGAGCATTCTTGGTGCGCTCATTCTTGTCTTCGTCGGTGGGTTGCTCATGAATTTGAGCCCTTGCGTCTTCCCGATGATTCCCATCGTGATCGGCTACTTCGGTCAGCAGGCTGAAGGTTTGTTTGTTCGGAGGGTCGCTTTAGGTTTGGCATTTTTGTTGGGCTTGGTAACGATGTATGCTGCTGTTGGCTTGATTGCTGCACTGACCCGTTCAATGTTCGGCTCGTTTCTGCAAAACCCTTGGGTTTTGTTGACAGTTACGGTTGTGCTGCTCGCTTTGGCGTTGAGCATGTTCGGATTGTTTGAGTTCATGACACCTCAATCGGCGGCAAAGGGCTTCCAGAAAGGTGTGGAGTTGGTCAGCGCACCGAAATTCCTGCTTAAACTGTTCGGCGCATTCTTAATGGGCTTGCTCATCGGAGTTGTAGCGGCGCCGTGCGTTGGTCCTGCAGTCGTCGCTCTTTTAGGTGCTGCCCCTTTGCTTGACCCATTGACACTTTTCCTGCTTTTCGTTGTCCTCGCATTAGGGCTCGGTTTGCCTTACTTGCTCCTTGCGATTTTTGTGAGCGCCGCAAAGCGCTTAAGGAGCGGGGCGTGGAATGTCTGGGTCAACCGCTTTTTTGGCGTAATTCTTTTGGCTGCAGCAGTTTACTTCGGCTATCAAACCGCTTACGCCTTCGGTTGGCTCAAAAGCGAGCACCCGTGGCAGCCCTATTCTCATCAAGCCCTTGAGGGGGCGGTTTTGTCAGGCAAACCTGTTGTCATAGATTTCTGGGCTACTTGGTGCCTCGCTTGCAAGGAACTTGAGCACAAGACTTTCAGCGACCCAAGAGTCAAGGAGAAACTCCGCCAGTTCGTCACCCTCCAAGTTGACATGACGACGGTCAAAAACAAAGTCGCCCAAGAAGCCTATCATCGTTTCAGGGTTCGCGGTTTGCCGACAGTCGTTTTCATCGGCAGAGATGGCAAAGAAAGGCGAGACTTAAGGTTGGAAGGATTTGAGCCGCCAGAAAGTTTCCTTAGGCGGCTTGAACGGGTTCTGCAAGATTGAGGGACTGAACTGTCCCTACACTTTTTGGCTCGGATGCTGCTTCCCGTCTTAAAATCGGTCAAGTTTGGCACAACAGGTCAGGAATTTCCTGACAACAGTAAATCTCGGCAACGACAGCATTTTTGTGGCGAGGACTTCTTCCTTATGACCCAGATGAAAGGGGAAGCGAATTGTGGGCAAATCGGATGAAAGAGTTGAGAGGCGTCGCTCAATAGGCGCTCGCATAGCGGAGTGGTGGGGCAAACTTAGGCGCCGCTCATATGAGGCGGAGCCGCAAAGGCGAGTTGCCCTTGTAGGTAGCCCCAATGTCGGCAAAAGCCTCATCTTCAACCGATTGACAGGGATTTATGTCACCGTCTCAAACTACCCAGGCACAACTGTTGAGATTTTTCGGGGGCGAACTTACATTGAAGGTGTGCTTTACGAAATCATTGACACGCCCGGAATGTATTCCCTGCTGCCTGGCTCGGAAGAGGAACGAGTCGCACGAAGGTTGCTAATGGAAGAACGCCCCGATGTCGTTGTTCATGTCGCTGACGCTAAAAACTTGGGGCGAATGTTGCCGCTGACTTTTCAGTTAGTTGAGGCTGGGTTTGAGGTCGTTTTGGCGTTGAACATGATGGATGAGGCGAACAAAGCCGGTTTGAAAATTGACACACAACTTCTTTCCGAAACTTTGTGCATTCCCGTTGTGCCAGTAGTTGCCACCACAGGAAAAGGAATTGCCGAACTGAGGAGGGTAATCCATGCAATTGCCGACAGAGCCGATTCCCATCAGATACGACCAGAAGTTGGAAGACGCAGTCGCTCACATAGTGGAACTCCTGCAGGATGATTACGGGTTGAGCAAACGCTCTGTCGCCCTCTTGTTACTTCAGGGTGACAGAGAAATCTGGGCTTTAGTTGAAGAGCGTGAGGGAAGAGAAACTGCTGAAGACATCCGAAAAATTCTGAGAGAGGTTCAAAGCGGTGGCGAGAGAAGCCCACTTTACCGAATAGCGATGAAAAGGCAAATGATGGGCGAATACATTGCTGAGAGGGTCATTGAACGGGTTGCGGAGAGACCTTTAACCTTTGCCGACAAATTGAACAACCTGCTCATCCATCCGTTCTGGGGCATGATGTTTTTGCTGGCGTTGCTTTACTTCGGCTTTTACCAGTTCGTTGGTGTTTTCGCTGCTGGGACTTTAGTTGAGTTTCTTGAGGACAAAGTTTTCGGCGAATACATAATCCCGCCAATTGAAAAGTTCTTCAACTGGCTCATCCCTTGGGCTTGGCTGAGAGATTTGTTTGTCGGCGATTACGGCGTTTTCACCCTCGGCATCCGCTATGCCATCGCTCTGCTGCTGCCAATCGTCACAGCATTCTTCATCGTCTTCTCCCTCGTTGAAGACAGCGGATACTTTCCGAGGCTGGCTTTGCTCGTTGACAGGTTATTCAAACGGTTTGGGCTTTCAGGCAGGGCTGTCATACCGATGGTTCTCGGTTTCGGTTGCGACACGATGGCAACTTTGGTGACGAGAATTTTGGAGACACGCCGCGAACGGGTAATCGCAACTTTGTTGCTGGCATTGGCTGTCCCTTGCTCCGCTCAATTGGGCGTGATGATGGCTACGGTTTCAAAAGTCAAGGGCGGAATTTTGGTTTGGGCGGTTTTTGTTTTTGCCGTCTTTTTGCTCGTCGGTTATTTGGCAGCGAAACTTTTGCCGGGCGAACAACCCCACTTCTTCATTGAAGTCGTCCCCCTCAGAGTTCCAAGGCTTGACAATGTCCTCGTCAAAACATGGACGAGGCTTCAGTGGTATTTGCTTGAGGTGACGCCGCTTTTCATTCTGGCGAGCGTTTTGATTTGGCTCGGGCAATTAACCCACATTTTTGACCTCGTCATCGCAGCCCTTTCTTACCCAGTCCAATGGGTCGGGCTCCCAAAGGAAATTTCGGTAGTCATCTTGTTCGGTTTCTTCAGGCGAGACTACGGCGCCGCCGGTTTGCTTGACATGGTTGAAAAAGGAACAATAGGCGGCATTGATTTGGTGACGACCGCAATCATATTGACACTTTTCGTCCCATGCATCGCCCAGTTCCTGATAACGGTTCGTGAACACGGTTGGCGTGTCGCTGCAGCAATAGCCGGCTTCATCTTCCCGTTCGCTTTCTTTTGCGGTTTCATCGCAAGGCACTTGCTTTTGTTGCTGAGCCAAATCGGTTTGGTGGGATGACTTTCGGGGAAGTTTCGGCACACTGAAAAAACATGTTCAGCCCACTCACATCCTCGGTTTCTAACGGAGCCTCACTACGGGTTCGTTGACCTTTAGGTCAACTTTTCGCACCAAGTCATGAACGGTCATTCTCAGCCACCTGTCTGCGTCAATGCTGAAGGTGACTTTAAGCCTTGGCGATTTGCCTTTTCCGGGCGGGTCAAGCAAAATTGCCTCGTCGCCTTCGTTGAGGCAGATGCAGAAAGCGTGTTCGCCTTCCGTTTTGGGCACGAAAACTTTGCGACCGTCGGGACGAGTTTCCCACTGAACAGGGCGACCTGCAACTCCACCAACCTCGCAAATTTGCAAGTTGACGAAAGTTTGACCATCTTGAGAGGGAGCATAGTATCTGGTCGCGAAATCTGACGGCGTCGGGTAACGAGTCCCACGAGGAATGAGCAACTCATACTCAACGACATTTTCGTTTTCGCCCACGACCCTTACGGCATAGTCGTGGTAAATGATGTCGTCAACGGGAGCGCCTGCGGCGAACAAGCAAGCGCCACGAACGACGCTTTCAAACGGCGCCCACTCGCGAATTTTTTCTCGCCCGAAAATTTCGGCAAGTAAATTGCGGATTTCGGGCAAAAGGGTTGAGCCACCCTCCAAAACCACTTCGTCAATGCCTTTGACATCAACTTTGTGCACATCCCAAAGTTCAGCCAAAAGTCGCCCTAAAACCTCGTTGACCTCGCGGTATAGACCACGCTCGGCGAGCAAATCGGCAAGTTTGTAGTAGTCAAGGGTGCCAAATTCGTGCTGGCGGAAGGTGAAGGTTGCAACTTGACCGCTGCTCGCAGCAATTTTGCACCTCTCCGCTTCCCACTTGAGCAAGATTTTGTAGGTCGGCATGTTTCTGAGCGGCTCAGGGACAAACTCCTCAACAATCCATTGGTCAACATCGTCACCGCCCAAACGCAAACTTTGCTTCGCCAAAACTTGGGCGCGACCTGTTTCAAGGGTCTTGCCCGATTCAATTCGGACAGCAGCGATTTCCAGCGAACCTGCACCGAAATCAAATGCGACGAGGGTCAAATCCCGCTTAATGTCAATGCCGTAGCCCAAAGCGGATGCGACAGGTTCGTCAATGGTTCGGAAAGTCAGCCCCAAAGGTCGCAATCTTAACCGTTGCATCAATCTTTGCCACCAACTCCTCGGTTGCTTAATTCTTTGCAAAGCCCATTGAAGTTCAGCGCGATATGTCTCGTAGGAACTCGGAGGAACGGCAATTGTCAAATCCGCGATGCGGGTTTGGAAGCGTTGTTCAAGGGTGTTGATTAACTCGCGCAAAAACAGGAAAGCGGCATCGCGAACAGTGATAGTTTTGCTACCGACCCTTGCCAAAGGTCGTTGACTTTCTGTGCCGAGGAAGCGCTTAAAACCTGCAGCGAAACCTGAGGCTTGTCCATCCCAGTTGTAAGCGAGTGCCTTTTGACCTATCAAAACCTTCGTGAAATTTTCGTCAAGGGCGCAAATAGCAGAGGGGATAAGCGGCGTCATCGTGACAGGTTCAGGGCGCGAAATCTCGTCCAACTCAACGAGGTTGGGGCTTCCTACGCTATCTTCACAAACAGTCGTGTTGCTTGTCCCCAAATCAATTGCCCAGTGCGCTGCCATCGCCGCTTCACCGCTTTAAAATTTAGCATTGGCTTTCGGTCGCCAAGCGAAAACTTACCCCCTTGCTTCAAAGACCAATTTGAACCCAAAAAATTTGCGCTACCGCTCTTTGCAGCAAACCTTGTTTTCATTTGCGATGTAGGGACAGGCAAAGCCTGTCCGAAAATTCTATGGTCGGACTTTTATCCGCAATGTAAGGGGCAGGTGAAACCTGCCCGAAAAACTTACGGGCGGATTTCATCCGCCCCTACATTGGTGTTGACAGCCACCTTTGCGAAGGGGTGAGGCTTGATGAGCCAAAGTTCGCAGCGGATAGAGCGGGTTGAAATCTTTGTCCTCTATCACCCGACCCGAGGCTACTTCAAATTTCTGCCCAGAGACGAACAAGGTCGCTCCGTCCGTCCCAGCGTGATTGTCAAGTTGACGACTGAGGACGGCTTGGTCGGTTTGGGCGAAACGGTCCCAACGCCGACTTGGTCTTACGAAACAGTTCAATCGGTCGTGACGACCTTAAGGCATTACATTGCTCCCTCAATCATCGGCACGAGTGCCCTTGACATAGCCGAAATTCATTGCACCATGAACCGACGGATTGCACCTTCCTTCAGCACTGGTCAACCAATTGCGAAGGCAGCAATTGACTTAGCCCTTCACGACCTCATCAGCAAGGCTTTGCAAACGCCACTGCCGAAACTTTGGGGGCGAACCCCACAGCCCACAATCACGCTCAGTTGGACTGTCAATGTCGCTAATTTGGACGAAGTTGACGGGGTTGTCTCAGAAGGCAAGGAACGAGGCTATCGGCACTTCAACATCAAGGTTGGCTCTGACCCGAAATTTGACATTGCGCTGGCGAAGCGGGTTAGGGAGTTAGCGCCTAATTGCTTTTTGTGGGCGGATGCCAACGGCGGATATGACCTCGCCACTGCGCTTTATGTTGCCCCGAAATTCGCCGATGTCGGCGTTGATGTTTTGGAACAACCTTTGCCACCAAACATGCTTTCGGGTTACCGTGAGTTGAAAAAACAAGGCGCATTGCCCATAGTGATGGACGAAAGCATTGTCTCCGTCCGAGACTTACTTGAGTTTTGGCGGATGGGGCTTTTAGACGGCGTAGCGATGAAAGTTACCCGCATGGGTGGACTATGGGAGGCAAGAAAGTGCGTTGAGTTGTTACTTGACATGGGACTGCTCTTTTTGGGCAGCGGCTTGACTGACCCACCTTTATCCCTTTCAGCCCACCTTTTGCTCTACGGCGCTTATGGTTTGAAGTTCCCAGCAGCGTTGAACGGACCGCAATTTCTTGAACCTCTTCCCGTTTACTCTGGCTTGACAGTTTCCGAGGGAATCGCTCGCGTCCCAGAAAGTTTGGGATTGGGCATCACAGTGGACGAAGAGCGACTTACAGAAGTCGCCGTTGAAAAAATTTCAATTCCGTGAATTTCTGTCAAGGACCGGGTGGCGTTGTTGGCATCGGGGCGGGCTGATGGGTTGGAGGCAATTGTTGCTGCTCCTGTGGTGGTTTAGGGCGACCGAAATACCAATAAGCGACCCCAACGAGCAAAAGCACCAAGACCACAATAACAACAAACAGCCAAGTCGGCACTTCCCTCTGCATTTCCCTCACCTCCAGCACCACAGGGAAAACCGAAATTAAGATTTAAGCACAGAGGGACGGTCTCTACTGGAATAGAGACCGCCCCTACTTGTAGCCTTCTCCAATCGGGCAATGCCCGCGACTTGCTTTTCATAGTTCACGATTTTGTCAAGTTTACCCACTCCACGGCCATGCTCCAGTGGCAGGCATCTGCACGCACGGGCGGTTATAATTGGCGTAGTCTAATGCAGTGTCTTGGCGGTTAATGATGTCGCCCCATTTCATGTTCTGCCAGCGGTTCCACTTTGCGTGCCCGTCGGCATAAACAAAGTTGTTACCGAGCATGTGCCATGAGGTGTAATTGAGGTTAGGTGCCGCACCGCTTGGCGTGGTGCAGTTGCCACCGACGACATCGTAACCGAGATAGTGGCATATGTCCCTGTTAGTCCACAATCCACAGCCACTAACAATTGCGCAATCAGTCCAACGGTTCTGGCTGTCCCACATCAGGGTGAACCGAGCAGGTTCTAAAACTCGCGGAATCATTTGACCAATCGCTGCGGGTCCCAAGTAGTTGTAGGAGTAAGTGGTGTAGTTCAAAACAGCGTTAGTGCACAAAGCACCTCTTGCATCGTAGTTGATGCCCCAGCCGGGAGCGCGACTTGGGCAAGCGAAGAGTTGAGCGTTTTTAACATAAGCCCACAGGACATTGACGACCCAACCGCGCCAACCATACCTGTAAGGGACTCCTGCACAAGTGTTGTTGTCAGGATGGTTGCCCGCGGGGAACCGTTCATCGTAGTCAGTCGTGTATTGGGCTATCGCCAGAGCAATTTGCTTAGTGTTGGAGAGACACGAAGACTGCCTTGCCTTTTCGCGGGCTTGGCTGAACACGGGGAACAGAATCGCCGCCAGAATGGCAATGATCGCTATCACCACGAGCAACTCAATAAGGGTGAAGCCTACACGAACATCCCTTGAAAGGGCGACACCATCTCGCTTTTGCTTCTCTACTCGTTGCATCTCCCTTCCCTCCTTTTGGTTTTTGCTTCAAAGGCTTGAGGCAAGCAGCATTATAGCGCAAAAAAAAGCGGCGTCAATAGTTTAGGAGTGCGTTCTAAAAATCCGCCTTCAGGTTCGTTTCGGCTCACAGCAAAATCACAGGGGCGGCTTAAATTGAATTGTAGGAGCGGCGTCAGCCGCAAACCCTTCCCGTGTCGGTTTGTTCGCGCCTTACGGCGCTCCTACGATGGAGCAAAAACCTGTCTGTTTCCGAACACACACATAGTTTAGCGAGGGTGCTTGTAAATTGAGTCTTGCGGTGAGGGCGAACCTATCGGTGAGCCCCAATTTCATCGGTTCGGCTTTTGGGGTTCTACCAGCCCAGCATTGAAATGCTGGGCTACTTTAACAAAGTCGGCTCAAGCCGACTGAAAGTAGCCCACTTCAGTGGGCTTTGTAAGCGTAGCCCGCCAATTCATTGGCGGGCAAGTAGGGAGGGTTTTGGGTGAGCACAAATTCATCCTACCTGCCCACCTGCCCATCTCACGATTTGCCGACAGTTTTGGTTCGGTGAAAGCCTCACCCTCTTAGAGGCTGATTTCACTCGCAGGAAAGCCTCTCAAAAGGCTTTTCGGACACACTCATAGTTTAGCAGCCGATTGCAAGCGCTCTCAGGGAAGCACCAAGAACATTGATTCACTCCCCCAAAGGCGTAAGGCTAAAAAGCCACACCAACGGGGACGACAACGACTCCTCGTTCGGTCACCATAAAGCGCCTTCTGTCCTTGCCCAAATCAACGCCGATTT
>ERZ1669248.679-NODE-679-length-15271-cov-26.004798_pt1 | contig 15271 bp, 23 predicted proteins | sample MGYA00579296_ERZ1669248 | MGnify/ENA primary metagenome ERZ1669248 (study PRJEB41166, sample SAMN08046057) | hot springs metagenome | biome: hot spring; feature: neutral hot spring; material: thermophilic sediment; isolation source: thermophilic sediment from...
CGAGCCTTCCAAGCTCGGAGCCCGGGTTCAAATCCCGGCTGGCGCAAAAATTCAACTTTTTTAAACTTTCAAAACAAAACCATTATTTATGAGGCATGATTTACTTGCAGATGCATTAAGCGCTTTGAAGAATGCAGATAGAATTGGAAAGAAAGAATGCTATATAAAAGCGAGTAAATTGGTAGAGAGAGTTCTAAAAGTTTTACAACAATATGATTATATAGGAGCTTTTGAGCTAATAAGCGATGGTAAATCTGGAATTTTCAAAGTTGAGCTTAAAGGAAAAATAATTGATGTAAATGTAATAAAACCTAGGTTTAGTGTGAAGGTTGATGAGTTTGAAAAATGGGAGAAAAGATTTTTACCAGCTAGAGATTTTGGGATTTTAATTTTGACTACTAGTAAAGGTGTAATTGATCATAAAACAGCAAAAAAGTTACATATAGGAGGAAAGCTTTTAGCCTATTGTTATTAGTGGTTTTTATGTTCGTAAAAGAAGTAAAAATTCCAAATGAAGTTAATATTGAAATCAAAGACAATAAGGTAAAGGTTTCAGGACCAAAAGGTACTTTAGAAAAAAGTTTTATAATTCCAAAGGATATAAAAGTTGAAATAGTTGAAAATAAGGTTAGAGTTTCTACAGAGAATGAAAAGAGAAAGATTAAAGCTATAGCAGGAACAATAGCAGCTCACATAAGAAATATGATTGAAGGCGTAACAAAAGGCTATGTTTACAAGTTAAAAATAATATATTCTCATTTTCCAGTTACAGTTAAAGTTGAAAAAGATAGAGTAATAATTCAGAATTTTCTTGGCGAAAGAAAACCAAGAGAAGCAAAGATTGTTGGCGATGTTAAAGTTGAAGTTAAAGGTCAAGAAATTTTTGTTTCGGGAATAGATATAGATGCTGTTGGTCAAACAGCTGGGAATATAGAGCAAGCAACAAGAATTGTTGGAAAAGATAGAAGAGTTTTCCAAGATGGTATTTTTATTGTAAGTAAGGGAGAAGAATGATTTTTACAAGAGTAGCAACAGATTGTATTGCAGAAAAAAACGGAAAAATTCTAATGGTTAGAAGAATGTTGCCGCCTTTTATTGGGGCATATGCTTTTCCAGGCGGACATTTAAAATACAATGAAGCTGTTGAAAAATGTGTAGTTAGAGAAACTTATGAAGAGACTGGAATAATAGTTAAGCCTTTGGAAATTTTAGGAGTATATTCAAAAAAAGATAGAGACCCTAGAGGACATGTTGTTAGTATTGTTTTTGTTTGTAAACCTCTATCTTCAAAATTAAAAAGTTCATTTGAAGGAAAAGCAGAATGGATACCTTTGAAACTCTTGAAAAAAATGAAATTAGCTTTTGATCACAATAAAATACTTAATGATTATTTAAAATGGAAGAAAAATAAAAAAACTTTTTGGAGTGATAAAAATGGTTAAGAAAAGAAAAATTCCAGAATTCAAAAGACCTTTAAGCGGGATAATAAAGAGAATTAAGGAAAGTTGGAGAAGACCTAGAGGTTTGCATAGTAAAGTTAGACAAAAGAGAAAGGGAAAGCTAAAGATGCCAGATATTGGTTATAGGCAGCCTAAGGAGATAAGAGGCTTACATCCTTCTGGCTTCAGGGAAGTTTTGGTTAGAAATTTAAAAGATTTAGAAAAAGTTGATGCTAAAAAAGAGGCTATTAGAATTGCAAGTACTGTTGGTAAGAAGAAAAGATTGGAAATAATCAAAAAAGCTAAAGAATTAAATATAAAGATTTTGAATGAGTGATTAATATGAATACGCAAAGAAGAATAGCAGCAGAAATACTAAAAGTTGGAGAAAGTAGAATTTGGTTTGATCCTACTAAGATTTCTGAGATAGAAAAAGCAGTAACTAGAGAAGATATAAAAAAGATGATAGAAAAGGGTTACATAAAAGTTAAAAAAAGAAAACCAAAAATGCCGAAAGAAAAGAAGAAAAAAAGAAGATATGAAGGAAGTAAAAAGGGAAAGAAGTATTCTATTGTAAAAAGAAAAAGAATTTGGATTAATTTGGTTAGAAGCTTAAGAAGGTATGCTAAAGAATTAAAAGAAAAAGGTAAAATAGATAAACAAACTTATAAAAAATTGAGAAGACTTATTAAAGGTGGAATGTTTAAGAGTAGAAGCCATATGAAATTGTATCTTGAGCAACACAAACTTTTGAAGGGTGAATAAATGCCTAAGATATCTCCAACTTACAGAATACATTTTAGAAGAAGGAGAGAAGGAAAGACAAATTATAGAAAGAGGCTTAAACTTTTACTTTCTGGTAAGCCAAGAATAGTTTACAGAAGAACGCTGAAGTATATTATTGGTCAAATAATAGAATTTGATAAAAAGGGAGATAGAACATTAGTTGGAGTAAATTCAAAAGTTTTGAAGAAATATGGTTGGAAGTTTGCTTGTGACAATACTCCAGCCTCATATTTAACTGGTTATTTATTAGGAAAACTTGCTTTGAAGAAAGGAATAAAAGAGGCAGTTTTAGATATTGGCTTATATACATCAACAAAAGGGGCAAGGATGTATGCTTTTGCTAAGGGAGCTATAGATTCTGGCTTAAAAGTTCCTTGCAATGAAGAAATGTTTCCTAGCGAAGAGAGAATTAAAGGTTTGCATATAAATGAAGAAGTAGCGAAAAATTTTGAAGAAGTAAAACTAAATATTGATAAGGTGATTTAATGGAAGAAGAGAATAAATTAGAGCAAGGCGAAGAAGTTCAAATAACAGAAACAAAAGAAGAAAAGGTTTGGGTACCAAAAACTCAGTTAGGAAAAGATGTGCTTGCCGGAAAAATCAAAAGCATAGATGAGATTCTTGAGAGTGGAAAGAGAATTTTAGAGCCAGAAATTGTTGATCATTTGTTGCCTGGCTTAAAAGAGGAAATGATACTTATTGGAGGAAGAACAGGAAAAGGTGGTGGATCTCAAAGAATTCCAATAAGGATAACTGCTAGAATGAAAAAATCTGGAAGAAGGTTTAGAATGTCTGCTTTTATTGTTGTTGGAAATGAAGATGGCTATGTTGGAATTGGTAAAGGAGTTTCTGTAGATGCTAGAAAAGCGGTTGAAAAAGCCAGAAGAAGAGCAAGATTGAACATAATAAAAGTTAAGAGAGGATGTGGTAGTTGGGAGTGTGGTTGTGGAGAAGCACATTCAATTCCTTTTAGAACAGAAGGGAAGTCAGGAAGCGTAAGAGTAATTCTATATCCTGCTCCAAAAGGAGTTGGCTTAGTTGCGGATGATGAAAGTAAGAAGATTTTAAGGCTAGCTGGAATAAAAGATGTATGGGTTAAAACTTTTGGAAATACTAGCATGCACATAAATTTGATAACAGCAATTTACAAAGCTCTTAAGAATTTGTATGTTTATGAGAGGTGAGGTCTATGTATGCAGTTATTAGAATAAGAGGTACTGTTGGTGTTCCAAAAAGAATAGAAGATACTTTAAAATTGCTAAGATTAAAAACTCTTTATTCTTGCAATATTGTTCCAGAAAACGATAGTTATAAAGGAATGCTAGAAAAAGTTAAGGATTTTGTAACTTATGGGGAAATAGAAAGAGAAACTCTAATTCATTTGCTTAAGAAAAGATTAAGAATGAAAGGCAAAGGTAATAAAAAAGTTAGCGAAGAAGATTTGAAGAAAGTAACTAATTTTAACAGTTTTGAGGAATTTGCGGATGCTTTATTGCAAGGTAAAGTAAAGCTTAAAGATTTTGAAGCTTTTCATCCTTATTTTAGATTAAGGCCTCCTTCCAAAGGATTGAAAAGTATAAAAGAGCATTGGCCAAAAGGAGATTTGGGTTATAGAGGAAAAGAGATTAATGAATTGTTAAAGAGGATGATTTGATGGTTGTTAGAAGAGAGAAAAAGAGAAGAAGAGGAGAAAGAACCTATCATGGAAGGCATGCTAAAAGAAGGGGAGCAGGTTCAAGAGGAGGAAGAGGAAATGTTAGTTATCATAAACATTTGATGAAGTTTAGAGAAAGAGAAAAAGGGTTTAAATATCCTTTGAGAAGAGAAATTAATGCTATTAACCTTGATGAGCTGAATGAATTGATTAAGAAAATGATTGAGGAGAAAAAGGTTGATGAAAATAATTTAAAAATTGATCTATCTTCTTTAGGATATCAAAAACTTTTGGGTAGAGGAAATATAAGCTTTAAAGCTCTTATAGAAGTTGAAAAAGCTTCTAAAAAAGCAATTGAAAAAGTTAAAAGTTTGGGAGGAGAGGTTATTGTTAAATCACCTCAATAAAATTTTGTTCTAAGGCTTGCAGCTTAATTTTCAAGGAAGGAAATATAAGCCAAATAATATGCCCCATATGGGATATTTTTATCTTTAATCCTCTATCTATGAAATTTTTACAAGCTATTTTCAGCTCATCCTTTATGAGACAAGAAACCAAATAAAAGAGAAGTTAAAACTTAAAGTCATGATGTTTGATATCAGAGATTTATTTACTAAGCTATAGGAAACTTGAAAATTTTAAAGAATTAAAATTTAGGCTACAAATTTACATTTATGAATTTAAGCAGCCTTGCCGAAAAAATAGCTAAGTATATACCATCTGTAAGTCCACCTCTCTATAGAATTGGTTTTAGAGAAAAGTTAAAGTGGACAGGAATAATATTGATTTTATATATTTTCCTTTCCTACGTTCCAGTTTTTGGCTTAAGATTAACACCACAAGCTCAATATTTGCTAACAATTCAGCATTTACTTGGAGCAAGATTTGGAAGCCTGTTAACGTTAGGAATTGGGCCAATTGTTACTGCTGGAATAATTTTACAACTTTTAGTAGGTTCAAAAGTTATTAATTTGGATACCACAAAGCCCGAAGGAAGAAAAAAGTTCCAAACTTGGGAGAAAGTTTTAGCAGTGATTTTTACCTTTATAGAAGCTTCAGCTTATGTTTTGTTTGGTCCATTTACAACTGTAACAATATTATTACCTTTAGTAATTTTGCAAATTGCCTTAGGAGGAATTTTAGTAATTTTAATGGATGATGTAGTTTCTAAATGGGGAATTGGTTCTGGAATTAGTTTGTTCATAGTTGCAGGAATTGCTTCTCAAGTTTTCATAAGAATATTTTCTCCATTTCCAACTGGTTGCTCAATTTTAAATCTATCAGCTTGCATTCCTTCTTTCTCAAATATGCCAGTAGGTCTTTTTTGGCAAATGTTGCTAAACTTTTACAATAACAATCCTACTAATGCTTTATACGCCTTTTTACCAATACTTTCTACAATTATAATTTTTTTAATAGTTGTATATGTTCAATCAATAAGCGTTGATATTCCTTTGGCTTTTTCTATGTTCAGAGGTTTTGGAAGAATCTGGAGTCTTAAGCTTTTATATACAAGCAATATTCCAGTAATTTTAATGTGGGCTTTATTAGCAAATTTACAATTTATTTCTCATTTAGGAATTCAGCAAGTTGAAGCAAATAAATTTTGTGGCCCTTTAGGATGTTTTGATTCTAACGGAAATGCTATTAGCGGGTTTGCATATTTCATTTCCCCCCCAAGAGGTTTAGTAGCTGATATTGTTGAAGGAAGAATTAATAGATTAGAAATTCTAAGAGCATTTACTTACTTTCTTTTGATGGTGGTTGGCTCAACGCTTTTTTCAATAATTTGGGTAGAGGTAAGTGGAATGGATGCAAAATCTATTGCTGAACAGTTAGAATCTATAGGAATGCATATTCCTGGATACAGAAGAGATCCAAGAGTTATAGAGTCAGTTTTAAGTAAATATATTCCTCCTTTAGCAGCTTTAGGCGGAATGGTAGTCGGAGCTTTAGCAGCTTTAGCGGATTGGCTAGGAGCAATAGGATCTGGAACAGGAATTTTACTTAGTGTTATGATAGTTTACAATTATTATGAATTAATTAGAAATGAAAATCTGGAAGATGCTCCATTGTTTGTTAAAAAACTTTTTGGTGTTTAGATGATAGAAGAAATTGGCAAATTTTTAAACCCAATATTTCAGCCTCTTTTGTTATTTAATCCTCTACTTTCTTTGCTTTTTCTTTCTTTCTTTCTTACTCTTTTAATAACTCTTTATCAAAGAAAAATTTTTAAGAAAGATGAAGTTAGAAAAATTAAGGAAGAAACCGATGAGCTAAAGGAAAGAATTATAAAACTACAAAAAAATGGAAATAAAGAGGAAATAGAGAAAGTTTTAGATGAAATGATAAAAGCTAATTTCAAGATTATGAAGGAAAATTTTAAAGTTATAATTCTTTCTTTCTTTTTAGGAATTATTGTTTTTTCTTGGATTTCTTTTGCTTATTCAGGATATTATGTAAAACTTCCTTTTCCAATCTTTAACAAGCTCTCTTCAATCTATTTTTACATAATTTTATCTTTTGTTATAGGAATTGTTTTGACAAAAGCTTTTGGGATTGGTTAAAATTTATATTTTTACAATTGGAATATTTTTTTAGGTGTAAATATGGAAATTGGAAGAGTTTGTGTTAAGCTTGTTGGAAAGGAGAAAGGAAAGTATTGTGTTGTTGTTAAAAATGTTGATAAGAATTTTGTTATTGTAAGCGGTCCTAAAATTTTAACTGGAGTAAAGAGAAGAAGAGTAAATATAATTCATTTGCAGCCAACTCAATATAAATTAGAAATTGAAGAAGATGCGAGCGATGAAAAATTGTTAGAGGCTTGGGAAAAAAGTGGATTGATAGATAAGCTTGGGTTTAAAAGGCCTTCTGCACATCTTTTAAAGAAAAAAGAAGAAGGTAAAGAAGAAAAAATAGAAGAAAAAGTTGAAGGAAAGAAAGTAAAATCCAAAAAATCGTAAAATTTTCTATAGTAATTTTTATATTTCTGCTTCTTTTTAACATTAAGCAATTTTTAGTATATTCTTTGGGCCCGGTGGGATTTGAACCCACGATCTCCTGGTCCGAAGCCAGGCGCCTTATCCTTGCTAGGCTACGGGCCCATATAGAATTTTAGGGTTAGAAAAAGTAAATAACCTGTAAAAGATTCTCTAGAGAAAAGTCTGTTAAATAAGATTGAAAAGCATTCTTTAATTTCTTATTTTAAAATTCCTAAGCTCTCATTTGTTGCTTTAATACTTTTCCACTTATCTTTCTCTATTCCAGTAATTGCTCTTATTGCATCTATATTCTCTGGAATTACATCAGCTTCTTGATGAACAACTTGCATCCATCTAACTTTATTTCCTTCAACATTAATGCTTTCCCTTAAAACAACAATTTCATACATATCATTTCTTGGCCTGCAATAATCCCTAAACTTCTCTATAATTTTTGAGGTTGCGGGATATTCTTTCATATCAAGTAAAATCACTCTTGTCTGATCCTCAAAAGCTTTTATTATATCTTCCTTACTGACTTTCTTCATTAAAGTTGCTTCTACAATATGAGTGTGAGCTAGAGTTGTTGGAACTTTTACTGCCATGCTAAAAATGTTTAGATGATTTAAAACAGTTTTAACATCTTCTGCATGATGGGAAGGAACCTCTTCAAATTCTATTGAATTTATTGGTCCTTTTTTATGTTCATGAGGGTCAGCAGCCCTTCTAATTATTGAAACAAAAACATATGCAACTCCAAACTTATCTATTGCGCTTAAAGTTCTTATTAAGCCTGTTGTATTGCAGCTTGGAACTCTAACGAATTTTTTCCCAAAAGCCTTTTCATAATTTACTATTGCGTTAAAAGTCATTTCTGCAACATCAGCTTCTTCTCCTCCTTGAAATATTACCTTAACATTGTATTTTGAATAATATTTTTCTTTGTATTCTCTTCCTAAGCCTTCTGGAGTCGCATCAACTATTACATCAATTTCTCCTTTTCTCAAAAGATCTTCTAAAGTTCCGTTAACAATCATTTTTGCTTGCTGGAATTTCTTTAAAGATTCCTCATTTGTTGCATATAGATCTGTTCCATAAAGTGGACCTTTTGGTTCTAAAACGGTTTTTATTGTTGCATCAGGAGAATATCCTACAATTGCTTTTAACTTCATATCTTTCTGCAGCTTTACTGCATGAGCAATTCTTTTTCCTATTGTTCCAATTCCATGAACAGCTACGTTTATCATTTCTTTTTTATAGAATTCTTAAATAAAAGCTTTTAAGCTTTGCTACAAAAAAATAAAAAGATTATGGAAGTTAGATTAGACATTTTAAAGGAAATTTATAAGAAAAGAGAAGAATGGTGTCATAAACACGATTTTGGAAATTTATTGGTAATAGGTGCGAGCAAACTTTATCCAACAACTCCTTTGTTAGTTGCTTTAGCAGCTTATAGAGCAGGAGTAGATTGGGTAACAATAGCTGCTCCAGAAGAAGCTTCTAAAATAATTGCAAGCTATTCTCCAGATATAATGGTTTATCCTTTGAAAGGAGATTTTTTAAGCAAAGAAAATGTTGAGGAAATTTTGAAAATTTCTGAAAAAAGAGATGCAATTGAGATTGGAGGCGGATTAACAAGAGATGAAAAAGTTTTAGAGGCAATTTTTGAGATTTTGAAAAAAATTGATAAACCTTGCGTTATAGATGATGATGCAATTTATGCTTTTTCCAAGCATAAAGAAGAGTTAAAGGGAAAAAATTTTGTTTTGACGCCACATTCTTATGAATTTTTCATTCTTAGCGGAATTAAAGTTGGAAATGATTTAAAAGAAAGAATAGAAGCTGTTAAAAAAGTTGCTAAAGAACTTAAAGTTACAATTTTGCTTAAAGGACATTTTGATGTTATTTCTGATGGAGAAAGAGTGGCAGTAAATAAAACTGGAAGTACAGCAATGACAAAAGCAGGTTTTGGAAACACTTTGGCTGGAATATTAGCAGCTTATTTAGCAAGAAAAGTTGATGCTTTTACAGCAGCTTGTGCTGCAGCTTATGTTAATGGGAAAGCTGGAGAATTAGCTTCTAAGAAATTTAGCGAGGGAATTTTACCAACAGATTTAATCCAGTTTATTCCCGAAGTTATAAAAAAAGTTAGAAAATACTAGTTTAGCTGCCTAATATCGAACATCGCTGCTAAACAAATTTTTAATAAAGTTTATTTTTATTCACAATTTATCTTAAATTTGTTCCATATGGGACATATTTTGTATCAGCTTATGTATAACTTATGTACATCATATGTGTAACTTATGAAAAAACTTTTCTTTCACATACATGAAAATTATCTTAAAAAAAGATCAAATTTGTTAATAAACTGTAAGAAATCTAAATTTTAAAACAAGAAAACAATAATCTTTATGCCAAAGGTAACAGTTGATAAAAAACTTTGCATTGGTTGTAGCTTATGTGTATCTATGCTTCCAGAAGTTTTTGAATTGGATGAAGATGGAAAGTCTAGCGTTAAAAATGAAAATGGAGCACCAATAGAAAAAATAAAAGAAGTTGCTAATATGTGTCCAGCAAAAGCAATCAAAGTTAAAAAGTGAAGATAGAATAAAATTAATGAAAACTAAAGATTTAGAAAATTTTGAAAGCGTAAAAAAGATGATTGGAGAACTAAGTTTATTGACAAGAAGCGAAAACACTAAACTAACTTATTTAAAGGGTTTGAAAAAATTTGTTGAATATAAACAAATTCAGAATTTAGATTTGTTTATTCAAGAAGTTAAAGAAAAGAAAAACCAAGATGAAATTTTTAAAGAATATGCTTTACATCTTGCTAATAAAAATTTGGCGCCAAAATCTGTTGCTGCTTGGATTTCCGCATTGAAAAAATATTTTGAGGCTAATGGCTTGAATATAACTGTTGACATTCCTTTAAAAGTTTTTTCAATTCATGAAGATACTTTGCCAAACAAAGAAGATTTGAAAAAAATTGTTCAAGAAGCCGATCTAAGATTAAAAACTATAATTTTGATGCTAGCATCTTCTGGAATGAGAGTTGGAGAATTACACAATTTAAAAATGGGAGATATTGATTTAACAAAAGAAATACCAACAATAAGAATTAGAGCTATCGGAGCTAAAGAAAGAAAGTCAAGAATAACTTTCATTAGCAAAGAAGCTAAAAAATTTTTAGAAGAATATTTAAATCAAAGAAAAAATTTAGGGGAAAATTTAAACGAAGAATCACCAGTTATAGCTACAGAAAATGGAAAAAAAATGAGTTATCAAAATTTGCAATATTTGCTAGAAAAAGTTTTTAAAAAATATTCTAAAAAAGTTGGAAAAAGATATTCTTTGCATGCTCACTCTTTAAGAAAGTGGTTTAAAACTCAATTGATTTCAGCAGGCGTGCCGGCTCCAATAGTTGATAGATTAACTGGACATCAGAGATACTTAGCGCAAGAATACGAGCTTTATACTGAAGATCAGCTTAGAGAATGGTATGAAAAGGGAATGAAAGCTTTAACTATTTTGGAGTAATTTTTGCTGCACTCTTTTTAATTCTAGAAAATTTTGTGATTAAATTGTCAAAAAGTCTTGCAATTTCTTCTCCACCTTCAGTTAGCCTAACCATTTTAACTCTTCCTTTTTCCTCAAATTCAACTAATCCAAACTCGTTAAACAAGTCTAACAATTTTATAGTATGAGAATAAGTTGCATCAACCTCCTTAGAAATTAAAGTAACATATTTTGGCCCATTTCTTAAGGATATTAGCATCTTAACTGGCTTTGTTCGAAGAAAAAATTTTAATGCTGAAGTTTCCTCCATATTAACAATTTAGAATAGTATTTAAATATTTCTTTTTTAAAAAGTTTATGAGTGATGAAGTAAAAAGTTTGATTTTGAAATATTCGTTGCTTAATGCACAAAAATATGGGAAGGCAGAAGAATCTGCAGTTATAAAAAAAGTTTTAGCAGAAAATCCAGAATTAAAGAAAGATTTAAAGAGCATTATTGAGATTGTAAGAAAAATAGTTTCTGATGTCAATAAATTGAGTAAAGAAGAAATAGACAAAAAAATTTCTGAATTGGGAATTTCTGAAGTCAAAAAAGAAGAAAGAAAAGAATTGCCAGAACTCCCAGATGCAGAATATGGAAAAGTCGTTATGAGATTAGCTCCATTTCCTTCTGGCCCCTTACATATCGGAAATGCTAGAATGGTTATATTGAACGATTATTATGTTAAAAAATATAATGGTAAGTTAATACTTTTCTTTGATGACACAATTGGAAGCGAAGAAAAACCAATAGATAAAGACGCTTACCAACTAATAAAAGATGGATTAGATTGGCTTGGTGTTAAATATCATGAAATAATGTATAAGTCTGATAGGCTTGAAATTTATTACAATTATGCAAAAGAATTAATAAAATTAGGAAAAGCTTATGTCTGCACCTGCTCTAAAGAAGAAATACAAAAAAATAGAAGAATTGGAAAAGAGTGTGCTTGCAGAAATAGGAGTGTAGAAGAAAATTTGAAATTATTTCAAGAAATGTTAGATGGAAAGATTGAAGAAGGAAAAGCTGTTGTTAGATTAAAAACTGATATGAAACATATAAATCCGGCTTTTAGAGACAGAGTTCTTCTAAGAATAAGCGAAAGAGAACATCCAAGAGTTGGAAAAAAATATAGAGTTTGGCCTATGTTAGAATTTTCTTGGGCTATAGATGATCATCTAATCGGAGTAACTCATATTTTGAGGGGGAAGGAGCTTGTGATTGAAGATATGATGGAAGAGTATATTTGGAATATATTTGGTTGGAATAAGCCAAAATTTATACATTTTGGATTACTAAGACTTAAAGAAGAAGGAGCAAAACTGAGTAAGTCAAAAACGAGAAAGATGATTGAAAGAGGAGAAATAAAAGGATGGGATGATCCAAGAACATGGAGCTTACAATCTTTAAGGAAAAGGGGATTTCAGCCGGAAGCAATTAGAAATTTTATTTTAAAGCTTGGATTAAGCGAAGCCGATGTTACAATGCCAATAGAAATTCTTTATGCAGAAAACAGAAAAATTGTTGATAGAATTGCAAACAGGTATTTTGCAGTTTTGAACCCTTTTAAGATATCTATTGACAAAGAAATAGGAAAAATAAAGATAAAATATCATCCTGATTTTCCAGAAAGAGGAGAAAGAGAAGTTTTTGTTGATAAAGAAATTTTTATTGAAAAAGAAGATTTTGATGCTTTAAAAGGAAGAAAAGTTGGATTAATAGGTCTTGGAACGGTTGAATTAAATGAAAATTCGAGATTCATTTCTTTTGATATTCCTTATGAATTGCCAAAAATTCATTGGGTTTCAAAGCCAAACATTGAAATTAAGATAATTATGCCGAATGGAAGCGAAAAAGAAGCAATTGGAGAAAAGGGTTTAGAAGATTTAAAAGAGGGAGAAATTGTTCAGTTTTACAGAGTTGGTTTTTGTAGATTAGATAATAAGAGCAACTTTACATTTTATTTCGCACATAAGTAGCTTAGTTTAAAAATTTAAGGTTTTTAAACTTTAAATCAAAAAATAAAATGCAAAAAAGAGGTGATGAAATATGCCAAAAGCATATGTGAAGTTTGAACCTTCCGAAGAATTAATTAAAAAGACTTTGCAATTGGTTGAAATTGCGAATACTACTGGGAAGGTTAAAAGAGGAACTAATGAAACAACAAAAGCTGTAGATAGAGGACAAGCTAAGCTTGTTGTTATTGCTATGGATGTTGAGCCAGAGGAAATTGTAATGCATTTACCCCCATTATGTGAAGAAAAGGGAGTACCATATACTTACGTTCCTTCTAAAATTGAATTAGGGAAAGCAGCAGGTATAGAAGTTCAAGCAGCTTCTGTAGCTATAATTGATGTTGGAGAAGGGTCAAAACTTTATGATGAAGTTGTTAAAGAAATACAAAAGTTAAGGAAGTGAATTTAGATGAAAGATGCTTTTGCTGCTGAAGTAATTGAAATTTTGGGAACTTCTGGTGTAAAAGGTGTAAGACAAGTTAGATGCAGGTTAATAGAAGGTCCAGAGAAAGGAAAAATTCTAATAAGAAATGTGGTTGGACCAGTAAGAGTTGGAGATATTTTAATGTTAAGAGAAATTGAGATGGAAGTTGCGGCCAGATTAGAACAAAGGTAATTTTATGAAATGTAGCTTTTGTAACAGAGAAATAAAACCAGGTACTGGTAAAATTTTTGTTAAAACTAGTGGAGAAATTTTTTACTTTTGCTCCAGAAAATGTGAAAGATATTTTTTCATGGGTAGAAAGAAAGAAAAGTTAAAATGGACAAAAATTACTACTCAATAAAGAACTCAGCTAAATAATAAGATTACTTAAGGTGCATACTTATGAGATTTGGTATTGAGTTTGAGGAAAACACTTTTGACGAAATAGTTAAAGTAATAAGTAGCTTTCAAAATCAAGAAGTTTCTCTAGATGATCTTATCAAAAAAATCGCAGAGAAAAACGTTTTATCTGCAGATTACCTTTTCTTAATTCTTCAAGAACTTTCTTTATTAAAATTAATAGAAAGCTCAAAAGGGAAAATAAAAATTGGAAATATTGATAAGGAAATTTTTAGCTCAATAAAAAATAAACTTTTTGAAAGAATAAAAAGAATAAAAAAGATATTTGTTACTCCTCTAGAAATAGCAAAATTTTATGAGTGTCCAAGAAGACTTTGGCTAGAAAAAGTTGTTCTCTCTAAACAAGAAAAAGAAAAAGTTGGGAAAGTGTGGGATGGAGAAGCTGTTCATTATGCAGTTAAGCTTTTGATTGAAAACATGCAAAAAGAAAAAGAAGAAGCTTTTTTGATTTCTAAGACTAGCGAAGAAGCTTTAAAAAAATATGAAGGAATGTTACAAATAGATAAAAAAACTTTAGAGGAATTCTTAAGAAAGTTTTTAGATTTGATAAAAGAAGAAAACTTTTCACTTTTGTATTCAGAGAGAAAAATTGAGTCAATAAAAGACGGATTAATTGGATCAGTAGATGTGATAGGTTTTAAAGAAGGGGAAATAGTTCCTATAGAAATTAAATATGCTTCATTCAAAGGAAGGGTAAAAAAAGAACATTTACTTCAAGCCATAGGAGAAAGTCTATTGGTTAAAAGCTACTTTAGAAAAGATGTTAAATATTGCTATTTGATTTACTTTCAGACAAATTCTTTAGTAAAAATAGAATTAAATGAAAAACTGATAAGCCAATTTTTCAAACTCATAAAAACTATGCAAAAGCTTTATTCTCAAGGAAGAATTCCTCCTAAAAGTAAATTGCCAAATTATAAAAAGAGAGTTTGTCAAGGGTGTCACGTTAAAAGGGCTTGCGAATATATAGAAATGTTTAGAAGAATTTTAAAGTAATATTTTTTAATTTAGTAATTAAAAAATGGGCCGGTAGATCAACGGTAGATCGCCGCTCTTGCAAAGCGGAGGCTCCGGGTTCAAATCCCGGCCGGTCCAATTTTTCTTGCAACAATCAAAAATTGTCTACTTTTATTTTCTGATGCTTTTTTCATTGTCATAGACTCAAAAATTTTAATAATTCTAAAGTTAGCTTTTTTTAAAAGATTATTCAATTCTTTTTTAGAGTAAATTCTTACTTTTTTAACGCTTCTTTTAACGAATTTAAGGTCTTTTCCTCTCTTTTTATAGAAATATTGTTTGATAACCCAGAAAGTTTGCGCATTTTTAGAAATATTATTTTTAGCCAACTCTACAAATTCTTTATACTCTAGCCAAAATTTATCTACACGTTTTACTTCCTTTTCTTTTACATTTTTATTCGGAATATCTAGCAATAAAATTCCATTCTCCTTTAAATGTTTGTTTGCATTTTTCAAAGTTTCTAAATTTCCTTTATCGTTAAAATAGCCAAAGCTTGTAAACCAGAAAAAAATAGCGTCAAATTTCTTATCGATTTTAAAATTTCTCATATCTCCAATGAAATAATTTTCTTCAAATTTTCTATTTTTCTTTTTAGCTTCTTCTATAAGCTCCTTAGAAATATCTATACCATATACATCAAAATACTTCCTTAAGATTTTGTGCAATCTTCCATTTCCGCATGCTACTTCAAGAATTTGAGATTTTCTTTTTATGAATTTTCTCAAAATTTTTGCAATATATTCAGCTTCTTTTTCAGTTGTTTTTTCTTTGTAAGAAATATGCCAGGCTATTTTATCCGGAACTCTCATTAATTTTATTTTTTTAAAAATTTTTATGAAGCTAATCACAAAATTCTACTTTGAAATTCAAAAGGCTTTAAGCAAGCTCGTTGAATTTAAAAAAGTTGAAAAAATAGAAAAAGTTTTAGCATTAGATGTTGCTTACAAAGATGATTTAGCTTTTTGTGCAG
>ERZ1669248.680-NODE-680-length-15262-cov-7.764977_pt1 | contig 15262 bp, 15 predicted proteins | sample MGYA00579296_ERZ1669248 | MGnify/ENA primary metagenome ERZ1669248 (study PRJEB41166, sample SAMN08046057) | hot springs metagenome | biome: hot spring; feature: neutral hot spring; material: thermophilic sediment; isolation source: thermophilic sediment from...
TGACCTCATCGTAACCTTCAAGGCAAAGGTTCAACGCCACCGCCAGCTTCATAGCCTCCAAAAAGTCGTGAACTTCAGCTTCAGCGCCTACTTCTTCAATAGGCTTACTGCTCCTGTCAACGTGTTTACGTAATGCTTTTTGCACTCTTTTCATCTTATTTTCACCATACGTGCGCGAGGAGTAGACATCTCTTATCCCATCCGTATTTGGTGAGTTTTGCCTGCATCTCCATACCCCTTTATACTCTTTTAGAGTAAAAAAGAGCATACATGCTTAAATACTTTGTGGTATAATAGAGCAAAATGGGGTAACATATGGGTAGGAAAATAAAGACAAGCGTAGCTATAGATGAGGATTTACTTGCATGGGTTGATAAGCTTGTAGCCGCCAAACGCTTCGCCAACAGAACACACGCAATAGAATACGCCCTTCAAAGACTTAAAGAACGAGAGAAAGATGAACTACATTCATAACATGCAACAAAAGACATTCGCCATTAAACCGCTAAAGGCTTAAACCTGCCAGACGATACGCTTAAAGAACCCTTCAGATCCACAAACCTTAAAAGCACTCGAGCTTAAAATCTGGTTCACTTCTGAAAAGCCAAAAAATAAAAGCGTAAACGCAAAACCACAGCAATTAAAACAACAAAGCCTAGGCTAAAACCCAAACATCCCAAAACGTGCCTCTAATTTTGATGTAAAACTGGAAGTTTTCCCACGTTTTTCAGACTCCAAAAGAAGGCTAAATTTGGCTTCTTCTAATGTTGAGAAATAAAAATGGGAGTTTTGCCAATGAGGCTGTCTGGAAGCGCTGTCTCCCACAACGATTTCACGCCTACGCGTAAATCTAAAACACTTTTGACTATTCACCGCACACGCATAGCTTCACATTGCCATCGTCTCAAATACTTGAGCACCAGATGCTATGTATTCAAACATCTTGCTCTATTACCACTTTAGACTTAAAATTGGGAGTTTTTATCGGTTCTGCTATGTGCCTGATATTGTGCTCAATGATAAGAAGTCTAAAAACTTCCACTTTTCAACAAAACTTGGAGCTTTCAAACGTTAGAAAGCATGCTTTTAGACATTACTAACAGAATCAAACACCCAACCAAAGAAAGCGCATGATAGGGAACCCTTCAAAAACGTTACAACCTGCCGTTTAGGTAGGAAATCCCTTTTCGGATTGATTATTAAAGATTTTTATGGTGTTTTTGCTATGTTCAATAATATAGCGTGGGCTTCAATGGTTTATGGAGCTTACTATAACTCAATTCAGCAAAGCGTAGTGCAAAGGTATTTAGCGATGATTAAAGAAGCGGACGTAAAACACGCCCCCTTGATAAGCAATCTTCTTACAGAGGAACTGCTGAAATCTGAAATACTTCCTCATCTTCCTGAGGGATTGTATATTTCAAAGGGAGAAGTTGTTAAAGGATCTGCCTCCAGCGGCGACTGTGATCTAATTATTTATCGGAAGCCTGTTATCTATCAATATGGTCCTATCGTCATAGTTCCTCGGGAAAACGCCAAAGCAATTATAGACATCGAGATCCACGGAGAGAAATTTTTGAAAGCATTTTATCAAGATAGTGCGTCATCAGAACGGGTGTCCAGAAAGAAAATGAAAATTGAAGCTTTGAAGGAATTTGCCGATAAAACTTTTTGTCTAGGTCTGCACGCACACGCTAAAGCCAAAGAATTCGAGTTATGGATTAAAAATCGCCATTCAAGTCAAACTCCTATTTTTATTTTCTACACTCGCCATAATAAACAGATAATCGAAGGCGAGTTTGAACGGCTAATTAAAGAAATTCAAAGATTATAGAGTTTCACTGCAACTTGACTTAGAAGCCACAACCACTAAGACGCTATGTTCTCTTAATGTCTCCTAACAGAACATTGCCAACTAAAATTCTTGCTCGTAAGCCTATCTTAATTGTCGAGTGGAATGTTTTTGTTTATATATAATCAAGGAAAAAGTTTAGGTTAGAAATGAACGATAATTGTGTGGAAGCCCAGGCTCATTGGTCCATGTAGACGGTTGAGTTGTTATGCCTTGAATGTTATTGGAGGATTAGCAGGTGAAGGAAATGCAATTTCGTGTTCAAGTTGGTTTGCTAATTTTGGCACATGCCTTCATGTTGTCATTTTGGGATGATCTCGGGATAGGCATAGATTTAGGTGAAGGACGCATTATTTTTCTTTATACCGGCCATAGTTCGGAATGAGATCAAGTGGAACCCGCGCCCTACGACCGGCAAACCCCACAACAAACCTTAAACTATTGCTCATTAACTTTTCGCTTTGCATTTTTCGCTTGGTTGCTGGCTGATTAAGTTTCGCATTACAACAACTTTTTCATTTTATCTTTCTAAATGGATTATGCCGAAACGAAGTCACTAATGATGAGTTTCTTCACCCAGAAGTAAGCTGGTAACTTGCTAAACCCTTCTCTTTAAGTTGAATTATTACCCCTCTGAGTATTCCTTCGGTATATTCGCTACCAGGATTGAAACACAGAGTTTTTCCTAATCTGTATATTCCACGTGATTCATGTATGTGGCCATGTAAACTAATAAGCGGTTGATACTTCTCGATTGCTTTTCTAATAGCCATACTTCCCACATGTGTAAGGCTAATTTTTCCGCCTTTCATGATAACTGTTAGATTTTCGTCGATTTCTGGCGCAAGATCAAGCTCTGTTCCATATGGTGGACAATGGAAATTAAAAATTGCGTTTTCTAGATTATCAACTTTTGAGGCCATTTTCTCAATCCTTTTCTCTAACTCTTCTTCAGGAAGATCTCTCGGACATTTCCAAGGGGTGATATTAGCATATCCAGCACTTATCATCTCATGATGCTCATCTATCCAGACAACTTTTTCTTCAGGGTTTACTATGCATTCCGATCGATCTAAAATTTCTGCAACTTCTGGAATATCATCGTTTCCAAGCTGGATAAAACATTTAACATCACTGTTCTTTAGGCGTTCATCGGCAAGAGCAACCCAATTTTTCAAGGTATTGATCACTAATTCGCGAAACAGTTCTTCCAGCTTTTGCGGGTCTTTAAGCCTTTCCATCTCCTCTCGCGTCGTGACATATGGATAAAATCCCATTGAACTTATAAAGTTCATCAATTGAGCCGCTTCCTTTTCGTTCTTCGCTATTCTTTCCTTTCCCATAATTTGTGCCTGAACACTTCCGTCTTCATTTTTAAGAATGGGAACAACCATTTTTCCAGTAATGTCTCCTCCTACAATCAATGTGTTAACCTTATAGAATTTGGCGGCGTTCAGAAATTTCCTAAAACAGTGCTCTGAGCCATGTATATCTGTCGTAAAGAAGATTCTGGTTTTCCCCATACACATCTACCTTTCCAGTAGAAAATTAAGAAACAAGAAAAAACTATATAAATAATTCTGAATTGGTATGTGTTTAGCTGTTTTGCCATTTAAGGCTTATTGTGATTGGCAGCATCTTTGTGGGGTCTAGCCCCTGCTGTTTCCATGTCGCCAGAACCGTTGTGACGGTTTCATGTATGAATGTGCCCTTCTGGTTGCGGAAGTGTTCCGATGATTTTCCTCTGGACCACGTGCTCTCTGAGGACTCTCTCTGCCCTGTTGTTTGTGGGCTCAACGCCGGGTGTAGTTAGGAAGGTGAGACAGTGGTCGATGCCGTTCCGTATCTTGACGGCGAACCTTCTCACCTCCTTCGTCTTGTAAGGCCTTCCAGCCCATCTTTCCAGTATGTTCTTTGCCTCTCCCACCAGATTCTCCACATCGTCTGGAGGAGGTCTGTCCTTTGGTGATATGTTGATGCGCTGATAGAGTTCATGCAGTGCTTGCGCGAGGGGTTTTGCTTCATCTATCCTCTCGGCGAGGTATTTCGCCTCTCTCAGGAGGTGGGCCCAGCACCGCTGGATGCGCCTAGTGAAGTTTGGGTACGACTTCCAGCCGTCGCAGACAATGACGCCCTTGAAGTCCTCCCCGAGAACCTCCTTTAAGACTTTTTTGCCTCTGCTCTTCCTGACGGCGAATAGGGTTTCACCGTTTGTGGTGAAAACCCATATCCAGTACTGGCCTCCGTCAACCTTTAACCCCGTCTCATCCGTGTAAACCACATCCGCAACTCTAACCCTCTGAAGAATCCCTTCATACTCAGGCCTCAGCCACTTGGCGGTCCGCCTAAGGATCTCAAGGACTGTGGACGGCGTTACGGTTAAGCCCTGCCTCTCCAGTGCGGCCTGAACCTTCCTAAGGGGAAGCCTATCCTCATACCTCAACAATGTTGTTTGGACATAGACGTTCTTTCCGAAAACTCCTTCTGGAGGGCAGTCTGGATGCCTAGCCGTGATGCGAGAACCGCATGCCTCGCACTCCCACATGAACTCCAGAAAGTCTATAACCTGCCTTGGAGAAGGATTTGAGGTTTCCTCTACGATGCGGTGGTTCACGTAGCTTGGCTTTCCAAGGGGAGCCCCGCAGCGCTCACACGTGTCCTTCAGCTCCGGAGCCTTCACAACGTCCGGTTTCTGTCTGGGCCTCGTCTTGCCCGCGTGTCCCTTCGGCCTACCTGGGTACCGCGGGCCTCCACGAGCTTGACGCTGGCTGGCGGGGAACCTGCGCTGTGAGGTGCTATGTGAGCGTTCTCGTAGACTGCGAGACGGCGTTTCAACTCAGCGTTTTCAGCCCTCAACCTATAGTTTTCAAACTCAAGCTCCTCAATCCGCTTCTTCAGCCTCTCACAGTTCTGGCACGTCAACGCTTCACAACACCCATTAAGGATCTAACCGTACGGCCCTAACCCTTTTACCAACCCAATCCTTAGGAACCAAAATCCTAGCTGAGGTAGCGCAGCTCTTAGCCACCTTCTCAACAACCTCATAGCCCAGCATCCTAATCTCCATAGGCTTTTCAGCAAAAGATTCCCCATCACACATATCCATCATTGCAATAATATTGCAATAATGGTTTAAAAGCTTTCCTGTCCCACTCCAATCAACAAACAAAACTTATTAGAAGGATGAAAGCTAAACACATACCTGAATTGATAGTGAAAGCTTCATTTGGGTGAGGATGTTGCCGCGAGACTTCGTAGAAGAAGCTATTAGAATAGCGAGTGAAGCGGAAAAGAAGAATATCATACTCAGAATAATGGGCGCTGTTGCTATAAGGATTAAATGCACAGATTATATTTCCCTCTACAACGAGCTCAAAAGAGGATTAACCGATATAGACTTTGCAGGCTACAGTAAACAGGGACACAAAATTAGTGCTTTACTCAAAGAATTAGGTTATGAATTGAGGAAGGACATGCTGATCCATGAGGGCCGCTACTTCTTTTATTACCCCAGTTCAGGGCTAAAAGTGGATATTTTCCTAGATAAGCTAAGTATGAGTCATACAATAAACTTCAGAAATAGGCTGGAGTTGGATTTCCCAACAATAACTTTAGCGGATCTTGTACTTGAGAAACTTCAGATAGTGAAGATAAATGAGAAGGACTTAAAGGATTTAGTTGTACTTTTCCGTTCCTATGATGTTGGAGATAACGAGAAGGCAATAAATGGTAGATATATCGCTAAACTTCTAGCCGATGACTGGGGATTTTACTACACAGCGACAACAAATCTGGAGAGGCTGAAGAGCTTTCTTAAAAGGACAAACATTCCAGAGAAGGACAAAGAAGACGTCAGTAAGAAAATTGAAAAGTTATCTGAAATGATAGAGACGGAACCTAAGACATTAAAGTGGCGCTTACGCTCAAAAATTGGACCAAGGATGAAATGGTACACTGAAGTAGAAGAAGCGGAAAGATGACCCTTGGTTAAATATTCATTTGAACAGGTTTGGCGCAAAAGTATGGTTCGGCTTATTTAGCTGAATGAGGTAAGGTTTAAACGTTAAACTGTAGAATAATCTGCGGTTAAGCTTGTTGTTTGCGCTTTTAGAATGTGGCATGTGGGCATATTTTCGCATTTTTCACCAAGAGGATGGAAGTTGCCTAAAATTTATTCAATAGTTCAGCCCAAAACCTAGCTAGAAACTGGACATCTTAAACCATAAAAACGGATTTCCAGACGAGAACAGCCCATCACAACCTTATTTAAACAATAAGAGGAAGCTACAGATTTTGAGCCAAAACCATTTGACCAAAAACTTTATAAACAAAAAATCCGAAAACTGAGGCTTAGGCGCCAGAATGAATGAAAAAAATGAAGAAAGACTCTTTGTAAGGAAAGCTAGCGGTTTAGTTAGAATCGCCACAAGCCCCAGAGTATTCATGTTCAATATCTTCTGGACAGCCTTTGGCTTCGTGCTAACTTACGTGTTCTTCTGGGGAGCAATAACATCTCCTGGAGCAGACCTCTCGTCGGGAGCATTGCTAACCACGGTATTTGTGTTGCCTCAAGTAACCCTATATGCCCTTTTCGCGGCTATAATGCCACGTTCTGGAGGAGACTACCATTATGTGGGTCGTTCCTTGCATCCAAGCTTGGGGTTCATGGTAAGCTTTGCATGGGTTGTCTGGCTTTCCTTCTGGGCGGCCTGGGGGGCCTATGCCTTCACAAGCTTTGGATTAGCTCCTATAGTTTCCACTTGGGGCGCAATAACCCATAATCAAGCGCTTGTTGACCTTGGAGTCTTTCTACAATCTACGCAGGCAGCGTGGGCCATAGCGGCAGTGGTGCTCGTTGTATCGTTTATACTTTCAGTTGTAGGAACAGAAACATACTTTAAACTCCAAAATATCGCCTTTGCACTACTGCTTCTTGGCTTAGCAGTCTTCATTGTATTAATGCTCATAAACGATAATGCTGCATTCATCAACGGCTTCAACAATGCCCTTAACTGGCTAACAGGCGAACCTAACACATATAATTACGTAATAAATTCAGCGAAGGAGTTAGGCGTAAATCTTAATCCCGAATTTAGTTGGCGATCTCTATTGATACTGGTGCCTTTATTCTACACTTATATGCCCTACTGTATAGGTTCAACTTTCATGGCCGGAGAAATCAAGGATGTTAAGAAATCGCAGCTTTGGGGAGGCCCATTTGCAACCATAATCCTTGGTTTATGGTCAGCATTACTAGCCTTCTTGTTCATTAGAACTATAGGTTCTCAATTCTGGTACGCTGTAGGAAATCTCTGGTGGCTGGGAGAATATAATCTTGCAGTGCCCCCATACTTCCCTTCCTTCGTAGGACTCTTAACAAACAACGTTGTTCTTTACGGCCTAATGAGTATTGGCTATCTAATATGGGGAGTATGGTTTGTTCCCCAAAACATAATGTTAAACAGCAGAATAATGCTGGCATGGTCCTTTGACAGAATTGCTCCAGAAAAGCTTTCCTACGTTAGCGAAAGATTCAGAACCCCCGTGATAAATGCCGTGTTAATATTCATTTTGGCTCAAATCTTCTTGGCGCTTTACTGCACGTTTCCCTGGCTAACTATGGTTTCAAGCATATTCGCCTTAGCAATAATAGCCATCTTTGTAGGATTAGCTGGAATAGTCTTTCCATTTAGACGGCCAGAAATTTTCGAAAGGTCTCCTGTAGCTTGGAAGATAGGAGGGATACCCGCACTAAGCATAATTGCGCTTCTTGATGTTCTAGTAGGGTTATTTGTAAGCTACTTCTATCTCACCGAAGATACGCTGGCGGCTAATGCACCCGAGTCGCTATGGATGATATTCATAATATTTCTAGTCGGCTTCATAATCTTCTGGATAGCAAAACTGTATCGAAAAGCCCAAGGAATAGACGTAGAATTAGCATTTAAAGAAATTCCGCCAGAGTAGGTGCCGTAAATAATTTACTCACCAAAATTTTTCTTTTTCCTCTCCAATTTTAAACATCAATTGAAAGGTGATTTCGGTGAAACACATTTCGAAGGAAAAGGCAATATTTAGTTTTAGTTCGAAACATAAGCCTGTAGAGATTGTAAAGCCATCAGAGCTTGTTCTGTTTGAAGCTGAAGACGCTCTCGGCGGCCAAGTCAAGAACGAAAGTATTTCGATGGAAACTCTTGATTGGTCGAGAGTGAACGGGAGCACAGGCCCCGTTTATATTGAAGGAGCTGAACCGAACGACACATTGGTTGTTGAAATATTAGATATTAAGCCTGCAGATAAGGGAGTGATAGTTGTGATTCCAGGCTACGGTGTCTTAGAGAATATGCAGTTTAGGGGAAAAGCGAAAATCGTTACTTTAAAGGATGGATTTGCGATTTTTGATGAGAAAACCCGCGTTAAAGTAAAGCCTATAATAGGCACCATTGGGGTGGCTCCGCATGCATGCATGCGAGAAGGAATTCCAACAAGCATTCCCGGGAAACACGGGGGAAACATGGACGTCAAGGACGTAACCAGCGGCACAAAACTGTATCTTCCAGTATTCACTGAAGGAGCACTCTTTGCGGCAGGTGACCTCCACGCCGTTCAAGCGGATGGCGAATTATGTGTCTCATCCATAGAAGTTGCCGGTCAAATTCTTTTAAGATTCAATTTGATTAAAGGCAAATCGCCTAGATGGCCCCTTCTAGAAACACAAGAAAGCTACATGATAATTGCTGCAGCTGAAAACTTGGATGAAGCAGCTAAAATAGCCTCTAATGAAGCTATTGAAGCACTTATGAGAGAACATGATTGGAGCTTTGAAGAAGCATATATGTTTGGAAGTTTGGCGGTGGACCTAAAAATAAATCAAGTTGTTGACCCGAAAAAGGGAGTAAGAGCCGTAATACCAAAAGAATACATAACGTTGGAGAGTCTTCTATACTAGGCTTTGCAAAGTTTTTTAAGTGGTTGCGGGCTTTCCCGGCTTCGCGTGGACATACAGCTAATATTTGAATGTTATACATTGGCCAAAGCTTATGGATATGTGAACATTGCAGATTTATCCTAAAAATTTGTTTGGCAGTAATAGGGGAGCATATTCTTTGGATGTGAGCAGGCATTCTCTTTACGCTTTCACCATACTTAAAACGATACAAGAAAAAATGTCTCCGCAACAAATTAAACTTCGCTTTCACGCGAAGATTAAGTCTCATTCACTCAATAAACTGTTCTGTTAATCACCGTTAACAGAAGGTTAAAAAATGAAAAAATGTTTTTTCTTGTTTATTGTGAGGGTTTTGTTTTCTTGTTTGTTTTGTGTTTGATTGCTATGAAGCCTATTGTCAGAATCGTTATTGATGTAATGTAGGGCTTGATTGGTTCTGCTTGCTCATTGGCATCTACAGAAATTGAGTAACCTCCAACAGGAACCGTATATACCACTACGCGGGCTGTTTCTGACTGGGCGGTGTTGCCCTTAGCGTCTGTGACCTTGAGTTGTATGTAGTAGATTCCGCTTGTTGTTGGAGCAAATATCCATGTGTTTGATGTTGCACCAGAAACCGGATTGCCATCAAGATACCATTGATAGCTATATGGTGGGTATCCACCTGTCACGGTTGATGTAAAGGTTATAGGACGACCTGCGAAGGTTGAAGTGTTGACTGGAGTAATTAAGATGGATAGTTGAGGGGCAACTGTTATCAAGGCTTCATTTGATTTAGCTGTATTCATTAGACTGTCTGAAACAATTAGATAAATCGTGTAGTTTCCAATTGTTGTGGGTGTAAATGTCCATATAGGCAATGTTCCGCCTGAAATTGGATTTCCATTAAGATACCATTGATAGCTGTATGGTTGCACTCCCCCATTAACATAAGATGTGAACGCTATAAATTGACCTAAAAGTATGGACTCTGCGGCTGGGCTTATGGTAGCGAATAAAGGTCTGTATTCTATAACTTGCGCTGTTCCTAAAACGTAGAGGTTATTGGTCGCATCAATTTCATTAGGAACTGTGCTTACTTCTGCCCATATAGTATGATTACCGAGCGCCCAATTTGACGTATTTAATAGAAACATCAGTGTAGTTTCTTGGTTTGGTTCAAATTCTGTTACGGGCTGCATTTCAATTGGCATCGTGTCACGATAGAGGGTTACATTAATGTTCTCGGTCACATTTCCGAAGTTTTTGATTGTAACCGAAATATTGAGGGTTTGCCCTTTGTAAACTGTTTCTGGATGCATCATGCCATAAAGTATTGCTACATCTCTAGGCTCTATTTTTTCGGGTGGAGGGATATATCGTTCAACATATATAGTGACTTCGATACCTTTAGGGTATCCGGGATGTGCTGACAAATAAGGGCTCCCAAGTTTCTGTATGATCCAACTCATGTCAAGGGTAGCCACCCTTATTGATGGATCACCCGTTAACCAGTCGATCCAGCTATCAAAATCAAAGAGTAAACCTACATGCAACTTGAAAATGGTGAAATAATACTTGAAGTCTGTAATGCTAATTTTTGCATAGTCCGTTGTGTTATCGTAATCACCAGCATTCACAGTAAAGTTTAAACGTTGACCTGGAGCAGACCATGTTAAATCGGCACTTTCAACTACACGAGCATCCCCTAAGCTACTTGCTTTCGCTGTAATTTTTTCCGAACCAAATGCTGGTTCAACCGTTAGAAACACCTTTAGCAAAGAAAACTCAATAACCCATGCTGAATCAAAAACCTTTATATTTATTCCAGGAAGAGGTGCCTCAGCCTCTGGACCTAAGGGAGTTTGAAAGCTTCTAGACAAATCAATATTAGGCCCGTATGTTGCGCTGTATGTTATCCACCTAAATGGAACCCATATTCCTGCATCAACCCAAACATACGCTTTAAAAATAAACAAAAACTCGTTGAAAGATGGTTTATCTATCGGTGTTAATGTTGCATAAAAAGTATAGTTGTCTCCAACGGTCATCTGTTCGGGATATTCTAAAGTAATATTAACTGGCAATCTCAGACCAAATCGGATATCTACATCTATTCCGGCTCGTGCATACGCTGTTAAAACCCATATGTCAACAAGAGTATATCGTTCTTTGGCTATAGTGTAGGTGAAACCCAGCAACATCTCTTGTTCCATCGTAACAGTTTTAGTTGTATTAACATATTCTGTGGACTCCTCTAACGACGTCGGCAGATCTATTGGTGAAGATTGGCTTACATTATTTTCAGGAATTAGAAACCTTGCAGTTTTCTTTATGAACGTCTCAGTAACATAGTCACGTGTTCCATTTTCATAGTCTATAATCATTTGCCTGGTTCCATTGTTAAAATCTAGGAACTCTACAACAGGTTCCATTTCAGATGATGATTCTTGTGCTTTAGCCGGTTGTATGCTAGGCGCTAAAGTTAACATACGCGTTAAAAGCAGAATCAATATCACCAATAGACTGGCCTTTTTAAGCGACACTCCCTTCTCCTAAAAAGAATATACTACTAATTTAACTTAAAATTTTCCAAAAATATGTTCTAGAAGAAAATTCTATTTAGCATAGAGATTGAAAAGTTCTGCGAAAGTTTTTAATTTTAAATCGGGTAGACAATTAGAGTCGATGGTGAATGGTTATGGGAAGAACGTTGGTTATGCTTTTTCTGTTTGTTAATCTTATTTTGTGTTTTTATGTGACTTATGAGCTCTTTCGAACCGCGGATTATCTTGCTGATGCATTTAAGATTCTTGCCCTTGGCGGTGTAAAACCGCCAGATTTCATTGAACTTAAAGCGTTAGGCATCTATGTCTTTTTGCTTGGGATATCTGGTTTTGCTATGGCACTATGGCATATTGGATTTATGAGGACGGAAAAAACATTGACAGGCTTATACGTTCACGAAAACTTCTGATGCAAAGCAAGGTGCAAGCAAAGGCTCCAACAGCAGAGCGTGGAGAAATTCAGCTTTTAGAATGCCCAGAATGCGGTGAAGAACTGGAAGAAGGCTTCGAAGTCTGCCCAAGATGCGGCTATGAACTAAAACCAATAACATGCCCAAGATGTCGAAAAGAAATTTCAAGAAAATTTACTTACTGCCCATACTGCGGAAACAAAATACAAGAGGAATGAATACTCCCAAACAAACAAAAATGTTCCGTTAGTCGCTGCTAATGGAATTGGACCAGTATAGGTAAACTTTTGTTTGTAGTAAGAAGCTGCAGACTTTGATTAGTTTTGTTAGCCCTTTCATAGGTTGCCTTCATAACTTCCTTTGTGTAGGCTTCTTTTTTCCGAATGGCATGTGGCAGAAGTATCTCATGAATCGAGTATGGCTGTTTAATAAAACTGCAGATTTCTCCGCAAAATCTTCTCTTTTTCTGTTTGCGCGCGCGCAAGCAACCTAAAAACATCAAAATTCATAGCGATGTTCTATTAGTCATCGCTAACGGAACAGCTGAGAAAAAGAAGTGAGCAGCGCATCTATAAAATTAAAATATTTTTATTAAATTTAGACAAATTGGTGTAATGCATGATTGAAGCGTGGAAGAGTATAGAGGGTTTCGGATATGTTTATTTTGATTATGTTCGCGAAGATGTTTTGGGTTATGAGCACGTGGATGATGGCTTTTGCATAATTGAAACCAAAGATGGCCACACTATAGACATAGCATCTCTGGTAAGCGAATTTTTTGGTGTAGGATGCAATTATTGTGGGTATGTTTGTCAGGGAGACACCTGTGAAGTAGAGGAAAGAGGTGAAGAATGCCCATACAAGGATGAAAATGGAATTTGTAGACCCCCATTGTTCTGGTTCAAAATAAGTAAAGACAAAAACAAAATAATTATCGAGGCTGAAAGATCCAAGGATGAGCCGACAAAGTGTTCTTCTCGCTTGGCGGAATCACATGAAAATTTAGAGGCTGAAACAAATGCAGAAACTTTTGATGTCTTAAAAGAGACACCTACTTCACTTTTCGAAGCGAGTATATCTCATCCTAAAAAAGAGGAAAAAAGGGGTAATGTAGGGAAAGAGGTTTTCATTTTTCTTACTAATGCTCTAAATCATTTTGGGGATGTTATACATAGGTCGATGGGAAAATATCATTATTTTTATAAGAGAATGTGCAGTTTAGAGTCTATTTTCGCTGTTGCAACCCTCTCTAAGGGGGAATTAGTCGTTAGAATAAGATTCTATCCTGAGATTTTTCGAGACCCGAAAGGATTAATAAAGAAGGTGAACAAAAAATGGTTCTTTACAAAGGGACGAGGAGAGGAGGGAGAGATTAGAATCCAAAATGAAAAGCAGCTAGATTATGCAATAAGCCTAATAAGACAATCTTATGAAATAGCAATTTAAACGCAACTTTAATTTCAGAGAATTAAAAATGAAAGGCGTTAAAAGGATTTTTGTGAAGTTTATGATTATGTTATCTGGTTGAGTGGTCGTTTGTATTAAAGAAGAATCAACTGTTTGTTTTTGGCTCCTTTATCATCTACAATTGCTGCAACGTTTCTTGATTGGACCGCCCAGATAGACATAACTAAATACCTTTCCACATACACTGCATTTAGCTGAAACTTTTTTCCCTTTCGATTTTTCAGAAGGCGTCCAATATGGGATCGATAAAGTGTCAGTTGGGTTTATAATGAACGGCTTTCCCTCTGCCACGTTCAATGTGAGATGCCCCTCATAACTTACGACATAGCCCTCCTCAATTCTGATTTTATCGCCGACGTTCACTTTTTCAATCTGGTCCTCCCAGAGGTTCAGTATAATTTCGCCTGTTTCATCTTTCAGTAAGGCTGTTGCAAATCTCCGCAAACCACGCTTAGTTTCAACCACTTTTGGTTCGCTTTTTTCAGTTATATACCCTTCAACTATAACATTCTTCAACCCTTCACGCAGATCTGCAATGTGGCAACGTTTTTGTGTGAAGGCTTTAAACATCTCCATTCTATTGGACACATCATTTAACGTATATTTTCCTATGTCGCATTTTTCGTTGTATTGACATATTAGGCAGAGGTGCATCATGAGATGTTCCAGTGGGGCCTTAAGGCGATCCTTATTTTTGATGGAAGCTTGCTTTACTTTGTCGTAAAAGCCCCTCAGCTCGTTTTTAACTTTCTCTAAATCAGGCCACCCCAGTAACCACATTCCTTTAGGGAAGACTGGATGGAGCTTATTATGACATTGAATGCAAAGGGTAACTAGGTTCGATGGGGATAAATCTTCATCGGCGCTGAAATCCATGACGTGATGAATGTGTCCTGTTTTTGCATCAACACTTTCTCCACAGATCAAACAGCGATAGTTGTCATACTCCATTATTTTAGCACGCACCTCTTTCCAAAGCTTGGTTTTCAGAAAATCATAGTGTTTCCTTTCCCTTTCAGGCATCTCCATCTCATAAATTATGTGGATTTTTTTAGCCCTGTCTTCATCTGTTATGCGATGCTTGCAGGTTTCACATTCAAATCCAGTAGCCCTTACGAGTAAACATTCCTGATGTTTTGGCGGCGTATAACAAAATGGGTAGACCCAACATCTTAATGAAAGTGCAAACCTAACATCCTGATTCGCTATGGAACTTGAAGAATGCTCTAGGCGTGGAAGTTGTGCCCCCCCCCGTTTGAGACCCTTCGCTGCTTGAAAGATCTTTACGTATGCTTTTACCTTCTTCTTTTGAAAAATCAGATTTTCCCTGAGTAACCATTTCGGTCGATTCATCTGCCACCCTGAAATCAAACGTTTCGAGGGGAAACAAACTAGGATAATTAATGCATCCTTTTATTATTAATCTAGTGATCTTAGAACCGTTTGGTATAGGCGGGAAAAGAAGCAGAAAGCGTGCCGAGGCGCCATCAGGAATCTCGGTTCTGTTAGAATAAAACGTTCCAAATTTCTCTTTGAACATCTCCCTACATTCAGGAGGAATATATGTTTGGCTAAAATCATCGCCTGCTAACGTTCGGTATAAATTCCCCTGCGAGTCTATGGCTTGACAAGATTCGCTAGAAGTAGCAAAGTTGAACGGTCTTGTAGAAATATTCTTTATTCTGACTATCACAGCCGTGCATGTAAGTATAAGTTTATCTTGTCGCTCCATAAGGGATCTCTTTAGACTGCAGGGCGGACATTTAAAACTAAAGCAGTCTCTTCGGCAATTAATTTTTACATTTTCACTAACATCGTCAATTTTCACTTCGCAATATTTCCCCTTGTAAGAAGCGCCCACCAGGTCTTTAACTTGGATCTTGTGGATATTTTCTTCTTTCATTATTAAAAAATTTAAATCGCTCAGACTTATAAATTTAAAACACTATTAACTTTCGCATAAGTTTAATAAATTCTATTCCATTAGTCGCTGCTAAACGAGTATGTTTTTGAACTGTGGTGGCGTTAGCCATGGTTC
>ERZ1669248.681-NODE-681-length-15224-cov-23.111346_pt1 | contig 15224 bp, 17 predicted proteins | sample MGYA00579296_ERZ1669248 | MGnify/ENA primary metagenome ERZ1669248 (study PRJEB41166, sample SAMN08046057) | hot springs metagenome | biome: hot spring; feature: neutral hot spring; material: thermophilic sediment; isolation source: thermophilic sediment from...
TGTTCTCCAATATCGATATAAGCCTAACGGTGAGCCTTGTTGAGGCTGAGTATGCCAATAGCGGTAAGGGTAGGCCGCGTTATCCTGTTCGTTCCATGCTTTTGGCGTTGATGTTCATGCGTTTTGAGGCCATACCATCCGTTAGGAAGCTTTGCAGGAAGCTTGAGAGGCGCCATTATGCAAGGGAAATATGCGGGTTTGGAGATAGGACGCCTAAACATAACACTTTCAGCCTATTCATTACGCGTGCAGGCGAAACCATTGAGAAGCTATTCATAGAGCCCAGTTTTTATGAAGTCCTTAAGCATGAATAAAATGTTAGCGACTATAATATAGCAGCTTGAAAAGCAGAGAGAAGAACAAGAAATGACGGTGAAACAACTCGTCACATACATTGAAACAAGAGTGAAACAAATAGAGAAAGCTCCGAAATTCAAGAAAAGAATTAAGAGAGCTGAAAAATTTTTATTTATTCCCTAATTGTCCATGTATGCTTATTATGTGTTCGATTTTTAAAGCACTAGAATCTAGTTTACCACTCCACTATTTTCTTTTTTACAAGCCAATACATCTTGAGGCTTGGAATCTTCTTTTAAACATGTAAAAAAAGGTAGAGAAAATAAAAAGGGGTGGTGGGGTGGATTTCTAACCTAAGTCGTAGAACGAGTCTGCTGCTAAGCCGCCGGGAGCAGTGCGGACAACAGTTAATGCGGCGCCTTTAGCTGCTCTGACTTCGATCTTTATATTCTCATATTCTCTAAGCATACCCCATGATTTAGCTGAATTTAAGCGGATCAGCAGAAAGGCTTTTTCATTAGACTCCAATAATGTATTATCATTGCCGTTATAAATTGCAAACTTTGCTGTATCATCAGTCAAGTTAAGATTGGTAATCAAGGCTTCCCACGTCACATTATCCGTCGGTACTGCACCTTTGTATATGTTCAGTAGTGTGGCTTTTGGCAAATATACAGAAACAACTACTGATGTGGTGCCTAGGTCTACTGCGCCCCTGCCCGCTGAGAGTTTCACTGGGATGAGTATGTAAAGGATATGAGCTGAGGTTTTGTTGGTTCTCGCTGTGACCACTCCATCAAGTTGTAGTGCGGTTAACGACTCTTCGAGGCCTCCCTGCATTGTTTCTTTTGTTTTCTGTGTGGTGTAGAAGCCCATGTTGATGACCACGTAGCTTAGGGCTGCAGCAATTACTAGGAAGGCTATGAGCACTATGGCGGCTTCAACGCCCACGATGCCTTTCTTATTCTTAAACAGTTTTTTGGCGAACATTTAACCAGCCACCGTTATCCAGCCTAATGGCAACGATTCAGGAACATAGAAGTCGATGGTAAGCGGCGCAGCCTTCTCAGGCCTAATCTCAACAACTATGTGGGTTCTTGCCGTAGCAGGGCTTGCCAACCTTACCACCAGATATCCTTTCTCGTTAGAATCCAGAGCACTGTCGCCGTTGCTGTTTTGAATGAAAAGTTTAGCCTCGCCGTTATCGACCTGTGTAACTAAATCAGTGAAATTTTTGCCGCTGATAATCTCAGCTGTGCCATTATAAATGTTTGGCCATGCATTTCCAGCTACTTTTAAGGTTACAGCTGTCTCATTTTTTCCAAGCGCCACATATCTGACACCGTAAGCCCTCAACGGAATGACTATGGCATCGATTGTCGTTGGAGAACTGGCATTTACTAGTATGGTTCCGTCAACGGTTAAGGGTGTGCTTGCTTGTCTCAAACTGTCTTGCACTACTGTTTTGCCTCTCTCTGTTGCGAATAAGCCTTGGTTGATGACCATGAAGCTGAAGGCACCGGCGATGATGACGAAGGCTATGAGGATTATTGCTGCTTCTAGGCCGACCATACCCCGTTTCTGTTTTGCCAGTTTCATCAAAGCTTTTTTCCAGTTCATTTTCTTTTCCCTCTTTTGAGCGCTGTATTGTTTAGCCTTACACTATATTAAGACTTATGAAAAAGTAAACAATATTCAAAATCCATACTCAAACTAAATAAAATAACTGAACCTAAAAGCTCCAAAAAATATTCCCTAAACTAAATTGGAAAAGTGAGAAAAAGAGGATTTCAGCCTAAGCTGACAAACGAGTTTGGAAGCAGTCCCGGCGGAACAGTTCGCGCAACGGTCAAAGCCGCACCCTTAGCAATCCTAACCTCAATCTTTATAATCTCATTTCCACCAGCCATGTTGTTTGAGCCCAAACGAATTACTAGAAATGCTTTTTCTGTTGACTCCAGCACAGTGTTGTTGTTGCCATTATATATTGCAAACTTGGCCTCGTTCTCACCCAACTCTAAAGCGCCTTTCAGGTCTTCCCATGTCGTACAGTTGTTAGCGACTATGGCACCTCTATGAACGTTAAAAAGCGTTGTGTTCTTTAGATATACTGAAATTACTGCTGAGTTATTGCTGAGGTCTACGGCGGCTCCACCTGCGGAAATCTTCACTGGAATAACCAAGTATTCCAGCAATGATGAGTTTTCATTAGTTTTTCCTGTAACCAACCCATCCAGTTGCAAAGCATTTAACGATTCGTCGAGGCCTCCCTGCATTGTTTCTTTTGTCTTTTGTGTAATGTAGAAGCCCATGTTGATGACCACGTAGCTTAAAGCTGCGGCAATAATGACAAAGGCTATCAGCACAATGGCTGCTTCGATGCCAACGATACCTTTCTTATTCTTTAACAGTTTCCTCATCGCTTTTACCCCGATACTGGTGTGTATGTGTCTGCGGGCATAGACTCGGGTATGGAGAACTCAATTGAAAGAGTGGCACTCTTTTCGAGCCTAATCTCGATGTTTATCATGGCTCTGGCAGGCGCAGCATCACTTTGTGCAAGTGTTATTATTAGGAAGCCCTTCTCGTTAGTATCCAAGGCTTCGTCATTATTGGTGTTTGCAATAGCGAGGACAGCACCTGTTGTTAGTCCTCTGTTATTGCCAATGCTGTATGTCTCGTTAACATATACGTTGGTTGCAATTCCATCCATGGTTTGATTTGCTTGCTGAAAACCTACGAAATCATCGAACTGATGTCCTGTGGGATCATAGGTATAAATGGTGGCGTTGTAATTTTCAATATGTGTTGCGTTGGGGTTTGGATATCCAATGTATAATATGCCTAAGTACGCGTTTGCCCATGCCTTTTGTCCTATCCTTAATGTTATGACTGTTTGATCTGGCGCCATTGCCACATATTTGACCCCGAAGGCCTTCAACGGAATTACGATAACATTTACCTTTGTGCCGTCTGGCGTTGTTCTTACGAATACTGTTCCATCAATTGTTAGTGGTGTGCTTGCCTGTTTTAAGCCCTCTTGTATTACTGATTTACCCCTTTCCGTGGCGTATAAGCCTTGATTTATGACCATGAAGCTGAAGGCTGCAGCGATGATGACGAAGGCTATGAGGACTATGGCTGCTTCTAAGCCTACTATGGCGTGTGTCGCTTTAACGAACTGTTTTATTAGGCGCCGCAATGGTGTATTTGGAGTTTTTTGGTTGCATGATGGGCATGTCACCAATTTCAGCTTTGACCTTGTCCGCCATCTGTATCCGCATTTCTGGCATTCTACGATGTGGTCTTTCTTGCTCATTCTTCCACCACCACCTACACCACTATATATATCTTATATCTTAATACTTAATAAACATTTCTATTCCACACTCACAATACATATTCCAAATAAATAACCTACCACGCGAACTGCCCACCCTTACGATGGACTTCAGCCATTAGTTAAGGGTGATACCTATTCAAGGTAATAGAACAATCTGTCAAGCATTTCAGGGAGTGCCCAAAGGCTAAATTACAAAGTTCCTTGTCATTATTAAAAATTTCGTAACTGATTTTTCTTGTAATTTTTATTTGATCCTTTGACTTGGCTACTAAAGTCTTCTAACTTGCCTTCGAAAAATACTGCACGATATGATTGTTTTTCGGGTAAACTCTGACAAGTATAAATAAGTTCAGCCGTGACACCTGTATTGTCAGAGTTTTTAAAGTATACAAAAATAGGGATATGCGCCCAATCTTTAATGAGTTTCTGACTCTTAATGGTGTAATGCTCGTGCAGTATTTTTCCATAGTTTTACATTCGGAAAACTTGTAGTCGAAGTTAATGGTGTGCCGTAGCTATACGGGTAATTGTATGCTTGGCATAGAGCCTAAAATGCCTTCTATAAATAGTTGGGCTGCCATCCATGTTATGCTGCTTATAATGAGGAGGATGCCTAGGGTAAGTAGGAATGTTCCCCAATAGCCCGTTGAAACTTCCTTTAAAGTTAAAGCATTCACCACAGCCATTATGAATATGACAGTTATATTCCCTACTTCAATAACGGGTATGGGAATCATGTTGAAGCCGAAATATGGCAATTGTACCAGGGAAGAGTTTAGGAAGTCAGCGAATACCCTTACAATAACTAGTAAAAGCACGCTCATGGGCTGCAAAACCATCATAATCATCTGAAAACTTTTAGCCTCGATCTCTCTTTTCTTCCTAAACTCAAGAAATTTCACAACACGGTTTCCAAGGGCCTTGCCAATTTCAAGCGGGTTAGCTCCTCGACTAAGAGAATCAAGGAGGATTCTATTGCTTATGTGAACTTGGTATGATGCTGCCTCCGAAGATAGGGATTCTAGAGTTTGCTCATGGCTAATTCCAAGTTTCAACCTTGCTAAGGCCTCTTTAGCGAGCTTTTTTAATGGTCCAAGCTCCATATGTAAGAGATAGGAAAGCGCAGCTTTCAAGTCTGAAGTGGAAGCCAAGTTTTCTCCTAAGGATTTCAGGAAGGTGGGATAGTTCTCATCAATTTTCCTAATATGTCTTTCTAGCCCATATCCGAATATTCCCGGAATTATGAGACCTAAACCAAGTGTAAAAAAGGCAAGTGAAGGGCCTTTCGCAAAGTACAGGAGGAAAGCAAGCACAGCTGAAGATGGTCCAAAAGCAAGGAAACTCCACTTTAAAGCTAAATAAAGTTCATGTGGATGTTTCCCTAGGTAAACAACTTTTTCTTTGGGCGATGCCGCTCTGAAAAGGGCATACATTAATACGGTGGCGATAATTGCGACTATATATCCGAAGATTATAACTTGCGGGTCGATCAAGAAAAAGGACATGATCGCTAAGGTCATTATTAGAAATACTAGTACGCTTTGGAAAGCCGTGAAGATTCCGCCGAGGGTCTTGAAAGTTTCAATTGCCCGCGTGTAATAGCCTGAGTACTCCTCCATTAATGTTGAGGATTCCATTTCCAAATATCCCCTAGGCTCGACGCTTGAGAACACGTTTGTGCAGCGGACAAGAAAATCCCTAAACGGAGACTTCAACCTCTCAGCCATCAGCGCCGTAGCCTTCGTGTATCCATATCCGAAATCTTCGGCTAAACTGCGAATCTTCTGAAAAACGCTACTGTAAAAGCCGTATTCCTTATTCTCAGCTATTGTTCCCACAAGGTCCGATGGTGAGGTTTCTCCAAGCGATAAACTATACATGTGGAAGACAGCTGTAATAAGGTCAAAATCAACCCTCCTCAGCATACGCTCCCTTACTATGCGCCTAAGAAAAAACCATACAGCCACTCCAACGCCTAGGACGAGAGCAGCCTCTATGACCTTTCCAACAAATATGTAAAAGGCTGACATAAGCAGAGAAGGAATAAGCACCAACAAAATCTTCTTTGATGGTGCTATTTCCAAGGAACCCTCATCTCTTTTACTTTCCGATAAACTTCCCATATACCCTTGTTTCGAACTTCTATGACTGTTTTCCAAACATCCGTGTATTTTGGAAAGTTTTCTGCGAGGAAAGTTAGTATTTCAGCTCTAACCCTCATTTCATCGTAAAGTTCCCGCAATCTCTCTTTCCCCCAGCCCCTAAAAGTGAGAACTTTAGTTTCAAAGAGGAAACTTGACCCCATAAAGCGCAGGTGATCCAAGTCCGGGTCGTAAATAAAGGTGGGCAGGTAGTTCAATCTATTTTCGTCAGGCTCGTATCCGATTATTTCGTTAACGGATGTAACCCTCCGTATAAACTTTTTACCACGTTCCATTCTAGCTTGAAAAATTGCGAGGTTTAGCCCATCAATATGGGTTTTGGGAACCTCGATCGGATGGGATGTAAGTCTCTGGAAAAGCTGCCCCAAAGTTCCAGCGTGCATAGTTGACAAGACTGGGTGACCTGTTTCAATAGCTTGGAAGGCCACCCTTCCCTCTTCGCCCCTTATCTCTCCCACTATAATGTAGTCGGGCCTCTGCCTCAAAGCAGCCTTTAAAAGGTCAAACATGGTCACCTGTGCACCAGTATGCATCCTCGTAACCTCTCTAATCCAGTTCTTATGGAAAATGTTTATTTCAGGCGTTTCTTCAATACTAACTACTTTTGAGTCAGAGTTTATGAAGCAGGCTAGAGCGTTCAAAGTGGTTGTTTTACCTGAAGCTGTTTCCCCACACACAAATGCTGAAACCCCCACATCGAAGAGCATCCATAAGTAGGCGGCCAACTCCGGCGAAAATGTGTGCCACTTAATTAAATGGGCAACTGATATTGGTTCTTTCGGGAATTTTCTTATTGTAAAATTGCTTCCTTTAAGGCTTATGTCTTCGCCGAAAACAATATTGAAACGACTGTTATGGCAGAATACCCCTCCGAATCCTGCAATAAAGTTCTCATTTCCCTCAACTGATAAATCGTAGACAAACCCATTTGTCGGCCTAACTTTTTCGATTTTGACTATCTTTACAAACCCCACTTCTCCCCTTGATTTAATTTTTCTCCCGTTAAGGTTTACCTCCTTTATTCTTTCGCTATATGAGATAATATTTCCAGAAAGCAGACCAAGATACAAAACATCTGAGATTAGTCTTTTGCTTGCTGAGTGGCTGTAATCTCCTTTCAACCATGCCTTAATAAATGCCTTAATAAACTCCCTTGCAAGATTTTCTTGAACGTTAAATACTATTTCTGGAACGCATTTTTTCTTAGAGTCCTCTAAAACTTTTAGAATGTTCTTAAAAACAAACCAGATTAAGTATCCGTGGGCAACTACATTACACTTATTACCTCGGTTTAATATGCGCGGAGAAATCCCAAAGAGCTTTTTCAGGCATACAACCGAATCTTTAATAAGATCTCTTTCATGGCTTCCGAAACAGAGGACCACACCATACATGTTCTTATGTGAAATAAGCAATCCTTTTGCGATGTAATAACCCAAAAGCCTCATAAGCTCTTCTGAAACTTTCAGTATGGGTTTAACTGTAGCTTTCGAATTTCTACATTGAATAACGCATTTATTTAAGACTTCTCTTGGCAGACACTCGTAAAGTTCGAGTGGCCAAAGACCTCTATATTTGTGAGATAAAACCATAACTCTGGGATTCTTATAGATTCCTTGGTATAATTTGATCAGCTTGTCTTTGTAAAGCTCGTACATTCTCGCCGGGATGTCGCCTTTGAGAAAAAGTATGTACTTCCAGTTCCCTTTACAAAATTTCTCTGTAAGATCAATCTCGGTTATGGGACGGGATTGAGGGGGGATTTTTAAAGGGATCGCCACATAATCTCCAACTTTTAGGGTGTCTGTTCTAACAGCTTTGACACCATCTCCAGTCAATTTGTATATGCTGTGGTTGCCAGTTAACCGTACTGTCCTGCCAGTTTCTAACTCGACTTCATAGAGTTCCTCTTTCCACCGTTTTTTGTAAACATATGAAACTGGTTTCCATTCGATTTTCAGTGTGTCTAGGCTAAAAGTTGGTATTTGAACGCCCTTGATCTTGATGGGAGCGTCGGTTGAGTCCCCTTTATAAAACTGATCTACTAGTTCACCTATTTTTGTTATTCTGACCCTTCCAGTTTCCTCTTCTCGGAAGATGGTGGGCTCGTCGAAGTCTACGCTTCCGTCGGGTAAATGAATGTCTATTATTGGGTGGGTATAGCTTAGGACTTTTCCGTATCTTTCAGCTATGCTTCTGAGTAGTCGGTCAATTTCCCCCTTTGGGACTTCAACGTTTGTTTCCAGGTGGCCGAACATTTTGTGGTAAACGAAAACTTTGCCTTCTCCTGGAATGCTGACGTCTTCCAGCCATGGGTCTGCAAGGAAGCCGTCAAGGAAGCCGTGCCCAATTTTTTCCCTTAAGAAATGGTATAACACATCGTTTTCATCCAGCTCCTTAGGAATTTTAACCAGTTTCCTTTTGATTGCTTGCTTGAAGAGGGAAGCTAAAATCTTCTCCTTCTGCCCCACGTACTCCTTGTCTTTCACAAGTTTAGCTACTGCAATTTCAACTTTATCCAGCAATTCGCGGTCTGGTTTTGGAGGCTCTACAATAGTATATCTGCCGATCTCCCCTCCAACGTAAATGTGAGCGTAAATCCCTAAGCCTAAAGGATATATGATGTTTTCTCCCACATGCTCTTCCAAGTCGAGGTTCAACAGATAAGTGGGCTTTTCAGATAAACTCTCCAAGTATGAAGCTAAGTATGGATGTTCTTTAGTTGCTTCATCCAAAGTTTCACAGATGTTTTTTTGGAAGGGCCAAACTTCCCCCACTTCTTCCTCTTCTTTTTTAGGCTTTGATTTTAATGGAAAGTTCAGCCGCGGCATCTTAAGTTGCAGTTTGGGCATGGTAATCGCTTCCTAAACCTTTACTCCGCTTAAGGGCATCACCCTCAAACCGATTTGCGGGTTAATTTCAAGGGTTATGCTGCTTTTTCTTTCTCCGCTTACACCCCAAAGCTTAACGATTTTAAGCAGTTTAACATCAATCCCGGATATACTTGTGTTCTTAAGCACTAGGTAAACGTCTGAGCTTGCCCTAAGCTTCATTATGGACTCTTCAGATAGAAATCCGGGATGAAAAGTTACAACCACCGTTTTTCCGTCTGAAACCAAATTTTTCATTCTGGTGATAAAAGTTAAAAATTCATATGGAGGTGTACCCACCGTTAATACGCTTAGGCTGTCAATTGCAACAACATCATAATGCTTCTTTTTCAATTCGAGAAAGTTTGCTGTAACCCTTAAGAAGAACGAGCTTAGAAACTCGCTCCATCTACCGCCCTCAACATGTAAGGGATAAATGTTAAGTTGACCTGAAAGGTAGTGGCTATAAGCATCCAGCTTAACGGATTCCATCATTGAAAGGTACTCTTTAACTGTTGTTTCGCTGGACACCACGTAAACTCTTAATCCATTTTTAAGCATTGCACGAACTATTTGTTGCACGAAAACTGTTTTACCTGAACCGTATTCTCCTTCAATTGATATTAAGCTTGGAACGGGGATTCCTCCACCTAGGTTCCTATCTAACTCTGGAACCCCAAAACTAACAACATTCATGACTTCCTCACACCCCTAGCCCCGGCTGTTACACCATAATGTGTGGCGAAGGCTATGGAAACAACAGCGTCAAGAGGAATTTCAGGTGCTCCATCTGGAATTTGGAAAGATATTAGCGCTTCTTCTCCCGGGTTTATGCATTTATGGCTGGCAGGATCAAATAAATGGCTTGTATTCGAAACCTTAATTGTTATAACTTTGTAATCTTCAATTGCGTATGAAAGCCAACTGGAATTGTTTTTATAGGAGAGCACTATAGTGTTCCATTGAAATCCATTCTGGTCTCTTAAAAAGATGGTTTTGCTGCCCGTGTTTTTTACAGTGATGTTACATGAAGAGGCATTAATCGCCTCAACCTCCAACACTAATCTCACGTCAAGCCTGCTCCTTTCACGGTTAACATACTCTCTAGTAGCTGTGGAAAAGTCCTTCAAGCCTTGGAATACAGCTACCGAAACTAAAGTGAAGGCTGCAATTAACCCTATTAGCACAATACAAGATGCAATTGTCACCGAAAAACCCATTTAACCACCTCACGGGGATGAAAAGAGATAGCTGCTTCCTATTCCCCCTGAAGGAACAATTTTGGCTTCAAAAATTACGTCTCCAGCCCAGCTGGTAGGGTAAACCCTTATGGTGACTGTTTCACGCGGTTCCCAAACTCCGTTTCCATTAGCGTCCGTTACGCTGAACTGCCCACTTCCCACCTGTGCAGTTGAGTTGTAAGTGTAAAGTTGGGCTTTGCCGTAGGGCCCTACATAAACATCTAAGTTTGTGAAATCAGTTAGCGGCAAGTATCCAATATTTTTGACGTAGATTACAAAATGAGGCGGAGCCGTTGAATTGTTTATTGTGGCGTAAACGATCTCCAATTGAAGGTTAAACCTCCTTTTTGCATCGTTTACGTTTTGCATAAACTCGTTTTGGACGTTATATCCCATGTAAAAGGCGTAGGCTGAAAAGACGCTTGCCAAGGTAACTGAAGCTATAACCATGATGATGTGAGACAGTGTTAAAGAGAAACCCATTACTTAGTCCTCTCCGTCTTCCTTTCACCATCCCCTTCAGCCATAGAAATTATCTTCTTAACATCATCTAAACCTATTCTAACACCTGAAGTTACCGCAACCCTATACATGTTCAGCAACATCCGATTCTTGCTGAATCCCTTCGACCTAACCCTCTCACACGCTACGGCCAAGGAATAAATATGCTTGCTTGATTGGCTTGGCAAGTAACCCATATACTCATACGCTTGGGCGAGTTGAAACACTTCATCAGCGGACAGCCCAGAATCAAGAAGGGACCAAACCCAGTCTAAATAGTTGGGCCCTATACTGGACATTTCAAGTCGCGGTTTAGGCTCTTCAATTTCAGGCTCAGCCAACAACGTCGTTTCAGGTTTCTCTTCCTCTAAAAACGGCGGCTTTTGCTCAGGTTTTTCCTCTTCTGGAGCCACTCCTTTCTCAGCTTTACCCAGAACCAGTGATTTAACTCCAGGAGGCAACCTTTTCCTATTAAGCTTCTTTAAATCCTCCTCGCTTGAAATGACCCTTAAAAGATTGAATGGATTTTCAATTTCAGACACGGCTGAACGGATATCCACAATTGATTTTTTCAGCTCATTCACTGCGGATTTTAATTCTTGAGATATTTTGTCAACATCGGACCTAAGCTTGTCAAATTCATCCCTTAAAACCTCGTTTCGAGTCTTTTTCCCCTCTTGAACTTCGAAGGGAGCTTCCTGTTTTTCGCTTTCCTCTTCCAAGTCTCCTAAATTCTTTTTTTCCTTATCTGCCATCTTCACATCACTTTTAAATGCATGTCTTATCCAGTTTATATTTAACTCATATGAATCCAGAATTCATATTTCAGATAACAGCCAACGGTGGTTGGCGAGACCGCAAAAAATAAAACGGTCATCAGCCCCATTCTACACCTTTTCCACCGTTAAAACACCTTTTCCGAATTAACCAATATTAAATTTATGACTTTAAAATCAGTATCGCGAATCAAAAATTACAATTATGGTTAGGAGTTCGGGATTATGCCCCAAGAGAGTTAAAACGTGTTTTAGGGAGTATCTCTAGCAGGGTAAGAAGATCGTTGACCCGTTTAAAAAACTTTACCTTTGTCGGTGGTTTGATATATTATTCTCTGCTTACGTGAGCTTTTTGTAGTGTGCAGGTTCACAGCGGGGTAAGCGTTTAACATTCCGCTTTGGATAAGTGTGTAGACGTACTTGTTGAAAGTAGCGGATGATAGAGTGCATTTTTTAGCCTCTCAAGTAGCTTTCAATTCACCATAAGCATTCATTTACTCCCAAACTTTCTCATGTGCCTATTAAGTTGACCTTCTTGAAAGAGCAGCATGTAATTGGCGGCGCACTTCATCACCTGTTAGACCAGCTTGCCGTAATCGTCCAATCTCTTTTGCTAATTCTCTGTCCCCCAAAACTTCAGCCACCCATTTTTCAAAGTCTCCACGGTAAAGGTGAAACTCTAAAGATTTCACGTTCACTTCGCTTATTTTTTCCATAAACTCTTTCAGAGACGAGGCACTTAAGCCAGTATAGTTTCCAATAGAAGTGAAGAAGTAGAAGGCTTTTTCTTTAGGAACAGTTCCATGAACCTTTAAGGCACTAACCCTCCGTTTTCTGCTTTATATCCCCCTCTTTTTATAAAATTTTGGGGGTGCTGGCCCAATGGGATTTCGGCGCCAATCTAAACTTCTCGTCATGTAGGGTTGCCCTCTTTTTGAAAAACGTTTCTTAAACCCATCAGTATGTAGGACATGGTTCACAGCACACTCCCAGGCTACACCACACACACTCACCAAGGGTAGATTTGCCAAGACTCCGAGTTTCCTCAGTAAATTGGAACTAAGTAAAACAGTAAACATCAAACATATATGCACATTATTTGGCTATATTTCTTTTTTCACTGCACTGTTATCAAATTCATGAATTATCTTGACCAATTTCCATCAAATGGACAATGGACATTCGAATATAAACTTTGCGAATTTTGGTTCTGGTAACTCTTCCGGGAGATACCTGACTCACATCGACTTGTCATCTTTTAATTGACACCATTGCTATACATGTGAGCCCGACGAGGCTGAACTTCAGCCCTCGCTTTAAGATGTTTTTACTGCTATTTCATCTCTGCAGCAGAGATGTTGCATTTCGGACACCAGAGCTGTCTCTGCCCATTTGGGTATAGTTTTGACCCACATATCGGACAGTTAGGCGATGTTCCTCTGGCATCCACGTGAACAACTTTCACTCCTTCCCACTTAGCCTTATACTCGATCTGTCTCTGAAGCTCGTAGAAGCTCCAACCGTTTATTCTGCTTCGGTCGTTTCTTCCCTGACCGTTGCCTCTACGGTAGAGTTTACGGATTCCTTTCAGATTCTCCATAACTATGCCGAATCCCTTCGCTTTTGCCTCTTGAACTATGCTTTTAGAAACATGGTGTAGAATTTGGTTAACCTTATCTTTTTCCTTTTGTCTTTCTAAAAATACGGACAAAAGGAGGGGGAAGAAAGGAAGGCAAAATTCCCAAAGTGTCCGAAACGCTTAGAGACGTAATTTTTAGAAGGACAAAAACCATCTTCAAAGCAACAGTTTGTTTTATGTGTTATTTTTAAACTCGCTTTCTCCTTCCCGCATACTCTTCTAGTATTTCGTCAACGCTTTTGGGTTTCATTTTCCATTTCTCTATAATTGAGGATTTTTCAATCTGTTTTCTGTACCATGACTTTTTCCTGTCATAGTGTATGACTAATATGAAGCCTGCTGATGAGATGCCGAAGCCTATTGTGGTTAAAATCAATCCAAGACTTGCTGTTGATGTTTGAAGCTGCCAATAAATAGAGAGATGCCACCACGTCTGCCCTCCAGAAACGACTATCGTCAACATCAGACCGGCTGTCGAAAGGTGAACACCTAAAATTATCAATAGGAAAGCTAAGATCTCGTTGTGGGCGCTCTCCTCAGCCTTCCTGTGAAGCCAATCTTCCACTAACATTCTAAGTCACGCGTTCAAAGTTATGTATAAAAAGATTAAATGAGCAAGTAAGCCTTCTGAATTAAGAATACAGATTAGAAAATGGTTCTAATGCCATTTTACTTACTTACTATTAGAAACAGTCTTAAATAGCGGTGCTACATAGAGGAATCTTCTTTTTAATGGTGTTTTAGTCAAGGTTTTCGTCATTTGATATTATATCTTTCGTTTTATTTCCTATTGTAGTAGCCAAGTGCAATGAACCCTCATAATCTATGTTGTATTTTCTCATTAAGCTAACCGCTTTGCGCGCGATGGTATGAGAAAGGATAAATGTTTGGGCACTCTAGCCATGTTATGAGCGCCTATATTGGTTTGGATGCATAAGGATTGGAGTTTCGCCACCGTCCTCGACCAGACTGGTAGGGTTATAGCTCAGAGAAAGGTGCCGCATACTCGACCTCTCCAACTACAACCCCGCAGCTGCGACAAACAACCTCTCCGGTTTCGCTGTCCCGCACAAGATACTCACAACCGCATTCGGGACACCTTTCACCATCTTCAAGCAAATGAGCTTGAGTCATTCCTGAACGCCTCCTGGAATGCTCCCGCCGTTTTGTTCTTCATGCTTCAATAATGGCCGATTTTCCAGACTTTCGATTTCTTCAACGACGATTTTCATGCCGCGCCTTACGGCTTCGCTTCTGCTCATGAAGTATCCGTCTACGGCTTCGTCGAACCTTTCAAGGAAGGGTTTGGGAACCGAAACCGTGATTTTCGCGAGGCTTGACTTTGTTTTTGCACAGTCCATTTATATCCTACCTGTAGTCCAAAAAGACTTATTAGGAGGTTGCCTATAAACAATATCCTATATGGAGGATAACATTAAATACACCATTTTCAGCACACAGGAGGCGTTTTCGGGTGCCTAAAGTTTACAAGAGGATACATATGCCGAAACCCCTTTATGAGGAAATTGAGCTTTTTGTGTCAAAGTCGAACTCGCCATACAAAACTGTGAGCGAGCTCTGCCGGGAGGCGGGCAGAATGCTCATAGAACATTATGGGCTGGTGGAGAGGTTTGGCAAGAACAAGGGTTAAGAGGGAATTTTACAAGAGCGTAAGCGTTCCAGCCGAAGACTACGACATAATAAAGGCTTGGGTTGACAGCGGGGAGAGCCCCTACGTAAGCGTCGACGAAGCATACAGAGACGCAATAAGAAACATACTTTACGGAAGGTGGGAAGCCTTAAAGGTTAAATCTGAAAGGCGGACGGTTTAAAATAATAAGGCAGCATTTCTTCTTTGGCGTGTAGATGGAAAGAACTGCAAGCAGACGGTAAAGGGAGGAAATTTTCCCCTAAAATTTGGGAAAGCCGCTCTGCGGGAAAAAGAGAAAAAAGAAAAGCGCGCACAATCCAAGATCCGAATTGAACATGATTATACCTTACAAAAGTTTAGCTGTTTTAGGAGGATATTTTCATTAAGTAAGCACTTATCAACACGAGCAGAATTATGGAAGTTGCAAGCGTGTTTCATGGTATAGAGTTTGGTAGGTTCCGTACCCATCGTAATAGAAGCTCATTCCCTTTGCATCGTTTGTTGCGCCTGTTTGGGCGTAGAGCGTGAGTCTGATTCGGTCGGTGGATGTGATGTTTGCGGCGCTTCCAGATATTGTAATGGCTCTTTCAGAGTAGCCGTAATCGATGATAACGTCTGTTACGCTTCCTATAACCGCCTTTTCTGTTGAGCCATCTGACGATACAACATATATCCCAACGGTTAGCCTTGAAACTCATGTTTGGTCTGGGCTTAGAATCTGTGAGGACTGCTATTTTGATAGAG
>ERZ1669248.682-NODE-682-length-15216-cov-17.959369_pt1 | contig 15216 bp, 13 predicted proteins | sample MGYA00579296_ERZ1669248 | MGnify/ENA primary metagenome ERZ1669248 (study PRJEB41166, sample SAMN08046057) | hot springs metagenome | biome: hot spring; feature: neutral hot spring; material: thermophilic sediment; isolation source: thermophilic sediment from...
GGTGATGTGTTTATAACCCCATCTGATTTTTGTTAATGATGATGGCTGGCGCTCCTGAATTTGCTTAACGCTTTATAAGTTCTCTCGTTAGTTGTACTATTAACATTTTTTTATCTTATTGCTAATGTTAACTATCATAAAAACTTTTTAGCAATTCAGATAAAAAGTTATATTTAAATACTACAGGTTTAGTTAAAATGAAACAGCATGTTTTTGGAAACGAACTCATTGGGTTAATGGCTTCCACAGCATATGAAATTCCATCAGTAGTTGGTTTTAGTGATTTGCCATTTGTTGGAAACGCTATTGTTAAAAAGACTATTAGTATGTACATGGATGAAGCAACAAAGTATGTATATGATGTAATTGGGTTAAAGCCTCTATCTCTTAATCTTCTGATGGAGGATGCTTATGCATTGTGCAATAATGAATCGTTGGTTTATATTGGAAGATTTGTAGAAGGCTTGATACCTGCTCATGAAATATATTCGCAGTATAAAAGTCAATGCAAAAGCACAATATTTCTGCACAGCCATCCAATACCTTTGCCATTACCATCTCCAGAAGATATATTATCTGCTTATCAACTGGATTATGAAGCTGAATGCGTTATTAGCAAAGTCTCTAAATCTAAAGCGGTTCTCACATGTATAAAACCCATGAATGGCTGGAAAGACGTTATTTACATATTTAATGCTTTAATAGAGAAAGTACTTGAAATTTCACAATTTATTGTTGTTGGCAATAAGGATAAGATATCGTTTCTACCCTTTCCAACAGAAAAAGAAATAAATGAAATTATTTCATATAGTAAAAAGAGGTTAGAGCCCTATGCTCATCTAATTCACGTAGATATAGACTTACTAAATGGAACATACAACCTAGTTTATCCATAGAACATTCTACAAATGAGAATTTTAAAGCTAATCTTAAATATCATAACTATTTGATATCTTGATGATACCAAAAACTGCAAGAGGTAAAGCTCAGAATTAAACCTTTGCAAAAACAGTTCTTGCAGTGTTTTCAACTCAATTCTTTTGATAGCTCTATAATCAGTAAGCAGAGGCCGAAAAATATCGCTACTTAAACAAGTCAATAATAGCTAGAATAATTTAGCTAATAAGCATGGATAGCTACTTAGAGCTGTATACAGCATTTCATTTAATGCTCAATTTTCTTTAGAATAATTAAGATTTTCACAACTTATGTATGTAACCCCCTCAATACATTCTGAAAACTAGTGACTAAAAGTTTCTGTTTTGTATTTGAAGATAAAAGATGATACATTAATTTCAAATTATAATCTCTTGCAGTTAAGATCTTGATATTTGGGTTAAACAAAATTTTATAATCTTTTTTACACATATTCTTCTCTAAATGATGAGACTCTTTACTTCAGGAGAAATATAATGACTAGTAGTAAAAGATTAAGATGTATGAAGTATCTCTAATCATAATAGCTACTTAGTAGATAAGAAACACGGTAGTGAATAAATGGTGAAAGTTAATGAATTATGCTAAAAAGGTCTTTATCTCTTGTGGTTGGGAAGATGCTAGCTTAAATAGGAACAAAGTTTCTGATTAGCCAGGGTTTTGTTCATGGATCTTGGAAGATATAAGATAGTTAAAGACCCTGTTCATGGGTATATTAAGATATATGAGCATGAACTTTCTATTGTAGACACATTTGCTTTTCAAAGACTTCGAAAAATAAAACAGCTTTCAGTAGCTGATATTGTTTATCCTGGTGCTACACATACGAGATTTAGTCACAGTTTGGGTGTGGCCCATGTAACAGAGGCTCTTGTAAGAGATGTTACTAGAAAGTATAGGGTTAAGCAATATGATTTAGAGAGATATGTTGTTATCATGAGGCTTATAGCGCTTCTGCATGATATTGGCCATGGCCCATTTAGCCATGCTTTTGAAGATTTTATTCTCATACCAAAAGGAATAACTCATGAAGATGTTGGTGCCGAAATTGTTTTGCAAGAACCTCAAATATCTCCAGTTGTTGAAAGAATTGTTTCTGAGTATGGATATAAATTAAGTGATGTTTCAACGGCTTTGAAATGTACTAAAAAAGATTTTTGGCCATTTAAAGAGAATATATATGATGGTGGCTCTGAAAAAGCATTGTTCTACATATTAAAGGGTGTTTACAGTGCTGATATCATTGATTATTTGCTTAGAGATTCATATTATACAGGTGCTGGATACGGAAGCAATATAGATTGGTATAGAATCTCGTATTATCTAGGGGTTGTGGGAGACAATATCGTTATTGACTATAGAGCCTTAGATGCTTTGGAGCTATTAATGCTTGCTCGAATGTACATGTTTTCAACAGTTTACTACCATAAAACAGTTAGAGCTGCAACAAAGTTTCTAGGTGATATAATGTCTATTGTTCAAAGCAGAAAAATAATGGATTTTAATAATATGTTAAAAAATGTTGGTGAATATATAAAGTTAAATGATGAGAGCTTTCTATTCAATCCAAGTGTATACAGTTTAAACGAAACCAGGGATTTTCTATCAAGAAAAATACCATATAAACTTGTGGCAGAGTACAGAATACCACTAGCAAATCTTAGAACACCAATAGAATTTATAAATAGAAGCAAAATAGTTTTAGAGAATATTCTTGAGCAAGAACTAAAAAGAAAAAGCATTGAAATAGAAAAAGACAAAGACTTTTTCATAGATACACCAAAGCTTTCTCTAAATCCAATGCTAGGCTCAGAAGAAATAATTGTGATGCTTGAAGGAGGGCAAATAACAAGAAAAAGCATATTTGACTTCACATGGTTCAATATACCAAAGTTTGCAATACTAATTAGATTGTATATAAGAAGAGAATTGAGAGACAAAGCACAAATCATAAGAGATGTTTTTAATGAGCTATTTAGCTATGAGGAGATGAGATCCTTCTATTAAAACCTAAAGCGATTATCTACAATAAAATTCTAATACTTTATAATATGTTAATTGATTTTATGAGTATATGCATTATTTGATGATGCATAAGATTTTCAATTCAATGCTTTGATTTGAAAACTATTTAAATACAAGGCAATTTTTGGAGGTAAGCAAAAATGTGTATTTATGGAAAGGGTTTAGCTAATGTTGTTGTTGGATTAATACTAACAATGGTTGTTGTTACGGCAGCTGGTGCTGTAATCTATTGGCTTAGACAATACTTAATGCAAATGCCTACAGGTATTGGTAAAACTCCTAATATAGCTGCTTTTGTTGTTGGTAATGACTTGGTTATTGTAAATAATGACCTTAAGAATTATAACATTGTGCTTATTGCTAGGAATGGCACCATTTGTAACAATATCGCTATTTGTAATATTAGTAACATTGAAGGAGAAAGAATTGTAGTTTCTGGCAATAGCACCTTCACTTGCAGTAACATTAGAAGTGTATGCGATGCTGGATGGATACTTACTGAGGGTTTTCTCATACCCACTAAGAGGGTTGGGTAGGGCTAGGTATTATGAGTAGAAAACGTTTTGTTGGTCAAGCTGAAACTGTTGCTGTGATGGTTTTAGCTGTAATTCTTTCAATAATGCTTATGCTTATAACGCGATATGTTATACTTGTTAAGCAGGCTGCAGCAGCTGTTCAGCAGGAGTATATTCGATATTCTCAGGCATTAGAAGAATACATCGCATTTAATTTAACTAATGATGCAATATATGCTAATCCAAACATTGCTGTGAGAGTTGTATATGCAACAATTTTGCTTAGTAATACCTCTGGTGAGTACCAGCCATGGAGAAACAATACAGAGGTTTCTCTGGAACCAGGTAAGTGGACACTTATATACTCAGATAAATGGTCTGGGCAGGACCTGGCCAAGGAAGTGGATAAGTGTAAAGCACGTATATACATAGTTACTAAGAGAGGAAGAATATTCGGATGGTGTCCAATATACCTAAGGTTTTACATGTATAATTCAACAATAATTGAAAGAGGGTTTTTACTGCCGACAGGTTTTTATAAAGTTTACCTTGCTAAGTCAAGACCTCAGCAAATAGTTGTGAAAAACTATGTTACAAGCACATCAATGACTGTAAATCTTGATTCCTACAACAATATTTGGTATATAGATACTTGGGTAAATCTAAAACAACTCATAATTTTGCCACCAATAGTGGTATTCTACTATGGACCTCTTAACATATCTGATTATAGCTATGCAAATAGTGGAAAACTATATACAAACATAACAATAAAAAACATTGCAACAAACGCTAAATACAGCATAGTAATTGATGATAGCGGTAATATCGTTTCTCAAAGTGGTTTCAAGAAAGAGTCTAGCAATGTTTATATAATGATTCCTGAAATTAACTTAGTGTTCAAGACCATCATCTATGAACTTGATGGTGGAGAATTTCTAGTAGCGTCATTTAAACTTGAACACAGTAGATATGGACAAATAAATCAATTATATGATTTCACATACTATGACCTGAAACTAGTGCTTTATCCAAGCAATGTAGATACAATTGTTAACAGTTTACAAGATAGAGTATACGGTGTTTACTCCTGTAGATATCCATTTGGTTGGAACCCAAAACCTGTAGCATCATCAGTTTTGCTTAGCTATGGAGCAGATTTAGAGGATATATGTAAAAATCCATATTCTTGGCTTTCCCCAGGAAGCAAAGGGTATATAACTCTTGTGCTTATCAACTCAAATACATGGGTTGGCACTGGCACAACAATACCAATAGCAACAATAGCTATAACCAATTCTCGTACAATTGCAGGTTACTTCTACAACATAAATCCACCAGCAACAGTAACAGCAAGTGATGGCACAAATCAACAAATAAATACAGCAACATTTAATCTTGGAAGAAATCTAGGAAGCAATTACTGGATAAAAATATCGAAAACATTGAACATAGCTAAAAACAATGTGGATATAGCATACCAACATGACTTAGCCACATCACGAAGCCTTCCAGCAGCACCAAATACTGCAACACCAACACCATTACCATCATCACTGATGCAAATACCAGTTATACGCTATGAACAAAAACCTATACCTAACACTAACAAACCAATAACAACAACCATTACACTATGGCTTGAAAATCCCAGTCGAGATTTTATACAGAATTCGAAGATAGTATACAAGGTAATGGATGATAGGGGTAACACATTGGAAAGCAAAACAACATATTTCACATGGGATCCAGAGAAACGAATATGGGACGCAATATTCACACTTTCAGAGGAAAGCAAAAAGATGATAACTATATGGATTTACTACAAAGAAATAATGATATCTACAGCTACATTTTACAACTATTTATCCCAGTAATTTCAAGTCTTCAATGTATTTTTGGCTATTATGTATTCAAAAGAATACAAAGTCATTGTTACAACCATCAAATAATTCTATTCCCCAAAATTAAATAGTATGTAAATGCAACTCCAGCAGAAATCTAATCCTCTTGCGGTAATTCTCATTAGTTACTCTCTTTACCATTAGTTATACAATATTTCATTGATGTGAAGTAATTTGTATTTGTGATTGAATTCTTTGTGTCAATTATTTAATTCTGTGGCGGGCCCGGGGGGATTTGAACCCCCGACCACCGGCTTAGGAGGCCGGCGCTCTGTCCTGGCTGAGCTACGGGCCCATTTATCTTTTCCTTTTTACTTAGGTTTTTATTTTTTCATAGGCTTGTTTAAATAGTATTGCATCTTCTTCTAGATTTGGTGACTCACTTATTACCACCCCTTTTACGTTGTATTCTTTTAGTGTTTTTGCCAAATCCTGATAGTTAAAGTCAGATTCCTTTAGATTTAGATGCTTTATTTCACCTTTTTCTCCGTATTCAATACCACTTATGTGTATATGCATATTTTGTAAAGCTTCTTTCCCTAATCTATTCTCTAACATGTTTAGAACTTCTCTAAACTCTTCATATGTATTGTACTTTCCATTTGTTCTTGCATGCAAGTGTGCAAAGTCTATACAGGGTAGCACATTATCGCCTATATCCTCAGCTAGTTTAATTACTTCTTCAAGTGATCCAATTTCACTTGTTCCACCCATTAGCTCTGGTCTTATCCAAATATCTATGCCCTCATCTCTAAGTCTCAAAACAATAACTTTGATAGCGTCTCTAACTCTTCTATAAGCCTCATCACTTGTGAAAGAACCGTAGTAGCCGCTATGAAAAACAACACTCCAAGCACCAGCTCTAAACCCAATTCTAGCACTTTCAAGAATTCTGTTAATACTGGCTTCAACTTTTGAATTATCAGAAGAATTGAGGTTTATGTAATAAGGTGCATGAACAGTTAACAAAACACCTAAACCATTAGCAATGCTTCTAACCTCTTCAGCTATTTCACTACTCATTCTAACACCTCTAACAAACTCAATCTCCATAGCGTCGAGACCCAGCTCCCAAACTCTTCTAACACCATTGGGAGTAGACTTCCTAGGAGTTGAATTAGGTATGCCGGCAGTTCCAAAATGAAGTTTTGAAACAGTTCTTGGCATTTTTAAATCACTCATCTTAAATGTAGCATCTAAACTATTCAAAAATTCTACTACCTTAAACACTAAAATAAAATGAAAATCTATTTATAGACTTGAGCTTTTGAGACAAAACCCATATGAAATTTCAACTCTATAACAAACTATTCTTCATCAACACATTTAGTTTTTTCCCAACTTCATTAGCTAGTGTATTCAGAGATGCTATGGTTGTTGCTATAACCATTACTGGATATATTAGGAGATGTGGAGATGTAAACACATATTCTTTGTATTCTGCAATCATATTACCTAGAGTTGGCGTTGGAGGTTGAACACCTAGTCCTAAAATACTAAGAGAAGCTTCAAATGCGATAGCATCTGATAGAAGAAATATTGCTGTTGTTAACGCTATGTAGAAAAGCTCCTTACCAACGTATCTAAAGATGATCCAGTTTGTAGAAGCTCCAAGAGCTTTTGCAGCTTCTATATACGGCTGTGTTAAAATCTCTTTTGCAGCTGATCTGCAAAGTCTATAAAAGATTGGTGCTAGACTCAATCCAATTACTATTGAAGTTGTTGTTAAGCCAGATCCGATTAGAATTGATAGAGCTATTGCTATGAAGAAACCTGGTATGATATAGAGAATATTAAAAAGAGTTGAAAGCATAGAATCTGCAAAGCCTCCTACAATAGCTGATAAACTTCCCATTAAAAGCCCTATTGAAAGCGATAATACTAGTGAGAAACTGGCTACAGTAAACGAATATCTAATGGCATAGAGAAGTCTTATAAAAACGTCTCTCCCAAGAGTGTCGGTTCCAAGAAAATGAGCTATAGATGGTGGAGCAAGTCTGTTAGTAAGATCTATTGTTGTTGGGGAATAATGTGAAAAAAGCTGTGGAAAAGCAGCTAAAAAAGCTTCTACAACAAGAACGACTATACTGATTTTTGTCCAAATATTCATTAAACAACTCCTCTTAGTCTAGGATCCATATAGATATGGAGAATATCTGAAACCATGTTCAAAACCGATAGCGTTACTGAAACTATTGTTGTCCATCCAATTAAAACAGGGTAATCTCTTGAGGAAAATGCTTGAACCAATAGCAAACCCATTCCCGGATAGGCAAAGATAACCTCTGTAGCCATTGCACCAGCTATTATAAGCCCCATTCTATAGAAAGTTGCTGTTAAGTAAACAGGCATAGCATATCTCAATGCTTTCAGAAAAATTTTTTCTATTGACATACCAAAAGCTTTGTACATTTCCACAAAGGGCTCTGAAAAGGTTTTTTCTAGAAGACTTTGCAAAATCCTGTAAAAAACCCCTGTTCCAGCAACAACAAGTGTTAGCAAAGGCATTGACATGCTGCCAAAACCTATTGGTATTTTCAAATAAGCTGCAAAAACCATTAGAACAACCCCCCAAACAGCTGCAGGCATTGATGAGGAAAGTGTTGGGAAAACCGAGGAAAGCATTTTAAAACCCTTAGCCATTGATAAGTAAGCTAGCAAAACACATACCAATGTTGTTAAAACTGTTGCTGATACAGCAAGCTTCAAAGAGTTGATAAAGCTTTGAAAAACAACCTGGAAAACAGGTTTTGCAAAAAATGTTGATACACCCCAATCACCTGTAAAAACTCTTCTCCAGTAAATCAAAATCTGTAGATAAAGAGGCTTGTCTAAACCAAGTCTAGACTCAACAGCTTTTCTAACCTCATCTGATATTGGTTGCTCACCATATAAAACAGTTATTGGATCGCCAGGAAAAGCTCTTGCAACCAAATATATTGTTGCTGTGGTTAGGAGAATTAAGGTAAAGGTTTTTGCAATGCTTTTTGCAATTAACCACCACATCATATTAATCAACTAACACATTATCCAAAACAAGCATTTGAAATGGCAATATCTGCAATCCTTTTATAGATGGTTTTGCAGCAACTATAATATCTTCATAGTAAAGCCATATAGCTGGTGCATCACTCCACAAAATCTCTTGAGCTTCTTTATATAACAAAGCTCTCTTACTTTCATTAACCTCGCTAGCAATATCATCCAGTAGCTTATCATATACTGGATTGCTGTATTGAGGACCATTTAAACTAGCATTTGTTCTCCAATATGTTAATGCGTAGTACAAAGACGATGGTGATGGCCCATATATTGCAAGGTCAAAATCATGCTCTCTAAAAACCTTTTTCAAAAATGCTGTATGCTCCATTTGAATAATTTCAGTATTTATTCCAATAGCAGCAAGATATTGTTGTATAACTTGAGCTAATTGAATATCCTTTGCACTTCGTGTTGATACCAAAAGCTTCAAAGTTTTGTTTGAAAAGCCTGCTTCTTTTAAAAGTTCTTTAGCCTTGGAAACATTGTATTCATATGGATTCATTGTATAGACGTTAGGGAAAACAGGCGAGGCAACGCTATTAGCAATTGCTGCAAATCCATTCAAAAGATCTTTAACTATAGCCTTCTTATCAATGGCATAGTTCAATGCTTGTCTAATGCGCACATCTGGAATTCTCTTACAATTTATTGCAACTAGAACAAGTCTAACACCAGTAACATTATAAATGCTGATACCGCTTGATCTTAGCTTAGACACATCATCAGGTGATATGCCAACAGCTATATCTGCTGATCCACTAAGAACCGCTGATATTCTTGCTGATGGATTTGGAAGAATCAAGTATGTTAATAGTGATATGTTTGGTTTTTTGCTCCAGTAACCATCAAATCTTGCTAGAACAATCTTCGACCCCTTTTCATATGAAATAAATCTAAATGGCCCTGTTCCAATAACATCAGCTGTGGAGTTTATTGGGCTATTCCAATATTTTTCAGCTATTTCTCTAGGCATTATAGCTGTTGCTAGATGGGCTAAGTGCTCTACTAAAGGAGTAAAGGGCTTGCTTAATTTTAGAACAATTGCTGTACTATTTAAAACTGTAATATCACTAATTATTGGATTACCACTTGAATCTCTCAACAACATTCTTCCTATTGGCGATATCCTCATTGATCTTTCTAAACTTGCTTTAACATCCCAAGCATCAAGTTTCTTACCATTATGAAAATAAATATTGTCTCTAATAACAAAAATCCATGTGGTATCGTTCAACTGTTTATAGTATTTCACAAGCCACGGAACATATTCAAGTTTTCCATTATCTAAAACAATTTTGAATAGAGACTCATAAACTTTTCCAAGAATCTCAAAATCAGCTACACCAGTAGCAAAATGAATATCAACAGTTGATATATCTGTTGAAATAGCAATGGTAAGTGGAGATAATCTAGAGGTAACAGAGTAGGTATAGGTATATGTAATTGTGACTGTAGAATGTACTCTGTGAATATTATAAGCATAGAAAGCAGACAGAAACATAATTATAACAAAAGCTATTACAAGGATTACCACAATATTTTTATTTATATTCCTCATATCAAATCACCTGCATCTTAAGAATATTGAATCCTTAAACATATTTAAACCTGTTGTTATAATCTATTTAAATAGTTTAAACAGTTACCCAATGTAAGATAATTATATAAGCTAACTCGCAGTAAATTAGTTCATAGCTAGATGATGAATGGGGTCCTCGAAAATGATTGGTGATAGGGGTTAGAGATTCTGACAAAAACTTATTTTGTTTCAATAAAGCGATTATATGGATAGTGGTGAAAATAGTTGGATTTTAGCATTTGGCAGTTACTTACACTAATTGTTTTTGGTGCGTTAGCAGATTCTATAGATCCATGCATATTCGCTTTATATGTATCACTTCTCCTATCTGCTTCATTAGCTGGGTTAAAGCATATAGCAAAAACTGCTGCAGCCTTTGTGTCTTCTGTTTACATAGGCTATTTACTTTTTGGAGTTATTCTCAAAACATTAGTTGCTTCATGGACTCCACCTCGATGGATTTTATCAGCTATTCTAATTGTTTACGCCTTAGCAATGATTGTTTATACAATGTTTTTTGAGGGTGAAGCAAGTGAGATGGTATGTAGAGAGGATAGAATTGAGTGTAAAATTGCTTCAACGCTAAATCTAAATAGATTTGCAAATACAAAAACAAGTGTTTTCATTATTTCAGTACTTGGCTTTGTAGCATCTTTTACACTACTTCCATGTAGTGCTGGATTATACATTGTATTCAATTTTGTTACTGCAAATATGGAGCTGCTGTTATGGTTTCCACTAGCAATGCTATATACAGCAATTTTTGTTTCTCCACTAATACTCATTGCAATAGCTGTTGCAGGCTTGACAAAGATTGAAAAAGCCTATAGATATTTGCTATCTAGACAAAGGCTATTCAAAGTAGCAGCATCTATTGCCATGATCATAATAGCTTTGATACTACCTTTCTACTAGCTACCAAACATTTGATTTTACCTTCTCTGCATTCTACTATATCTTAACATAATTATAATAGCCATGGTTAGAAGATATGACAATACAATAACCACTTCAGTATAGCATGTAATAAAGTCTCTATCAGCCTTAGTGCTTATTTGTGGGATTGCAAACTTGTTTAGCGTCCAAAAACCTGAAGATGATGAAGAGGCTATGACAATACTATTTTCAACTATCTCAACTGGTTTTATGTAGAGCAAATGCCTATATGAGTTATTTAGATGTTTTCTCCATAAAATATTAAGATTCTTGTCCAATGCATAAACATTGATTTGAGCACTATCTATTCCAATAGGGGTTGAAACTAATGCAATTAAACTCTCATTATAAAATTTCACACTTAGAGCATCACCACCATAAAGATAAACCAAGTTATTAACTTTACCATCACAAATTTTTGCAACACCAAAAGATCCACCTATATAAATGCAGTTATTGTCTGAGACAATGCTATACAAATAACCATTAATATTCACATTAATTCTATTAACGAGGTTAAGATTCGTGTCTAGAAAGTCCATTGATATCACCCCTTTTTCGCGATTTGTATAGGCAATAACCAAGAAATTTTTGATTATGTAAAGCCTTGGAACAATACCAACAGCAGAACCAATGCGAATATTGAGCACAGACTCAATAGCTAGTGTTTTAAGAGATCTTTTCTCAATTCTAATGAAGGCATTACCTGATTTGTTAACAACACCAGCAACATACAAACTGTTATTGTGTACAACAATATCCATTGCAACATTGATTCCACTAGACAGGTTCTCAAGTACCATTCTCTCCAAATGTAAACTAGAGCTAAATATCGTCAAAGCCCATGAGAAAACATTGGAAATGTTTTCAAAGCCGACAACATAAATTTTATCTTCATAAACAATACAATTGTAAAAACCTCCAAAAGAACCATTGAATATTTTCACAACATTATTGTTTTGCACATCAAAGGAAATAGCAAATGCTCTTGGAACTTTACTACTATTTTCAAAACCAAAAACATACACAGTGCCATTGTAAAAACAAATAGCATTTGGAGCTCCTAGATATGGCAAAACAACGTGTTCTGAGTAAAGGAATTGAACAGTAAAAGTAAGAAGCATTATAACAGTATATTGTAAAGCAATAAATTTAATGACCATAGCTTTAAAACACCACAACTACAACATATATTAATCATTATATTAGTATAAAGATTTATTCTTTAACATCTTTTCATTAAGCTAATTAATGCTGTAAACAAAAATCTTTTTGGTGTATGCATGGAAATTGTTTGTGATGACTATGTAAAAACACATCCATATAGATTTTGCAGAGATGCATGCTCTGAAGAGGCCATCGATAGAGAATCCTACAACTCATGTGTTGAAGAATGTGTTAAAGAAGTTGAGAGAAAATGCTACTAGCACTTCACACAATTTTCGCATATCTCTAAATGCTTAAATGAGTGTTAAGAACAAGATCATTAATGTGATTTAACATGATATTTGTTGGTTGCTGTGGTTTTTGCATAAGCAGAGAAAAATACTTTTCAATATTCGATGTTGTTGAAATTCAGGAGACTTTCTACAATCCTCCAGATCCAGAAAAACTTAAAAAAATTGCAAGCGAGGCACCACCAAGTTTTGTATTTGCGATGAAGGCATGGCAGGCTATAACACATCCACTTGATTCACCAACTTGGAAAAAAGCAAAAACAATACCAGATAAAAGCCTTAGTGATAGATATGGATTTTTAAGACCAACTAAAGAAGTTTTCGATGCCTGGGAAAAGGTTGTCGAAGGTGCAAAAGCCTTAAACGCAAAGGTCATTGTTATTCAAACACCACCAAGTTTTGGATATAATGAAGAGAACTTTAGAAATGCTATTGGATTTTTCTCATCTACAGCTACACACAACTTTTTAATTGGGTGGGAACCCAGAGGAACATGGATGCAACACAAAGACAAAATAACTGAAATAGTTTCTAGATTCAAGAATTTAATTCATGTTGTTGATCCATTCAAAACCCTTCCAGCAGTAGACAAAAACACAGCCTACTTCAGATTGCATGGAATAGGCAGTGGAGAGGTAAACTACAAATATAGATACACAAACCAGGACCTTGCAAACCTTCTGAGCATTACAAAGAGAGTTGTGGAGAAAAGCAAGGAAATATTTGTATTATTCAACAATGTTTATATGGCTCAAAATGCTCAAGAATTCAAAAACCTAGTGAAGCAGTTTTTGCTATAAATTATTGTTTCTATAACCTCTGCCAAATGAATAATAGTTACGTATTTAATTAAAACAATTGGTTAAAATTTAGCCTTGTCTTAGTCTCGGATTAAATATTTCATCTAATGCTGTTGAAATTACCATTAACGAGGATGTTGCTGCAACCATAACTGCTCCTGGTGGTATAAACCACCACCACAACCCTCTTCTAACAGCCTCCATCAATGCTGCCCACTGAAGCATCAACCCCAGGGTAACACCTCTAGTAGGCCCTACACCTATTATAGATAATCCAGCTTCTCCTAGGATACCACCATTAACATAGAGAACAAAAGCCATGAACACGTATGATGCTATGTTTGGTAGTAAATCTGCAAATGCTATTTTAAGATCTTCGAGACCAGCCATCTTAGATAAGTATACATATTCTCTTTCCTTCAAACTCATTAACTGAGCTCTAATAGCTCTTGCAAACCATGGCCACGATGTGACACCTAGAAGCAGTGCTACCATTTCCATAGCTCTAACCTTTAAGTAACTAGCAACTAGAATTGCTAGGAGCATGCCTGGTATACTTAAAACTATGTTTGTTATAGACATGAGAACCTCGTCTATGATACCACCTTTTATACCAGCCACAGAGCCTATTACAAGACCTATGATTGTTGCTATGACTGCTGTTAAAAGCCCTACATATAAAGAGTTTCTAGTTCCCCATAGCAATTGAGCCAAAATATCTCTGCCATAGGTGTCTGTTCCTAAGGGGTATTGAGGAGATGGAGGTGTTTCCATAGGACCTGCAAAACTTAAAGGATCCTTGGTATATATGAGAGGTCCAATTGTTCCTAAAAGAACTACTATCATAAATATTGATAAACCTACTACAAACCTCATGTTTCTAAGCAGCATATATATCAGTGGATTCATAGAGTCACCCTTACACTTTTTCACCTGCAAGTCTAATTCTAGGATCTATCAATGCGTAAACAAAGTCTACAGCAAAATTAGCTATGTAAAGTGTCGCTATTAATATTACAAATACCCCTTGGATTAGGGGATAGTCAAGTGTTGATAAGCCTCTAAATAGTATGTAACCTGTTCCAGGATAATTGAATACGACCTCTGTAATTAGTGCACCACCTAAAACAGAGCCCAGGGAGAGAGCTAGGCCTGTTACTTGAGGCAGTAATGAATTTCTAAATGCATATTTAAATATAATTGATTCTTTAACACCTAAAGACTCTGAATAAGTCATGTAATCTGAGCCTAGCTCATATATCGTTAAAACTCTCATGCCTATGGCCCAGCCACCTATAGCTGATAAAAATATTGAAAGAAATGGAAGAACATAGTGCCACAAAACATCCAATATAAATTGAGGTGTAAACGACGGTATTAGATCTTGGCTATAAGCACCACCATATGGAAAGATATTAAGCCTTACTGCCAAAACAAACATAAGTAACATTGCCAACCAATAATAAGGTGTTTGAGATAGTATCAGTGATGAAATAAGCACTGTTTTTTCGAACTTACTTCCCCGCTTATAGCCTGCTACAGCTCCAATTAAATTACCAACAGTCCATGCAGAAATTGTTGCAGGTACTAGTAAAGCAAGTGTCCATGGAATTGCGGGAGCAATTAAATCTATAACTTTCTTAGGATAGAACGCAATAGAGGTTCCTAAATCACCTCTAAAAGCTCTTGAAAGAAATTCTATGTACTGCACATAAATTGGTTTGCCAATGCCAAACTCCTCCATTAACTTCTTGTAAACCTCTCTTATAGCCTCTGGATTTGTTTGAGCTTGCTGAAACAATTGTGTTAAAAGCAAAGCCAATGGATTTCCAGGTATGGCTCTAGGCAATATAAACACTATTGTCAATGCGATAAAATATGTTGTTATCAAAAACGCTGATCTTCTCACCAAAAAGATAACAACAGGTGATATTCTAAACCTTTTATCTGAAACCATGATTGATCCATCTCACATCAGTTTATAACTAGATTAAAAAAATTAAAGTTTAAAAATTTGTTTTT
>ERZ1669248.683-NODE-683-length-15210-cov-15.996305_pt1 | contig 15210 bp, 17 predicted proteins | sample MGYA00579296_ERZ1669248 | MGnify/ENA primary metagenome ERZ1669248 (study PRJEB41166, sample SAMN08046057) | hot springs metagenome | biome: hot spring; feature: neutral hot spring; material: thermophilic sediment; isolation source: thermophilic sediment from...
AGGGGCAGGTGAAACCTGCCCGAAAATTCTGCGGGCGGATTTCATCCGCCCCTACATTTGCTAAACTGCGGGCGTTCGTTTTGCCATCAACTTGAAGGTCATGCTGACCTTAAACCCTTGTCTAATCAAAGCAGCCTCAAGCATTTCGTAGAACAACTCGCGCTCAGCGCCTCGGACGACAGCCTGTTCGTGAGCCTCGGCGAGGGCGATAGGGTAACCTCGTCCCTTTTGCGCTTGGTCGTAAACGGTTGCGTGGACTAACTTGAGCATCCCTTCATCCTCAGCGACCCATTTGGGGATTTCAACGCGAGCGATTTCCAGACCGGCGTGCAAATAGAAGAAGCCGATTTGGTGCTCGCCATATTCGGAAAGGATTTGGGAACTGCTCCAAAACACTTGTGAGCGCTCACCGGGTTTAAGCAGCCGCTCAAAGAGGTGAATGTCGGCGACGCCTTCAATCACCCCGCAGGGTGGATGCTTCCCTTCCCTTATCCAATCGCACTTGTCGCAGTTGGCAAACTCGTAGCCGCAAAGCCCAACCCTTAAGGCGTTGATTACATCTGTGCTTCCTGGTGCGCTGATGTAGCCTGCTATGGGGACTTTCAAGTCCCGCAAAATGTCAAGCATCCTCAAAAAGCGGCGGAGCATGAGCGCCCTAAAGTCGGCTGGTTTGCCTTCAAGGGTCCACAAAATCAGCGTCCCATCAAGCAAAGCAACCGCTGGTCTGAATTTCCAACTCCTTGCGAGCCTCACCAACTCCTCAACTTCCATCAAATGCCTCTTGACAGAAACCGTCTCCTCGCTGACGAGAATTCTTCGTCCGCCCCAACGCTGATACAAGTCGCTTTCGCGGTAGAACAGATGCGGTCGGTTTCCCAAGTATGGGCGGGCATCAATGCCATACGGCAAAGCGACAGAGCCGATGTTTATCAGGTAGCAAAGCATCGCTTCGTGTCGGTCGGGAAAAATTTGTGAGCCGTCGGAAGCGAAAACAATCCACCGTTCAGGACGGGCGGGGAGCGGGAAGACTTGGGAGGGTGGACTTTCAAATCTCGCCACCAGCCAAGAAGTTTTGCTGCCCGCAATTTTTGAGGCAAGGTGGTGGTAGCCAGCGACCCAACGCTTCGCCTCTTGAACAGCAATGCCGACCTTTTGCCCGAAATCAGGCTTTTTAACCGCTTGCTCCTCAACCATCCTCGCCAGTTGCCTTTGAACTTCCGCCAAGTTGAGCATCGCAATCACCCGCTTTGAAGCAAATCGTGTTCAAACTTTGGGCGAAACTGAAAATGACGCTGGGCAAAAAATTTCCAGAGCATTGTCCCGATTGCTTGTCAAATTTTCCTTCGCACGACGAACTGTGCTATTCGCTTAAGCAAGGAAAAGGCTTGTTTGGAATTTTGGTGGCTAAGGACAACCGTTCGCAAACTCTCCAATGCGCTGCAGGCAAAGTTTTTCGCCACCTTCCGAGCCCTCTCCAAAATGCCCTGTTCCCTTGCGAATTGAGCCAATTGGGCAACCTCCCTTGGGGTGATTGCGCCCTCGGAAATCCTCTTCACCCAAATCTCCCGCTCTTTTTCGTCAAGGGAGTCAAGGGCAAATCGGACTGGGAGCGTAACTTTTCCTTCAAGCAAGTCGCTGCCAACGGGTTTGCCCACCTCTTCAACCGAACTTTCCAAGTCCAAAACATCGTCAACGATTTGAAAGGCGATACCTAAGTCCCGACCAAACGAGTCCAAAGCGTTGACGAGGCGACTGTTAGCCCCAGTTGACATTGCCCCAATTTTGCAGGCAGCAGCCATCAACTCGGCGGTTTTCATGCGAGCGATTTCAATGCATTGCTCTTCGGTGATGTTGGGATTGAAAGCCAGTTGAAGTTCTAAGACTTCGCCCTCGCAGACTTGGCTTGATGCTTGAGCCATTGTCCTGATGACTTCAATGTCCCCGTCTGATGCGAGGATGTTGAAAGCCACCGCATAAAGGAAATCGCCGCACATGACCGCCGCTTCATTTCCCCAGAGCGTGTGCACGGCGGCACGCCCGCGCCTCATCTCGGCTTTGTCAATTATGTCGTCGTGGATTAGGGTGGCAGTGTGCATTAGTTCAACCGCTGCCGCAAAAGCGATCGTTCGTGAGTTCACCTCACCGGCGAACTGGGCACTCAAAATTGTCAAGGCTGGTCTCAACCTCTTGCCTCCAGCGGAAAGTAAGTGCAAAGCCATTGCGGTCATGTCCTGAACGGGAGATTGAATTACCCGCCGAAGAAATTCCTCCACCTGCCTCATCGGCTTTTCAAGGAAGTCAAAAACTTCCGTTAGCGCTTCATCCCATTTGCCGTTCAGAACCAGTCTCTGGAAGCCTTTCATGAGCCTTCATCCCTCGTTTTGGTTAGGAGGCAACCTGTTTCAAAGTTTAGCGCCCATGAACCCATTCCTCGTCGCATCTTTGATAGGCGAAAATCTCATCGTCGCTGAAGAACAACTTTATCTCCCGCTCAGCGTTTTCCGGCGAATCTGCACCGTGAATGAGGTTCATGGTTTTGGTGCAGGCGAAATCGCCTCGGATTGAGCCCGGCGTCGCCTCGGTTGGTTCCAAAGCGCCCATCATCGTCCGAACGATGGCTATTGCGTTTTCGCCTTCCCAAACCATCGCCACGACCGGACCGCTGGTGACGAAAGCGATTAGGTCTTCAAAAAAGGGTTTCCCCTTGTGCATTTCGTAATGTCGTTCTGCCAGTTCTCGGTTGAGCCAAAGCATTTTCAGCCCAACGAGTTTCAGTCCTTTTCGCTCTAACCTGCTTATGATTTCCCCAACCAAACCCCTCTGAACTCCGTCGGGTTTGACCATGACGAAAGTTCGCTCACGAGCCAACTTCAACCCCTCCTAACGGCTGGCAATTTTGACTATGTCGTAAAGCGAAATTTGAGCCCATTGAAACGCTGGGTTGACGAAAATCCCCAAGAAGAACGCGCCCAAGACTCCGATGACGGCAGTGCTGTTGACCAAGAAAGGAGCGGTAACAGGCTCAAATCTTTTTGGCTGCAAGAAGAACATGCGGCGAACCACTTCCAAGTAGTATGCTGCCGAGATGACGCTGTTGATGACGCCGACAATTGCCAACCAAGCCAATCCAGATTTGATGGCGGCGCCAAAGAGGAAAAATTTGCCGAAGAAGCCTGCGAGCGGCGGGATGCCAATGAGTGATAGGAAAGCGATGGTGAGCATGGCGGAAGCCAAAGGTGACCGCTGAGCCAAACCATCGTAGTCTTCAATCTCCGATGAGCCGAGGGAGTGTTCAACCCAGATGATTACCGCAAACGCCGCCATGTTGGCGAAAGCGTAACCGAGAACGAAGTAGAGGACACCGGGCAAGCCCATGTCCGTAGGTTGCGCTGCCCTGTTTCCTGTCAAGAGTGCCCAATCCGCAGGCGTGAAAGCGGCAATGCCGATGAGCAAGTAACCAACTTGGGCGATTGAAGAATACGCCATTAACCGCTTGATGTTTCTCTGCCAAAGTGCCCCCAAGTTCCCAAAGGTCATGGTAGCGAAGGCGAGGAATGAGAGGACAACTTGCCAACCTGTGCTTGCTGGTCCAAACCCTGCCGCTAAAACTCTAAGAAAGGCAGCCATCCCCGCTGCCTTTGAAGCGACCGATAAAAATGCGGTAATCGGTGTCGGTGCCCCTTCGTATGTGTCTGGTGCCCAGCCGTGAACGGGAACCATTGAGACCTTGAAGCCCAGCATCGCAAGCATCAAAAAAAGCCCAAGCATTGTGAAGGCATGGACACCGAACGCCGGTCCCCGCTCGCCCAAATTAGGCGTTAGTTTCTCTGCGATTTCGTAAAGTTGAGTTGTGCCGGTCGTCCCGTAAACCAGCGACATCCCGTAAAGGGCAACTGCGGTCGTCGTTGCACCGACGAGGAAATACTTCAAACCAGCCTCGCTGCTCTTAGGGTCGTCACGCATGTAAGCGGCGAGGATATACGAAGCGATGGAAGCAAACTCAATGGCGAGGAAAAGCGTTATCAACTCAACAGCGGAAGCCATAAAACAAAGGGCAACGACGGCAAAAATGAGGATGCCGTAAAATTCGGCGCGGGCAAACCAAATCCGTCGTTCAGCGTAATCAACCGTGACCAGTGTGACAAGCAGTGCACCGACGAGTATGGCGAACTTGAAAAAGACTCCCAATCCGTCAGTGGCAAAAGCGTGGGTTAGCCAAACAACGATTCTTTGTGGCTGCTCAACCTCAGTGCCGGGCATCGGCAAATTGCTAATTTGCCAACCAACCAAAAACAAAGCGCCCGAGAAAGCAAAAATTGTCAGCAGCCCATAATTTCGCTTCGGCAAGCGAGGGAAGACCATGTCAAGGGTGAAAATGAGAAACCCCACAAGCCCCAACCATAACTCAGGAGCCATCTTCTCCCACAACACTTGCCAAATTGTCACAAGCCCTCACGCTCCTGTCCCAAAACTTTCACACGGCGAACTTGTTTTTCCATCAGCGCGAGAAATGCTTGCGCCCTAAATGAGTTTCCTGCAAAGCCCCAAATTTAGCATCGTGCGGTTTGATTTTAACGCACATTCCCGCCCACTGCTTGAGGGAAATTTCTGGACAGATTTTTCACGGCGGATGAAACCTGCCAGCAAGTTTCGGGCAGGTTTCACCTGTCCCTACATTCTTTGTCAAAGTAGCCCTGCCTCTCAATGTTGGGCAGGTAGAGCCCCAAAATGCTGAACCGATGAAATTTAGGGCTCGCCTATTGCGATTTGATGTCGGCTCGGTTATAATTGAAAACGCCTTCAAGGCAACGAGACGGCTGCGGATGGGTGCCGGGAAGTCCGGTGAAAGTCCGGCGCTGTCGCGCAGCGGTAACCGGGGACGAAAGCCGCTTGGTGCCGCCATCCTCAACCCTGTGGTGGCACGACAAGCCACTGGCGCCTTGCGGCGCTGGGAAGGCGCGGCGAGTAGGATGAACCGGGAGCCCGAAGACCGACCCATCCGCCCCCGTCGCTCGTTCGCCTCGCGGGCTGGGCGAAGGAGCGAAAAAGTTAAGGCGCTGCCTGCTAATGCCTTGACTTGACAACTTTGCATTAGCGTGTCGGCAGTGTCGCCTCAAATCAAACTCCTTTCGCCCTTCCCGCAAGCGGGCAAAAACTTTGCTTGCGAGGAGGGATGTCAGAGATGGCAGTGCAAGGTGCTTTTCGGCGTGGTCTTGGCGGTTTCACGCTTATTGAACTTCTCGTCGTCATTGCGATTGTCGCCATTTTGGCGGCAATCTTGTTCCCAGTGTTCAGCCGCGCCCGAGAAAAGGCTCGCCAGTCAAGTTGCATGTCAAACCTCAAACAAATCGGTCTTGCAGGGCTTCAGTATGCCCAAGATTACGACGAACGCTTGTTCCCCATCGCTTACGACGATTGGTCTCATTACTGGTGGGGCTATGTTGACCGAGCAAACCAAACTGTTGACTTCACTCGTGGCTTTTTGCAACCTTACATGCGCAACGCCCAAATCAAAGCCTGTCCCACTTTCCGAGAGAACCCCAATTTTGCTTACGGTCATCTCGGCTACGGCTACAACTACGCCTATTTGAGCCCGATGAGACCGCCAACTTGGACGCCCATTGCAGTTTCCCTTGCTCAAATTGCCAGTCCAGCGGAAACCGTCTGGATTGCCGACGCTGCTCAGTGGCGGACATGGGGTGCTGGTGCGCCTGTCTTTGAGGGCACAGGTTTCCTTGAACCGCCCTCTTACTTCAACCCGACCTTTCACGGTCGCCACACGGAAGTAGGAAATGTCTTGTGGTGCGATGGGCATGTCAAAGTTTTCAAACCCGTTTTCCGACCCGACCCATACTTCCAACCTCACCGTGAGCGCTTCCTGGGCGATATTGACCAAGACGGCAATTTCTTGACAGACGAACTTTTTGACCTGCAGTGATGCGTTGACGCTCAAACGCTCGGTTCAGAACGCTCAGTGCGAAAACGGGCTTGCAGTTCCGCAATACACGGGATGAGCGGCGGCGAGAGCGGGTCTTTTTTGCGACAATTTCTGTCAAGTTGCCAAAATCATTGCCGTAAAAGTTCGTCCCCGTATCGCTTCAAGTTGTCAAGAACGAACTTGGCTTTGCGGTAGACTTGGTTGGCGCTATAGTCGGAACTGACGAAGACGCTATCTTGCTCTGTTTGTTTTCCGAACTTGACGGTGATGGTGCGGTTGCCTTTGAGTTTGATTTCGGCAGTCAGTTGGGGTTTGTCCAAGCCGTGTTCGGGTTGAGGTTTTTCGGCGACCCACTTTTCAGCCCTCATGCTCTCCAACTCAGACAGGATTCTGTCAACGGTATCCCAGTTGGCGCTTTTTCGCTTTGGCTCAACAATTTCCCAATTGCGCTCGCCTCGCTTAACTAAACGCACCCGCTTTTTGTCCCAGCGCAGGATTATTTCCTCGGCATCATCTCGCTTGAACTTGACAACTTGGAGGTCACGCAAGTCGTTGGGAGATTTCTTCAGGTCGTCCAGTAAACTTGCTCGCACCTTGTAAACGGTATCGCCCTCGCTGGTTCGCAGGTAGCCAGCGTTGCCTTTGACGCTCATCCAGATGACTTTTGGCTGGCTTCGCCCTTTTTCCCACAGCCTCAACTCAAGTTGAGGTTTGTCCAACCCGAACTCAGCAAGGTTCGTCGGTTTATCAATGAAGCCTTCCGCTTGAGCGCCGTCAAGTGCCCAAAGGATGTCGTCAACTCGCCAAGTGTCGGCTGGGACCTTGACAGGCTTAAGCATCCGCCAACGGGTCTCTTCCCCTTCCTTTCGCTTCCGCAACTCAATCTCAGTGTCGTCAAACTTCAACGCCAACCGCTCAACATCGTCTTTCTTGAACACAAGCACCTTTTTGGAGCGCAAGTCGTTTTCAGTTTTGCGGATGTCCTTCAGGTCAAATTCGTCAATGAGCACCACGGCTGGGAAGCGACTTGTGCGGGCATAGTAGCGGGTTTTGTCAGTTTCGTGTTGTTTTCCGATGGTCACCGTCAGAGGTTTTTCACGCCCTTTGAGCCAGAGTTGGACTTGCAAAGTCGGCTTGTCAAGTTGGTAACTGACAAGTTGAGCCTTCTTGGGGCGTTCAACGACGAACTGGCGAGCCTGCAAATTTGAGAGCCTGTCAAGGAGATTTGTGACGGTGCTGTTGTCGGCTTCCGTCCGAAGAGGCTCAATCAAACGCCACTCATCCTTGCCCTTTCGCTCGCAAACGATTTGCTTGTCGGGATAAACGAGGGCGATTTTGGTCACCGCATCTCGGTTGAAGACAACTAACCGTTTGTCGCGGAAATCGTCAGGGGGTTTGTTAGCGTCGTCAAGAAGCCAACTGGTCAGAACGACGGGCTTGCGCCATCCCTCAACGACTGCGTAGACTCCCATGTTGTCAGGTGTTTTGTGTCCAAACTCAATGCGATATTTGCGACCGTGACGGTCGTAAACGGTCAAGGTAACGGGCGGGTTCGCCAAGCCATATTCAGGTTTTTTCGCTTCAAGTTCAACCTCGGCTTTCAAGTTTCTGAACCTGTTGAGCAAAGTCTCAACGGTCGTTTTGTCCGCAGGCGCTTGGACAGGCTTCGTCAGCCACCAACTTTTACCCTTGCGTTCAAGCACAACCTCTTTGGGCTCTTGCTGACGCTGCACCTCAACTTTCACGATGTCATCGGGGTTCAAGTTGAGCACGATTGTTCCTTGCACCACTTCGCCCCGTTCACGAAGCAGGACATAAACGAGCAGCACCGCAAAAGCAATTGCCCAAAGTGCAGCGCCACGCAATTTCATCGGCATCACCTCACTAAAGCGTTGTGCGTTCAATGTTCGGTGTTGAGCGTTTAAGTTTGCTCTTGGCTTGACGATTTCCACTTAGCGATGATTTGCTTAGCCCATTCTCTATCTTCGGGCTTCAAAGGCGGGTCAGGTTCTCGGTCGTAAGGTAAGCGGTAATCGTATCCTGCTCGGTCATAGACAGTTGTGAAAACCGCTTGCAAATCAAGCAAAACATCTTGGTCGCCCCTTTTGAGCGGAATAGGGATTTTGGGCATCGGGTCACGAACTGTCCACGAGTAAACTTCAGCGATTGGGCGACGATAGGAACGGCTGACGATGGCGTAGTAATCGGCAGGAGGTAAAGGCTTTCCCATCGGCACCCGTTCTCCTTCACGAAGCAAGTCCAACTCAACCAAGTGGGCATCACTGTTGAGGATGGCGTTGCGACGCTTGAGGTATTCGGTGCGATCGTCCCCCGGGCACTTGTTGAAGGGCGAGAGCATTTCTATGACGGTCACGACCTTTTGGGTCGTCAATTCTCGGATTTCCAGAAAGTAGTGACGGACTTCTTCTACGACGGGCAAAGGGATGAGGACGGCGGAGGTTGTCTCCGTGTGGGTGACGACAGCGCCTTCCGTCCTCGGCGCTTCGGGCAATGTTTGGGCAACGGCGACATCGGGACGGAGGCGTGTGGCTTCCACATCCAGTGCCGTCAAGTAGACATAACGCTCTATGTGCACCGCATAACGAGGGCGCAACTTTGGGACGAGGAAATCACTGATCGTGTTGATGAAACGGCTGTGAAACTCTTGCCAGCCTGCGGGCGCTTCCAAGTATGGGTCCATTCCGGGAAAAGGTGACGGCATTTCATCTCACCTCGCCTGTGCTAAAGGGCACGGCGCAACACTTTCTCACTTTACGGCGTTCCTGCATTGAATTTGTTCGCGCCTTACGGCGCTCCTACAAGGATGCTTTGAAGCGTTTTTGGGTTTCAAGGTTTAACCTGAATGAACGGGCACAGTGCAAGTTTTTCCCGTGACAGGGTTCATCGCTCAACTTCTCCTCGTCCACCAAGCGATGAGACCGCTGATCAAGATTGCAAGGGGCAACACGATGACGCTCCAAACAAAGGTGAAGACAGTCTGCTGCCTTGTCAGGAACAAAGTCTGGGGCGGCTCGTCTTTCGGCGGGATGTCAATTAGCACATCCTCTTCAGCGAGCCAGTGGATGCAGTTGGCAGCAAAAGCGCCGTTGAGCAAGTTGCGGATGAATTGGTTTGAAGCAAAGTCGGAATCTGCAAGCACGACGACCCGCATCTTCTTTTTGTCCGTGACGCTCTTTTCAACCGCCGCTGCAAGGATGAAAGGTCCACTCTCTTCGCCTGGGTCTTTGCGAACATCGCCCTGCAATTTTTCTTCACGCCAACTTGCGGCGCTCGTTTCAATTAACTCCGTCAGCACCACGCCTGAAGGGGTGTTGGTTTTCCGCTTGATCGGTCTGGCAGTGATGAACAGGACCGCTTCGGATTGGGCTTTCTGGAACGGTCTGGTGATGTCGTGGAAACGAAAGCCAAAGGCAAAGATTGCAGCGGGGTCGCCAATGATGTTGTTTGCGGGTTCAACCACTAAACCGGGCTTCGCCTCCAGTCCCCATTCGTCCAACCAATCGCTGAAAGAAGGTGCTGGCTCGGGTTCAACCATAAGCAGCAACCGTCCACCTTTGTCCAGATAAGCCTTGATGGCTTGTTTTTCCTGCGGGAACAACTCCCTTTGAGCGCCAGCGATCACTAAAACATCGCAGTCTTTTGGCACGGTTTTCTCGGTCAGCAACTTCAGTTCCTTGACTTGATAATTGAGCCGTTCCAAACCGCTCTTGAGCATCCCATAGCCTTCGTCACCAAAACTGTCATAAGTGTGTTCGCCGTGACCTTGCAGGAAGTAGACCGTTGGTTTCTTTTCCCTCGTGACCTTGATGAGCGCACCCGTGAATTCCTTCTCGCTTCCAAAACTCACCCTTTCCCTCTTGCCGTCGGATTCAAAAACCGTTATTCCCGTCCCGGTGACTTCATACTGGCGAGCCAATGTGGGCTCAATGCGTGGGTCAACGACGCGGACTTTGATTTTAGGGTTTGCTGCCTCGTAACGCTTCAACAAATCCCGAACCCTGACAAACTCCTGAGAGTTGACATCGTAAAAGGCGACGACATTGATTTCCTTGTTGATGCTCTTGAGCACTTTGAGCGTCTGAGACGAAAGGGTGTGGCGTTTGGTTTTTGTCCAGTCCCAACTTAAGTTGTGGCGGTCAGCGATGTAAATGAGGAGCGCCAAGACGCCAAGGGCAAAAACACTGCTGAGCACTGCATTGGTGCTCAACCGCCCCCTCTGGCTTATGAGATACTTGAGCGCCTCCTCAAAGTGAAGCGCCAAAAGCCCAACCCACAAAGCAACGCCTATTGCCCACGCGAAAGCCCAAGCCCACTTTTTGTCTGGCTGAGCGAAGTAAAGGCTCAGCCCAATCAAAATTGCGATAAAGCCGAGAATCCCGACGACCAAAGCGTTAGCCTTTGTCAGTTCGCGAACTCGCTTCATCTGCCATCACCCCTCATCTCCATCTTCGGCTTCCGAGCACTTGAACGGCAAGGTAAAGGAAAGCAAATGTCAAGAGAAGGAAGAAGACCACATCCTTGCTCTGAACAAGCCCAATGGTGAAGTCCTGATAGCGGTAATAAAGCGAGACCTTTCGGCAAATTTCCGCCAAAGTTCCCGTCCCTTCGGTTGGCCAAGTGATGACATACGCCAAAAGCAATGTGCCAAAGGTGGCGAAAGCGGCGATAATTTGGTTGTCGGTTAACGCCGACCAGAAGACGCCAACGGAAATTGCAGTGGCTCCGAAAAGGAGCAAGCCAATGTAGGCAGTCCAGTATGGACCCAAGTCAACTGTCCCGCCTGAGAACTTGTGGACAAGGTAAGGCACATAAAGGGTCATGCCTAAAGCGATGACGAGCCAGTAATAGGCGCCCGTGAATTTTCCAATCACAACCTGCCAGTCAGTTACAGGTGAGGTCAGCAGCAACTCTAAAGTTCCCAACCGCCGCTCCTCCGCAAACAGCCTCATTGTCACCATAGGCAGGACAATGAACAAGATGACCGCCATGTTCCAGAAAAGGTAGCGCATATCCGAAGTTTGACCGATGCGAGCGATGGCGAAGAAAAAGAAACCCGCCCAAACTTCAAAGAAAGCCAGCGTCACATAAGCGACCCACGAACTGAACAAACTGCGGACTTCCCGCAAGGCAATGACAAAGGTCACCGCCAACCATTCTTTGATTCGCTCTGCCGTTTCTTTTGGCTTGACAGCGGGCAAAACTTTCGTCGTCGCCTGTGCCATTTTCACTCTGCCTCCTTGACGGGAACGGGCTTTTTTTTTCGTCGTGAACCAAGACAAGTCATTCACTCAAGTTGACGGGTCTCCGAACACGAACGCGATATTCGTCGGCAATCACTAAGCAACCACGCAAATCTTCCAAAGCGGAATGAGCCAAGAGTCTTTTCAAAACTTCTAACACTGCTCTGCTGCCGTGTGAACGAGGACGCAGCATAACAATGCCGGCATGAGAGCCTGGCGGATATTTACGAACATCGGCAAAGTCTGTGTCAAGCGTGATAAACAGTAAATGCTCCTTGCAAACTTTTGACCACACCTCTTCGTCACTCTGTCCTGATAACCCTTGTTCATGGACTCGTTTGGTGCAATAACCAGCAGACCTCAAAAACTTGGCATGCGATTTACCGAGATTTTCGTCCAGTTTCACCCCAAGTTTTCTCATCTCAGCGGCGTTAACTCCTCCTCTCTAACGAGTTCGGCTGCATAAGCGATGGCTGCTTGCACATCCTCAAGGGTCAATGGTGGATACTCCTGCACTATTTCTTCTGGCGTCAAACCTTCGGCAAGATTGTCCAAGATGACGGAAACCATTATGCGAGTGCCTTTTATGCAAGGCTTACCGTGACAAATTTTGGGGTCTATAACAATGCGATCCCGCCAATCAACCATTGCTATCGCCCCCAAATTCACAGTTACTCCCTCGTCACCAAAAGGTCACCGTTAACCACTCTTTGACTCGTTCTGCCGTTTCTTTGGGCTTGATAGCGCCCAAAACTTTTGTCGTCGCTTGCGCCATCTTCACTCTGCCTCCTTGACGGAAACGGGCTTTTTGTCGTGAACCAAGACCACAATCTCAAATCCGTCATCCCACCAAATTTGGGTTGAGCGTTCAAGCATAGCCTCGTAAACTTCATCGGATTTTTCTGGAGCGACCCGCAATTCCAAAACTGCATCCTCTTCCTCAAATGGCTCAAGCACATTCACTTCAACTTCAGGGTCAATTTCCCGAGCCAATTCAACAAGTTCCCTAATTCGGCGATTAAGCATTGAACGCCACTGCCTTAACCGTGATGGTTTGGGTGGCAAGATCTGTCACCTCTTTAGCAGTGTCTTGGCTTTTTCAACAAATTCCTTCGTGTGTCTCAAAAGCCGTTCTATCCGTTTGGGACTTAACTCCTCGTCAAAATAATGGGCATCTCGGCGCAACTGATATGCTTCTCGCAAAAACTTCACCTCAGCCTCATTGAACAAGTGTCTCTTCTTCACAGCCTCCAGTGCAAAGGTATTTCGCAACCCTTCATGTGACCACTTTGGCTGTTTAATCCCCATCTTCTCCAACACAGCAATTTGTGCCCAGAAAACTGCAGCATAGCAGCAAAGGGCACATGACGCTAACGCTCCCCCATTGAAACTTGCCTCAGCACCTTTAACGAAATCTTCAGCACGACTTAAGGCTGTCATGGCGCTCATTCTCTCGTCACCAAGTTGACGAAGATGTCCTCAAGGGTCATTTCCTCGCGGCGCAACTCCAGTAAGCCCCAGCCGTTTTTGACGATGAACTCGGCAATTTGCTCGCGGATGTCGTGACCTGTTGGCGTCTCAATGGCGAACAAATTGTCGCCGACATGCTCAACCCGAAGCACTCCGTCAAGTTGTCCCAAAGCACTCAAAGGTTGCGATGGAACTCTTGCCAACCGCACTAAAATTCGTTCCGATTGCTGCAGTCTTCGGGACAGACCTTCAGGGGTGTCCTCTGCCACAATTCGCCCTTTGTGGATGATGAGCACCCGCTCACAAGTCATTGAAACTTCGGGCAAAATGTGGGTGCTCAGGATGATGGTTCGCTCACCCGCCATGCTCTTGATAAGTTGACGAACTTCACGAACTTGCACAGGGTCAAGCCCGATGGTCGGTTCATCCAAAATGAGAACTTGCGGGTCGTGGACGATGGCTTGAGCGATTCCGACGCGTTGGCGGTAACCTTTGGACAGGTGACCAATGATGCGGTCTGCCACCTCCGTCAGCCCGCATCTTTCCATTGCGTAATCCACTCGGCTGCGAATTTGCTTTCGCGGGACCCCTCGGATGCGAGCCATGTAGCCCAGATACTCTCGCGTCCTCATCTCGTTGTAAAGCGGGACGGTTTCTGGCAGGTAGCCGGTTATGCGGCGGACTTCCAGAGAGTTTTCAACGACATCGTAGCCTCCCACTTTCACCGTTCCGTAGGTAGGGCTCAAAAAACCCGTCAAAATCCGCATCGTCGTTGTCTTGCCTGCTCCGTTAGGACCGAGAAAGCCCAAAATTTCCCCTTTTCGGACATCAAAGGTCACATCGTCCAAAGCCCGAACCTCGCCATAAAACTTTGTCAACCCAATCACTTCAATCATGGCGCTTCGCCCTCCGAGTTTCCTTAGCGACGGGATGACCAAAGAGGTTTCCTTTCGCAAGCCGTGCCAAAATTTTAGCGCACCTTTCAAACTCAAACACGCCGCAACGGAGGTCGGTTCACTGATGGAGAAGCGACTGCGACTTGGCATCCCGAAGGGGAGTTTGCAGGAAGCGACTTTGCGGTTGATGAAAATGGCTGGTTGGGAAGTCCACATTGAAGGACGCTCCCACTTCCCGCGAATCAACGACCCTGAGATTCAGGCTATTTTGCTTAGGGCTCAAGAGATTCCACGCTATGTCGCTGAAGGTGTCTTGGACGCTGGCATAACGGGCTATGACCAAATTGTTGAAAACGATGTTGAAGACCAAGTCGTTCAGGTCGCCGAGTTCGTTTACTCAAAGCAAGGGCTGGGCAAAGTCAAACTTGTCATCGCCGTCCACAACGACTCACCCTATCAGCGAGTTGAGGACTTAGAAGGCAAGCGGATTGCCACTGAGTTGCCGAACACTGTCCGAAAGTTCTTGCAGCAGCGAGGTGTCAACGCCCGCGTTGAGTTTTCGTGGGGAGCAACTGAGGCGAAAGTTCCAGAACTTGTGGACGCAATCGCTGACATTACCGAAACCGGCACAACCTTGCGAGCCAACAACTTGCGCATCATTGAGACGATTCTGGAATCAACGACAAGGTTGATCGCTAACCCGAAAGCGTGGCGTGACGATTGGAAACAACGCAAAATCCGACACTTGGCTTTATTGCTACAGGGTGCGTTGATGGCTCAGCAGAAAGTTGGCTTGAAGTTGAATGTGTCAAGGGAAGATTTGCCCAAAGTGCTTTCAGTTTTGCCGGCAATGAAAGCGCCGACGATTTCTCCCCTTGCCGATGAGGGCTGGGTAGCAATTGAGGTCATCGTTGACGAATTGCAAGTGCGCGAACTAATCCCGCAACTCAAGGAAGCAGGCGCTCGCGACATCATTGAGTATCCCCTCAACAAAGTCGTGCCCTGAAACGAGCATCAGGTTCAACTTGAGACCCTCACCCTAAACTCACACCCGTAGCGGGAACTCCCAAGGGCGCCGATAGGTCGGTGTCAGCAGGCGGTTGGCTTCGCCATCGTTGACAATTTGTCCCTTTGCCTCGTCCCAAACGACCCTCCGACCGACTTGGTAGGCGATGTCGCCCAAACTGATCGCCAGTTGAATCCAGTAGTGGTAGCCGAAATGGCACAACGGTTGCTGGCGGGTTTTGATTCCGTCCAGCCACTCACGAGTGTGCCCTGGCGATGGCGGGATGGAAGGCTCAGGCAACTTCGTCGGGTCAAGGCGATTTCCTTCGGGAAAGAGTTTGAAGGTGAAGTAGTTGGCTGCCAAAGTGCCATTGGTGCCGTGAAAGACGATGCCCAACCTCCGACCGATTTCCGTCCCCTCATGCAACTCAAAGCCGAAACTGAAGGCTTCCGAGTGAGTCCATGTCAGCACCAAATCGCCGAAGTCGTAAACTGCTTCCAAAGTGTCGGGGACATCGGAGATGTCCTGCAGGGCAAATTTGCCGCCCGATGCCGAAACGGACTTGGGCGCTTTCAAACCCAACGCCCAAAACGCCAAGTCCAAAACATGCGGTCCCATGTTGTGCAGCAAACCGCAACC